>Ga0208138_100047_pt1 | contig 97558 bp, 114 predicted proteins | sample AntRauMetaRauer3_FD_184786 | JGI IMG/M metagenome (GOLD analysis project Ga0208138, IMG submission 184786) | Saline lake microbial communities from Rauer Lake, Antarctica, in enrichment culture - Antartic Rauer Lake 3 Metagenome Rauer3 (SPAdes)... ... | reverse complement strand
CTAATAGGTTAGGTTGGGCAACGTGGGCGCGGGCCCGACAATGTCAGAGCACACGACCACCGTCCTCCACATCGACGACGACCCGCAGTTCCGCGACCTGGCGAGCACGTACCTCGAACGCAACGACGCCAGCCTGTCGGTCCTCTCCGAGTCGTCACCAGCGGACGCCCTAGAGCGGTTGCGGCAGCGGGCGGTCGACTGCGTGGTGAGCGACTACGAGATGGGGGAGACCGACGGCCTGGAGTTCCTCGAAGCGGTTCGAGCCGAGTTCTCCGGGCTCCCGTTCGTCCTGTTCACGGGCAGGGGGTCCGAGGAGATCGCTGCGAAGGCGGTCAACGCCGGCGCGGACGCCTACTACCAGAAGCAGACCGGAACCAGCCAGTACGCTGTCCTCGTCCGCCACATCAACACGCTCGTCGACAAGTACCACGCGGAGCGACGTCTCGAACACCTGGAACGCCAGACCTACCTGAGAGACGACGAACCCGGGGCCGACGACGGTGCGCCCCCGGACGAGCGCACCGGGTCGACGAGCATGGCGGTGGTGGCGGCGGTCGCCGCCTGCGAAGGCGTCGAACCCGTCGAACTGACGCCGCCGTTCGGCGAGGTCGTCGACGCGGACGCGATGGACGCGCTCTTCGCGTCGCGGCCGAGCGCGACGAACCACGCCGTCGAGTCGATGACGCTGAGCTACCGGGGCCACACGATTACCGTCGACGGCGACGGCCAGGTGACAGTCGAGGAGTGACCGCCGCCGTCCCGGGCCGGTCCGCGACCGCACCGTCGCGAGAGCCGGGCTCGCGACCGCCGTCTCTGCTACGAGCAGCCGTCAGCGACCAGTGGCGCGCAGCGGCGCGCTATCGGTGAACAGCGTACTCGACGCCGCCGGCGAGCGCGTAGAGGAGGAGGTAGCCCGGAATCAGGTACGCGGCGTAGACCGCGAGGCCGAAGACGGCCCGGCTCGTCAGCAGGCCGGTCGCGGCGGCGAGGGCGAGCCAGCCGACGACGACCGTCCCGAGGACGACGAGGGGCGAGACGAGGCGGAGGTGGAGGTATGCCGCCACCGGAACCGCGAAACAGGCGACGGTGGCGGCCCCGGCGAGGAGGAGCGCGCCGACGACCTCCGGGCCGAGGTGGGCGAGGAAGTCGTCGACGCTCCAGTTCGCCAGAAGCAGGCCGCTGGCGACGTAGCCGCCCAGTGCGGCCAGCCCGACGCCGATACCGGCGAGCGAGGCGACGCCGAGCGAGCGCGGTTGCCGCCGTACTGACGCCATGCGAACAACTTGGGCCGGTGTCACGAAAACGATTCCGGCGCTCCCCCTCGTATTAGCCGTCCAGTTCGTCGAACAGCGCGACGACTCGATGCTCGATCTCCTCTCGAATCTCTCGGACTGCCTCGGGGTCGCGGCCGTCCGGGTCGTCGAGCGCCCAGTCGCGGACGTCGACGTCGTCCCGGACCTCGTCGACGTCGAGTGTCGAGCAGCCCATGGTGGCGATGACGTCGCAGGTCCGCAGTTCCTCGGTGCTGATTTCGCGAGGCTCGCGGTCCGAGATGTCGATGCCGGCGTCGGCCATCGCGTCGACGACGCCCGCGTGGACGCTGTCGGCGGGGTGTGTACCGCCCGTGAGAATCTCGACTCGACCGTCGAGTCCGCGGCGTTCGACCTCGCGCTCGGCGAAGGCAGCGGACATCTGGGAGCGACCAGCGTTCTGCACGCAGACGAAGCCGAGGGTAGTGGTGGGTGAGTTGGTGGACATGGCTGTGGTGTGGTGGTGGTGGTGGTCAGTCGTCGGTGGGGGTGGTCGAGCCGGCCGAGCCGTCGCCGCGCCCGGTCCAGTCGAAGCGGCGCTGGAAGTACAGCGCGACGTTCACGAGCGCGAGCAGCACCGGCACCTCGATGAGCGGGCCGACGACGGTGGCGAACGCGACGCCGGAGCCGACGCCGAAGACGGCGACGGCGACGGCGATGGCGAGTTCGAAGTTGTTCGAGGCGGCGGTGAAGCCGATGGCGGTGGTCGTCGAGTAGTCGGCGCCGACGCCACGCCCCATCGCGAAGCTCACGAGGAACATCACGACGAAGTATACGGTCAGCGGGACGGCGAGCAGGAGCACGTCGCCCGGAGCGGCGACGATTGTCTCGCCCTGCGTGGCGAACATCACGACGACGGTGAACAGCAGCGCGACCAGGGTCATGGGGTCGATTCTCGGGACGAACTCGTCCTCGTACCACTGCTCGCTCTTCGCGCGCGTGCCGATGTATCTGGTGAGGAAGCCGGCGGCGAACGGGATGCCGAGGAAGACGACGATTGCCTCGAACACCTGGCCGGGCGAAACCGAGAACGTCTCGATGCCGGCGACCAGCGACTCCATGCCGAGCATCGGCGGGAGCACGAGCGCGAACAGCCAGACGTAGACGCCGTACGTGAGAATCTGGAAGAGGCTGTTGAACGCGACGAGGCCCGTGACGTACTCGGTGGAGCCCTCGGCGAGTTCGTTCCAGACCAGGACCATCGCGATGCAGCGCGCCATCCCGATGAACACGAGGCCGAGGAAGTACTCGGGGCGGGCGGGCAGTCCGGGGACGACACCGCCGAAGAAGACGACGGCGAGCGCGAACATCAGGGTGGGACCGATGAGCCAGTTCTGCACGAGGCTCAGGCTCAGCACGCGGTAGTTCGCGAAGACGGTCCGGAGCTGCGAGTAGTCGGCCTTCGCCAGCGGCGGGTACATCATCAGGACCAGCCCGATCTCGACGAGGTGGAGGTTCTGGATCGGGGCCGTGACCGAGGGCGCGGCGAACCCGAGGCCGACGCCGGCCGCCATCGCCCCCAGAATCCAGACGGTGAGGTACTTGTCGAGGAAGTCCATCGACCGGGGGTCGCCGCAGGCCTCGCACCCGCAGTCCGGGCCGTGGTCGTGGACTGCCTCACCCATCGACGACGCCCTCCAGAACGGTGACGAGTGTCACCGCGCGATTCGTCGCCCGGTACTTCTTCCAGCGCCCGTCCTTCCGGGCGTCGACGAGGCCGGCGTCGACGAGCGCGGAGAGCGCGTGGCTCAGTCCGCTCTCGGACACGTCGACGAGCGCGCCGAGTTCGCAGACGCAGAGCTCGCCGTCGGCGGCGACCAGCACCCGGACGAGCGTGTACCGGGTCTCGCTGGCGAGCGCCGACAGCACGTCGAGCTCGGCCTCGACGCGCGCCGGGCCGAGCGCGGATTCGAGCGCGTTCAGTTCGCCGAGGCGCTGATCGACGTCCTCGTCCCGGCACTCCCCGAGTTCGTCGTCGAGGTAGCGCCGCAGCCGCTGGGTGGCTTCTGCCATCGAGAGTTAGTTGAGCGAGCGTTCAATTATATGTTCCGACTTTCTTGGGGAGGGCCGTCTGTAGCCCTATATTCGGGTGTATAACGATCTTTACGTTCGGCGGGAGATTAGCGATAGTTCAACTGTCGCTGCGCTCGGCCATCATGCCGGCGGCTCGGCCGGCCCACCCGCTCCAGTGGAAGCCGGCGGCGACGACCAGCGCCATCCAGGCGTTCGAGAGCGCGATACTCCAGTAGGCGGCGGTCACGCCCCAGCCGAGGGTGACGCCGGCGACGTACGCGAACCCGACGAGGAACCCGAACATGCCGGTGGCACGCGCGAGCAGCGGGATGCGGGTCTCGCTGGCGCCCTGGAGCGCTCCCGACAGCGCCGTGAACGAGACGAGGAACGGCGCGCTCAGCCCGTACACCTGCGCGAACGGGACGGCGTACCGGAGCGTCTCCGGGGTGTCGTCGAGCAGCGAGACGAGGGGCCGGGCGTAGACGGCGAGGAGGAGGCCCACGGCGCCCACCGTGACGACGCCGAGTGCGGCGACCGCCCAGCCGTTGTACCGCGCGCCCCCGGGGTCGTTCTCGCCCAGCGCCTGCCCGACGACGACGCTCGCGGCGACGCTGTACCCCCGGGAGAGCGGGCCGGTGACCTGCTGGTAGGCGCGCCGACCGATCTGGAAGGCGGCGTTGACGTTCGTGCCGAAGGTGAGCAGGACGGCGTTGAACGGGAACTCGGCGAGCGCCGAACTCAGCCCCTCCGCGACCTTCGGGGCGCTCACGACGAACAGCTGTTTCGTGATGACCGCCGATTCGGGGCGCGCGAACCCGGCTTCGGTCGCGTCCGACGCGATGGCGACGGTGAGCGAGACGGCGGTGAAGACGTTCGCGGCGGCAGTGGCGAGCCCCACGCCGAAGACGCCCAGTTCGGGGAACCCGAAGTAGCCGAGACCGAGACCGGCGCTGCCGACGATGTTCCCGACGTTCGCGACGGCGTTGACGTACATCGGCGTCCGCGTGTCGCCGGTGCCCTGCAGCGAGCGCGCCGCGATGAGGGCGACGTGGCGGGCGGGCGCCGTGGCGAGCACGACGGCGAGGTAGGTGCCACCCAACTGGACGACCTCGGGGTCGGCGCCGAGCAAGCGGATGGCGTCAGCACCGAACAGGAGGCCGAAGGCGGCGAATGGCACACCGACGAGCGCGCCGACGAGGATGGCCTGGGTGACGGCCTCGTCGCGGGTGGCGGTGGCGTTCCGCCCGGTGTCCTGGCTGGAGAGACTGATGGCGCCGCCACCGAGGCCCAGGCCGACGCGGAGCGGGAAGCGCGCGTAGAGGTCCGCGAGGCCGACAGCGACGACCGCGGCGGGCGAGATGGCCGCCGTGACGGCGACGTCGACGGTGCGCATCAGGGTGCGCAGCGACTGCTCGGCCATCACGGGCCACGCCAGCGCGAACACGCGCCGCCACACCGACCTGAGCCGCGAGTACACACCGGGCCGTCGGAGCCTCAGCGCATGGGCTTGTCGGTCCTGACGGGTCACGAGACTCGGGAACGGCGACCAGTTTCACTTTCACTCCGGTTCGGTCGGTTTTATGTTGGAGGGGGGTCTCGTTCCAGTCGTCACACGCTCCATTTTCCGCGTTCCTTCACGGTCCATCACCAACGGTTAAACCCGGAACCGCCGTACCGCCGGGTATGCTCGACTTCGACGACGTGCTCGCCGCCCGCGACCGCGTCTCCGAGACGGCCCGCCACACACCCCTGGACTACTCGCACACCTTCTCGGCGATGACGGGCGCCGACATCCACCCGAAACTGGAGTGCTTCCAGCGCACCGGGTCGTTCAAGATTCGGGGCGCCACCAACCGCATCCGCACGCTCTCCGACGCGGAGCAGGCCGCCGGCGTCGTCACGGCCTCCGCCGGCAACCACGCCCAGGGCGTCGCGCTCGCCGCCACGCGCTCCGGCGTCGACTCGAAGGTCGTGATGCCCGAGACCGCGCCCATCTCGAAGGTGAAGGCGACCAAGAGCTACGGCGCCGAGGTCGTTCTCCACGGCGCCGACTACGACGACGCCCAGGCCCACGCCCACGAACTCGAGGAATCGGAGGGCCGCACGTACGTCCACGCCTTCGACGACGAGTACGTCATGGCCGGCCAGGGCACCCTCGGCCTCGAAATCGTCGAGGACTGCCCTGACCTCGACACCGTCGTCGTCCCCATCGGCGGCGGCGGCCTCATCTCCGGCGTCGCCACTGCCGTCAAGGGCCGGAATCCCGACGCGCGCGTCGTCGGCGTGCAGGCCGAGGGCGCCTCCACGGTCGCCCAGTCCCTCACCAAGGGCGAACCCCAGGGCCTTGACCACGTCGACACCATCGCCGACGGCATCGCCGTCCGCCAGGTCGGCGAGAAGACGTTCCCGGTCATCCAGGAGCGCGTCGACGAGGTCGTCACCGTCTCCGACGACGAGATTGCGACCGCGCTCGTGCTGATGCTCGAACGCGGGAAGACGCTCGTCGAGGGCGCCGGCGCCACCCCCCTCGCGGCCGTCCTTGAGGGCAAGTTCGACTACGACGAGGGGGAGACCATCGTCCCCGCGCTCTGCGGCGGCAACATCGACCTGAATCTTCTCACCACCGTCATCGTCCGCGGCCTCGTCGACCAGGGCCGCTACGTCAAGGTTCGCACCGTCCTCAAGGACCGCCCCGGCAGCCTCAACGACCTCCTGGACGTCGTCGCCGACGAGCGCGCGAACATCTACGCCATCCAGCACGACCGCACCAACCGCGACATCGCGATGAACGCCACCGAGGTCGAACTCGACCTGGAGACCCGCGGCCCCGAACACGTCGACCGCCTGCTCGCCCGCATCCAGGACGAGGGCTTCGAGGTCACCGTCCTCAACGGCCCCCGCATCGAGGACGACTGACCGCGCTCACCCGCCGCTGGCTCCCCTCCGGCACGATTCTCCTACGTTTAAGACGCGGGGGACCGACTGCCTCGACATGAAGCGCACCATCGAGACACCGAACGCGCCCGCCGCTGTCGGCGCGTACAGCCAGGCTACCACCGACGGGGACGTCGTCTTCACCGCCGGCCAGATCCCCATGACGCCGGACGGCGAGCTCCTCGACGACGAACCCATCGACGTCCAGACCCGCCAGAGCCTCGAGAACGTCAAGGCCATCCTCGAGGAGGAGGGCCTCAACATGCAGGACGTCCTCAAGGTCTCCGTCTTCATGGACGACATGCAGGACTTCGACGAGATGAACGACGCCTACAAGGAGTACTTCCAGGACAACCCCCCGGCCCGGTCGGCCGTCGAGGTCGCGAACCTCCCGAAGGGCGCCGGCGTCGAGATCGAAGCCATCGCCGCCCAGCGCGACTGACGGGATGGACGCGCGCACGAAGGCCACGCTCCTCTGGGGCGTCATCGGCGCGCTCGGTTTCCTCGTCCTCGCGCAGGGCTACCTCCTGATATCCGGGGAGCGCATCCCCTACGCCGCGCTGCTCGGCGTCGCCGTCGTGGTGTTCGCCGCCTCGGCGGTCACCGCCCACGTCGCTGCCGACCGCGTCCGCTGACCGGAAGAGAAGGGTTTAAACGCCCGACCCGGGTACGACAGACTGGGCCGGGATGGCCGAATGGCAAAGCGCACGCCTGGAAAGCGTGTCCCCTTACGGGGTTCAGGGTTCAAATCCCTGTCCCGGCGTTTTCACCGTACTCGCGCCGCACAGCGACAGCACCGTCGCTGTGCGGCGCGATGCTCCCGTAAACGACGGCGGGATTTGAGCCCTACCAGTCGTAGCGACCGAGCGCAGCGAGGTCGACCGTCTGGTTCTGGTTCAAATCCCTGTCCCGACGTACCTTTTTCCTACGCTCACTCGACGGCTCCGCCGTCTCGTTCACTTGCAAAAAGCTACGCTAAAAAGCGCTCCTCCTTCCCGTCGCGCGCCGGGGGTGCGCGGTAGTCAGTCGTCGGCCAGCGCGCTTTGCGCGCTGTGAATCGCGCTCGCTCCGCTCGCGCGAATGCTGGACCTGACCGCGATCGGATTTTCGATAGCCGACGCTACCGAAAACGTCAGCTCTGGTTCGCGTCCACTCGCATCGTCGGCAGCGTCCGGTACGTGAGCGCGCGCCAGAGCCACTCAAGGGGGCCGTACCGGAAGTACCGCAGCCAGAGCACCGACAGCGGGATCTGGACCGCCCAGATGGCGACGACTACACCGAGGGCCTCGACCCGAGAGACGCTGCCGAACAGCCCGAGGCCGTGGCCGTAGAAGATGGACGTCGCGACGACCGTCTGGAGGATGTAGTTGCTGAACGCGGTGCGGCCGACGGCCGCCAGCCAGCGCGTCGCCGTGCCGCCCGGGCGCCACTTCGCCCAGAGCATCACGAGGCCGAGGTAGGCGCCCGCGAGCGGGATGCTCCCCCAGTAGTTGAACTGGTGCCAGTACAGGGACGCCGACGCCGCCCAGCCGCTGGCCTCGATGTACCAGAGGCCGGCGAGGATGAGGGCGAGTCCGACGGTGCCGCCGACGGCGACGAGCCGGCGGTAGAAGCTCACCGAGCGCTCGTTCGTGATGACGCCGGTCTGGAACAGCGCCATGCCGTACAGCATCAGGCCGGCGGTCCGCCAGCCAGTGGAGGCGATGTACCCGGAGGTCTGCCGGAAGAGCGACGTCTCGACGCGGTGGTCCATCTGGCCGAGCCAGCCGCTCCGGTAGGCCTCGATTTCTGCCCGGAGGGCGGACTCGGGGGGCTGCCAGGAGGCCGCGAGCGCCGCCGGGTCGACGACGAGCGCGGACAGCACCTCCAGCGCCGACGGAATGAGGAGGAGCGCGGTGCCGAACATCGCGAGCTTCCGGGGGTCCCAGTCGCGCGCGAAGACGACGAACAGCGCGGTGACGCCGTACGCGACGAGGATGTCGCCGTACCAGAGGAGGTAGGCGTGCGCGAGACCGAACGCGACGAGCCAGAGCGACCGACGCAGGTGGAGCGCGACGGGGTCGTCGCCGTCGCGCTCGCGGTTCCGGGTGAACAGGGCGACGCCGGCGCCGAACAGCAGCGTGAACAGCGTGATGAACTTCTGTTTCACGAGGACGTGACCGGCGAGCCACGTCCAGTAGTTCGCGCCCGTGAAGTCGCCGTACGCGGTGGGGTTGAACAGCACGACTTCGGGCATCGAGAACACCCGGATGTTGATGACGAGGATGCCGAGGAGCGCGAACCCACGGAGCGCGTCGAGGCCGACGATGCGCTCGGAGGGCGCCGTCGGACTGCGCTCAGACCCCATCGCTCGCCCTCCGCGTGAACGCCGGTTGCTGTGCGTCTCCGTGCCGTTCTCGGCGGACCATCACTCGTCTACCTCGTGGCGTAGCCGATACAAAAGGTGTGGGTTCCCGGTCACGTCGACCGACGCGGTCGCGAGCACGGACCAGCGGTGTTATCGCTGACCCTGAGACGCCGTTAAGCCGCCGCTACTCGAAGATAGTCGACGTATAGCCAAGTCACCGTGCTCGGTGTGTCCGGCCATGGCGACTTGTGAGGAGAGTCCGGCGGAGACGCTGGCGGATCTGGGGATGCTGGAGCGTCTGCGCTTCGAGGTGGCGGACGAACAGTTCGAGGGCTACTCGCACCGCAAGCAGGTCGACGACGGCCGGATGTGGGTGGTCGTCCAGACGGAGAGCGACCGGGTGTTCCGCATCGAGACGCAGTGGGCGAACGGCTGGCTGGAGCCGCTGGTCGACGAGTACGACGGCAGCGACGACTCGGTGGAGCCGGTGGGGAACCTCGGGTCCGTGGAGGCACTCGGCTACGCGGACGACGAGGCCCGGAACGCCGATACTTAAACACGCTCTCCCGCGCCGTGTTTCGTGTGAACGACTGCCACGGCAATCGGTGCAGTCAGTGCTGTTTCCCGTGATTCGCCGGCGATGCGGCCCGGGGCAGAACCGGCCCGCAGCCCCGTCTGCCCATACTTTTATATAGAATGGCATTCATTGTATCGCGTATGGCTCAGAAGCAACAGCGAATGCAGGGGCAGCCGATGATCATCATGGGCGACGACGCACAGCGCGTGAAAGACCGCGACGCCCAGGAACACAACATCTCGGCCGCCCGCGCGGTCGCGGACGCCGTACGCTCCACCCTCGGCCCGAAGGGCATGGACAAGATGCTCGTCTCCTCGATGGGCGACGTCACCGTCACCAACGACGGCGTCACCATCCTCCAGGAGATGGACATCGACAACCCGACCGCGGAGATGATCGTCGAGGTCGCCGAGACCCAGGAGGACGAGGCCGGTGACGGCACCACGACCGCGGTCGCCATCGCGGGCGAACTCCTGAAGAACGCCCAGGACCTCCTCGAGCGAGACATCCACCCGACGGCCATCATCAAGGGCTACAACCTCGCCGCCGAACAGGCCCGCGAGGAGGTCGACAACGTCGCCGTCGACGTCGACCCCGACGACGAGGAACTCATCCGTAGCGTCGCCGAGACGTCGATGACCGGCAAGGGCGCGGAGCTCGACAAGGAGCTGCTCTCCGGCATCATCTACGACGCCATCAATCAGGTCTCCGTCGACACCGACGAGGGCGGCATCGTCGTCGACGCCGCGAACATCAACATCGAGACCCAGAAGGGTCGCGGCGTGGGCGAGAGCCAGCTGCTCCGCGGCGCGGCCATCAGCAAGGACCCGGTCCACGACCAGATGGACCGTGAGGTCGAGGACGCCAAGATCCTCCTCCTCAACGAGGCCATCGAGGTCGAGGAGGCAGAGGCCGACACCTCCGTCAACATCGAGAGCCCCGACCAGCTCCAGTCCTTCCTCGACCAGGAGGAGAAGCAGCTCAAGCAGAAGGTCCAGCAGATCGTCGACACCGGTGCCAACGTCGTCTTCTGCCAGAAGGGCATCGACGACATGGCCCAGCACTACCTCGCGAAGGAGGGCATCCTCGCCGTCCGACGCACCAAGAAGTCCGACATCGAGTTCCTCACGAACGTCCTCGGCGCGACGGTCGTCACGGACCTCGACGCTGCGTCCAGCGAGGACGTCGCATCCGGCTCCGTCACTCGCGACGAGGAGGACGAGCTGTTCTACGTCGAGGGCGACAGCGACGAGGCCCACGGCGTCACCATCCTCCTCCGCGGCTCCACCGACCACGTCGTCGACGAACTCGAGCGCGGCGTCTCCGACGCGCTCGACGTCTCCGCACAGACGCTCTCGGACGGTCGCGTCCTCCCCGGCGGCGGCGCCATCGAGGTCGAGGTCGCCGACCGGCTCCGCGACTACGCGGACTCCGTCGAAGGCCGCGAACAGCTCGCCGTCGAGGCGTTCGCGGACTCCCTCGAGCTCGTGCCCCGCGTCCTCGCCGAGAACGCGGGCCTCGACTCCATCGACACGCTCGTCGACCTGCGCTCCGCCCACGAGTCCGGCGAGGAGCGCACCGGCCTGAACGTCCTCTCCGGCGACCTCGAGGACACCTTCGAGGCTGGCGTCGTCGAGCCCGCACACGCGAAGGAGCAGGCGGTCACGTCCGCTTCCGAGGCCGCGAACCTCGTGCTCAAAATCGACGACATCATCTCCGCCGGCGACCTCTCCACCGACAAGGGTGGCGACGAGGGCGGCGCCGGCGGCATGGGCGGCGGCATGGGTGGCGGCATGGGCGGCATGATGTAAAATCGGCTACATCGTAGCTCCCACACCCGACTCAGCCGTTCGCCGCCGCACCGCTCGCTGACCGACCCACAGTTTCTTTCGACGCTCCGGCCACCACCGATGAGGCCGCCGTAGCGCGCTCCAGGCGTGGCTGTTCGACGCGCTCGCGCTGACGGCACCGGCTCACCGGTCCATCGCCGACCCGGCGCGTTCGACGAGCGCGGCGGTCGCGTTGAACACGACGTACACGAAGAGGACGACCGCGAGCGCGATGGCCGCGCGGTCGACGCCCGCGGCGTCGGCCTGGAGCCAGGCGAGCGCGGCGATGACCGCACTCGTCACCAGACTGCCGGTCCGCGGCCGGAGGAGTGTCCGTATCACGGCCGACTGTTCGGCGCGGGCGGCAAAAATCCGGAGGTTCGACTACTCCTGGTCGACGTCGAGTTCGAACTGCTCGTTCTCGGCGGCGGCGTTCAGGACGACGCTCGTGTTGGACTCGATGATGTCGGCGTCCGACAGCAGTTCCTTGATGAGCGCGTTCATGTCGTCGGTGTCCTGGAACTTCCCGACGGCGACGACGTCGTAGTCGCCGGTGACCTCGTAGACGGAGATCATCTGCTTGTGGCCGCGCAGGCGGTCGGTGATATCCGGGAGGGCGTTCCCGTCGACCTTCAATTGGAGGATGGCGGTGACGTCGAAGCCGAGTCGCTCGTAGTCGACGACGGGCGTGTACCCCTCGACCGCGCCCTCTTCCTCCAGCGTCTGGAGGTGGTTCGAGACGGTGGTGACGGAGACGTCGAGGTCGTCCGCGAGGCTCCGCAGGCTCGCGCGACCGTCGCCGAGTAGTTCGTTGACCAGTTTCACGTCGAGGTTCTCGTAGGTCATACACCACGGTACCGACTCCAGGGTATAGAAGTTTACGAACGTCCAGTTCTAAAACGAGACGGCTCTACTTACACCGAGCGACACTCCTTTATCAGTGGACGTAGACCACTATTAGCGTAGATAGAGATGACGAACGGACATTCCGAAACCGACGGGCTGACCGACCGGGAGCAGGCGGTACTGGACGAAATCGAGGCGGAGGACATCGACTTCCTCCGTCTGCAGTTCACGGACATCCTCGGCACCGTGAAGAACGTCTCCGTTCCCGCCCACCAGGCGGAGAAGGCGTTCACGGAGGGCATCTACTTCGACGGCTCCTCCATCGAGGGGTTCGTGCGCATCCAGGAGTCGGACATGCGCCTCGAACCCGACCCAGAAACGTTCGCCGTGCTACCGTGGCGCGAGAAGGGCGATGGAGCCAGCGGCCGCCTCATCTGCGACGTCGTCGACCGCGAGGGCAACGCGTTCGCGGGCGGGCCCCGCCAGGTCCTGAAGGACGTGCTCGCGCGCGCCGACGACATGGGGTACTCAGTGAGCATCGGCCCCGAACCCGAGTTCTTCCTCTTCGAGAAGGACGACGACGGCAACGCCACCACCGTCCCCCACGACCGCGGCGGCTACTTCGACCTCGCTCCGAAGGACCTCGCCTCCGACATCCGCCGGGAGATCATCTTCACGCTCGAACAGATGGGCTTCGAGATCGAAGCCAGCCACCACGAGGTCGCCGAAGGGCAGCACGAGATCAACTTCAAGTACGACGACGCGCTGTCGGCCGCCGACAACATCGCGACCTTCCGCGCGGTCGTGCGCGCCGTCGCCGAACAGAACGACGTCCACGCGACGTTCATGCCCAAGCCCATCGGCGATATCAACGGCTCCGGCATGCACACCCACATCTCGCTGTTCGACGAGGGAGGCAACAACGCGTTCGCGGACGACGACGACGAGTTCAACCTCTCCGAGACGGCCTACCAGTTCATGGGCGGCGTGCTCGAACACGCGCCAGCGTTCACCGCGGTCACGAACCCGACGGTGAACTCCTACAAGCGCCTCGTCCCCGGCTACGAGGCGCCGGTCTACATCGCGTGGAGCGACGTGAACCGGTCGGCGCTCATCCGCGTCCCGGACGCCGCCGGCGTCTCCGCGCGCTTCGAGGTCCGCTCCCCGGACCCCTCCTGTAACCCCTACCTCGCGCTCGCCGCGGTCATCGCGTCGGGCCTGGAGGGCATCGAACAGGGCGCGGACCCGGGTGACGCCGTCCGCGAGGACATCTACGAGTTCGACGAGGAGAAGCGCGAGGAGTACGGCATCGAGACCCTCCCCGGCAGCCTCGGCGAGGCCATCACGGCTCTCGAGGAGGACTCGGTCGTCCAGGAGGCCCTCGGCCCGCACGTCTCCGAGAAGTTCGCGGAGGCCAAGCGCCGCGAGTTCGCCGAGTACAAGGCCTCCGTCTCCGAGTGGGAGACGGACCGTTACCTCGAGAAGTTCTGAGCGCCGGACCGGCCCACTCGCTCCTGGATGGCGGGCAGCGAGACGAACACCGCGCCCGCCACCACGTGGGCCGCCACGACGACCGGTACCGCCGCGTCAGCTTCCAGCGTGAACGCGGTCGTGCCGCCCAGCACCGCGAGCGCGAGCGCGCCACTCGCGGGATGCACGTGGCGCTCGAGCGCCCGCCGCCGGTCGAGGACGACCCAGCCAGCGAGGGCGCCGGCGGTCGCTCCGAGCGCCGCCACTGCGTCGGTGGCGTGCGCGGGGCCGGCTAGCACGATGCCAGCGGCCGACAGCGCGACGGCGACCGCGAACCCGTACACGACCCGTCGCTTCGTGAGCGCGAGCGCGACCGCGAGGAACGCGCCGCCGACGACGAACCCACCGAGCACGTCGGCGAGATAGTGGACGCCGAGCGCGAGTCGCGTGAACCCGACGAGCACGATGAACCCGATGGCGAGCAGCCACCGCCGCCGTCGGTTCCAGACGCCGGTGAGTGCTGCGAGCGCGCCGTAGAACACCGTCGCGCCGGTGACGTGCCCGCTCGGGAAGCCGTTGCCGTCCTCCGCGACGAGCATCACGCTCTCCGGCGGGCGCGCCATCGAGAACAGCGACTTCGCGGCGACGACGAGCGCGAGCGCGCCCAGCGTCACCGCGAGCAGTCGCGCGCCCTGCCGTCGCGACAGCCACCCCCGACTCGGTCCGAACCAGTAGACGGCAGGCCCGACGGACACCAGAAAGAACGTTCCACCGAGGAACGTCAACGCGAGGAGCACGGGAACGACCGGCTCCGGCACCGCGCCCGCGATGGCCTCCGTCACGCCGATACCTCGACTGCTCGCTACGAGCTCCTGTCTCATGACCGCCAGGAGCGAAGGCGGTCACTTACTCGGCCGGGCAATCCGAACGCGCTGCCCGCGAGTCCGAACAGCACCATCAGCGTGTAGAGGCCGAGCGTCGACAGCCACACCACGACCATCGCCAGGATCGCCCACCCCCCGGAGAGGAAGGCGAACGCGCCGATGGTCATCCCCGTGCCGTACAGCAACACGAGGTAGGGCCCCCAGCCGCGGGCTTTCCCGCGGCGCTGGCGGGCGCGCACGTACTGTCTCAGTTCGGCCTCCAGGTCCGCGCGACTCACGGTCTTCGCGTCGAGCTCCTCGCGGAGCGCCGCGACTTCGGCGCCGAGCGCGGCGACGTCCGGCGCTTCGTCGGGGGGCTCGCGTTCGCTCTCCATGTCGTCGTCAGTTCGTCCCGACAGCACGGCGTTGAATACCGCCCCGACCGTGATAACGATGCCGCCGAAGTACAGGAACGTGACGAACAGCAGAGCACCACCGAGCACGCCGTACAGCTCGAAGCTCGCGGTCTCGGCGTAGAACCGGAACCCCTCGGCGAGCACCGTCCAGCCGAGCGCCGCGAACACGGCCCCCGGGACCGCCTCCTGGGCCGGCATCTCGACGTCGGGGAACACGTAGTACGCGGGCAGGAAGAGCACGGACAGCACCACCGTGAGCGTGGCGGCGGTCGTGACGTTCGCGAACGGCAGCAGGCCGAGGACGGGGCCGGCGATGCCGATGCCGGCTGAGACGACCACAGCCACCGGGACCGTCACCACGACGACGACGGCGTCGGTCAGCTGGCCGACAAGCCCCTCACCGCCCTCGACGCCGTAGATTCGGGAGAACGCCACGTCGAGTCCGCGGAACAGCTTCAGCCCCGACCACGCCAGCAGCGCGACGCTCACCACGGTTGCGCCCGCCCGGCCCTCGGTGTCGGTGATGGCGTTCCGCACGGCATCCTGGCCGGCGCCGGTGAGGAACTCCTCGGTCAGCTGGAGCCCCGCGTCGACGAGCGCGTCCCCGCCGAGCGCCTGCCCGACGGTCACCCCCAGGAGGACCAGGGGGATGATGCTCACGAACGCGTAGTACGCGATGGCGGCCGCGAGGAACGTCACCTGCTCGTCACGGGCCTCCGTCGCCGTCTGGCGGACGACAGTTGCGGCGCGTCGGAGTCGGGTCACACTCTCGACATACCGTGGCATCCGACATAAATCGCCGCGCCTCACTCCAGGACGGCCGCTTCGACGTCCGCGAGGCTGCCGTCGGTCTTGAACGTCGTGCCGCCGAAGTGTGTCCGCGAGGCGTTCAGCCCCGCGTCCCGTAGCGTGTCGAGGAACTCGTCCATCCCCACTGCGGGCTCGCCCCACTGGCTGTACAGCCGGTGCTGGTCGTAGTGCGTGGGCTCGTGGAGTTCGCCCTCGATGGTCTGCAGCAGGTGGAACGCCTGCGAGGCCTCCCCCATCTCGCCCGTCAGGTGCTCGCGCACGCTCGCCGCGAACGCCTCCTCGTGTGCGGGACCGAGCCAGAGCGGGCCCGCGGTCAGCACCTGGTTCCCCCCGCAGCGCGGGCACTCGTCGACGGGGTCCGCGATGAGGCCGTACTCGTGCTCGCGGTAGAGACACTGCTGGCAGTGGTAGACGTGCCCGAGTTCGTCGATGGCGGCGTTCGCGTCCGTCGCCCGGTGGTGGAGTTCGAGGTACGTGCGCACGTAGTGGTCGCTGACGTGGCTCAGAATCGGCGTGACACCCACGTCGTAACGCGCCGCCGTCCGCGCCATCGCCCCGAGGAGGATGCGCAGCCCCATCTCCGCGTGGTAGTCGGTGTTCCGCGGCGTCGCCGAGTACTTCCGCACGCCGGACTCGAAGTGCGCGCCACAGAGCGGCGCGGTGTCCGTCGCCGTCACGCAGACGAGGTTCCGCGCGTTCGCGAACGCCGCGTCCGCGAACGGGATGGGGGAGCCGAACGGGTCGACGTCCACCACGTCGAAGACGCGGTCGTGGTCGTGCAGCACGCTGTTCGCGTCCCGCTCGACCACCTCGCCGTCGAGGTCGTTGCGCGCGAGGTTCTCGCGGGCCAGTTCGACTGCGTCGGGGTCGAGGTCCGCGAGCGTCGCGTCCCAGCCGTTCGCGGCGGCGCGCACGCCCCGGATGCCGCTCGCGGTCATCGCGTCGAGGTACGACTCCGCGCGTGGCTCCCGCTCCCGGAACGCCGACAGCGTCGCCACCGTCAGGTCGCGGTTGAGTTCCTGCGTCTCGTTGAAGAACACGTCGTCGGCGGCGCCTTCGCCGCCGCCCGACGCCTCTGGAACCTCCACGGCGACGCGGCCTTCCTCGACGAGCATACCGCTACTCGGCGCGACGGCGAAAAAAGGACGACGGTTGGTGGGCGCCGACTGCTGGCGCTCGCTCCCGTGCTACGTACCGAGGTCCGTCGCGCGCTCGACCACCTCGCCGCCGTACCGGTCGGCCAGCGCGTCGTGCTGGTCGGGCCGGTGCTCGTAGACGTCCTGGAACAGGTCGATGGGCGTCTTCGCCGCCTGATACGTCGCTTCGTCCCACATCCGGTCGGCCTCGAGGTCCACCGCGAGGCCGTCGATTTCGAGGGTGGCCGCGCGCGTCATCGCGATGGCGCCCTTCCCCGCCTCCTTCGCGGCCTCGAACTCCTCCATGGAGTCCACGATGTCGTCCATGCCCGGGACGTACGCCGCGCGCCCGAGCAGTTCCTCCCGGAGGTCGTCGCCGCTCAGTTCCTGCTCGCGCCCGTCGACGCGCAGGACGTAGCCGTCGCCCGATTGTTCGAGGGCGAGCGCGTCGCCGTCGTACACCCAGCGGCCGTCGGACTCGCGGAGTTCGGTCTCGGACGTGCCGTCGTCGAGCAGCCAGTAGCCCGACGCGGGCGGCAGGGGCGCGGTGTTCGCCTCCACGACCTGTCCGGGCGTCAGCGACCAGATGCCGGTCATCCCCATCGCGCGGTTCTCGGTCATCCGGTCGCGGTAGCCCTCGACGTCGCGGATGTCGTCGAAGGGGCCGTCCACCGCGACGAGGCCGGCGGCGCTCGCACCCCGCGACGTGTTGTGGCGCAACTCCGGCCACTCGGGGAGTTCGCCGGTCGGCGTCATCGCGCGCATGTCCTTCGTGTAGTCGACCTCGCCGTCGACCAGCAGGAACATGCGTTCGAGGTTGTTCGACGGCCGTCCCGCCTCCTGCCGGAGGTCGCCCATGGCGAGTTCGGCCTCGCCGCTCTCGACGATGACGGACATCGAGAGGCTCCCCTCGTCGAGGCCGTGTTCGGTTTCGACCATCGTGAGGACCTCGTCGGCCTTCTTCCAGTCGTCGATGTCCCCGACTTCCGGAATCACGAAGCCGTCGAGGTGGTCGACGGCGCCCGCCTCGGGGTCGGCCATCGCGAGCATGTGCTGGAGCCCCCGGTAGCGCGTCGCCGGGTCGTCGCGGTGCCAGACGACCCGCGGGTGGATCTCGCCCGGGAAGTCGGCGCCGTGCTCGCTCACGACCTCGACGACGTTCTCGACGCCCTGGTCGCGCATCGACGGCGCGGTCGCGTCCTCGTTGTCCGGCACCCAGACGTCCGGCGCCTCCATCCCACGGAGTTGAGCGGCGCTCCGGAGCATCTTCGCGGAGTCCTCGCCGTCCTCCACGGCCGTCGGGGACGTGAAGAACGTCCGCACGAACTCGCGGTCGTAGTGGCGGTCGGTCGGGTCAGTCGTCATCGTTGGCTTCCGTGGCCGCCGCGTCCTCGGCCGTGATGGGGTCGGACTCGTCGTCGCTGTACCCCTCGGACTGCTCGATGCGGCGGCGGGCCTCCGGGTCGAACTCCGTCTCGATGTCCTGGTACCGGGACACCAGCGAGAGGTCGTGGTGGCTCTCCGTCTCGTGGCCGAGGTACCGGTCCTCGAGGTCGAACTGCGCCTCCTCCGCGTTCTCCTCGATGTTCACCATGTCCTCGTAGACCGCGTGCGCGCCCGAGTGCAGGCCGTACAGCGTGATGAAGATGTACTTGTACCCCAGTTCGCCGAGCTCCTCGAAGGTCAGCGGGTCGTCCTGTTCGCTCCACGCGAACGACGACGAGTAGTTGAACGCCAGGTCGAGGTCGGGGTGGGTCTCGTGGATGGTCTCGGCGTACTCCACGGCGTCCTCCCGCGAGGGGTCGGGCATCTCCGGCCACACGAGGTCGACGCCCGCGTCGGCGTACATGCGGCCGCGTTCGAGGTGCTCCTCCCAGTCGCCGTTCGCGGAGCCGTATGCGTCGGTGCGCGCGATTATCACCGTGTCCTCGCTCTGCTTCGCGTCGACGGCGGCCTCGAAGCGCGCCTTGGCCTTCTCCCGGGAGATGATCTCCTTCCCGGCGATGTGGCCACAGCGCTTCGGCGTCGTCTGGTCCTCGATGTGGATGGCGGCGACGCCCGCTTTCTCGTACTCGCGGACCGCGCGCCGGACGTTGTGGACGCCGCCGTAGCCCGTGTCACAGTCCGCGACCACGGGGAGGCTGGTGGCGTCGACGATACGCTTGGCGTTCTCGACCATCTCGGTCATCGACACCATCTCCAGGTCCGGGAAGCCGAACTGCCCGAGGACGGTGGAGTAGCCGCTCATGTAGACCGCATCGTGGCCGGCGCGCTCGGCGAGTCGCGCGTCGAGTGCGTGGTAGAGGCCCGGCGCGAACACGTACTGGTCGTCGAGCAGGTCGCGGAACTCGCGGGCCGCGGGGTTGTCGATGTCTCGTCGCGTGTAGTCGGGGTACTCGTCAGTCATCGGTGGGGTCAGTGGAGTTGGCCGGGTCGGTGGTCGGTTCGTCGAGGCGGTGGCTGCGAACGGTCTCGTCGAGCCACGTCTCGCGGTCGTACTCGGCGCGCATGTCGGGGACAACGGGAGCGCCCGTGTTCTCTATGTCAGTGTAGGTTGGCATCGGCGTTGTATGGGAGTTTGCGGTCGGGAGGTGGTGCGTGTCGGCGCCGGGCTGTGGTGGCCTGCTACGCGCATTGCGTCCTGAGAGGGGGGAACCGAACGAATAAAGTTAATGATTAATAATGTAGAATGCTGTGTATACAATGAATAATGATTAAGGAATCAGATTGTCGGGTGCGAACACACCACACGATTCGGCCGCGCTCACCCAACCGAACCTGCTAAACCACGCCCCACCCAACGAAGGCCCGTGCCCGAGGTCGACGACTGGCGGACGGCCCTCGCCGACGAAGGCGAACTCACGCCAGCCATCACGGAACGCATCCTCGACGCCCACGGCGACCGCGGCCAGCGCGCCATCGAAGCCGCCAGCGAAGGCCGCGTCAAACAGTACAACGACTTCACGGTCGTCGTCGGCCACGGCGACGAGTACATCGTCGAAGCCGACTCCTGCAACTGCGAGGACGCCCAGTACAACCTCGGTCCCGACGAATCCTGCTGGCACGCCCTCGCCGCCGCCATCGCCGCCCCCATCGGCGAAGTCGACCACCACGACATGTACTACAGCGACGTCCGAGACTTCCTGTAGTACCTTTTGCGCTGCGGGCCGCCGAAGGCGGCCCTCGGCAAAAGCTACGCTAAAAGCCTCCTCACCACCTCGGCCGCGCTTCGCGCGGCCTCGATGGTTCGTCGGCCGCTGCTCCCTCGCTCACGGCTTCGCCGTTCGCGCAAACCGAGGCGCGAAGCGCCTCGCGCCGCTCGCAGCGTGAACCGCGTCGCTCGGGCCTACTGGTCGGCGCAGTAGTCGACGAAGTTCCGGAGGATGCGCAGCCCGGTCTCACCGGACTTCTCGGGGTGGAACTGGGTGCCGAAGACGTTGCCGGCGTCGTTCGCGACGACGGCGGGGAAGGTCTCGCCGTAGTCGGTCTCGGCGACGGTGTGGTGGTCGTCGTCGGGCGCGGCGTAGTAGGAGTGCACGAAGTAGGCGTACTCGCCGTCGACACCCCGAACGAGCGGGTGGTCGCGGGTGACGTCGAGCTCGTTCCAGCCCATGTGCGGGACCTTCACGTCGCCCGTGAAGCGGACGTTCCGGCCGGGAATCAGGTCGAGGCCCTGGACCTCGCCCTGGCCCTCGCGGTCGGCCTCCTCGCTGGACGTCAACAGCATCTGCATGCCGAGGCAGATGCCGAACAGGGGCCGGCCCTCGTCGGCGGCGTCGACGAGCGCGTCCCGGAACGGACCGGCGTTCTCCATGCCGTCGCCGAACGCGCCGACGCCCGGCAGCACGATGCCGTCGGCGTCGTCCAGGTCGCCGGGGTCGTCGGAGACGGTGACGGCGGCGTCGGCGCGCTCGAGGCCGCGCGTGACACTCCGGAGGTTCCCGAGCCCGTAGTCCACGACGACGACCTCGGCAGCCGTCTGGCGGGCAGCGGATTTACTCATGCTCGTGTATCCTCTCTCCGCCACCAAGTGCGTTGGCATCCATAATGGTACATACACTTGGGTACCAGCGGCGAGAAACGAACGGTAACTCTTATGTCGTGTCCTTCACAGTCCCAATACGAATTCCCATGGCGGGACGACGAAAATTCCTCAAGGTCGCAGGCGCCACAGGCATCGCAGGACTGACCGGCCTCGCCGGCTGTACGGGCGACGGCGGCGGTGACGGCGGCGACGGCAGTGGCGACGGTGGCGGCGACGACACGACGACGGCGTCGACGACTACGACGTCGTCCGGCCCGGCCGAGCTGACGTTCACGCTGACGCCGGCCGAGTCCGAGGTCGACGTCCGTCAGCAGTACCAGCCGATGTTCGACTACCTCGAGTCCGAGGCCGACGTCTCCATCGAGTCCAGCGTCGCGGCGGACTACGCCGCGGTGTACTCCTCCCTGGAGTCCGGTCAGACCGACGTGGCCGACGCCGCGCCGGCCATCGCCATCCAGAGCGCCGACAACGACGTCGCGGAGGTCGCCGGCATCCGCATCGCGTACGGCGCCGCGAAGTACTTCTCCCTGATTACGACGCTGCCGGACAGCGGCATCGAGGAGCTCGCCGACCTGGAGGGTGAGACGGTCGCGTTCGCCGACCGGCTCTCCACCAGCGGCTCCATCTTCCCGCTGTACATGCTCAAGCAGGCCGGTCTCGACACGGGTGGCGCCCCCGACGGCACCCCGAACGACTTCACGGGCCAGTGGTCCGACCACTCCCAGGCCCGGACGACGCTCGTCAACCGCGACCCGGTCGTCGCGGCTGGCACCGGCGCCTTCTCCACCGCGCCCCACGTCCCGAAAGACCAGTTCTCGGACCAGTTCCTCGAGATGTCCGCCGAGAACGACGGCGACCTCGGCACCGAGGACCCCGAACTGGAGCTCCTGGCGGAGTCCAACCCGATTCCGCGCGCACCCATCCTCATCCGCTCCGGGCTCGACGAGAGCGTGAAGACCGACGTCAACGAGGCGCTGCTGGCGGTCGAGGAGGACGACCTCATCAACGAGGACATCTCCGACGACCAGCAGCTCTGGTTCACCGGGCTCAGTGAGGGGACGGTCGACGACTACCAGCCGGTCCGTGACGCGTTCGAGGAGCTCGGGGTCGACCTCGGCAACGCATAACGGAACAGTCACAACCGAACAATCTATTTGTTGGCGGCAACGACTGCCAAACAGCCGGCCATCAGCGGTAGGCGGCCCACTGAGCAATGATCGAAGTTTCAAACCTGAGCAAATCGTACGGCGACATACAAGCCGTCGACGACGTCTCCTTCACTATCCCGGACGGCGAGTTCGTCGTGGTCCTCGGCGAGTCGGGCGCCGGGAAATCGACGCTGCTCCGCTGCCTGAACGGCCTCACCGAACCCACCGAGGGCTCGATTTCGATCAACGACGAGTCCGTCCTGGGGCCTCGGGACGACGTCGCGATGGTGTTCCAACAGCACTACCTCATCGAGGAGATGAGCGCGTACAACAACGCCCTCACGGGCTCTCTCGGCCGAACTAACCTCTTCGACAGCCTCACCGGGCGCTACGAGATCGAGGACAAGCACGAGGCGCTGCGCTCGCTGCGGACCGTCGGCCTCCTCGACGAGGCCGGGCAGTCCGTCGGCCAGATGAGCGGCGGCCAGCAGCAGCGCGTCGGCATCGCTCGCGCCCTCGTCCAGCAGCCGAACCTCCTGCTGGCCGACGAACCGGTCGCGAGCCTCGACCCGGCGTCCGCCGAGCGCGTCATGGGCTACGTCCGGCAGGCCGCCGACGAGCGCGGGCTGTCGACGCTCGCCAGCCTCCACCAGGTGAACATCGCCCGCGAGTTCGGCGAGCGGTTCATCGGGATGAAAGACGGCGAGATCATCTTCGACGGCTACCGCGACGACCTCACCGTCGACGTCATCGACGAGATCTACGGCACCATCGAGACGGACGCCATCCGCTCGGAGGCCGAAGCATGAGCACCGAGACCGAATCCGGAACGAGCGAGGTCCAGACTGACGACGAAATCGACGACGCATTCCGGTTCATTCGCATCAACAAGCGCGCGCGACAGGTGTTCAGCCTGTTCGCGCTCGTCGTCTTCGGGTGGCTGTTCACGCTCGCCCTCGACCAGGTCGGGTTCTCCGTCGCCGAGATTCTGGAGTACTGGCCGGACTTCGAGGACGCCCTCGGGCAGTTCTTCCCGCCGGGCGAACTGTTCGGCCTGCCGTTCGTCGACGTGGGCGCCTACTGGTCGTTCATCCAGGAGCGCAACCTCATCATGCAGGTCGAGACCAACGGCGCCGGGTTCATGTTCTGGGACTGGACGGTCATCCCGGGACAGATGTTCATCACCCTCTCGATGGGGTTCGCGGGCCTCGTGCTCGGACTGCCGGGCGCCCTCATCCTGGGCGTGCTCGGGAGCGAACGCGTCACCCCGTACCCCTTCAACTTCATCTTCCGCGGCACGATGAGCGTCATCCGCGCCATCCCGGCGCTCGTGTGGGCGCTCATCTACATCCCACTGGGCGGCGTCACGCCGTTCACGGCGACGCTCGCCATCGGCACCGACACGATGGGGAACCTCGGGCGCCTGTTCACGGACGCCCTCGAGGAGGTCGAGGACGGCCCCATCGAGGCCATCGGCTCGACAGGCGCGAACGGTCCGCAGCGGGTCATCTTCGGGATGCTGAGCCAGGTCGCCTCGCCGTTCATCGCGTGGACGATGTACATCCTCGAGATCAACACCCGCATCGCGGTCACCATGGGTCTCATCGGCGGCGGTGGCCTGGGGTACGTCCTCCAGACCCAGCGCAGCCTGTTCAAGTACACGAACATGATGGCGACCATCCTCGTCATCTTCGTGCTCGTCATCTCCGTGGAGATCGTGAGCCAGCGCGTGCGCTCGTACATCCGCGGCACCGAGGAGTCCCAGGGAATCATCGCGCTCATCGTCGAGTTCCCCCAGCGGATGGTCCGCTCCCTCTGGCAGTAGGGACCACCTGCACTCCCCGTTCTCTCTCTGTCTCCCACAGAATGCGGAGCCGTGCGCTCGCCGTCAGTAGTCGTCGAGACTCGCCTGCCCGCCCTCCACGCCAGCCATCGTCGCCGCTCGTTCTATCGTCTCCCTGAACGCTTCTTTCTGGCTCGCGTCGTACAGCGTCGCCGCAGGGTGCAGGCAGACGAGGAGGTCCCGCGTCCGGTCCCCGAGCGCGACGCGCTCGACGCTCCCGGTCTCGTTCGTGACTGCGACGTCCCGTTCGAGGAGGTGCTCGCCGGGGACCTTCCCGAGGGTGACGACGACCTCGGGGTCGACGAGTTCGATCTCGCGGTCGAGGTACGGCCGGCAGTTGGCGAGTTCCTCGCTCGTCGGGTCGCGGTTCTCGGGTGGCCGGCAGCGCACGCAGTTCGTGATGCGCACGTCCTCGCGCGCGAGGCCGGCGTCCCGGAGCGCGTCGTCCAGGACGTCGCCGCTGCGGCCGACGAACGGGACGCCCTCGGCGTCCTCGTTCGCGCCCGGTGCTTCGCCGACGAACAGCACGTCCGCGTCCGCGGGGCCGTCGCCGTTGACGATCTGGCTGCGCGAGTCGACGAGCGCCTCGCAGCGCGTACAGCTCTCGACCGCGGGCCCGTCCATTCCGTCCATGCCCAGCGGTCGGAGACGCGCGGAGTTAAACGTGGTCGTCGACCGCTCGCGCTGCCAGTCGCGCCACTCGCAGCGGCTCCGGGCGGCCGCCCTCGGGCGTGAACGCCGCCACCACCTCGTCCGGGGCCTCGCAGCCGACGCTCCGCACGAACACGCGCTCGCCGTTCACGTCCAGCGGGTGGCGGTCGGGGAGGGACTCGTAGACGGCCAGTCGGTCCTCGCGGGCGGCGCCCGAGAACGCTCGCTCGATTGGCTCGCGGAGGCCGTCGCTGGCCTCGAAGGAGACGGCAAGCACGGGCCGGTCGACGGCGTCGTGGACGGCCCGGAGGTCGACGACGTTGAACCAGGCCGGTGCGACGCCCGCCAGCAGGACGTACCGGACGTCCTCGCGGTCGAGGCGCTCGTAGCAGTCGACGACGGCCGCGGTGCTGTCGAGGCCGCCGACCGTGCACGAAGCAAAGGAGAATCCGTCCACGACCCGGGTCGCGCGCACCACTGCACCGGCGACTGTCGCGCGGTCGCCGTCTCCCGAGGCGGCGACGCCGAGCGCGCGCGTCCCGGGTCTCACGACACTACGACTCGTCTTTGATGTCCTGGAGGCGGTCCAGGAGTTCGTCGTTCGACGCGCCGATCTCGTAGTCCACGCCCCCGTCGTGTTCGTAGTCGGCCGTGTCTACGCTGTCGTCGGCGTCGAGGTCGTCGGAGTCGATGGACTGGTTGTCCTGTTCGGTTTCGTCGTAGCTCCCGAAGCCCATGACCACCTGAAAATACGCACTTGGCTCACTAAAATTCCTCGCCGGGTTTAGGTGCCGAACGCACCTGTGTGGGTGCATGGACGTCGAAGTCGTCACCAGCGGTGCGGAATCGTTCACCTGCAACGCCTTCCTCGCGCTCGGCGAGACGACGACGCTCGTGGACGCCGGCGCCTACGACGGCGTCGTCGACGAGATTCGCGAGCACACCGACGGCGTCGACCGCGTGGTTCTCACCCACCAGCACGGCGACCACGTCCAGCAACTGGACGCGGTCGTCGACGCCTTCGACCCGGACGTGTACGCGTTCGCCGACCACCCGCTGCGCACCCGCGAACTCGCCGACGGCGACACCCTACAGGTGGGCGACGAGACGGCCGAGGTCGTGTTCACGCCCGGGCACGCCCCCGACCACGTCTCCCTGGTCACGGACACCGCGCTGTTCGCGGGCGACGTCGTGGTCCACGACGACGGCGCGTTCGACGACGGGAGCTTCGGCCGGACGGACATGGCCGGCCAGTCACGCGAGCGCCTCATCGGGAGTATCAGGGAACTTCTCGCGCGGATGCCGGACTCCGTGACCGCGTTCTACGCCGGTCACGGCGGCGTCTTCGAAGGAGACGTCCGTGCGGTCGTCGAGCGCGCCCTGGAGCGCGCCGAGCGCCGCGAGCCGAAGTATCCCGACGAGTAGCGCACTCCCGGCTGGGGCGGTGCGTCGCCGCCTGCCAGACCACGGGAAGGCTTTTTCTTCGCGTCTCCGTCTCTCCACGCATGCCCGGTCCCACGTTCATCGAGGGCGACCGCGTCGACCTCTGTGCCGTCGCCGAGGACGACGTCGAGTTCCTCCAGGAGACGGTCAACGACCCCGCGGTGTGGCCGAACATCGGCGCTCGCAGACCCCTCACCCGAAAGCAAGAACAGGAGTGGTACGAGGAGCGCGCCAGCGACGACAACGGCGAAGTGAACTTCGTCGTCGCCGTCGACGACGACCCGGTCGGCAGCCTCGGTCTGGCGGGCGTGGACGACCCGAACGGCAGTGCCGAAATCGGCATCTTCCTCGCCGAGGACGCCTGGGGCGAGGGGTACGGCACCGAGGCCTCGCGACTGGCGGTCGACTACGCCTTCCAGCAGCTCCGTCGCCACCGCGTCGTCGCGCGCGTCTTCGAGTTCAACGACGCCTCCGCCCGCGTCTGGGAGAAACTCGGCTTCGAACTCGACGGCCGCCACCGCGACGAGCTGTTCGTCGACGGCGACTACCACGACGTCCGATACTACTCCGTGCTCGAGGGCGAGTGGGACGGATGACGGGGCCGACGGAGGCGGCGACCACGCCCGAACTCGTTCCCGCCGTCCTCGCTGTCGTCTCCGACGACGAGGGCCGCGTCTGCCTCGTTCGGGACGAGAAGCGCGGCCAGTGGACGCTCCCGATGGGCCGCATCGAACCCGGGGAGTCCGTCCGCGACGCCGTCGCCCGCGAAGTCCGCGAGGAGGCGGGGTTGGTCGTGGGCGGCGTCGAACTCACCGGCGTCTACACCGACCCCGCGACCCAGGTGTTCGACACGCCAGCGGGTCCAAAACAGTACCTCGCGCACGTCTTCCGCTGCGAGTGGGTCGACGGCGACCCGGAGCCGGACGGCGCGGAGACCACCGCCGTCGACTTCTTCCCGGTCGGCGACTACCCGAACGAGCTCGAACCGAGCGACGACTGGGTCGTCCACGCGCTCCACGGCGACGGCGTCGACGTCACCTGACGTCGGAGTTTCCGGAGGCGACCCACAGAACAGCGCCGCCGCTGGCTGACTTCGGAGACCTGGAGAACGGGAGTGCGCTTACGTCGAACGCCGCTCGACGGCCTTCGGGCGGAGGTTCTTGTAGCCGCACTTCCGGCAGCTTTCGGTGTCCTTCGGGTTCCGCGCGTTGCACCGCATGCAGATCTGTTTGCCCAGCAGTCGGTCCTCGATGGTCTCGGTCATGCACCGGCTTTCGACGCCATCGCGTTTAAGCGGTTCGGAACCGAGCCCGCTGAAGCTACTCCTGGCCGGCGTCGAGGTACTCCTGCTGAATCGCGACGACCTCACTGGAGTCCTCGCAGTCGGCGTACCGCCGCAGTGGCTCCTCGTTCAGTTCGAGGAAGGTGTGGCCCCAGGTGAACTTCGAGAGCACGGCCTCGGCGCGCTCCCGGTGGCCGAGGATGGCGAGCGCGCCCGCGAACGCCTCCGCCGTGTTGAGCTGGAACGGCTGCCCGTAGTTCACGGGGTTGGCGGCGACGAGGAACGGGAGCGCGCGGTGCTCGCCGTCGAGTTCGAACATCGCGCGGCCCGCCGTCTCCCACGAGCAGTCCAGCGCCACGAGGGTTCCCGTGTCGTCGGCCGGCGACAGCGCCTGCTCGGCGTGCGGATTCAACACGACCCCGTACGGCGTCTCGCGCGCGGTGTGGTGGAGTTCGGCCATGTCGAAGCGCGCGAGCTTCCGGGCCGTACACTTCTCGGGGTCGTCGTCGCCCTCGTACCGGACGTGCAGGTCCACGATTCACTCGGTGTTGGCCGCCACCGGGCAAAAGCCACTCGCTCGTCCGCGCCCCAACCGTGATGGTCCGGAGCGTCGATACATCACCCGTGTCCGGAAGCGACCCCGAGCCCGACGACCCGCTCTCGCCGTACGCGCCCTCTGAGGTGCCGAGCGTTCCGAGCGGCGGCCGTCGCTGGTTCGCGCTGCTGCTGGTGGGCGTGATGGTCCTGTCGACCGTCGCCTGGGCCGTCTCGCTCCTCCTCTGACCGGCGTCCACCGGTTTCTTGTCCGGTGGCGCCCTCGCCCGAGATATGGACGCCGACGGCCTCGTGCAGGCCTACTACGATGCCATCGACGACGGCGACTACGACGCGCTCCGGGGCCTGCTCGCGCCCGAGTTCGAGCACGTCCGCCCCGACCGCACGCTCTCGGGCCGCGAGGCGTTCGTCTCGTTCATGCGGGACGACCGCCCGCAGACCGACACCGCCCACGTCCTCGACGCCGTCTACGAGGGGCGGGACGGCGTCGCCGCCCGCGGCCGCCTGCTCGACGCCGACGGTGAGATTCTCGCGTTCGTCGACGTCTTCGAGATAGCCGACGGGACCATCGAAGGGCTGACGACCTACGCCAGCCCGGCGTCTGCGAGGGCGGGGAACACCTCTTCCTCGTAGAACTCCACGAACTCGGCCTGGTTCGGGCCGACCTGGTGGACGTAGACGTGGTCGTAGCCCGCGTCGACGGCCTCCCGGATGCTCTCGACGTGGGCCTCGGGGTCCGGGCTGGTGACCATGCTGCCCTCCGCGATGTCCTCCTCGGAGACCATCTCGCAGGCCTGCTCGAAGTGGACGGGCGTCGGCAACTGGGCGCTGAGTTCGCCCGGGAGCGCGTCGTTCGGCCACCACTCGTGGGCCGTCTCGACGGCCGCCTGCTCGGTCTCGGCGTAACACATCTGCAACTGGGTGTACCGGGGGCCCTCGCCGCCCGCCTCTTCCCAGGTCTCGACGGTGTCCTGGGGGCCGACACACCAGAAGCCGTCACCGATGTCCGCAGCGACTTTGGCGGTCCGGTCGCCGTACGCCGACACGTGGACGGGCGGCGTCTCGTCGGGGAGCGTGAACAGCCGCGCGTTCTGGACGGTGTAGTGGTCGCCGTGGTGGTTCACCTGCTCGCCCGTCCAGAGTTTGCGGATGACGTCGACGGCCTCCTCGAGCATCTCCAGGCGCACCGCGTGCTCGGGCCAGTGGTCGCCGCAGACGTGCTCGTTCAGCAGTTCGCCGGTGCCGACGCCGAGCGCGAACCGCCCGGGCAGCATGTCGGCGACGGTGGCCGCCGACTGGGCGACGGTCGCCGGGTGGTACCGGAGGATGGGGCAGGTCACGCCGACTCCGACGGGAATGTCCTCGGTGGCGTGCGCGACGCCGCCGAGCGTCGACCAGACGAACGGGCTCTCGCCCTGCGTGGTCGTCCACGGGTGGAAGTGGTCCGAGATGCCGAGGAAGTCGAAGCCGGCGTCCTCGGCGCGCACGGCGTGCTCGACCAGGTCGTTCGGGGGGTGCTCCTCGCTGGAGAGCGTGTACCCGAGTTCCACCACTCAGCACCACCTCCGCGAGATTCGTGCCATCACATCGACAGTTCGACGTCGACCGGAAAGAGCGTAGTTTCAGGTTAGTTGCGCTCCCGATTCCCGCGGTTCTCGCTCACGGTTCGCTTCGCTCACCGTTCGCAATCCCGTGGGTCTCACCCGCTCCACTGCTCGCGCGTTCCGACCCACGCGCTCGCTCCGAACCGCGCTACTCGCTACCGCCACGCTCGCGGTTCGCTCCTGCTCACGGCTCACTCCGTTCGCCGTTCACACTCCGTGGCCTCCCTGCGGTCGGCCACGCGCTCGCCGCTCGCAACTCCCGCGGTTCTCGCTCGCTACGCTCGCTCCGAACCGCGCTACTCGCGTTCCCCGTCGCCGAGCGCCGACTCCCCGACCTTCCGGGTGCCCTCGACGACCTCCTGGCCGTTCATGTACGGCTGGAGGGCTTCGGGCACGTCGACGGTGCCGTCGTCGTTCTGGTAGTACTCCAGGATGGCGACGAGCACGCGGGGGACCGCGACGCCCGACCCGTTCAGGGTGTGGAGGTGTTCGGCCGACTCGTGGCGCTCCGGGCGATACCGGATGCCCGCCCGTCGCGCCTGGAAGTCCTCGAAGTTCGACACCGACGAGACTTCGAGCCAGCGGCCGCCCTCCTCGGGCCCCTCGTCCATGTCGTCGCCGGGCGCCCACACCTCGATGTCGTACTTCTTCGCCTGCGTGAACCCGAGGTCGCCGGTGCACATCTCCAGGATGCGGTAGGGGAGGTCGAGGCGGCGCAGCACCTCCTCGGCCTCGTCGACGAGGCCCTCGAAGCGCTCCTCGGAGTCCTCGGGCCGCACGAAGTTCACGAGTTCGACCTTGTTGAACTGGTGGACGCGCACGATGCCCCGGGTCTCGGTGCCGTGCTCGCCGGCCTCCCGCCGGAAGTTCGGCGAGTACGCCTGGTGTTTCACGGGGAGGTCGTCGTCCAGCAGAATCTCGTCGCGGTACATGTTCGTCACCGGGACCTCCGCCGTCGGCAGCAGCCAGAGGTCGTCGTCGACGTACTCGGCGTCGTTCTCGCCGCCGATGCGGTAGGCGTCCTCGACGAACTTCGGGAACTGGCCGGTGCCCTCCATCGACTTCGAGTTCACCGGAATCGGCGGGAAGACGTCCACGTAGCCCTGCTCGCGGTGGACGTCCAGCATGAACTGCACGAGCGCGTGCTCCAGGCGGGCGCCGGCGCCCTTCGCGAAGTAGAAGCCGCCGCCCGAGACTTTCGCGCCGCGCTCGAAGTCGAGGATGTCCAGGTCCTCGCCGAGGTCGTAGTGCGGGACGACCTCCTCGGGGAGGTCCCGAAGGTCGTCGAAGCCCTCGCGGCGGCGCTCCACGTTCTCGTCCTCGGTGGCGCCGACCGGCACGTCCTCGTCGGGAACCATCGGGAGCGTCAGCAGGCGCTCCTCCAGTTCGGCCTCCAGGGCGTCCGCACGCTTCTCGACGGTCTCCAGTTCGTCTTTGAGTTCCTGGGAGCGCTCGATGGCCTCCTGGGCTTCCTCCTCCTCGCCGGCCTGCTTGAGTTCGCCGATCTTCGAGGAGACCTCGTTGCGCTCGTGGCGGAGGTCGTCGCCGCGCGCCTTCAGTTCGCGCCACTCCTCGTCGACCTCCAGGATGCGGTCGAGGTCCGCGTCTACGCCCTTCTTCTCCAGGGCGTCCCGGACTGCGTCGGGGCTCTCGCGGACGAACTGTCGGGACAACATTGTTGTCAGCCGATTCGCCGGGCCACGGCAAGAACGTATCGCATCCCCGTGAGGAACTCTCAGGCGCCTGCTGGCACGCGAACGCTTTTCCCGGCGGCCGTCCCCCTATCGGACATGAGTCCTGGCGACGTCTCCGACGTCGAAACCTGTCCCGGCGTCTCCTACGTGGACACCGGGATGTACGACACGGCCGAGTACGGGTCTGTATACGTCATCGACGCCGACAGGCCCGCAATCGTGGACACGGGCATCGGCACGAACCACGAGCGCATCCTCGACGCCCTCGACGAGCAGGGCATCGAGCGCGCAGACCTCGAAGCGATTCTCGTGACCCACGTCCACCTCGACCACGCCGGCGGCGCGGGCTACCTCACGGAGGCGTGCCCGAACGCCGACGTCTACGTGCACGAAATCGGCGCCCGCCACCTCGTCGCCCCCGGACGACTCGTCGAGGGGACGAAGGAGGCCGTCGGCGACCAGTGGCAGTACTACGTCGAGCCGGAGCCCGTCCCCGAGGACCGCATCGTGGAACTCACGGACGGCGACACGGTCGACCTGGGGAGCCGGGAGCTGACGGCCCACCACGCGCCCGGGCACGCCCCCCACCAGGTCGTCTTCGAGGACCACTCGTGTGACGCCGTGTTCACGGCGGACGCGGCCGGCATCTGGGTGCCCTCGCAGGATCGGGTGCGGGAGACGAGTCCGCCGCCGAACTTCGACCTTGAGCAGTGCATCGACGACGTCGAGATGCTCCGCCGGCTGGAGCCCGAGACGCTGCTGTACGCGCACTTCGGGTCCGGCCCCGAGGACACGGACGCCGTGCTCCGGCAGTACGAGCAGGTGCTCCGGGACTGGGTGGACGCCGTCGAGGCCGAGGTCGTCGAGCGCGGCAGCGAGGAGGCCGCCATCGACCACTTCTCGTCGACGACCGAGGTGCAGTACGTCTGGGGCGAGCACAAGGCCGAGGCGGAAACTGCGATGAACGTCCGTGGAGTTCTCCATTATCTTAAGAACAGGGGTGCGTAGTAGGGGCCATGGACTTCCGCGAGGCCGAGCGCGAGTACGAGGACGACACCATCGCTCGCCAGACAATCCCACGCACGTTCGAGGCGGCGGCGGCCCGCAACGCCGACAGTGCCGCCCAGAGCTACAAGGGAGACGTCTACGACAGAACCCTGACGCCGGACGTCGTCGAACCCGCGCCGCCAGGCGGTTACGAGACGCTGACGTACGGCGAACTCCGGGACATCGTCCGGAACCTCGCCGCCGGCTTCCGGGAACTGGGCGTCGGCCCGGGCGACCGCGTCGGCGTCTTCTCGCACACCCGCATGGAGTGGGCGCAGGCCGATTTCGGCGTGCTCGCGGCCGGCGGTGCCGTCACCACCGTCTACGCCAGTTCAAGCCCCCGGCAGGTCACGCACCTGCTCGGTGACAGCGGCGCCGTCGGCGTCGTCGTGGAGAACGAGGAGATGCTCGCCCGGGTGCGGCAGGTCGAGGACGACCTCGACCTGGAGTTCGTCGTCACGATGGACCGCGTCGCCGACGACGACGCCCTCTCGCTGGCCGACGTGTACGAGCGCGGCCGCGAGGCCTTCGACCGCGACGCCTACGAGGGCTGGATCGACGACCGCGACTACGACGACCTCGCGAGCCTCATCTACACCTCCGGCACCACCGGGAAGCCGAAGGGCGTCGCGCTGTCCCACGAGAACTTCCGGGAGAACGTCAACCAGTGCCGCAAGCGATACGGGCCACGACCCGACCGCGGCGGCGCACCCGCCATCACCAACGAGACCCGGCACCTCTCCTTCCTCCCGCTCGCACACGTCTTCGAGCGACTCTCCGGGCACTTCCTGATGTTCACGTCGGGCGCCGAGGTGTGTTACGCCGAGTCCCCCGACACCCTCCGGGAGGACTTCGGGCTCTTCGAGCCGACCAGCGCCACCAGCGTCCCCCGGGTGTACGAGAAGCTCTACGACGCCATCCGCGAGCAGGCCTCCGAGTCCCCCGTGAAAGAACGCATCTTCGAGTGGGCGACCGACGTCGGCCGCGACTACCACGAGGCCGACGACCCCGGCTTCGGCCTGCGCGCGAAGCGCACCGTCGCGGACAAACTGGTGTTCGAGCAGGTCAAAGACGCCCTCGGCGGCAACATCGACTTCTTCATCTCGGGCGGCGGGTCGCTGTCGGCGGACCTCTGCGCGCTCTACCACGGCATGGGTCTCCCAATCCTGGAGGGGTACGGTCTCACGGAGACCAGCCCCGTGCTCACGGTGAACCCCTACGAGAACCCCCAGGTGGGGACCATCGGCCCGGCGGTCTACGACACCGACCTCGTCGTCGACGAGTCCGTCGCCAGCCCCGAGCAGCGCGAGCGCCACGACGGCGACGTCGGCGAACTGCTCGCCCGTGGGCCGCAGGTCTTCGACGGCTACTGGGAACTCCCGGAGGCCACGGAGTCCGCGTTCGTCGAACACGAGGGCGAGGAGTGGTTCGCGACCGGCGACATCGTGGAGATTCGCGAGGACGGCTACGTTCAGTTCCTCGAGCGCGCGAAACAGCTCCTCACGCTCTCGACGGGGAAGAACGTCGCGCCCGGCCCCATCGAGGACGCGTTCGCCGCCAGTCCGCTCGTCGAGCAGGCGATGGTGGTCGGCGACAGCCAGAAGTTCGTCTCCGCCATCGTCGTCCCGAACTTCGACGGCGTCCGCAACTGGGCCGACCGCGAGGGCGTCGACATCCCCGAGGACCCGGACGCCATCTGTCGGAACGACCGCGTCTACGAGCGCATCGAGCAGGAAGTAGCGTCGGTCAACGAGAACTTCGAGTCCTACGAGCAGATCAAGCAGTTCCGCCTGGTCGCCACGGAGTTCACGGAGGACAACGACCTGCTGACGCCGACGATGAAGAAGAAGCGCCGGAACATCCTCGACAAGTTCGCGGACACCATCGGCGACATGTACGCGGAGTAGCTACCTCCGGAGACACGTACGCGGCGTAGCGTCGAGAACACCGCCGCAACCCGGCTTCTTTATACCGAGGGGGAGCAACGTCACGACGATGCGACAACTGGAGGGCCACAGGTGAGCTCCGCAATCATCCCCCTGGTCGCCACAATCATCGCGCTCGGCGTCGTCTCACAGGTCGTCGCCGCCCGACTCCAGGTCCCCAGCGTCCTGTTCCTCATCTTCGCGGGCATCGTCGTCGGACCCGAGGTGCTTGGCGTCGTCACCCTGGAGTCGTTCGGCGGCATCGAGACGCTGTCGGGCATCGTCGGCCTCTCCGTGGCGATCATCGTCTTCGAGGGCGCGTTCCACCTCAAGCTCGACAAACTCCGGGAGGCGCCGGGTGCGTGGCTCCGCCTCGTCACCGTCGGCGCCGCTATCGCACTGCTCGGCACGTCGCTGGCGGTTCGGCTGCTGCTGGGCGCCGACTGGGGGGTCGCGTTCCTCATCGGCAGCCTCCTGGTCGCGACCGGCCCGACCGTCATCACGCCCATCCTGGACGTCGTCCCGGTGCGGAACCGCGTCGGCGCCGCCCTCGAGACCGAGGGCGTCGTCAACGACGTCACGGCGGCCATCCTCGCCATCGTCGTCTTCGAGGTTGTCGTGAACCCCGACCGGTCGAGCAACGCCGTCGTCCAGGACTTCGTCACTCGGCTCGGCACCGGCGTCCTCATCGGCCTCCTGGTCGCCGCCGTCGTCTGGTACCTCCTCCGGTACATCGACCTCTCACGGGGGAACGCCCCCCAGAACGCGCGGCTGGTCGTCCTCGCGGGCGCACTCGTCGCGTACGGCGCTGCCGACACTCTCTACAGCGAGGCCGGCATCGCCGCCGTCGCCACGGCGGGCATCGTGCTCGGGAACGCCGACCTCCCCTACGAGGAGGAGATCGAGGCGTTCAAGGGCGACGTGACGCTGGTCGTCCTCTCGTTCGTCTTCATCGGGCTGGCCGCCCTGCTGTCCTTCGACACGCTGCTCGACCTCGGGTTCGCGGGCCTCGCGGTCGCCGTGGTCGCAGCGGCCATCGTGCGGCCGGTCGCGGTGTTCGCGTCCACGACCGGCGACCGGTACGAACTCTCCGAGCGTGCGTTCATGAGCGCGGTCGGTCCGCGCGGCATCATCCCAGCGTCCGTCGCGACGCTGTTCGCCGCGGAACTGCAGACCCTCGGGATGGAGGAGGCCGCGAACCTCCTCGTCGGCACCGTCTTCCTCACCATCCTCCTGACCGTCGTCGTGGAGGGAGGATTCGCCAGGCACATCGCTCAAGCACTCGACGTCATACCAATGCGTGTCATCATCGTCGGCGGCGGCACCGTCGGTCGCGCGCTCGCGGAGCGCCTCGAAGACCGCGGTGAGAACGTCGTCATCGTGGAGAACAGTGAATCGGCAGTCGAACGAGCGCGGAACGAGGGGTACGCCGTCCACCGGGGTGACGGGACGGACACCGACGAACTCCGGGGCGCGGGCGCGGAGAACGCCAAAATCCTCGTCGCCGCGACCGGCGACGACGACGTGAACCTCCTCGTCGCGCAGCTCGCCGAATCGAAGTTCGACGTGGACACCATCATCGCTCGCGCGAACAACCCCGACAACGTCGACGCGTTCGAGGACCTCGGCGTCCGCACCGTCTCCTCGTCGCTGGCGACGGCGTGGGGTATCGACAACATCATCGAGCGGCCCGCGCTCTCCAACTGGATGACCGAAATCGGGCGCTCCGGCGACGTTCAGGAGGTCGAGGTGACCTCCGAGGACCTCGTCGGCCTCACCATCGGGGAGCTCGACGAGGACCTGCCGGCCGGCGTCATCATCGCGCTCGTCGGCCGCGACGGCGACAATCAGGTGCCGGACGCGGACTTCACGCTCCAGGAGGGAGATCACCTGACGTTCCTCGGGCGGAAGGACGCCGTCAGGGACGCCCTGGAATGGTGCCACCCGGAGAACGCGTAGCCGCACCGCCTCTCCACCGACTGCTCCTCACTCGAGGTGGACTTGCCACGTGAAGATGCTCTCGAAGACGTAGTTGACGAGCATCGCCACCGCGATGGCGCCGCCTTTCACCGCGACCAGCCAGAGGTCGACGCCCGCGACCGCGAGTTCGACGGTGACTCCGTAGAAGACGGCGACGAACAGGACGTACTGGAGTGTCGACCCGCCAGCGCGGACGACGTGCGAGCGGGCGAGCCGGCGGGCGAGCGACCGACCGTCGTCGTCGCCCTCGTCGGCGAACGTCCAGCGTTCGTTGACGGTGAACATCACGAGAATCGCTGTCTCGATGCTGGCGACGTTCGCGACGGCCGCCGACAGCCCCGCGAGTTCGGTCAGCAAGACGAGCGTCGTCACGTCGAAGACGGCGCCGATGGCGCCCACGGAGACGAACTGCCCGAAGCGCACGCCGGAGACGAGCGCCTCGAAGCGGGCCGGCACCGCCGCCCGCACCCACTCCAGGCCGCCGTCGAACCTACTCATGGTCGGCTGGCTCGTCGACGAGCGCTGCGTCGCCGTCGCGGCGGTCCGCGATGGCGGCGTGCAGTCTGCTGTCCCCGAGGCGCTTCGCGCGGTGGCGCGCCCGCAGCAGCGACCCGAGCAGGCGGAACGGCGTGCGCACCGCCGACACCGTCGACCCGGGCTGGTCCTCCCACGAAATCGGGACCTCGGCGACCCGGCAGCCGAGCGCGCCGGCGACGGCGACCAGTTCGACGTCCCACGCGAACCCGGCCTCGTAGAGGTGGCCGCGGACGCGCTCCCAGGCGTCGGCCGTAATCGCTTTCGCGCCGCACTGATAGTCGTAGAGGTCGACGGTCAGCAGATTGCCCGCGAGCCACGCGAAGCCGTCGCCGAGCAGCCGACGGACGACGGTCTGGTGGCTCTGCACGTCGCTGTCAGGGTGGCGGCGTGACCCGACCGCGAGGTCCGCGCTGCCCTCGGTCACCTCGGAGATGACGGCAGCCAGCTCGTCGGCGGGCGTCGCGCCGTCGGCGTCCGCGAACGCCAGCACGTCCGTCTCCAGGGTCTCGAAGCCGGCCGTGATTGCCGCGCCCTTCCCGCGCCGGCTGTCGCTCTCGGCGACCGTCGCGCCAGCGTCCCGGATGCGGTCGGCGACCCCGGGGCCGCCCGCGTCCAGTTCGACGTGCAACTCGTCGGGGTCCAGGGTCTGCCGGAGGGCCGTGAGGTAGGCTCGAAGTCGTCCCACGTCGGGGTCGTAAGCGGGGACGACGATGCCGACGGAGTCCATCGTCCCCAAGAACTCGGGGGAACGGTATCAGTTTCGTGGTTTCTCACCGCACGCGGTACCGCCGAACCGGCTGACTCACGAGTCGTCGCGCCCCAGCCAATGTATTCACTTAGAAAAATGGGAATAAAACACATAAGCTCCTCGGGCGAAGGCACTGTCGCAATGGTTGATCACACCCGCAGACGCTCATTCACCCTCCCACTGGTCGTCCTGCTCGGCGGCTGTTCCGCGATTGATGGAGGGGGCCCTCCAACCGCTAGCGGTCGTGTCGACCACAAATATATCACCGCTTCGACAACACCGCCGGACGAATATGGTGGTGAGTCTGTGGAACTCGTCTACGTGGACAGTGATCGCAACATCCGCACGTACGAAGGCAAATACGACGACAGACTCGAGGAGTCGAACGCTGCTGTCGGCGTCTCACCGTCGCTCCACTCAAAGTTCGTGGAGGAGTACGCCACCGTCCACTACTACGTGAGCGTCGAACTCTCCTCCCGTGACCCGGTTAACGATGCAGATAGCGGCGGCATGGCGTATCGGACGGACCGTTCGATCTTCAACGACGCCCGAATCGGTGACTCACTCACCTACGAAATCGGTGAGGACGGTGACCGGATGACGGCCGTCGTCGACAGCGATTAGCAGTTCCGACAGCCGTCTGAACCCTGACTAAACTGGTTCCAGTTGTTCAGGGTGTGGTCGTCGTACCCGTCCGTGAAGACGGCGTTCGACTCCATGGACAGTAGTATGTCACCGTTTAGAGCGGATTCAAACTCGGCCATTGAGGCAGGATTGAACGAGACTGTGTTGTAGTCCGGTCCGTCAGGGTCGTCAGTCGAAGCGATGTCCATCTTCCACTTTGCACGGTTGTCACTGTCGACCGACTTATCAGTCATATCGACCTCCCCCTGGGTGTACGTATATGAGTATCCGACAGTCGCTGACCCGCCGGTCGTACTGACTGTTCCCTCCATGCTGAACGACTCGCTCACGGAGCCACTGTAGACGCCGGTGGGTCGGTAACTTTCGATTTCCATCGTTGCGCCGTTTGAGGACCACTCTTGCCGGTTGGTCGCGTAGTCGTTCAGCCAGTCACTCCCATAGGCGAGATTGCCTGCACTCATCTGGAGTGTTTCTTCGTACGTGTAGGCAGGCTGGTCGTCGTGGTACTTCAGAGCGTAATTATCGACGAGTTCGCCGTGGGGGTCACTGTAGTTGTCGAACTTGCCCTCCGTCTTTACGGTCCAACTGTCTGAGGAACTCGTGGTGACGTACTCGTCGTTCGTCTCGTCCGTCATCGACGAAACCTCTGTTCCGAGCGCCTTATGAGCGCGACCGACATCCCGGGGCGAGTTCGCGAACCCCGTGTATTGCTGTAGTCGCCCGTCTTCGGTCATCCGGAGAGCTGCTGCCACGAGCTTTCCGTTTTCTGACCGGGGGAGCGAGACGTGGTATGGCTCGGGGTCTTCAAGCCCGTTCTGTCCGATGTATTGACCGTGCAGTTCCTGGGCAGCCTTCTGAATGTCCTTGTGTTCTGCCGGGTTGTCGAACGGTCGCTTGATCGTTAACACGTCCGTTCCTCGCCAGGTATCGCTGTCTGCGGTCGCGGTTCCGACAGCAGCGAGAGAGGTGCCTGCAACACCGAGTTGTTTCAGGGCGGTGCGTCGGGTGATGCCATTGGTATCAGACATGGCATGCGAGCACTCTCAGCGACAGAAGTTATATGTTTTCTAGGTGTTTTAATATTGTACTTATAATAGTAAACATAGTGAGAAGTCTGCAGCCGGCTCCCCAACTGTGTGTAGCGACGCTTGCTACACACTCAAGCAACTGATTCTCTATCTGATGCCAAAAGAACGGCTTCTGGAAGTGCGTTGATGTCGCCTTTCCGCCAGCTTACCGCTCGAACGTGATTGCGGCACCCTGCCCGAAGCCGACGCAGAGCGTCGCGAGGCCCTTGCCGACGTCCCGGTGGTTCATCTCGTGGATCAGCGTCACGGGGAGGCGCGCACCGCTTGCGCCGAGCGGGTGGCCGAGCGCGATGGCGCCGCCGTTGACGTTGAACTTCTCGTTGTCGATGCCGAGCTCGTCCCGGGAGTAGACGGTCTGGGACGCGAACGCCTCGTTCAGTTCGACGAGGTCGAAGTCCTCGATGGACTCGCCGGTGCGGTCGAGCAGGCCGCGGGTGGCGGGCACCGGGCCGATGCCCATCACTTCGGGGTCGACGCCCGCGACGTTGTGGTCGCCGACGTACGCGAGGATGTCGAGGCCGTGGTCCTCGGCGAACGACTCGCTGGTGACGAGCGTCGCGGCGGCGCCGTCCGAAATCTGGCTGGCGTTGCCGGGCGTGACGCTGCCGTCGCTCTTGAACACGGTCGGGAGCTGACCGAGGGCCTCCTTCGTGGTGTCACGGCGGATGCCCTCGTCCTCCTCGACGAGCCCGTCGTCGGTCTCGATGGGGACGATCTGGTCGTCGAAGCGGCCCTCGTCGGTCGCCGCGGCGGCGCGCTGCTGGCTCTGGAGCGCGTACTCGTCCTGCTCGTCGCGGGAGATGTCGTGGCGCTCGGCGACCTCCTCGGCGGTCATCCCCATCTGGAGCTGGGGGATGTTGTAGTGCTCCGCGAGCTCCGGGTGGAGGTAGCCGTAGGAGTCGCCGTCCATCGGCACGCGGCTCATGTTCTCGACGCCGCCCGCGATGATGGCGTCGCGCTGGCCGGCGCGGATGGCGTCCGCCGAACGCATGATGGCCTCCATCGAGGACGCACACCAGCGATTGATGGACGCGGCGGGTACATCCTCCCCGAGCTCCGAGAGCAGGGCGATGACGCGGGCGACGTTGTTGTCCTGCTCGGTGCGCTGCTGGGCGACCCCCCACTGGAGGTCGTCGATGTGGTCGCCCGTCAGGCCGGTCTCGTCGAGGATGTGGTCGATGAGAGCGACCGAGAGGTCCTCGCTGCGGGTGTCCGCGTACACGCCGCCGTCCTTACCCTGGGGGGTTCGGTAGGCCGCCGCGATGACTGGAGTGGTGGTGTCTGCCATACCACTAGGGTGCGGACGACAGTCCTTAAACCTCCTACAACCGGCCGCCCGGAGCCAGCCGTTTACTCGTGCCGCCGAGGACGACCGGGTGGCGTCCCCTCCTCCGCTCGCGGTCGGACTGCGTTCCAGAAAGCGTTTAGTACCGTCTGCGCAACCGCGTGGTATGTCTCGGAGCCGCGACGACGCGTCGGTCCGCGTCGCCGCCGCCCTCCTCGCTGTCGCCGCGGTCGGCCTCGCCGCGCGGCTGTGGGCGCTCGGCTGGCGGGTCGCCCACCAGGACGAGGCCCGCGTCGCCAGCTGGATCCTCCACTACATGGACGTCGGCGGCTGGGAGTACCGCGCCATCATCCACGGCCCCTTCCTCCCGCACGTCAACGGCGTCGTCTTCGACCTGCTCGGTCCCTCGGACTTCGCGATGCGGCTCATCGTCGCGCTCGTCGGTGGTCTGCTGCCGCTGGCAGCCTGGCTCTACCGCGAGCACCTCACCGACGTGGAGGTGGTCGCGCTCGGCGCGTTCCTCGCCGCGAACCCCGTCCTGCTGTACTACTCGCGGTTCATGCGCAACGACCTCCTGCTCGCCGCGTTCATGCTCGTCGCGTTCGGGCTGTTCGTGCGCGCCATCGACACCGGCGAGGCGTGGTACCTCTACGCCGGCGCGCTCCCGTTCGCGCTGGCATTCACCACGAAGGAGAACAGCCTGCTGTACCCGGTCTGTTGGCTGGGCGCGCTCGCCCTCGTCTTCGACGGCCGGATGGTGCTGGCCGACGCCGACGAGGACGCCAGCAGGTACGAGACCGCGCGCAGCCACCTCGAGCGCGCGCTCCGTGGGCTGTGGCGGTACAAACTCGACCTCGCGCTCGTCGCGTTCCAGGTGGCCGCCGTCGTCGTCGTGTTCTACGCGCCGAAACCCGAGTTCTACCGCATCCTCGCGAACCCGGACCTCGCCGGCGGCGTGCTGCGCGCGGCGACGGTCGGCACCTACGAGGAGTTCGTCGGGCTCTGGGGGTCGACGAGCACGAAAGAGCACTCCTACATCGCCTTCCTCAAGCACGACGTCGAGGTCATGTTCGCGGGCGGGTCGGCGCTCACCATCGCCGCCGTCGTCGGCTTCCTCCACGACCGCTACGCCAGTGACCGGCCGCGGGCCGTCGTCGCGTTCGCGTTCTACTGGGGGGCGTTCTCCGTGCTCGGTTACCCCGCGGTCTCGGACATCGCGGCGCCCTGGACCGCCGTGAACGCGCTCGTACCGCTGGCGATTCCGGCGGCAGTCGGCGTCGGCGTCGTCGCGAGGTACGGTCGGAGCGGCGTCGCGATGGACCGGCCCGCCCGGGCGCGACTCGCCGCCGCGATTCTCGTTGTCGCCGTCGTGGGCACCGGCGCCGTCGCGGCCCAGACCACGTACGCGAACGCCCAGGGCCCGAACAACCCCCTCGTGCAGTACGCTCAGCCGTCCGGGCAGATGCAGGGAACCCTCGCCGACATCGAGGAGCGCGCCGCTACGAACGAGGGCGTCGACGTCCTGTTCTACGGCGAGGAGTTCTACAACGCCGAGGAGGCCGACGGCGGGACGCCCACGCTCAGCATCGACGACTACGACGACCCCGACGACGACCGCGACAGCGGGGGGTACGAGGGCTGGTTCGACCGCCTGCCGCTACCGTGGTATCTGGAGACCTACGACGCGAACGTCTCCAGTACCACCGACCCGAGCGCGGTCGCGGGCTCGGAGGCGCCCGTCGTCGTCACGCTCGAAGGGGAGGAGGAGCCGATTCGCGAGGGCCTCGAAGCCCGCGGCTACGACCGGGTCGTCCACCAGGGCTACCAGCACGGCCGCCCCGTCGTCTTCTACATCGCGCCCTCGTAGTGGGGACCGAGTAGGGTGTCGCGCTCGCGGACGGACTGCGACGCTCTTAAACCTCCCGGGCCGGTAGTTCTTGGGTAGTGACCGAGGCTCTCGACGTCGTGGAGTTCCTGTTGACGGCTCGCGTCTACGACCGCCACCAGGACTTGGACGAGAACGACCTGCCGCCGGCGCACCGGAGCGCGCTCTGGGGGGACGACGGTGTCCCCCGGCCGCCACAGACCACCGAAGAAGCGACCCGCGAGGCGACCGGGGTCGAAGACCCCTGGGACGCCGTCTCGGGGCTGATGTTCACCGACCGTGACGCGTTCGCCGGGAGCGTCTCGCTCGTGGACGACGACATGGCCATCGACTGGTACGTCGACCGGGCCGACGCCGAGCGCGTCCGCGACAACCCCGTGCTGGCGTACGTGTTCGGCGACGAGTTCGGCGTCGACTACGAGGCCGCGCGGGACGCGAACCGCTCCGTGCAGGCCGACCCGCAGTGGATCGACGGCCTGCTCGAGGAGTACTTCGACGAGGACGACGAGGAGATGCTCGACCTCGTGGAGGTGCGCTCGCCCGCCGACATCGAGGTGACCCTCGACGACATCGTGCTCACCGAGGAGCAAGAAGAGGAGATGTCGAAGGTGGCGAAGGCCATCGAGCACCGCGACTACCTCGCGACCATCGGGCTCAGCGAGATCGGGAAGCTGCTGTTCGTCGGCCCGCCCGGGACCGGGAAGACCTCGACCGCCCGCGGGCTCGCCCACCAGCTCGACTTGCCGTTCGTCGAGGTGAAGCTCTCGATGATCACGAGTCAGTACCTCGGCGAGACGGCGAAGAACGTCGAGAAGGTCTTCGAGGTGGCGAAGCGGCTCTCGCCGTGCATCCTCTTCATGGACGAGTTCGACTTCGTCGCCACCACGCGGACCGGCGACGAGCACAACGCCATCAAGCGCGCCGTCAACACCCTGCTGAAGTCCATCGACGAGGTCAGCCTCGTCAACGACGACGTGTTGCTCATCGGCGCGACCAACCACCCGGACGAACTGGACGCGGCGGCGTGGCGGCGCTTCGACGAGATTCTCTCGTTCCCGCGGCCGGACGAGCAGATGCGCGCCGACATCATCTCGCTCGTGACGAGCGAGGTGGACGTCGCGGAGTTCGACCCGGCTGCGGTCGCCGCCGAGACGGACGGTCTGACGGGCAGCGACCTCAGGCTGGTGCTCCGGGAGGCCGTCCTCGACGCGCTCGTGGAGGACCGCACCGAACTCACCCAGGAGGACCTCATGGCGGCCATCGAGGACTTCGAGGACCGCGACCACCTCCGGAACCTCGACACCCTCGAGGACGCCCTCGACGAGGACCACGACGGGCACGACCACGACCACCCTACTCCGGACCCGGAATGAGGGTCACGCTGCTCGGCACGGGCGACACGACCGGCACGCCGACGCCGGGTTGTGACTGCGAGACGTGCCAGGCAGCACGCGAACGCGGCGTCGAACGCACCCGTTTCTCCGTGCACGTGCAGGACGAGGCCTCGGGCGACGCGCTGCTCGTGGACTTCAGCCCGGACTTCCGGTACCAGTTCCTCCGCGAGGACGACGCCGACCTGCCGGACGCCGGCGTCGTCACCCACATTCACTTCGACCACCTCGACGGGCTCGGGAACGCCTACCGGCTGTTCGACGACCTCCCCGTGTACGCCGCCGACGAGACCGACCCCGTCACGGGCGAGTCCGTCGCCGACACCGTCGCGTCGAAGTACGACTACCTCGACCCGCTCGATCCCCGCCCCGTCTCGCCCCTCGAACCGTTCGAGGCCGCGGGCTTCGAGGTCACCCTCGTCCCCGTCGACCACCCGCCGCTGGTCTGCTACGGCGTCGTGATAGAGCGGGACGGCGCGAAACTCTCCCTCTCGGGCGACACCACCTTCGACATCCCCGAAGCGTCGCTGGACGCGATGCGGGACCCCGACCTCCTGCTCGCGGACGGCATCGTTCCCGCCCACCTCGCGGACTACCACCCGCAGGGCGGCCGCCACCTCGACGCCGACGGCGTCCCGCGGACGTTCGGCACGAAGCACATGACCCGGGAGGGCGCGCTCGCGCTCGGCGACGACCTCGACGCCGACGAGACGCGGGTCGTCCACGCCGCACACTACTACCCGCCGGACGAGGCCTTCGCCGACGAGATAGCGCTCGACGGCGAGGTCTTCGAACTCTAGCGCGGTTCGGGTCGGCCGCGCGCCCACGCCACACCGACGGCGAACCCGAACGCGGCGAGCCCGAAGCCGTAGACGAGGAGCCACGGCGGCGCGTCGACGGTCGTCAGCCCGAACAGTCCGAGGGTGAGACCGCCGCCGAACGCGCCGGCGGCCCAGTCCGGCTCCGGCCGCCCGGAACCGCCTCTGACGACGTCGGGGTACCGAGCGACGTAGAAGCCGGTAGCGGCGTACAGTGCGGCCGTCGGAAGTAGGGACACCGCCGGCGCGTCGAGGACCACCGAGATGCCGGCCGCTGCGAGCCCGGTGACCACGGCTACCGCCCGTTCTCGGACCTGCATATCCGCGTCCTCGCTCCGCTGGGTCTTCAAACGGCCGGCGGCCTCGCAAGGCGTGCAGTCAGAACTGGTCCAGGCCCGCCTGCCGCCGTCGACCGCCGGCTTCCCGCTGCCAGGCCGTCCGGCGCTCGCGTTCGGCGTCGAGGTCCACGTCGGGTGCGTCGGCCGCCTCGAACCCCGGGCAGTCCGCGCCGCACTCGCTGGCGGGGTCGACGACGCGGCCGAAGTGCTCGCAGACGGGCAGCGCGGTGTCGCCGTCGCCGACCGACGCGCTCGCGCACGCCGGGACGTCGAACGTCCGCCACCCCTTCCCGTAGGCGCGCTCGGCGACGCGGCGGCGTTGGCGGGCTTTCTCCTCGGCAGTGACGGGCCGGACGTCCGTTCTCGCGGTGTGCTCGTCGAGGACCTCCAGGCCCGGGCCAGCGGAGTCCAACGCCTCGGGGGCTCGAATGACCTCGATGGGGTCCTCGCGGTCGACGTCCACGCGCCAGACCCCGACCTCGTCGGGGAGTCGGTTCAGGTGAGCGCGCGTGACGTGGGACGCGGTGGCGACCACGGCGTAGTCGAGCACGCCGAGGCTGGCGTCGTGGCGCATCTGGCGTTCGAGGTCGCCCGGCCGCCCCAGGTCGGGCTTGTTCTCCACGCCGACCAGGCCGCCTGCCCAGTCCGGGTACCGCGTGGACTGGCGGACGACCTGCTGGCCGTCCCGCCGCGTCACGTCCAGGAACCCCGTCTCGGCGCCGGCCTCGGCCAGGGCTCGCGCGCGCTCCGGCGGCCCGTCGAACACTCGCGTCACGCGCTCGTACCGACCGACCGGCACGTCTGCGTCGAGCACCGGCGGCGGCACGGTGTCGCTGGTCAGCGTCACGCGGTCCTCGAACTCCGGCCCGGGGAGCACGCAGACGGTGTCCACAATGCGGCCCCCGGCGGCGTGCACGCTCGTCCCGAGCTGGCGGGCGACCACGCCAGCGTCACCGACGCCCGGCACACCCGCTGTCTCCAGGTGGGCGCACAGCCGCAGTTCGAAGCCGTACTCTCGCACTGACCCGGTGTAGGGCGGCTGTGGGGTTAAACGCCGTGTCTGGTCGATTCTCCTCGGAGCCGTCGAGCGCGCCGGGGCTTTCGAGCGAACCGAGTTGGTTCCCGCACCGCACCTCCCAGGCGCTCACTCCCCGCAGCGAAACCAGCACAGGCGCCGTCTCCGTAACAGTAGGTTTATCAGTCGTTCGGGCCGAAATTCACGCAAGATTACTCTGTGAACATGGCAGACGAACACCGACAACCGGAGGTGAACATCGGACTGGTCGGGCACGTCGACCACGGGAAGACGACCCTGGTCCGCGCGCTCAGTGGCGAGTGGACAGACCAGCACTCCGAGGAGATGAAACGCGGCATCTCCATCCGCCTCGGGTACGCCGACGCGACGCTGCGTCGGTGCCCAGACTGCGAGGAGCCGGAGTGTTACACGGTCGAGGAGACGTGCCCCGAGCACGACACCGAGACTGAAATCGTGCGGACGGTGTCGTTCGTGGACGCGCCGGGCCACGAGACCCTGATGGCGACGATGCTGTCGGGCGCGGCGCTGATGGACGGCGCAGTGCTCGTCATCGGCGCGAACGAACCGGTGCCCCAGCCCCAGACCGAGGAGCACCTCATGGCGCTGGACATCATCGGTATCGAGAACATCGTCATCGCGCAGAACAAAGTCGACCTCGTGGACGCCGACGAGGCCCGACAGAACTACGAGGAGATCCAGGAGTTCGTCGAGGGGACCGTCGCCGAGGACGCGCCCATCGTCCCCATCTCCGCGGAGCAGGAGATCAACATCGACCTCGTCATCGACGCCCTGGAGTCCGAAATCCCGACGCCGGACCGCGACCCGGACGCCGACCCCCGGATGTACGTCGCGCGGTCGTTCGACATCAACCGCCCCGGCACGAAGTGGGGCGGCCTGCTGGGCGGCGTGCTCGGCGGGAGCCTCGTGCAGGGCGAACTCGACACCGACGAGGAGATCGAACTCCGCCCCGGCCGCGAGGTCGAGGAGGGCGGCCAGACGGAGTGGCGTTCGGTAAGCACGGACGTCCGCAGTATCCAGGCCGGGGGCGAACCGGTCGAGAGCGCCTCCCCGGGCGGCCTGCTCGGCGTCGGCACGGGTCTTGACCCGAGCCTGACGAAGGGCGACGCGCTCGCCGGCCAGGTCGCCGGCCCGCCCGGCAGCCTGCCGCCGACGTGGAACTCCTTCGAGATGGACGTCGACCTCCTGGAGCGCCTCGTCGGCGCCGAGGAGGGCGAGGAGATCGACGCCATCTCGACGGGTGAGCCGCTGATGCTCACCGTCGGCACCGCCACCACCGTCGGCTCGGTGACGAGCGCGCGCGGCGGCGAGTGCGAGGTCGCACTGAAGCGCCCCGTCTGCGCGCCCGCCGGTGCGAAAATCGCCATCAACCGCCGCGTCGGCGCGCGCTGGCGGCTCATCGGCGTCGGGACGCTGACGGAGTGATGCGAGTCGCCATGGACGCCAACGCGCTGATGCTGCCCGTCGAGCAGAACCTCCGGCTCTTCGAGGAGCTGGACGTGCTGCTCGGCGACTACGAGGGCGTCGTCCCCCAGAGTGTGCGCGACGAGCTGGCGGAGCTCACCGCGGGCAACGGGGAGACGGCCAAGGCGGCCAGCGTGGCGGCGGACCTGGCGGACCGCTGTGACACCGTCGAGACGGAGGAATCGTACGCGGACGACGCGCTCCACGCGCTCGCGGCGGGCGGCGACGTGGACGCTGTCGTGACGAACGACGGCCCCCTGAAGGGCCGCGTGCTCGACGCGGGCGCGCCGGTAATTCATTTAAGGGGTCGGACGCAACTGACTATCACTCGACCATAGATGTACAAGCGAGCACGGCTGAAAGACACGATAGAGGTCCCACCCGAGCACCTCGGGGACGTCGGTCCGGACCTGGTGAAGCGACTGCTACAGGACAAACTCGAAGGGCGCATGGACGAGGACGTCGGCAGCGTCGTCACCGTCACGGAGGTCCACGACCTCGGTGAGGGGGCGGTCCTGCCGAACCGTCCGGGCGTCTACTACGAGGCGGAGTTCGACGCCGTCACGTTCGACCCCGAGATGCAGGAGGTCGTCGACGGCGAGGTCGTCGAGGTCGTCAGCTTCGGTGCGTTCGTCGGCATCGGGCCCGTGGACGGCCTGCTGCACGTCTCCCAGATCAGCGACGAGTACCTGGCCTTCGACGAGGAGAACCAGCAACTGGCCTCCCGCGAGTCGAACCAGGTGCTCGGCACCGGGGACGCGGTGCGGACGCGCATCGTGACCAAGAGCATCGACGAGCGCAACCCCCGGGAGTCCAAGATCGGGCTCACGGCGAAACAGCCCGGCCTCGGCAAACACGGCTGGCTCCGCGAGACCCGCGAGCAGGAGCAGGCCAGCAGCGAGGGACAGTAGATGGCGTCGAACCGACTCGCCTGCCACGACTGCCACCGCATCGTCGAGCCGGACGAGGAGCGGTGTCCGTACTGCCAGTCGAACAGCCTCACGGAGGACTGGGCGGGGTACGTCGTCGTGACGCACCCCGAGGAGTCCGAGATCGCGGAGAAGATGGAGGTCAGTGAGGCCGGCGAGTACGCGCTGAAGGTTCGCTGAGCGTGCCCGACGCGGTCGCCACGCTTCCGGCGGAGGCCCGGGACGCGTTCAAGGACCCCATCGGCCCCGTCTACACGGACGCAGAGCGCCTGCTAGCGGACGCCGGCGGCCCCGTCATCGCTGTGGGCGACGTGGTGACCTACCACCTCGTGGCGGCCGGTCACGCGCCGAAGGTGGCGGTGATCGACGGCCGGACGGAGCGCGAGGCGGTCCGCGACGAGGTCCGGGAGGGCCTGCCGGCCGCCGACGTCTCGGTGGCGAGCGAGCCGGCGACGGTCTCCCGGGCGCTCCTCGAAGCGCTCGTGACGGCCATCGACGGCGACGGCGGGACTGTCATCGAGGTCGACGGCGAGGAGGACCTGGCGGTCGTTCCGGCGGTGCTGGCGGCGCCAGCGGGCGCGAGCGTCGTCTACGGCCAGCCCGGGGAGGGGATGGTGCTGGCGACCGTCGACAGTGAACTCCGCGAGAAGATGGACGAGCTCGCGGGGCGGCTGGAGACGACCGATGCGTTCTGGCGGCTCGTGGACTGAAGCGGCGTTCGAAATGCTTTTACAGATTTCCCGCGCAAGTACGTCATAACTGACCATGGAAATCGAGATTCTGGGGCAGGAGGACAACCCTCTGCTCCACCGGACTGAGGTCGACTTCGAGATCGTGCACGAGGACGCCAGCCCGTCGCGGCTGTCCGTCCGCGACAGCCTCGCGGCGAAACTCGACAAGGACTCCGAGGAGGTCGTCGTCCAGAAGCTGGACACGAAGTTCGGGATGCGGAAGACCCGCGGCGAGGCGAAGGTCTACGACTCCCCGGAGGAGGCCGCCGAGGTCGAGCACGACCACATGCTCGAGCGGAACAAGATCGGCGCCGACGAGGACGCCGACGCGGAAACGGAGGAGGCCTGAGATGGCGCGCGGCGACTACTACAACGACGACGGCACCACCGACAAGGAGATGTGCCCGCGCTGCGGCGACACGTTCCTCGCGGACCACGGCGACCGGCAGGTCTGCGGGAAGTGCGGGTACACCGAGTGGGAGTAGCGACGTAGATGCGCGTCGTCGGCGTCGAGGGCACCGCGTGGTGCGCGAGCGCGGCGCTGTACGACGCCGACACTGATTCTGTCGTCGTCGAGTCAGACGCCTACCAGCCGGACAGCGGCGGCATCCACCCGCGCGAGGCCGCCGAGCACATGCGCCAGGCGATTCCGCGCGTAATCGAGACGATTCTCGACGAGGTGGACGGCGACGTGGACGCGGTCGCGTTCTCCCGCGGGCCGGGGCTCGGTCCCTGCCTGCGCATCGTCGGCTCCGCGGCGCGCGCGCTCGCCCAGACGCTGGACGTGCCGCTGGTCGGCGTGAACCACATGGTGGCCCACCTGGAGATCGGGCGCCACCAGTCGGGCTTCGACGCCCCCGTCTGCCTGAACGCGAGCGGCGCGAACGCGCACGTGCTCGCGTACCGGAACGGCCGGTACCGCGTGCTCGGCGAGACGATGGACACCGGCGTCGGCAACGCCATCGACAAGTTCACGCGCCACGTCGGCTGGCAGCACCCCGGTGGACCAAAGGTGGAGGCACACGCCCGCGAGGGCGAGTACGCGGAGCTGCCCTACGTCGTGAAGGGGATGGACTTCTCCTTCTCGGGCATCATGAGCGCCGCGAAGCAGGCCGTCGACGACGACGTTCCGGTCGACGACGTCTGCCGGGGGCTGGAGGAGACGGTCTTCGCGATGCTGGCCGAGGTGTCGGAGCGCGCGCTCGCCTTGACGGGCCGCGACGAACTCGTCCTCGGCGGCGGCGTCGGCCAGAACGACCGTCTCCGTGGGATGCTCGCGGAGATGTGCGAGGCCCGCGGCGCCGAGTTCTACGCGCCCGAACCCCGGTTCCTGCGGGACAACGCCGGGATGATCGCGGTGCTCGGCGCGAAGATGGCCGAGGCCGGCGACACCCTCGACATCGCTGATTCCGCCATCGACTCGCACTTCCGGCCGGACGAGGTGCCGGTGACGTGGCGCGCGCCCGAGGCGCCGCCGGCCCGCGAGGGCAACGTCCGCCAGGGCGCCGAGGCCACCGTCACCCTCACCGAGGACCGCGTCGTGAAGGAGCGCGTCCCGAAGGGCTACCGCCACGAGCGCCTGGACGACCGCCTGCGGCGGGACCGCACCGTCCTCGAGGCGCGCCTGACGAGTGAGGCCCGCCGGAACGGCGTGCCGACGCCGCTCGTCTGGGACGTCGACGTCCCGGAGGCGACCATCGAGTTCCAGTACGTCGGCGACAGCGACCTCCGGGACGCCCTGAGCGAGGACCGGGTGCGGGACGTGGGCCGGCACCTCGCCGCCATCCACGACGCCGGCTTCGTTCACGGCGACCCGACGACTAGAAATGTACGGGTGGGGGAGGCTGACGACCGCACCTTCCTCATCGACTTCGGCCTCGGCTACTACACGGACGACGTGGAGGACTACGCGATGGACTGCCACGTCTTCGAGCAGAGTCTGGCGGGCACCGCGGACGACGCCGCCGCCCTGGTCGCGTCGTTCGAGGATTCCTATCGGTCGGCTGGCGATTCGTCCGTCCTCGACCAGCTGCGCGCCGTCGAGGGCCGCGGGCGCTACCAGGACGACTGACGGTGCGAACTGAGCCCAAACTGATATGACCGGCGGCGACGAAGTGAGGGTATGGCCGAGAAACCCACCAGTGGGGAACTGTTCGGAGTGCCGTACAACTTCGAGCGCCCGAAGCTCTCGCGGATGCTGTCGGCGTACTGGCAGCCCGGCGAGGGGATGCTCGTGGAGAAGCCGTTCGGCGTCGGCTACACGCTGAACCTCGCGAACTGGCGGTCCTGGATCGTGCTGGCCGTCGCGGGCGTGATGCTCTACCAGCAGCAGAGTAGCGGCGGCGACGACGAGGACGGCGGCCGCGACGAGGCCGTCGAGGTCGTCGTCGACGACTAACCGACGCCATCTTCTCCCCGGAGTGCGACCGCCCCGACATGGGCACGCTCCGGTTCGTCACGACGAACGCCGGGAAGGTCCGGGAGGCCGAACAGTACCTCGCGGGCCTGCGCAGCGTCGAGCAACTCGATTACGACTACACGGAGGTCCAGAGCGACGACCTCGCGACCATCGCCGCCGAGGGCGCGGCCGAGGCCTACGAGGCCAGCGAGGGCGACGCGCCCGTCATCGTCGACGACGCGGGGCTGTTCGTCCGTGGCCTCGACGGCTTCCCGGGACCGTACTCGGCGTACGTCGAGGACACGCTCGGCGTCGAGCGCGTCTGGGGGCTCGCCGAGGACCTCGAGGACCGCCGGGCGGCGTTCCGCTGCACCGTCGCGTACACGGACGGCGAGACGACCGAGACGTTCGACGGCGCCGTCCAGGGGACCATCGTGGCGCCCCGCGGCGACGGCGGGTTCGGCTACGACCCCATCTTCGAACACGACGGCACGACGTTCGCGGAGATGGACACCGACCGGAAGAACGCGCTGAGCCACCGCGGCCGCGCGCTCGCGAAGCTCGCGGACTGGCTCGCGGACCGGGAGAACTGAGGAATCTTACTCGCGCGGGTCGCGGTCGGGGCCCGGGTACTCGCCGCCGACCACCGTCGGGTACAGCGTCTCGGGGTCGAAGAGGCGCGCGAACCCCGCCGGCGACTTCACGCTGACGTCGACGCGCCCGGAGAGCGCCGCGCCGGTCGCCGCGGACTGCAGGCGGTCGTCCATCGAGAGGACGTGAGCGGCGCCTCCGTGGACGGCCGCCGACAGCGCCGGCTGGTCGCCCTCGGGGTGGTCCACGAGGGTCGCCAGCGATTCGGCTTTCGCGCGCCACTCGGCCGCGAGGTCGTCGTCGCCGAGCGCGCGGACGACTGCTTCGGTATCGTCGAGCAACGGCTCGCTGGCGACGAGCGTCACCCAGTCGTGGGTGCGGGCGACGTCCAGGGCTTCCCGCGCGTCGCCGTCGACGAAGAGGTCCGCGGCGAGCACGTCCGCGTCCGCGGCGAACGCGGCGGGGTCGGGGCCGTCGGCGTCCTCAGTCATCGTCTCGGTGGTCGGCGAGTACCTTCTGGACGTCCTCGACTGTCACTCCGTGGTCGGCGGCGCGGTCGAAGAGGTCCCGCCAGGTGGTCTCGGTCATCACCGGGTGGCCGCCATCAGGCCCCGGACCTCCTCGCGGTACTCGCCGGGGGTCAGTCCGAGGTCCACGTCGACGGTGACGGAGATCGCGTCAGAGAGGTCGCGACTTACGGTCTCGGCGTAGTTCTCCGCCGGGTAGGCGCCGCCCGCGACGACGACGTAGTCGCCCTCGTTCCAGACGGCGAGGTCGCCCGCGACCTCGATGGTGTCGGCCTCGAGCGTGAACGTCTCGCCGCTGGCCTCGAACTCGATGGTGCCGACGGGGAACTCCGCGCGATAGGTCGCCAGCCCCGGGCTCTTCCCGGAGTCCGTCGTGAACTCCGCCTCGCCGACCTGCTCGACGTTCTCCAGACCCTGGTCGCGCATCCGCTGTTCGAACTGCGCGCGGGCCTGCGTCTCCGTCTCGCTGACGACCTCCTTCCTGCCGACGCCGCCCGGGAGGTTGTTGAGGTTCGGGTCGAAGTTGATGTGGGAGGCCGCGAAGATGGCCAGCGTCCCGTCGATGCGGTCGAGCGTCTTCTCGGACACCTCCGCCGCGAGCGCGGTGTCGCTGAACGTCAGCGTCGTGGACTTCGCGGTGACGTTCACGGGGCCGTAGGACTCGTCGAGCACCGTCTGTTCCGTGCGGTCCGTCTGCTCCCAGCCGCCCTCCTCTAGCTGGTCGTCCGGAATCTGCGGCGGCGCGACCGAGCCGAGCGCGTTCGTGCAGCCAGCGAGGGCGCCGAGACCGACGACGCCCGCCCCCCCGAGGAATCTACGGCGGTTCATACACGCCCCTCCATCGCTGCGCGCGTATGGGTGTTGCGGCCCGTGTGGACGTCCAGCACGAGGAACTGCGGGAGAATTCGCCGGACGGCGCGGCCGGGTAGGATGACCCTACAGCGCGCCGTCGACCAGCGCAGCGAGGTCGTCTGCGGTGTCGTCGTCGACCGGCCGGTGGGGCGAGCGGACGGTGCCGGCGGGTGCGCCCCGAGAGCGCATCGCTGCCTTCAGTCCGGGCACGCCGTGGCTGGCCGTGACGGCGTGGTTCAGGTCGACGGCGCCGCGGTTCAGTTCGCGAGCGCGGTCGTCGTCGCCCCCGCGGTGAGCGTCCAGAATCTCGCTGGCGACCTCCGGCGCGACGTTCGCGAGCGCCAGCACACCCCCGTCTGCACCGGCGTCGAGAGCGGGCGCGAAGACGCTCCCGCTGCCGACGAGGAGGTCGAAGTCGGCGTCCGCGGTCGCGGCGCGCGTCCGCTGGAACGCGCCCAAATCGCCGGAGGAGTCCTTCATCCCGGCGACGTTCGGGTGGCCGGCGAGGTCGCCGACGACCGCCGGCGGGAGCGCGTAGCCCGTGTACTTCGGGACGCTGTAGAGGTGGACCGGAACGGGGGCGGCGTCCGCGACCTTCCGGTAGTAGGCGGCCACGTCGGCGTCGTCGTGGCCGAAGTAGAACGGCGTGACGACGAGTGCGCCGTCGGCGCCCTCGTCGGCCGCGCCCTCGGTGAGTTCGAGGGTCTCCCGGAGGCCCGGCGCGCCGGTGCCGGCGAGCACGGAGACGTCGTCGGGGGCGGCGTCAGCGACTGTCTCGACGACGGCCGTGCGCTCGTCGGCCGTCATCAGTTCGGCCTCGCTGTTGGAGCCACACGGGACGAGGAAGTCCACGCCACGGTCGGTCACCCACGCCGCGAGCGCGGCGAGCGCGTCGTGGTCCACGTCGCCGTCGTCGTCGAACGGTGTCGCCAGCGGCACGCCGAGTCCCTGCATGGCTCACCCGACGGGTCGCCGCCCGATGACGGTTGTGGTCGGTCGCGCGTCTGACACAGATTTAAGTGCCGACGGCGGAATCCGCCGAGTGGACGCGCGACTCCTCCTCCCCCCGCGCGTCCGGCACTCTCCCACTCCCGCTTTCGACGTGGACCCCAGTCCGACAGCACCGTCGCTGTCGGACTGGCACAGAAACCCGGACAGCGATCGCGTCGTCCTCTAGAACGGCCTCGTCGCGCCCGGCTGTCGGCCCGCCGCGCTCACCCCATCCGCGTCAGCAGGTCCTCGACGTACTCCGGCACCGCCACGTCTGCCAGCGTCCCGGTCTCGTCCCAGGACGCCACGACCTCGTAGTTCCCGTCCCGGTCGAGGTCGAGTTCCCACTTCGTGCCGTCCTCGTCGGTCACCTCCACGCGCGCCCCGCCGGACTCCAGCGGCCGCTGGGGCGCTATCTCCACCGTGTTCCCGTTGTAGGCTTCGACGGTCTCCGCGTCCATGTTCGGAGCTACGTCGCCCCGGTACTTGAGGCTTCGAGGGGCTCGTCGACCCAGCGCCGTCGCTGAGGGACGGGGTGTTGGAAGAAGAGCCTAGGCCGGAATTTGAATCCGGGGTCTCGTCCTTACCAAGGACGCGCTTTACCGCTAAGCTACCCAGGCACGCATTCCGAGGAAAGTCCGGGAGTAACTTTAGGCGTTTCGATTCAGCGGTCGCCGACGGACGGCGCGCCGACGCGGTCCTCTCCCGGCGAGGTGCCGACGCGGGCCATCACGTCTTCGACGCCCTCCGGGAGCGCGTCCCCATCGTCCGGTAGCGGCGGCTCGCCGTGGTTGTCGGCGAGGCCGACCAGATACTGCCGCAGCGGCACCGGTGCCTCCGAACCCGACGTCGAGCCGCCAGCGATGGCCGCGAGTTCGAAGACGTTCGCCTCCAGGCCGCGGTCGGTCGGCGTGCGGTCGGCCTGCTGGTCGGTCTGCTCGCGCCCGAACGCCCGCACGGTCTCGACCGCCTGCTCGGCGGCTTCGGTGCGCGCCAGCAGGCGGAACCCCCGCGCGACGAGCACGTCGGCGGCGAGGATGTCGAGGTCGTCGCTCGGGTCGTCGGCGTCGGCGTCCACCCACGGTTCGGCGGCGACCAGTGAACGCGTCACCCGGAGCCCGTCGTAGATGAGCTGGACACCGGCCGCTCGCCGGGTCGTGGCGTGGTCGTCGACGGCACCGTCGACGACGCGAGCGCTGAGAATCGTCAGGACGCCAGGGAGCATCGAGGACGACGCGACGTGGTCGTCGATGACCGCCCGGAGCCCGTCCGGCTCGACGTCGGCGACGGCCTCCCTGGCGGCGACGCTTACCTGCTCGGCCTCCTCCATTGAAGCCGGCTAGCGGTGGCAACGGCAAAGACCTTTGGAAACCACGCCTAGCCACCGGCATGCTCTCGGTGACAGACGGCGACCGCCTGCGAGAGATTCTCCTCGACCGACCGGCCAAACGGAACGCACTCACGCGCGAGGGGCTAGACCGCCTCCGGGACGCCGTCACCGGGGCGACCCAGCCGGTCGTCTACGTCCACGGCGCGGGCGACGCGTTCTGCGCGGGCGCCGACCTCGGGACGGTCGAGAGTCTGGACGGCGACTCGGGCGAGGCGTTCGCGCGCCGCGGCCAGCGCGCGATGAACGCCGCCGAGGACGCCGACAGCGTGGTGGTCGCGGGCGTCGACGGCCCCGCTCGCGGTGGCGGCGTCGAACTCGCGCTCGCCTGCGACGTCCGGGTCTGCACGTCCCGTGCGTCGTTCGCGGAGACCGGCGTCACCCTCGGGCTGTTCGGCGCCTGGGGCGGTACCCGGCGGCTGCGCCGGGCAGTCGGCGCCACTCACGCTACCGACCTCTCGCTCTCCGGACGGACCGTCGACGCCGAGGAAGCGAGGGAGATTGGGCTGGTCTCCCGGGTCGTCGACGACCCCCGGAGCGTCGCCGAGGAGATCGCCGCCAACGACGCGGACGCGCTCCGGGAACTGAAAACACTGCTCCGGACTGGTGGCGACCGGGAGACGACGGACGGGAGAGAGGCAGCGGCGTTCGGACGACTGCTCGAAACGCAACGGTAGCTGCGGCCCGACGTCTCCGTTCCGCGCCCTCAGTGAGCCACCGTCCGGTGTCTTCAGCAGGCGAAGCAGTGGCACGCGTATTCTTATACCACGGCGGAACTGTGTACGCGTACGCCGACATCATGGCCCTCCTCGAAATCCTGCTCGGAACCGGACTCGTTGTCGGAGCGGTTGTCGCCGGTCTGGTGTACCTGGACTGCGTGCAGCGAGGACTGCCAGCACCCACCCGCCTCGCGTGGGCGTTCGCCTGTGGCGGTGGGAGCTTTGCCGGGTTTCTCGTCCCGCACGTGTTCTCCCGGGAGCTACAACACCTGTACTTTCAGGTCCTGAAACCGCGTCCGATCGCGGTTACTCCGCGTGAGTGGCTTTGGGTCACTCTCGCGACCGGACTCGTCGTCGGAAGTGTGCTCGTGGGGCTGTATCTCGTCGGAAGCCGGTTCTGGAACTGGACGCAGCCGGAAGCGCACTAGGCGCCACATCGCGCCGCAACGCTCCCGACATTCGCTGCTGGCCCGCCTAGGGCGCCGGCGGCATCGCGCGCTTGTGCTTGCTCGCCTCGTAGAGCTCCCGGACGGTCTCGATAACGGACTCGTCGACGTCGAGGTGGTCGGCCGTCGCGCTCGCCGGCACGCCACCCTCGACGTGGATGGCGAGCACGGCGTCGATGGCGTCGTAGCCGACGCCGAGTTCCTCCTCGTCGGTCTGGTCGGTCCACAGTTCGGCGGTCGGCGCCTTCGTCACGAGGTCCTCGGGCACGCCGAGGTCGCGGGCGAGCTGCCGGACCTGCATCTTGTAGAGGTTCCCGATGGGGTTGCAGTCGACGGCCCCGTCGCCGTACTTCGTGAAGTAGCCCGTCATCGCCTCCGCGCGGTTCCCCGTCCCGAGCACGAGGCCGTCCTCGTGGTTCGCGACGAAGTAGTTCAGGACGGCTCTCGTCCGCGCGCGTGCGTTCCCGACCGCGAGCTGGTCGTCGGCAGCGTCCGGGTAGAGCGCTGCAATCTGCTCGACGAACGGGTCGATCTCGATCACGTCGTACTCGATGCCGAGGTCCTCGGCGACGCGCTCGGCGTCGCTCATGTTCGCCTCGCTGGACACCGCGCCCGGCATCACGAGCCCGTGGAGCGCGTCCGAGCCGAGTTCGTCGACGGTGAGGTACGCGACGGTCGTCGAGTCGATGCCGCCGGAGAGCCCGAGCACGCAGCGCTCGGCGCCCGCGGCCGCCACGGTCTCCCGGAGGAACGACTGGATGCGGTCCCGGCGCTCCGCGAGTTCCCCCTCGGAGAAGCGCAGGTCGAGCGGTTCGACGGTGTCTGGAGCACTCATCGCCCCCAGATTCGGCGCACGCCGACTAAAACCCCCGCGCCCGGCCGAGATTCCTGTACGAACGTCCACTCCCCGAAGCGCTACGTTCAAGTGCGGGCGCAGACAAATCCCGTTCGCGCACCTCGACACGAGCGCTGGTGGTCTAGTGGTAGGACATGAGCTTCCCAAGCTCATAGCCCGGGTTCAATTCCCGGCCAGCGCACTTCGCAGTCTCACTTCGTTCGACAGCTCGTGCGCTGCCCGACGTTCACCTCGCTACGCTTGGTGAACTCCCGGCCAGCGCATTTCTCTGCTACTCGGCCCGTGAGCGGGAGCGGCTGCGGGACAGAACGTTCTTTGCCCGAGCCAGTCCACGGTGGGCTGTGACTCTGGACCCGGAGGCGGCCCGCGAGTGCATGGCGAGCGAGCACGCCGACGTGGTGGCGGCCGTCGGCGCGTGCGCGGACGCCGTGGCCGACTCCTGGGATGGGGCGACGACCGGTGACGGCGCCGCGCTCGCTGGAACCCTCGAGGCCTGCCTCGCCGAGTCGGGGACGCACGACGCACTGCCGGGCGTGCTCGCGGCGGCCGTGCGGGCGGCGGGCGGGACGCTTCCCGCGGAGCCAGTTGCGGGTCCACCGTACGTCGCGGTGACGAGTCGCGGACCGGTGCTTCGGGCGACGCTCGACGACCGTCGGCTCGTGGTCGAACTGCGGGCGTTCCGGCTCACCGACGAGAACCGCTACGCGAGGCGGGACGGCGTGTCCGTCGAGGCGTCGGTGCGCTGAACGCGCCCCGTCACGGAATACTACCTGCGGCTCTGGGGTCTGCCGCGTGAACGTCAGCGAACCGGGGGGTACGTCTCACGGTCGACCCACGCGCGGAGCCGGGCGGCGCCGTCCTCGTCGTACCGGAGCGGGCGGCGCCACCACGGCCCCTTCCCCGAGTCTGCCGACCACTCGGTGACCGCGCGGTTCGCGTCGACGCCCTGGCTCCCGCTCAGGGGGACAGCCGTCTCGTACAGCCGGGAGTCGTCGGTTCCGGCGAGCATCACGGCGGCGTCGAAGGGGTCCCGGCGCAGGTGGGCGTTCCCCGCGAACGCCGCCTGCTCGTCTTCGGGGAGAGCCGCGTACTCGTCGCCGGTGAGGGGGTCGCGGGCGAGCGTGAACTCCCCGAGGAGGTACGCGCCCCAGTCCGGCGTCATCCAGTCCACTGGGTCCTCGGGGGCGTCGAGCGTCGCGTAGAAGTAGACGCGGTCCCCGGCCTCTAGGTCGAGCAACGGCCGGGCCTTCACGCCGTGGGGGTCGCCGTACGTGTAGCCCTCGCAGCAGGGGTACTCCGCAAACGCCGGGTCCAGGTGGACGGGGGTGTCGCGAATCTCGGCCGGGACGTCGATGGGGAGGTCGAGGTCGGCGTAGGTCGGGGCCTGGCGGGTCGTCGGCTCGCTCTCCGGGATCGGGACGTAGACGAACGCGCCGTCGGCTCGCAGCGGGCCGCGGAACCCCGGCTGGTTGGTGTTCGCGGCGACGTTGACGGCGACGGCCCGCGTCACGGCCCCAGGCTCCCCACGCAGCGCCGGCAGAAGTCGTAGCCGGCTTCGTTCTCGGCGCCGCAGGCCGGACACAGCGTCGCGTCCGGGTTCTCGGGCTCGCTCGCGAGGTCGACGGGGTGGCTCTGGTCGCGCGGGGTGGCCGAGTCGGAGACGCCGACGTCGCCGCTCTGGATGCGCCGCCACACCACGAACTGGAGCGCGGCCACGAACAGCATCGCGAGCACGAACAACCCCCACTCCATGCGTACGACTAACACGGCATCGGCCTTGAGCCTTCGGTTGGTCACGCGTCCGGCGCCAGGTCGCGCTCGAACTCGTCGTAGGTGTCGAGGTCCTCGGGCAGGTCGTCGTCGAGGCGGCGCTCGTCCTGGCGGCGCTCGCCGGCTCCCTCGACTGGCTCGGCGGCGGACTCCCAGCCGGGCTTGACGCGCACGCTCTCCGCGGGACTGCCGACCGCGACGTGGTGGGCCGGCACGTCGCCCTGGACCACAGAGCGCGCGCCGACCAAGGCATTCTGCCCGATGCGGACGCCGGCCCGCACGAGCACGCCCTGCGTGACGCGGGCGTCGTCACCGATCTCGGTCCGGTAGTTCGTCACCTCTGTCTGGTCGACGACGTCGTGGTCGTGCGTGTAGACGTGGACGCCGTCGCTGACGCTCGCGCGGTCCCCGACCACGAGCTCACCGCGGTCGTCGAGGTGGACGTCGTCGTGGACGACGACGTTGTCCCCGAGTTCGATGTTGTGCCCGTACGTCATCGAGATGCCCTTGAACAGCCGGACGCCATCGCCGACGTCCGCGAACAGGTGGTCGGCGAGCATCCGGCGGAACGAGTGTGCGAACTCGACGTTGTCGGCCAGCGGCGTCCCGTCGAACTGCCGCCAGAGCCACTGCAGCGGCTTCGAGCGTGCGAACGCGTCCTCGTTTTTCTCGGCGTAGTACTCGGACTCCAGGGTGGTGTTCCGGGGGTCGAACGTCGCGAGCCGCGCCGCCTCGGTCGGCGACACCTCGGCGTCGTCGTCCTGCCAGGCGTCGTAGGCGTCCCGCGCCCCGTGGAGGTCCACGAGCGTCTCCGTGACGGCGTCGGCGAGCTCGTCGGGCGTCTCCGCGGCCGACAGCCGCTCGTCGACGTCGGACACGAACGCCCGCCGAGTCGCCTCGGCGTCCGCGGGCAGCGAGACGTGTCGCTTGGTCATGCCCCGTAGTGGACCTCGTGTACGGATAGGGGTTTTCGTCCCGACGGTGCCCGCCGGTTACGTCTCCTCGCCGGCCGCCAGGTCGCCGATGGAGGACAGCACCACCCCGACGACGGCGGCGAGCACTGCGACGACGACGAACGCGAGCACGGTCGCGAGGTACTGGCTGCCGCCGTCGTGGAAGCCGAGCGCGAGCACTGCGACGAGCAGGCCGGCCACGAGCCACGTGAGTCTATCGAGTCTGCGTCGGAGGGCGTCGTCCATACTGGGGGCGTGAGAGGGAGTGAGCTTGAAGCTGGCGTCGAGGTCGCTGGAACCGTCGGCGCTAAGTGGCAGTCCTCCCAAGCATCGAGTATGCAACATCGGGAGCTCGGTGACTCCGGCGTCGAGGTCAGCGAAGTCGGGTTCGGCGCGTGGGTCGTCGGCACGGACTGGTGGGGCGACCGAGACGAGGACGACGCCCTGGAGATGGTCGAGTACGCCCTCGACCACGGCATCACGTACTTCGACACGGGCGACGTCTACGGCCACGGCCGCAGCGAGGAGCTGCTCGGGAAGTCGCTGGCCGAACACGGCGACGAGATGACGGTGGCGACGAAGGTCGGCTACGACTTCTACAACAACCCCCAGGCGGGCCACGGCGAACTCCCGAAGGAGATGAGCGTCGACTACCTCCGGGACGCCGTCGAGAAGTCGATGGACCGCCTCGGCGTCGACCACGTCGACGTCCTCCAGCTCCACAACCCGGACGTCGACGAACTCACGCCGGACGTCCTCGAACTGCTCGACGAACTCCGCGAGGACGGCCGCGCGGACGCCATCGGCGTCGCGCTCGGCCCGTCTATCGGATGGCTCGCCGAGGGCGACCTCGCCATCGAGGAGGAGTTCGACTCCGTGCAGTACGTCGGCAACATGCTGGAGCAGGACGTCCACAACCACTTCGTGGACACCGTCCGCGAGCAGGGCAGCGCCACCTCCCTCGTTCCCCGCGTACCGCACTCCTCGGGCCTCCTGAACGAGCAGGTCACGCCCGACACCGAACTTGGCGAGGGCGACCACCGCGGCTTCCGGCCGGACGAGTGGTACGAGACGGGCTGGGAGAAGGTCGACGCCCTGCGCTTCCTCGAACGCGACGGCGAGCGCACGATGGGGCAGGCGGCCATCCAGTGGCTCCTGAGCTTCGACGAAGTCGCGACCGTCACGCCGACGTTCCGCTCGAAGGCCGACATCGAGGAGTGGGCGAGCGCCCCCGCCACGCCCGCCGTCAGCGACGAGGAGCGCGAGCGCGTCGCCGACCTCTACGCCGACAACTTCGGCGTCGACCGCTTCGACGGCATGGCCGAGGAGGACTACCGGACGAGCGTCGACGGCGACGACCTCCGGGACGCCGGTATCCTCGGCTCCGCGGACTGACGCGAGGCGCGCTCCGGACTGACTCGCACGCGTCGTGTACACCGACAACCGTTTTCTACCATCGGCGTCTCGGAGTGCTCGTGACTGCTACTCGACCGAACAGGTCGTTCCCGCGCCGCGTCGGAATCACGCTGGCTGCCGGCCTGCCCGGAGTACTCGCGCTCGCCGGCTGGGTCTTCGCGACGACCGACCCCGCCGACGTGCCGGCGGGTCTCACGACGTCGACGTACACCCTCGCAGCGGCCGTGAACCCACTGGTGTTGCTCGCCGTGGCGTGCGCACTCGGCGCGTACACCGCGCCGCGTGTCGGCCTCGAGTCCTACCTCGCTGACCGCGTCGAGGGCGGCGGCGCCGTGTGGCCGCGCCTCCGGGAGGACCTGCGAGTCGCCGTCGGCCTCGGCGTCGCCGGGTCGGTCGCGATTATCGCTCTCGACGCGGCGTTCGCGGCGGTCGTCGGCGTCGACCTGACGGCCGCCGGTCTGGGAACCGAGACGCTCGGGGGCGTGCTCGTGTACGCACCGGTGCGGTTCCTCTACGGTGGAATCACCGAAGAACTCCTCCTCCGGTACGGGCTCATGTCCGTGTTCGTGTTCGTCGGGTGGCGGCTCCTCGGCGCCCGCGCGTCGGGGCCGTCGCGCGGCGTCGTCTGGGTCGCCATCGTCGTCTCCGCCGTCCTGTTCGGCGTCGGCCACCTGCCGGCACTCGCCGGGATGGTGGACCTCACGCCCGCCATCGTCGCACGGACCGTCCTCCTGAACGCCATCGGCGGCGTCGTCTTCGGGTGGCTCTACTGGCGCCGCAGCCTCGAAGCCGCGATGGTCTCCCACGCCACCTTCCACGTCCCGCTGCTCGCCCTGTCGCTGGCCACTGTTGTGTGAGCAGACGTGGTTCCCGCAGTGAGCGCGCAGCGCGAACGAGGAAACCCCGCGCAGTAAAACGGTCCTACGCGAGGAAGACGTGGCGCGGGCGACCCGCGAGCACGTCGCGGCCCCAGTCGACGGTGTCGGCGAAGTCGTCGCTGCGGAAGAACGACATCGCGTCCTCCTGAGAGCGCCACTGGCTGGCGATGAACATGTCGTTCTTGTCCTCGACGTTCACCATCAGGTCCGTGTCGAAGTGGCCGTCCATGTCCGCGAGGACCTCGCCGACGGTTTCGAACTTCTCGACGAAGTCATCGGTGTGTTCGGGCTTCGTCTCGTAGAACATCCCCATCGTACCGAAGCCGGACTCCTCGCCCGCACGGGAGACGACGTCCGGGAGTTCGGAGAGGAAGCCGGCGGCGGTGTCGGCGGCGCTGGCGGTGTCCCAGATGGAGACGACGGCGCGGCGGCCGGCCTCGTGGCCGTCGTAGACCGCGGTCTTGACGTGGGTGTCGTAGTGGTCGAAGTTCCCGCGGAGCCCCTCGACCTCCTCGAAGAGGTCGTCGGCGTCGGCCTCCGAGTAGAGGACCGTGGCGTAGACGTCCTCGCCGTGGGGCTGGCCGGCGTAGATGTCGAGGTCCTCGAGTTCGCCCCGGATGTCGTCGCCGTCGCCGTCGTCGTCGCTCCCGTGGTCGTGGTGGCTGTCACCCTCGTCGTGGTGCCCGCCTTCGCCGTGGGCGTGCTCGCTCTCGCCGTGGTGGTGGCTCTCGCCTTCACCGTGGCCGTGGCCGCCGTCCTCGGGGGTCGGAATCTCCTCGCCGGCCATGAACGCCGGCAGGTCGCTCGGCGGGAAGTGCCGGCCGACGAAGAAGTCGCCGAACGCGCCGTACTTCGCCGACACCTCGTCGAAGCGCATCTCGTAGACGATGTCCTTGATGTCCGTGAGGTCGTCCGCGAACAGCGTCACGCCCCACTCCATGTCGTCGAGGCCGACCGAGGACGCGATGACCTGGCTGACCTTCCCGGCGTACTCCTTCCCGAGGTCGCCGTGGGTGTCCATCATGTCGGCGCGCTCCTCCAGCGGGAGGTCGTACCAGTTCTGCTCCGGCTGGCGGCGCTTGCTCATCGGGTAGAACGAGACGTAGGTGTCGTCGGGAATCTCCGGCGTGAGCTTCCCCTCCAGGTACTGCTTCACACCGGCGTCCACGGCGTCCGGGTCCTCGAAGTACTCCGGGACCGTGTAGCCCGAAATCTCGACGACGGAGACCCACGAGTGGGACTGCTCGGTGTACTCCGCCAGCGCCGTCTGCTCGAACGAGCGCTCGATGCGGTCGAGTTCGTCCAGGGTCTCCCGGAAGTGGACGAACATCAGGTCGGCCTTGTGGCCGGTGATGGAGAACACCGCGGAGTCGCCCTCGTCGGCTCGCGCCAGCGCCTCCCGGTGCTGGAGGAACGATTCGGCGTCGTCGAGCGCGGCCTCCCGGTCGCGCTCGGGCGCGTCCCGCCACGCGTCCCAGTCCACGGTGTGGAAGTCGTGGAGCACGAACCAGCCCTCGTCGGTCGGTGGAGCGGCTACCATGGACGAGGGTTCGGACCGGCCGTAGAAGGGTTTTCCCAAACCGGCGCGAGCCCGGGCCGCCGACTCCACCCGGTTTCCCCGACCGAAACCCTTTCCCCGCGACCCGCGGAACGTGGGGGCAGATGCGAAAGAGCGGTCCGCCGAAGGGACTCGTCTCGTACCTGGTCCTGGAGTTACTGGCCGAACAGCCCCGGTACGGCTACGAGATTCTCAAGGAAATCGAGTCGCTGTCTGGCGGTCACTGGGAGCCCTCCTACGGCTCGGTCTACCCCATCCTCTACAAGTTCGAGGAGAAGGGGTACGCCGAGCGCATCGAGGTCGAGGACGAACCCGACCGGAAGTACTTCGAGCTGACCGACGCCGGCCGCGAGGAACTCCTCGCGAAGCGCGAAGAGGTCGGGCAGACGGGCGAGGACCTCTTCGACGTCATCCTCGGGTTCTACCACATGTTCGCCGTGCTCGGTACCGACGACCGCTTCGAAGTCGACAACCCCGAGGCCGGCGAGGGCTGGCGCTTCGACGAGGCGTTCTCGGCGTGGATCGTCGAGCAGGTCGTCCGCCACCACGAGTACTACTTCTCGGACTTCGAGCGCATCGAGGACACGCCAGAGGAGTTCGCCGACCGGATGGGCCTCGACTAGGCCAACAGCTCCGGCCCGAACAGCATCAACAACAGACTGGCGAGCATCAGCAGTCCGATGCTCGTCGTGATGGCGCGGGTGAGCGCCTGCCGGTTGTCGAATGGCAGTCGAGAGGTCACTGCCTCGACGCCGGTCCGGAGCAGGTGGCCGCCGTCCAGCGGGAACGCCGGGATGCAGTTGAACAGCCCGAGGTTGAGATTCACCCACCCCGTCCACAGCAGGAGGTTCGCGCCGGCGAACGTCACCCAGTCCGGCAGCACGCCGAGCACGCCGGTCACGTCGTAGAAGGCGGCGTTCGTCCCGGCGAACCCGGGGAAGTTGAAGCCGAGCGTCGGGTCGATGAGCCCGATGAACGGGAGGTAGAGCGCGCCGACGATGGCCTGCAGGAAGCCCGTGATCGGACCGCTGTCGCCGCCGAACAGCGCGTTCAGGTACGCCGACCCGGAGATGTCCCCGGAGACGAGCGACTGGAACGTCTCGGCGGGGTACAGCGACGCGCCGAACCCGGAGGTGGCGATGCCGCTGACGCCCGGCGCGATGACGACGCCCAGGTAGCTGGAGCCGTCGCGCTGCTCGCCGAGTTCGACCTCGTAGGTCTCGCGGCTGTCGTCGACGTACGCCGCCACCTCGACGGTGTCGCCCGGCTGGCGCGCGTCGAGAGCGTCGCTGAGGTCCTCCCGGGTGGTGACGCGCTCGCCGTCGAGCGCGACGACGACGGCAGTCTCCTCGGCGGGCATCCCGGCGTCGGCGGCGGGCGCGTCCGGTGCGACGGTCAGCAGCGCGCCCGCGGGTCCTGTGGTCGTCGAGCCGTCTGCGAGTTCGAACGTCGCCACCTCGCGGTCGGCGAGCGCTTCGCTCAGCCCCGTCTCGGTGGCGACGCTCGTCCCGTTCACGGCCGCGACGGTGTCGCCCGTCTGGACGGCCAGCGGCGAGTTCGTCGCGTTCGCTATCACCTGCAGTCGCCTGTCGACGGTCACCGTCTCCCCGTCGGCGAGCGTCACGGGCACCGCGGGGTCCTCGTAGTCGCGGAGCGCGGCCTCGAAGGCGGTGTTGTTCGCGACCGCTTCGCCGCCGACGTGCGTGACGCGGTCGCCGCCCGAGATGCCGGCGTCGGCCGCCGCCGAGCCGTCGTAGACGTCACCGACCAGACCGCCGTCGGCGACCGCGATGGCGCCCGCGACCGGCCCGAACAGGAGCGCGAGCGTCACCACGACGACGAGGAAGTTGTTCGTGACGCCGGCCGCGAACATCCGGGCCTTCGCGCCGCGGTCGGCGGCCTCCTGGCTCTCGCGCTCTGGCTCGACGAACGCGCCGACCGGCAGCACGGCCAGCAGTGCCAGCCCCATCGACTCGACCTCGATGTCCTCGACCCGGCACATCAGGCCGTGGCCGAACTCGTGGACGACGATGCCGACGAACAGGCCGGCCATGATCTCGGGCGCGACCGACAGCGGCAGGAAGTCGTTGACGCCCGGGATGACGAGCGCGTTCTGCGGCTGGGTGACGGCGGAGGGTTCCGGCGGGTTCGCGAGCGTGGAGACGGCCGTCAGCACGAGCGCGAACAGCACGCCGACGAGCACGACGGCGGCCATCCCGAGCCCGAAGTTCCCCCAGGCGCGCCACAGCCGCTTCGTGTGCGCCATCCGGTCGAGGAACTGCTTGCCTCGGTTCGTGTGCAGCGTCGTGATGGGGCCGCTCGTGTGCACGAACGACGGCAGCAGGCCGCGGCTCCGCGCCCACGACACCCCGGCCCAGTAGACGGCCAGGGCGATCAACAGGAGCTGCCAGAGTTCCATTGCTAGTCCCGTCGGGGTTCCCGCGACAAAAGGGGTTCGGGGACGCCGTGGCGACGCCGGCGAGTTCCGCCGCCGAACCGGGTCCGGTCGGGGCTACGCTTCGCGGCGGAGCCGTTCGAGCACGAACTCGCGGTCGAGTTTCGCGAGGAACGGCCCGAGCTTCGGGCCCTGGGACTCGTCGAAGAACAGCCGGTAGCCCGCGCCGAAGAACGCGCCGATGTCGACGTCGTGGCGCTTCGCGGACTCGTACACCTCGCCCTGGAGTGCTTCGCCGTCGGGGTCCTCGGCCTCCAGGAAGTCCGCGAGGTCGTCGAGCGCGGCCTCGGTGGCGTCGTCGAAGTCGTGGTCCGGAATCGACTGCCGCTTGAGGTCGTAGTTGAACTCGTTGTCCGTGCGGCGCGCCCACTCCCGGGCGAGCGAGACCCGGGAGAGCGCGTTCTCGACGGTCGTCTCGTCTGCGTCCTCGGGGATGTGGCCCTCGCGGCGCGCGATCTCCTCGCGCAGGTCGGGGTCGTCGGTCATTCCGAGGACGGCCGCGAACGTGAACGGGATGCGCAGCCTGTCGGGGTCGATATCGTCCACGAGGAAGGGGTAGACGCGCTCGGCGCGCTCGCGTTCGTCCTCGTCGGCGTCGACCTCGCCGAAGTAGACGCGCTCCAGGCGGTCGAACTCGTCGACGAGCTGGTCGAGGTGCTCGACGGCGAAGTCACGGGCGCGCCGGGGGTCCTTGCTGAAGAAGAACCGGACGACCTCGACCTCCAGCAGTTCGAGGACGTCCTGGACGAGGACGACGTGGCCCGCCGAGGAGCTGAACGGCTCGCCGTCGAGCGTGAACCACTCGTAGGCCATCGGGACGGGCGGCTCGTCGCCGAGGACGTTGCGCGCGATGTCGGCGCCCGAGGGCCAGGAGCCCTCGGCGTGGTCCTTCCCGAACGGCTCGAAGTCGACGCCGAGCACGCGCCACTGCGCGGGCCACTCGAAGCGCCACGGGAGCTTCCCCTCGCGGAGGGTCGCGGTGCCCTCGTGGCCGCAGCCCTCGATCGTCTGGTCGCCGGCGTCCATGTCGGTGCAGACGTAGTCGACGGTGCCCGCCTCGGCGTCGAAGCCGGTGACAGTCTCCGTGACCTTCCCGCACTCCCCGCAGATGGGGTTGAAGGGAACGTAGTCCTCGTCGACCTTGTCCTGGTACTCGGCGAGCACCTCGCGGGCCAGGTCGGCGTGCGCCAGGAGGAACCGGGTGACCGCCTCGAAGTCGCCGTCCTCGTAGGCCTCGGTGTTTGACACCATCTCCACGTCGATGCCCAGCAGGTCCGCGGAGGACTGGATGAGATTCGAGAAGTGCGCGCCGTAGGAGTCACAGCAGCCGAACGGGTCCGGGATGTCGGTGTACGGCGCGCCGAGGTTCTGCCCGAGCGCGCCCGCGTTCACCTCCCCGAGGTTGACGACCGTGCCGTCGAGGTCCGCGAGCTTCCGGGGGAGCCCCCGCAGGGGGTCACGGTCGTCGCTGGTGAACACCTGCCGGACCTCGTAGCCGCGCTCGCGCAGCACTGCCGCGACGAAGTAGCCCCGCACGATCTCGTTCATGTTCCCGAGGTGGGGGACGCCAGAGGGCGAGATGCCGCCCTTCACGACGATTGGTTCCTCGGGGTCGCGAGCGAGAATCCGGTCGGCGGCGGCGTCCGCCCAGAACACGCGGCCGCTGTCGTCGTCGGCGTAGGGGTCGTCGTCGGGGTGCATCTACTCCTCGACCCAGTACGTCATCTGGTCGTCCGTGCCGTCCGGAATGATGTCCGTGCCGTCGTGCTCGCCGTAGAGCACGGCGTCGACGATGCGCTCTGGGTCGGTGCCGTCGAGGACGATGGTGCGGACGCCCGAGCGCTCGATGAGCTTCGCCGCCAGCAGGTCGACAGGTGCGGACGAGCCGGCGTTCATCTCGATGTCCGCGATGATGTCGACGAGGTCGCCGGCGTTCATCTCCGCGAAGTGTTCGGCGTCGTCGGTCTCGTTCGGGTCTGCGGAGAACACGCCGTTGACGCTGGTCGCGTACAGCAGCAGGTCGGCGTCGGTGTACTCGGCGAGCGCCGCGCTCACTGCGTCCGTGGTCTGCCCGGCGACCACGCCACCCATCACGGCGACGTCGCCGCGTCGCATCGCCTCGCCGGCCTCCTCGTAGTTCTCGGCTGGGCTCGGCGCGGCCGCGCCGCCCAGCGCCGCGATGAGAAGGCGCGCGTTCAGTCGCGTGACGTCGATACCGATGTCGTCGAGTTCGATCTCGTTGGCGCCCAAATCGCGGGCGGTCCCGATGTAGTCCCGTGCCACTCCCCCGCCGCCGACCACGGCGCCGACTTCGCAGCCGGCGTCGGTCAGCTTGTCGATGGCGGCGGCGTGCGCTTCGACCCGCTCGGAGGCCAGGTCGGGCGCGAGCACGCTCCCGCCGATAGAAACCACGACTCGCATACTGTGGATGAGTAGCCCGGAGTCGTCCTTAAGGGTTGCCAAGTGGTGGCTGGCGGGGTGCTCGGGGAAACACCGATGGGCGTCCGCGTCGAGCGCTCGGTATGGTCTCGGTCCTCGACCCGGTGGTCCTCCTGACGCTCGCGTGGCTCCTCGTCCTGTTTGCCGTCGTGTTCCAGTACCGGTGGGGGTCGCTCCCGCCGGCGCGAGCCCTCGTCGTCGTCTCCGCCGCCCTGTTCTGGCTCGCGTACTCGCTGACACAGCTGTCCTCGTTCCTCGCGGCGCCCTTCGACGACGTGCTGGTCGGGCTTGCCGGACTCCTCCTGCTCGCGGGCGCCACGTCGTTCGTCCGGTGGTGGCGCCGCCGCAGGGCGAGTACGCACTCGTGATGGCTTCCCGACCCCGCCACAGGTGGTAGCTATCCGGCCGCGCCCGACGACGAACTGGTAACGAATCGGCCCGCGTCTGACGCATCGCTGACGGTCACGAGCTTACCTACTAGCATTCAGGCGACTACAAGATAAATGCTGAAAGAAAACTTCTGAGCGCTCTATAAACTGTCTCGCGGCAGCTAAAACTGTCCTGAAACGTCGGTCGGAATCGGTTTTCGGGTGAAACGGCGGAAATCTGCCCGAACGTTCACCCCTTTATAACCTGTCGTGGCCAGTAGGGGTGAGTGAGGCCAGCACCCATGAGCGCAACCCAACAGCCCTCCCCCGAGGCCGAACCGCAGGACAAGGAAGCGCGCCTGAAGTCCTACCTCCGCGAGAAGGCCGAGAGCGGCGAGCTCTACTTCAAGAGCAAGTTCATCGCGGACGACGTCGACCTCTCCCCGAAGGAGATCGGCGCCCTGATGGTGAAGCTCTCGAAGTCCGCCACCGACCTCGAAGTCGAGAAGTGGTCGTACACGAGCGCCACCACGTGGCGCGTCCAGCCCGCCTGACCAGTCCAGTCACCCGAACAGTCCCACACCGGTCCCACTGCGCGACCCGGCTCCTGCCTCTCTCCGCTTTCGTCGACCCCGCGCGCCCGACCCCGGTGTCGGCGTGCAGTCCCCCGTTCTCACCGACGCCATAGTGGTTAAGCGGCTGTGGCCGCTAGCGACGGACGATGTCGGCCAAGCCGCCCGACGACGCCCCGTCGCCCGCCGCCCTCGGCGCCGTCTTCGACGTCTACGAGGTGCGCCAGCAGGACGGCCGCGTGCTCTACTTCGGGCGCGCCGGCACGGACCGACGCACTGTCGAGCGAGAGCTCTGGCCGCTGTTCCGGGAGCACGGCTACGACGTCCAGCTCGCCAGCCGCACCGGCGAACTCGTCCTCGTCGCCGAACCCATCGACGCCACCAGCGACGGCGTCCCCTGGAAGAACGTCGCGCTGTTCGTCGCGACGCTCGCGTCCACGCTGTTCGTCGGCGCGCAGTGGTACTACGTCGACCCGTTCTCGACCGAAATCGTGCGCGCGATTCCGTTCATGCTCGCCGTCATGGGCGTCCTGGGTATCCACGAACTCGGCCACTACGCGATGAGCCGGTACCACGACGTCGACGCCAGCCTCCCGTACTTCATCCCGTTCCCGTCGCTGTTCGGGACGATGGGCGCCGTCATCCGGATGCGCGGCCGGATGCCCGACCGCAAGGCCCTCTTCGACATCGGTGCGGCCGGCCCGCTCGCGGGGCTCGTCGCCGCCATCGTCGTCTCGGCCATCGGGCTGTCGCTGCCGCCCGTCTCGGTGCCGCCGGAAATCGCCGCCTCTCCGGACGCCGTCCGCATCGAGTTCGACTACCCGCCGCTGCTGCGCGCCGTCGCCGCCGTCATCGGCGAACCACTCGCGTACAGCGACCCGACCCAGTCACTCAACCCGGTCGTGATGGGTGGCTGGATCGGGATGTTCGTCACGTTCCTGAACCTCCTGCCGGTCGGCCAGCTCGACGGCGGCCACATCCTCCGGTCGCTCGCCGGCGAGACGGCAGGCCGCATCGCACCCGTCGTGCCGACCGCGCTGTTCGGGCTCGGCGCCTACCTCTGGGTCGTCGAGGAGGCCGGCAACGCCGCTGGTATCTGGCTGCTCTGGGGTGTGCTCGCGTCGGTCGTCACGCTCTCCGGGAGCGTCGAACCGGTCGACGACCGCCCGCTCGACAGGCGACGGGTCGCCCTCGGCGTGGTGACGTTCGTCCTCGGCGCGCTCTGCTTCATGCCGCTGCCCATCCAGATCGTCGGCTAACGCGCCCGGCGTTCGCCAGCTAGTGCGTCCAGCCCTCGTCGGCGAGCGGCTCGCCGTCCAGGAGAACCCCCGAGGGCGTCACCTCGCCGACCACCGAGAGCTCCACGGGGACGGCCTCCCGAACCGTCTCGACGCTGTCCGGCGACACCGTCGCCACGAGTTCGAAGTCCTCGCCGAACGTCACCGCCCGGTCCAGCGGGTCCGCGACCAGGCCGTCGAGGTCGTCGGCGACCGGAATCGCGCCGCCGTCCACGTCGAACCCGCAGCCGCTGGCCTCCGAGAGCTGGTGGAGCGACCGCGAGAGGCCGTCGCTGGAGTCCATCATCGCCGTCGCGTGCTCGCCGAGCGCGCGGCCCGCGGCCACGCGCGGCATGAACTGGAAGAGGGCGTTCGCTCGGTCCACCTCCCCTCGCTCGAAGTACTCGATGGCGGCCGCGCTCCGGCCGAGCGAGCCCGTGACGACGACCCTGTCGCCCGGTCGAGCGCCGCCCCGCCCGACCTGACCGTCGGCGTCTCCGACGGCGGCCGTCGCCACCGTGAACTCGTCGTGGCCGTCGAGGTCGCCGCCGACGTACTCCGCGCCGACGGCTGTGCAGACCTCGTTAGCGCCCGCGACGAACTCGGATAGCTCCTGCTCGTCGAACTCGGGAGCGGCGTACGCGGCGACGGCCGCGGTGGCGTCGGCGCCGGTCGCGGCGACGTCCGACAGCGACGCGCCGACCGCCCGCCAGCCGGCCGTGTACCGCGTCGTCCCCGGCGGGAAGTCCGTCGCCTCGTGTAGCATGTCGATGGTGAGGGCCGTGTCGCCGACGACGGCCGCGTCGTCGCCGGCACCCGACACCAGCCCACCGACGAGGTCCAGGGCCGCGCGCTCGTCCATGCCCCCGGATTGGCTACCCCCACTCAAAAGCCCCCGGTTGCCCCGTCTGGCTCCCCGGGAGCCCGGCCGACGCCCGGAATCGTCGGTCGACTGCTCGGGTCACGAGGTGCGCCCAGGGACCCGCACGACCGGCTAACGATGGCTTTAAACGAATCAAAGGCGACGTGCCTCCAATGGCAACTCTCTACGACGCTCCCGCGGACGAGCTCATCGACGAGCTCGCTGCGGACCTCGAGGACCGACTCGACGCGCCGGACTGGGCGAACTACGCGAAGACGGGCGCTGGCCGCGAGCTCCCGCCCGAGCAGGAGGACTTCTGGGCGACTCGTGCCGCCAGCCTCCTCCGGAAGGTCGCTATCGACGGCCCCATCGGCGTGAAGCGACTGTCCTCCGCGTACGGTTCCACGACCGACGGCTCCACGCGCTACGTCGTCGCGCCGTCGAAGACGTCCTCCGGCTCCCGGAACGTCGTCCGCACCATCCTCCAGCAGCTCGAGGACGAAGGCCTCGTCGAGCAGCGCAACGACCGCGGCCGCGTCGTCACGGGCGAGGGTCGCAGCCTCCTCGACCAGACCGCCGCCGACGTCATCGCCGACCTCGACCGCCCCGAGCTCGAACGCTACGCGTAACGCGTTCCCGGGCAGTCCCGGCCTGTTTTCTCCGACCGCGAGCCGCGCCGCCGGTCCGCCGGGTGCGCAACAATTAACGGGACTCGCGGCGAACTGTCTCCCAGTATGAGTGGGAACCCCGACGACGAACGACTGGAGGAGCTCCGCCAGCGGAAGAAAGAACAGCTCAAGCAGCAACAGCAGGGCGGCGGCGACGCCCAGCGCGAGGCCCAGCAGCAGGCACAACAGCAGGCCGAACAGCAGAAGCAGGCGCTGCTCAAACAGAACCTCACAGACGGCGCCCGGAAGCGCCTGAACACCATCAAGATGAGCAAGCCGGAGTTCGCCGAGAAGGTCGAGCAGCAGGTCGTGGCGCTCGCCCAGTCCGGTCGGCTCCAGGAGCGCATCGACGAGGACCAGATGAAGGAGCTGCTGCGCGAACTCAAGCCCGACTCCCAGAGCTTCAACATCAACCGCCGATAGATGGAGCTGGGACTGCTCTACAGCGGCGGGAAGGACTCCACGCTCGCGGCGCTCGTGCTCGACCGGTTCTACGACATTACGCTCGTCACGGCGCACTTCGGCATCACCGACGAGTACGAGCACGCCCGCGAGGCCGCTGCAGTGACGGACTTCGAGTTCCGGGCGCTAGAGCTCGACCGCGAGGTCGCCGACGACGCCGTAGAACTGATGTTAGACGACGGCTACCCCCGGAACGGCATCCAGCACGTCCACGAGCAGGCCCTGGAGGCCGTCGCAGCGCTGGGCTTCGACGCCATCGCGGACGGCACCCGGCGCGACGACCGCGTGCCGACGGTGTCCCGGGCGCAGGCCCAGAGCCTCGAGGACCGCCACGAGGTCGACTACCTCTCGCCGCTCTCGGGGTTCGGTCGTGGGGCGGTCGACCGTCTCGTCGACGCCGAACTCGACGTGGAGGTCGGGCCGAGCGAGGAGATTCCCCGGGCGGACTACGAGGCGGAACTGCGCGCGCTGCTCGCTGAGGAGCACGACGAGGACGCCATCTGCGAGGTGTTCCCGGACCACGACCAGACGTACCTCCACGGCCTCCGGGACTGACCCGCTCGCGGCGTCCGCGTTCCCGCCGTCGCTTCGCCTGCCGTAATCGAACCACTCTTCTCCGGGCCGCGGTTCCCTCGACGTGATGGAGCCAGGGCTGGTGTACGCGCTCGCCGCCGCCGGCATCTGGGGCGGCTACCTGTTCGCCCTGAAGCGGTACTTCGCCGGCATCCACGGCGCCGTCCTCACGGTGTTCGTGAACGTCTCGGCCATCGCCTGGTACCTCCCGGTCGCCGCAGCCACCGGGGACGGCGGCATTCCGTCGTTCCCCGCGCTCTCGCCGACCGCCGCGGGCGTGCTCGCGGCGACGATTCTCCTCGGCGGCGCGGGGTTCCTGCTGTCTGTGCGCGCGCTCTCGGTGGGTGACGTCTCCTACGTTGCCCCCATCGCCAAAATCGTACCCGTGTTCGTGCTCCCTATCGAGGTCCTCGGCCTCGGCGCGGTCCTCGACCCGCTGTCGGTGCTCGGCGTCGCCGTCGCCACGACCGCGGTCTACCTCGCGAACTACGAGGGCGGCCACCCCGTCGAACCCATCCGGCGCGCTCGCCACTCGCGGGCCGCCCAGCTCGCGCTGTTCTCGGCGATGCTGTACGCCGTCAGTGACATCGGCCGCCGGCTCGTCCTCGGCGATTACACCTTCCCGACGCGGGTCTGGGTGCCGACGTTCCTCGGCGGCGTCGCCATCGCCGTCCTCCCGCTCGCGCTCCGGCGGTGGCCGAGCGAGGGTATCCGTCCGCACCTCAAGCTGTTCGCCATCTCGGGGTCGGGCGTCGCGCTGGGCGAGCACGTCACCGCGCTCGCGTTCGCCGCCGCGCCCGCCAGCATCGTCTCCACGCTCGTCAACGGCCAGGCCATCGTCGCCGTCCTCCTCGGCTGCCTGCTTCTCGGCGAACCCGGCCTCCGCCGCCGACTCGCCGCGGCGGTCCTCGCCGTCGTCGGCGTCGGGATGATTGCGGTCTAGTCGGCGATTGACCAGCCGGTAGCGGGTGGACTGAAAGGGGCGAGGCTGTGGACGAAGACGGGCGACGCAAGCACCGCAGGGAGCAGCGCGACCGAGGAGCGTGGTCCGAGAGAGCTTTGCTCTCTCGTCATCTCGAAAGAGAGCGCGGCGCTCTTTCGGCGACAGCGAGCGCATCGAGTCCACAGCCTCGGGGCGTTCGAGGATACCGCAGGCCAGTAGTTCTCACAGCCAGCGCACGCCACACACGACCACGGAACGGAAGCATTGAAGCGCGGGACGCGACAAGCACGCTCCATGTACGACCGACTCAAGGGGTTCCGAGATTTCTACCCCGAGGACATGGGGCCGCGCCGGGTGGCGATGGACGCCCTCGAGGACGCGGCCCGCAGCTACGGATTCAGGGAGGTGGGGACGCCCGCCCTGGAGTCCACGCAGATGTACGTGGACAAGTCCGGGGAGGGCATCGTCGACGAACTCTACTCGTTCACCGACCAGGGCGGCCGCGACGTGGCGCTGACGCCGGAGCTGACGCCGACGGTGGCGCGCATGGTGGTGGCGAAACAGCAGGCGCTCTCGAAGCCCATCAAGTGGTACTCGACGCGGGCGTTCTGGCGCTACGAGGAGCCCCAGCAGGGCCGATTTCGGGAGTTCTACCAGACGAACGTCGACATCTTCGGGTCGAGCGACCCGCGGGCGGACGCCGAGGTACTCGCCGTCGCCGCCGACGGCCTCACCGACCTCGGGCTGACGGGCGACGACTTCGAGTTCCGCGTGAGCCACCGGGACATCCTCGGCGGGCTCCTGGAGGCCTTCGACGCCGACGTCGACACCGAGGAGGCCATCCGGACCGTGGACAAGCGCGAGAAGATCGAGCGCGCCGAGTACCTCGACGGGCTCGCCGCCGCCGGTCTCACGTACGACCAGGCCGAGCGCTTCGACGACCTCCTGACGGGCGACGACTTGGATGCGCTCACCGACTTCGCCGGAACCGAGCGCGTCGACGAGGCCGTGACGAACCTCCGGAACGTCCTGGAGGCCGCCGAGCACCTCGGCGTCCGGGAGTTCTGTGACGTCTCGCTGACCACGGCTCGAGGGCTGGACTACTACACCGGCGTCGTCTTCGAGTGCTTCGACTCGACGGGCGAAATCGGGCGCTCGGTCTTCGGCGGCGGGCGCTACGACGACCTCATCGAGAGCTTCGGCGGCCAGCCGACGCCCGCGGTGGGCGTCGCGCCCGGCCACGCCCCCCTGAACCTCCTGCTGGAGCGCGCGGGTGTGCTCCCGGAGGGCGAGTTCACCGCGGACTACTACGTGCTCCAGGTCGGCGACACGGCGGCCGAGGCCGCCGAGGTCGCGCAGGCGCTCCGCGAGCGCGGGAACGTCGTCGACACCGACGTCTCCGGCCGGAGTTTCGGCGCGCAGATGAACTACGCCGACAACGTCGGCGCCGACACCGTCGTCATCGTCGGCGAACAGGACCTCGCCGACGGCAACGTCACGGTCAAGGACATGGCCTCCGGCGACCAGACGACCGCGCCGTTCGAGGACTTCCCGGGCGGCCGCGACAGCCCGACCGTCGACGACCTCGAGTAGGATGCCGCGCCGCGCGTTTCGTGTCGCCTACGACGGCCGGCCGTACCGCGGCTTCCAGCGCCAGCCGGACGTGACGACCGTCGAGGGCGAACTGTTCGGCGCGCTCCGTCGCCTGGACGTCTTCTCCGGTGAGAAGCCCCCGGGCTACGCCGCGGCTGGACGCACGGACGCCGGCGTCTCTGCTCGCGCCCAGACGGTCGCCTTCGACGCGCCCAAGTGGCTGACGCCGTACGCGCTGAACGGCGAACTCCCGGACTCGATTCAGGTGTGGGCGCACGCCGAGGCTCCCGCGGACTTCCACGCGACCCACGACGCGAACTGGCGGCAGTACCGGTACTTCTGGTATGTGCCCGAGCACGGCGAGGGCACGGACGATATCGCGGAGCGCGCGCTCGACCGCCTCGCGGGCGAGCACGACTTCCACAACCTCACGCCCGACGACGTGAACACCGCCCGCGACCTCGACACGGCGCTCGCACGCGACGGCGACTTCCTCGTCGTCACCGTCGGCGCCCGAGGGTTCTGCCGGGAGCTCGTCCGGCGCGTCGTCTCGCTCGTCCAGGCGGTCGCAGAATCGGGCGAGTTCGACCGCATAGAGACGGTGCTCGGCGAGGAGCCGGTCGACGGCGCCGAGGGCGTGCCGCCCGCCGACCCCCACCCGCTCGTGCTGCACGACGTAGCGTACGATTTGGCGTTCGCCGTCGACGAGGACGCGGCAGCGCGCGCTCGCGAGACCTTCCAGGGGCTCCACGACGACCGGCGGTCCCTGGCGCGAGTCGCCGGCCATCTCGCCGAATTCTAGTTCCAGCCGACCGGCCAGACGCCGGCGGCCTCCATCCCGGGCCGCATCCCGTCGTCGGCGAGGCGCTCGCGGAGCGCGTGCTCGTCGGGGCGCGGGACGCTGCGGTCCGCACTGGTGAGTCTCTGGACGAGTAGTGCGGCGAGCATCCCGTGCTCGCGGACGTTCCTCGAATCCGCCTTGTCCCGGGTGTCGGCGTGCGTGTGGCCCCAGCCGCGGCCGCGCTCGGGCGTGACCGAGTGTAACTGGACGGCGGGGACGCCCGCGCGGAGGAACGGCCAGTGGTCGCTGTACGGGTGGACGGTGTCCCGGACCTCGATGGGGTGGCCGGTGTCGTCGCTGACGTCGTCCAGTACGCCCTCGAAGGCGTCGGTGCCGTGGAGGAACGCCCGGAGCGTCCGGTAGCGCCCGGCGCCGTCGAGGTTCACGACCGCGCGGACGGCGTCGGGGTCGAGACTGTCGGCGAGTGCGCTGGAGCCCTGGAGGCCGACCTCCTCGGCGCCGACCGTCGCGAGTCGCACTCTCGTGTCGAGGTCGAGGTCAGCCAGTACGCGCGCAGCGGCGACGAGCGTCGCGACCCCGCAGCCGTTGTCCAGCGCGCCCTCGGCGATGTCGTGGGCGTCGTGGTGGGCGAGGACGACGACTTCCTCCTCGGTGTCGGGACCGAGCACGCCCTGCGTGTTCGTTCCCTCTCCAGGCGCCGTCTGGGCGTCCACGGAGAGCGCGACCTCGCCACCCTCCCCGGCGTACTCCCGGAGCCAGTCGCCCGTCTCGGTGGAGACACCGACGGCAGGAATCTCGCCCTCTCGGCCGAAGCGAAGCGACCCCGTCGGCGGGTGCTGGCCGTCCTTGTGGTTGTAGAAGACGAAGCCAGCGGCGCCCCCGTCGACCGCGCGGCCGTACTTCTCCATCCGGTGGACGAGTCGGCCACCCGGCGGGCTGTCTGTCGACGCGAGCACGACGGCGCCCGCGACGTCGACGCCCTCGAACTCGTCGTCGGTGCCGAAGCCCACGTCGACGAGCCGTCCCGTCGCGTCGCCGGCCGGCGAGTAGGGGAGCGCGACCGCCTCGAACCCGCGGTCCGTCGGCTCGGTGACGCGCAGCGAGCAGTCGCCCCGCGTCCAGACCGGGAGGTCGAAGTGCTGGGCCTCGACGTTCCGGGCGCCCGCCTCGCGGAGCGCGTCCGCGGTTATCTCGGCGGCGCGGCGCTCGCCCTCGTGGCCCGCCAGCCGGTGGTCGAGTTCGGTGAGCGCGGTGAGGACCGCCCACGGCGTCTCGTCGGTCCACGCCCGTCCGAGGGCGCGGGCTTCCTCTGTCATGGTCTCGGGTACGCGGGCGGGACGGTTAATTTCGGGGGCGGGCGCCGGCAAGCCCGCTGTCGTTTGCGAACGTTTAACCGACCGCACACGAACGCTGAGGCGTATGAGCAGTGTCCCCGAACGCGAGGAACTGGACGACGAGTACAAGTGGGACCTCGAGTCCATCTACGCCACCGACGAGGACTGGGAGGACGGCTTCGAGACCCTCCAGGCGGAGCTCGACGACCTCGAGGCCTACGAGGGCCGACTCACCGAGGACGGCGACACGCTGCTGGAAGCGCTCGAACTCCGGGACCAGATCTACCGGGACGCCGAGAAGGTGTCGTCGTACGCGCGGATGCGCTCGGACGAGGACACCCGCGACCAGGAGTACCAGGCGCTGCGGGCGCGCGGCCAGAGCCTGATGGCGGACGTCTCCTCGGCGACCTCCTTCTTCGACCCCGAACTCCAGGACTGCACGCGCGAGGAGCTACAGGCGATGGTCGAGGAGACGCCGGGCCTCGCCGAGTACGAGCACTACTTCGACGACGTGCTCCGGATGAAGCCCCACACGCGCTCGGCGGAGGTCGAGGAACTGCTGAGCGACCTCGGTGAGGTGTTCGGCGCGCCGAGCGACGCCTACAGCATGCTGACCGACGCCGACCTGGAGTTCCCGACCGTCGAGGACCCCGACGGCGACGACGTCGAGATCTCGCAGGCGAACCTCACGAAGCTCCTGAAGAACCCCGACCGGGAGTTCCGGCAGACGGTCCACGAGGAGTTCTACGAGACCATCAGCGGCGTCCGGAACACCATCGGCTCCACGATGAAGAACCAGATGAAACGGGACGTCAAGCTGGCCGAGGCCCGGAACTACGACACGGCCCGGCAGGCCGCCCTCGACGGCGGCAACATCCCGACCGAGGTCTACGACACGCTCGTCGACACCGTCGACGACAACCTCGACAAGATCCAGCGCCACGCCGACCTCAAACGGCAGGCCCTGGGCGTCGACGAACTCGAGATGTGGGACCTCTACATGCCCATCGTGGACTCCGAGAGTCCCGAGATCGGCTACGAGGAGGCCCGTGAGCACGTCATCGAGGCGGTCGCACCCCTCGGCGAGGACTACCAGCAGCGCGTCGCGGAGGGCCTCGACTCCAACTGGGTGGACGTCTACGAGAACCGCGGGAAGCGCTCGGGCGCGTACTCCGGGGGCACCTACGACACCCAGCCGTTCATCCTGCTGAACTACCAGGACGACATCTCCTCGATGTTCACGCTGGCCCACGAACTCGGCCACAGCCTCCACAGCCAGTACACCAGCGAGGAGCAGCCCTACGTCTACTCGCAGTACGAGATCTTCGTGGCCGAGGTCGCCTCCACCGTGAACGAGGCGCTGCTCGTCAACCACCTGCTGGACACCGTCGAAGACGACCACTTCCGGCGGCACATCCTCAACGAGTACCTGGAGCGCTTCCGGTCGACGCTCTACCGCCAGACGCTGTTCGCGGACGTCGAACAGCGCCTCCACGAACTCACGCAGGAGGGCGAGGCGCTCACGCCGGACCGCGTCGACGAGGTGTACGGCGAGCGCAAACGCGCCTACTACGCGAACGCGAACGTCGACGAGTACATCGAGCGCGAGTGGATGCGCATCCCGCACTTCTACTACAACTTCTACGTCTTCCAGTACGCGACCGGCATCTCGGCGGCCGTCGCGCTCGTCGAGGACATCCTCGACGAAGGCCAGCCCGCCGCGGACCGCTACCTGGAGTTCCTCGAGCGCGGCTCCAGCGAGTACCCCCTCGAACTGCTGCGGGACGCCGGCGTCGACATGTCCACGAGCGAGCCCATCGAGCGCGCGCTCGGCGTCTACGACGACTACCTCGGCGAAGCCGAGGACCTGGTCTAGGCAGCGCCCGGAATCGCCGATTCTCGGCGGTAGGGCTGCCGCGGCGTCCGACGTGCGGCCGCCGGAAGGCGTTCAGGCTACCCAAAGGAACTTCTACGCGGGGACCCTAGCGAGGGCAACGAATGTCGCGTAGTCCTTCACTACCGGACCGGCCGACGCTCGACGTCGATCCCGAGTCGACGCCGCAGGAGCGCCTCGACGCCCTCCAGGACCACTACGGGGAGATCCTGAAGGTCCACGAGGAGCTCCGAGAGCAGCTCGACGACGTCGAGGATCGCCGCGAAGAGCTCCGCGAGGAGGTCAACCGCCTCCAGCGGGAGAACGAGACGCTGAAGACCGCCTCGCTGTACCTCGCGACCGTCGAGGACCTGCCGGAAGAGGGCAGCGCCGTCATCAAGCAGCACGGCAACAACCAGGAGGTCCTCACCGAGCTGTCGCCGCGGCTCGCGGACGACCTCGACGTCGGTGACCGGGTCGCCATCAACGACTCGTTCAGCGTCCAGCGCGTCCTCGACGACGAGACGGACGCCCGGGCGCAGGCGATGGAGGTCGACGAGTCGCCGACCGTCGACTACGAGGACATCGGCGGCCTCGACGAGCAGCTCCGCGAGGTCCGGGAGGCCGTCGAGGACCCGCTCGTGAACCCAGAGAAGTTCGAGGCCGTCGGCGTCGAGCCGCCGAGCGGCGTGCTGCTGCACGGCCCGCCGGGCACCGGGAAGACGATGCTCGCGAAGGCCGTCGCGAACCAGACCGACGCCGCCTTCATCAAGATGGCCGGCTCGGAGCTCGTGCGGAAGTTCATCGGGGAGGGCTCCCGGCTGGTCCGTGACCTCTTCGAGCTCGCCGAGCAGAAGGAGCCCGCCATCATCTTCATCGACGAGATCGACGCCGTCGCCGCGAAGCGCACGGACTCGAAGACGTCCGGTGACGCCGAGGTCCAGCGCACGATGATGCAACTGCTCTCGGAGATGGACGGCTTCGACGAGCGCGGCGACGTCCGCATCATCGCCGCCACCAACCGCTTCGACATGCTGGACTCCGCGATTCTCCGGCCGGGCCGCTTCGACCGCCTCATCGAGGTGCCGAACCCCGACGAGGAAGCCCGCGAACGCATCCTCGAGATCCACGCCGCCGAGATGAACGTCGCCGACGACGTCGACTTCTCGGACCTGGCGCGGGACACCGAGGGCTTCTCCGGCGCGCAGCTCGCGAGCCTCGCCACCGAGGCGGGGATGTTCGCCATCCGGGACGACCGCCAGGAGGTCCGCCGCGGCGACTTCGACGACGCCCACGAGAAACTCGTCTCGGAGGGCGACGACGAGGGCGGTCCGAGCTACCCGAGCTACATCCAGTAGGTATTCTTCGGTCGGCCGGCTAGGCCGGGTATGACAATTCGAGTCGCGTGGGGCACCGGTTCTGCCCCGACCGAGATGGCGGCCTACGACGCCGCGCTCGCGGACGCGAACCTCCACAACTACAACCTCGTCTCCGTCTCCTCCGTCGTCCCGGCCGACGCCAGCGTCGAGGCCGTCGACACCGCCCCCGACCTCGGCCCCGCCGGGAACAAACTCACCGTCGTTCAGGCGCACGCCAACACCGCCGGCCCGGGTCGCGCGAGCGCCGCACTCGCGTGGGCGGCCCGGGGCGACGAGCCCGGTCTGTTCTACGAGGCGGCCGGCGAGACGAGCCCCGACGACGTCGAATCCCGTGTCACCGCCGGCATCGAAGCGGGCCTCGACCTCCGGGACTGGCCGGCCGACGACCCGGAGGTCCGGGCCGTCACCGTCGAAGCCGACCCCGGCGAGTACGCTGCCGCGGTCGTCGTCGCGGCCTACGGCGACAGCGTTCCGCTGCTCTGAGCGAGATTTCTTCCCACACTACAAGGACTATACGTGGCCGCCACCTAGAGGTGGCTATGCACGGGAACGCGCCGTACAGCGGGCCAGAGAACACCACGTCCGACCTCACCGGGGACCAGCGCCGCGCGCTCAGGACGAGCATCGCGCAGATCGCGTCCCGCACGCGGGAGTTCCTCCCCGACGAGTACGTCGTCGGCTCCGAGATATCCAGTGGCTCCAGCGGCGTCCAGGTCACCGTCGCTGTCCGGCCGCCCGCGGGCAACCCCGTGAGTGCGGGGTTCACGCCCGAGTTCGAGAACCTCGCGGACGACGACCTCATCCCGAACGAGGACCGCGAGGAGGTCGCCCGCGGCCTCGCTGCGAGTGCGGCGCTTCAGGTGAAGCACGCGCTCGGCGACGACGTTCCGGAGACCGCGCGGTAGAACCAGTCCCGCTCTTCTCGCCGACTACTTCCCCCAGAAGGGGTCGCGCTTGCGCATGATGTCGAGGTAGGATTTGAGCGCCTCGCGTTCGTCGGCGGGAATCTCCTCTGTGAGTTCCTGGTCGAGGACCTTCGCGTGCTTCTCTGGGAGGTCGACCCAGAGTTCGTCGCCCTCGTCGATGTCGCGGCCGACGGTCGGGCCGTCGATGGAGACGCTGACGCGGTTGCCTGCGCGGGCCTCGTCGACGTCCTCGCCCTGGTCCTGGATGCCCTTCACGACGCCGACCCGGTCGAGGTCGTTGCCCTCCATCAGGCCGACCGGCGTGTTGCGCTTCAGTGTCCCGGAGACCACCTCGACGCCGACGACCGCGGGGTCGTTCTGGCGGAAGACGTGGTCCTTGAGGATGCGGAAGCGGGCGGGGCGCACGATGTTCTCGAAGATGGCCTCCTTCTGCTCGCGTTCGCGGGCCTCGACGAACGCCTCGTAGTCCTCGACGAGCTGGTAGATGACGTCGCTGTCGAAGATCTGGACGCCCTCGTCCTCGGCCTTCTGCTCGGCCGCCGGGAGCACGTCGACGTTGAAGCCGAGGAGGACGTGGTGCTTGTCCTCGTCGACGGTCGTCGCCATCGCGATGTCCCGGGGCGCGACGTCCCCGACATCGGCACTCATCACGGGAATCTCGGCCTCCTCGAGCGCGTTCACGAGCGCTTCGAGGCTGCCGAGCGTGTCGGCCTTGACGACGACGCCCTCCTCCTCGGTCTCCACGGCGACCTCGGCGAGTTCGGCCTCCACCTCGGCGACGACCTCCTCGACGCTGCGGTCGCCGACGACTCGCACCGGGGCGCCCGGCATCGCGTCGTCGAGGTCCGGTGCGGCGATCTTCAGGCCCGCGGCGGCCTGCATCGAATCCACGTCCTCGAAGCGCTTCTCCGTTCGAATTTCGGCGAGTTCGCGAGGCTTGAGGAGCGCCCGGACCTCGGTGACGATGGGGTCGTTCTGCGCGCCGACGACGATCTGGTCGCCGGCCCGGATGGTGCCGTCGTAGAGGATGACGTCGACGGTCTTCCCGAAGCCCTGCTCGTCTTTCACCTCGAGGACGGTGCCGGCCCCCGGCCCCGTCACGTCGACCTCCATCTCGGCTTTCATGTAGCGCTGGGCGAGCCCCATCAGCACCGTCAGGAGGTCGGGGACGCCTTCCCCGGTCTCGGCGGAGACCGGGATGACGCCGACGTTCTGCTGGAAGTTCTGGACGCGCCAGTAGAGGTCCGAGGAGAACCCCTCGTCGGACATCTCCCCGATGAGTTCGTACAGCGCCTCGTCGAGGTCCGAGCGCACGCGGTCGCTCTGAGCCTCGTACGTGCTCTGGACGGGCGAGTCGGGATTGGGGTTCCAGCCCGGCGTGGTGTCGATCTTGTTCGCGGCGACGACGAACGGCGTCCCCGTGTCCTTCAGGATGCGGACGGCCTCCTCGGTCTGGGGCTGGAAGCCGTCGTTGACGTCCACGACGAGGATGGCGATGTCGGCGAGCGCGCCGCCCCGCGACCGCAGCGTCGAGAACGAGTGGTGGCCGGGCGTGTCGATGAACAGGAGGCCCGGGAGGTCGAACTCGGTGGGGTCGACGAGGCTGCCGGCGACCTCCGAGACGGTGTCGAGGGGGACGGCCGTCGCGCCGATGTGTTGGGTGATGGCGCCGGCCTCGCCCTCGATGACGGCCGAACCGCGAATCTTGTCCAGCAAGCTGGTCTTCCCGTGGTCGACGTGGCCGAGGACGGCGACGATGGGCGTGCGAAGGTCCCCGGGGTCGTCGGTGGTGTCTGCGTCGGACATAGTAGAATCCTCCGAGAGAACGCTCGTTACGCGTACAGAACGTGCCGCGGGGTTTAATTCCATCGTAACGCCGTTGGCACCGACGCGTCCCCAGCGGCCGGGCGCGTGCGTCGGGCGTCCGACGACCCCGCGGGGTTTATGTGAATCCCGGCAGTGTCCTCGCGTATGGCCGACATCCTCGCCGAGAACCTCTCCGGGAAGGCCGTGATGGGGTCGGACGGCACGGAACTCGGGATGCTGTACAACATCACGATGGACCTGAAATCCGGGAAGCTCGAACACCTCCTGGTGAAGCCGACCGAGGAATCCGTCGCGGCAGACTTCCCGGCGGACGACCAGGGTCGCTACCGGGTGCCGGTGGGCCGCGTGCAGGCCGTGAAGGACTACATCGTCGTGCAGCGATAGTGCAGGTCCTCGACGCCTCCGCGTTCATCCACCAGTACGACGCCGACGGACCGACGGCGTCGGTGCCCGAGGTCCGCGAGGAGCTGACGGACTCGGCGGCGTTCCGCTTCGACGCGGCCTCCGGCAGCGGCATGCAGGTCCACGTCCCCGGGCAGGACGCCCGGGACAGCGTGCGCCGGGCGGCGAAGACGACCGGCGACGACGACGTGCTCTCCGAGACCGACCGCCGGCTGCTGGCGACCGCCCACGAACTCGACGCGACGCTCGTGACGGACGACTACGCGATGCAGAACGTCGCCGACGCGCTCGGCGTGGCCGTCGAGGTCATCGCCCAGGACGGCATCAGCGAGCGCCGAGACTGGCGCTTCCAGTGCCAGGGCTGCGGCCGCGAGTTCGACGACGACCGGGACCGGTGTCCGGTCTGCGGCAGCCCCCTGGAACGCAAGAACCCGAGCTAGTCGCAGACGTCCAGGCCGGCCTCCACGAGCTGGTGGAGTACCTCCTGTTCGGAGATGCCGTACTCCCGCGCCAGCTCCTCGATGTCCGCTGCGAGCGGGTCCTCGCAGACGACCGAGTACTTCCGGGCCATGTGACTGCCTTTCACACCACGTTCACGTAATACTTAGTCAGCCTCGCGTCTGACGCTACGAGAACTGGAGGTACGCGATACCGAACTGGACGGCGTCGTAGACGCCGTGGACGACGACCGGCGCGAACAGGTCGTCCGTGCGCTCGTAGGCGACGCCGAGCACGAGAGACACGAGGAACACGCGCGTGAGGGTCACGAGAACGGCGCCCGGGGCGACGCCGCCGCCCGCGTACGACAGCAGGTGGGCCGCACCGAAGACGAACGACGCGACGACCACGGCGCCCGCCCGCGAGTACGCGCCGTAGAGGAACTTCTGGACGCCGTTGCGCGCGAGCAACTCCTCCCCGGGCCCGATGAACAGCAGGGAGACGACGGCCAGCGGCGGCAGAATCTCGGGGTGCTGGCGTGCGGTCTCGACGAGGCCGTGGGAGCTCTGGGGGAGCGAGAACGCCGTGACGACGACGTTCAACAGCAGGTGGAGCGCGAAGATGCCGGCGACGCCGACGACGGCCACGACCACGTCCCGGCGGCCGGGGACGCTCACGTCGACGCTGCCGCCGTAGGCGCGGATGACGGCGAGGCCGGCGAGGCCGAAGCCGACGCTCCCGACGGCGGTGTTCACCGGCCACTGGACGACGGGCGCGTCGGGGACGAAGGGGACGACCGTCGCGGCCAGCAGGCTACCGAAGACGAGCGCGGCGACCGACGCGACGGTCGCGCCTGCGGTCGCCCGCTCCCGGGCCCGGACGCCGTCCTTCTCGACGCCCAGAATCGCGGCTGACCCGGCCGCGAGCACGCCGAGTCCGGCGAACAGCGCGACCGTCGGCCCGGGCGCGAGCGGGCCGTTCAGTTCGAGCATACCGGCGGCGGCCGCGAGCACGAGCGCGCCACCGGCCGCCGTGCCCGCCCAGTCGAGCCACCGCGGGCCGCTGCCGTGGCGCCGCGCCGCGAACGCGAGCGTGGCGGCGCCCGCGAACCCGCCCGCGACCTGCGCGGCGAGTTCGGGGGCGGGCGCCCAGTCGAGGAACGCCGACGCGAGGCCGACGCCGGCGACGACGAACGCGACGGTCTGCGCGTACCGGTCTGTCACGTCCTCGCGTCGGGACCCGGGCGACATAGGCCTGACTACTCGACGACGAGGTCCTCTCTCTCGGGGAGCGCTTCGTCGCCCCGGAGCAGCCCGCGGGCGGCGTCTTTCCCCCACTCGACGGCGGGCTGCGTGAACGTCTCGACGCCGTAGAGCTCGCCGGCGAGCACGCAGGCGGCCTCGACGTCGAAGAGGAGCCGACCCAGGGAGTGCGCGTCCAGGGCCGGAATCTCCATTCGGACGGAGGGGACGCCGGACTCCGCGAGGCTCGCCTCGGTCGCCTCGAACTCGGCGTCCAGCAGCTCACCGAGGTCGCCGCCCGCGAGGTAGTCCAGTCCGTCGAGGTCGGTCTCCGGAATCGCGCAGTCGGGCCGCGATTCGGGGCGGACCATCGTCACGAGCTTGTCGCGGGGGCCGGCGCGGTAGAGCTGGAGCTGGCTGTGCTGGTCGGTCGCGCCGAGCGCTCGCGCGGGCGTCTGCCCGAGGCCGTCCTTCCCGAGGCTCTCGGCCCAGAGCTGTGCGAACCACTCCGCGAACGTCTCCAGGCCCTCGGCGTACGGCAGCATCGCGTTCACGCTCGCGCCCCGAACGTCGAGGGCGTACGCGGTCGCGCCGTACGCGTACGCGGGACAGTCGTACAGCGACCCGGCGAGCGCGTCCCGGCCCTCGGCCGCGCCCGCGAGGAGCGCGTCGAGGTCGACGCCGGCGAGCGCGGCCGCGGGGAGCGCGACCGTCGAGAGCGCCGAGAATCGGCCGGGGACGCCCTCGGGCGCGTCCAGCACCGGGAGGTCGTGTTCGTCCGCGAGGTCTCGGAGGTTCCCCCCGGGTCCGGTCGTGACGAGCGTGCGCTCGGTCCAGTCGACGCCCGCGTCGGCCATCGCCTCGCGGACGACGAGGAAGTTCGCGAGCGTCTCGGCGGTCGTCCCCGAGCGCGAGACGACGTGGACGGCGGTGTCCACGAGGTCCAGGTCGTCGAGGAGGTCCCGTACGTGCGCGGGGTCGACGTTGTCCAGCGCGTGGTACTCCAGGTCCCCGCCGAGCGCGTCGACGAGGGTCGCGGCGCCGAGTGCGCTCCCGCCGATGCCGACGGTCAGGAGCGTCCCCGCGTCCGCGAGTGGCTCCACGGCCGCCTCGACGGCGTCGGGGTCGGCGGTCGCGGGGAGGTTCAGGGCCGCGTAGCCGAACTCGCCGTCGGCCATCCCGTCGGCGATGCGGTCGTGTGCCGCCGCGACCCGTTCGTCGAGCCGGTCGAGGGCGTCCGCCGAGACGCCCGGGCGGGCGGTCGCGGCGAGCGCGTTGCCGATGTCTACTCGCATGTGGAGACGGCCGTCGTCCGGCTACTTGAGGGTAGCTGGTTGCGGGCGCTCAGTCGCCGCGGCGGCGTTCGACGTAGGTGTACACGACGGCGAAGGCGACGGCGCCCGGCAGGGCCTCCGTCGTCGCCCGCAGGACCGTCTGGTCGCCCACGCCAGCCCCCAGCAGTACCCAGACGCCTACCCAGGTCACCGCGGCGGCGAGGCCGTTTCGAAGGGACGAGCGCACGTCGGCGTACTCTGGCCGCGGTCAGTTAAACGTCCGTGACGGCTCGCGCGCTGCGAGTCGGCGCCGGCCCGGAGTCGCCGTGCTTTTGCTCGCCGGGTTCAGAGGTTCGGTCGATGGGACGGTTCGACAGCTACTCCGGCCTGCTGACGGCGTTCCCGTACGCGTTCCGGGCGTCTGACTCCTGGCTGTTCAAGAGCTACGCCGTCGTCGCGGCCGTGCTCGGCGGCCTGTTCGCGTTCCTGATGGCGGGCGCGCTCGTCGTGCTCGTCGGGAACACGGCGGGCACGACGGGCGGCTCGCTGACGCTCTCCCGGACGTTCTACGTCGTCATCGGGCTGTTCGTGTTCTTCCCGCTGGTCGCGCCCGTGCTGCTGGTGGCGCGGCGCCACCGCCGCGGGACGCCGGTGCGCGAGCGCTACGACCGCGCGCTCGCCACCAGCGGCTACGTCTTCGCGCTCTCCGTCTACCTCGGTGTGATCGCGTCGATGCCGGCGGAGTTCCGCGTCGGCGAGGAGATGACCACCCGGCCGGCGCCGACGGGCGTCTTCGCGCCCGTCGTCGAGGCGCTGTACGCCCTCCCGCCGGCGTTCTCCTGGGTGGTACCGCTGGCGGGCGCGCTGCTCGTCTACGCCGTCCACCGCCGCTTCAGTTCCTGACGGCGCTGCTCGTCCGAAACAGGGAAACGCGGAGACGGCGTACTCGCGGGCAATGAGCGACGAGCAGGCGAAGACGGCCACGTTCTTCGTGACGGAGGTAAGCGAGGATTCCGCCATCCTCACCGACGTGTCGGACGCCCAGGTGCACACGCTCTCGGAGAACCCCGGCGTGGAGGCCGGCGACGTCCTGGAAGCGACGGTGTCGCCGGACCCGCCGATGAACGTCACCTACAGCGTCGTCGACGTCGTCGAGCGCCGGCAGATTCCGGTGCGTGTCAGCGAGGAGACGCCGACGCCGCAGGCCCGCGAGATGGCCGACGGGCTCCCGGCGGGCGAACTGGCGACGGCCGAGCGAGCGGGCGTCGGCGAGGTGCACGTGCTCTCGGTCGGCACGGAGAACGTCGAAGAAGCGGTCGCGGACGTCGCCGACGACGAGCAGACGGTCTCGCGGGCGGCCCGCATCGGCATCGACCACGTGGAGATCCGGTCCGGCGAGGACTTCGTGAGCGTGCGCTACCTCCCCTGACCGTCTAGCTCGGGCCGGCCTGACTCTGGACTTCCCAGCCGGAGTCGACGCCGCAGGCCCCGCCCTCCTCGAAGTGGAGTTCCGTGTCCTGGCTCAGTTCGCCGTCGCCGTCGACGGCCGTCACGGTGAGCGGGACGTCGGGGCTGTCGCCGCAGCAGCCGACGTCGAGGAACACGCTCCAGGTGTCGCCCTCGCGGGCGGGCCCTTTCGTCTTCTTGAGGTACGCGCGCATGTGGTCGGTCGTGAGCTGGTCGTACCCCCAGTCGCTGACGTCGGAAGGGTACGCGAGCGTGACGCTGGTGGTGCTCATAGTCGCGTCTACGGCGGGCACGCGTTTGGAGTTGTCGCCGCCAGCGGAATTCTGTCGCCTGGGAGGCGACACGCTAAAGAGGGGGTGTCACTTACTGGTGTACACATGATGGCGACGACGCACGCGATGGCCGGGCTCGCAGTCGCAGCCGTCGCGGTGTTCGTCGCCCCCGACCACGCCCCCGTCCTCGCTGCTGCGGGAATCGCCGGCGGCGTCTTCCCCGACCTCGACCTCTACGCCGGCCACCGCCGGACGCTCCACTACCCGGTCTACTACGCGCTCGCGGCCCTGCTCGTCACCGGCGTCGCCGCGCTCGTTCCGGGCCCCTGGACCGCTGGCGCCGCCGTCTTCCTCGCTGCTGCCGCGCTCCACGCCGCCAGCGACGCCCTCGGCGGCGGCCTCGAACTCGAGCCCTGGGAGGAAACCAGCGACCGCGCCGTCTACAGCCACTTCCACGGCCGCTGGCTCGCGGCCCGGCGGTTCGTCCGCTACGACGGCTCCCCCGAGGACGTCGTGCTCGCCGCCGGCCTCGGCGTCCCCGCCGCCCTCGCGTTCGGTTCCGCCGTCCAGCGCGTCGTCGGCGCCGCGCTCGTCGCGTCCGTCGGCTACGCGCTCGTCCGGCGGCGGCTCCCGCGTTTCGTCCGCCGGCTCGTCACGTTCGTCCCCGAGGCCCTGCACGGCCACCTCCCCGACCGGTTCGTCGCCCGGCCGCGCCGTCGCTCAGTCGGGGATAAGAAGCCTTAACCACTGTCGCACCCCAGCCGCAGGCATGCCACGGTTCGAGGTCCCCGACGTCGACCTCAGCCAGTACTCGATGCGGCAGCTCGCCGCGCCGCCGCTGGCCGTGCTGGTGGTCGCACTCGCCATCATCGGCGGGTGGGCGGCCACCACCGGCTCGCCGGTCACCCCGGGCATTGAGTTCACTGGCGGGTCGGAGCTCATCGCAGAGTCAGACGCCTCACAGTCCGAAGTCAGGCAGGCGTTCGAGACCGACCCCGTCAGCATCCGCCAGGTCGGCACGGGCGGCGACCAGTACCTCGTCACCTTCCAGACCGAGGCGGTCCCGGACATCCGTGACGACTCCGACGTGACAATCGACGTCGTGCAGTCACAGAGCGTCACCGCGACGTTCGGCTCCTCCACCCAGGAGCTCGCGCTGTACGGCGTCGCCGGCGCCTTCCTCGGGATGAGCGTGCTCGTGTTCGCGCTGTTCCGGACGTTCGTGCCGAGCATCGCCGTCGTCATCTCCGCGTTCAGCGACATCGTCGTCCCCGTCGCGCTGATGAACGTCCTCGGCATCAAGCTCTCGCTGGGCACCGTCGCCGCGCTCCTGATGCTCATCGGTTACAGCGTCGACTCCGACATCCTGTTGAACAACCACGTGCTCCGGCGCTCCGGGAGCTTCTGGGAGAGCGTCGAGCGCGCGATGAACACCGGCGTCACGATGACCGTCACCTCCATCGCGGCGATGGCCGTGATGACCGTCGTCTCCTACATCTTCGGCATCCAGCTGATGACCGCCATCGGCGTCGTGCTCGTGATGGGGCTGACCACCGACCTGATGAACACCTACATGCTGAACGTTTCGCTGCTGCGCTGGTACAAGTTCGAGGGGGTGAACCGATGAGCTGGTTCCGCGAGAACTGGCGGGTCGCCACGCTCGTCGTCCTCCTGCTCGGCAGCTCCGTCGCCCTGTTCGCGCCCGGCGTCGGCGCCGGCGGTGGCGGCGGCAGCGGCCAGCAGGCCGAGGCGGCGTCCGGCCCGACGAACCTCAACTACGGCTTGGAGCTCTCCGGCGGCGTCCGGCTCCGGGCGACCGTCACCGGCGTCACCGCCGACGGCGTCGACGTCACGCAGGACAACGAGGCCGCCATCGCCGAAGAAGTCGCCGCCGCCCTCGACGTGGACCGCGGCGACGTCCGCGCCCGGGTCGCCGGCGACACCGTCGAGGTCTACCAGGACGTCGCTCCCTCGGACCTCGAGGCCGCGCTGACCGACGCCGGCTACGAGCCCGACTCCGTCTCCGTCGGCGTCACGAGCGCTACCCGCGACAACATCGTCTCCATCATCGAGTCGAAGGTCGACGCCACCGGTCTCGGCGGCGCCGACGTCTACGACATCCAGACGCAGGGCGGCGACCGCTCGCACTACGTCGTCGTCGAGGTGCCCGGGCAGAACGCCACGCAGGTCCAGGACCTCATCCGCGGCCGCGGCGAGGTCGAACTGTGGGCGTTCCACCCCGGCGAGAACGGCACCCAGACCAACACCACCGTCCTTCGGGGAGAGGAACTCGTGGAGGTCGACCAGCCGACTCGGAACCAGGACGGCCAGCCCATCGTTCCGGTCCAGTTGAGCGACGCCGCGGGCGAGCGTTTCGCCAGCGACATGCGCCAGCTCGGGTTCACGAGCCAGCAGGGCATCGGTAACTGCGCGTTCCCGAACAGCGGCTACTGCCTGCTGACGGTCCTCGACGGCGACGTCGTCTACGACGCCAGCATGGGGCCGACGCTCGCCGACGACCTCCAGTCGGGCACGTTCACGAACAACCCGACGTTCACCATCACCGCGAACTCCATGGAGGAGGCCCGGAACCTCCAGGTGAACCTGCAGGCCGGCGCGCTGCCCGCCGAACTCGTCTTCCAGGACTCTTACTACGTCTCCCCGAGCTTCGCGGACCGCTACAAGCCGCTGACCCTCGTCACCGGCATCGCGGCCGCTCTCGCGGTCGCCGGGATGGTGTTCCTGCGGTACGGCGAGCCGAAGGTCGCCGTCCCGATGGTGCTCACCGCGCTCTCCGAGGTCGTCATCCTGCTCGGGTTCGCGGCGGTGTCGGGACTGGCGCTGGACCTCTCGCACCTCGCCGGCTTCATCGCGGTGATCGGGACGGGGGTGGACGACCTCGTCATCATCGCCGACGAGGTGATGACAGAGGAGGTCTCGTCCTCCCGGGTCTTCCAGAGCCGGTTCCGGAAGGCGCTGTGGGTCATCGGCGCGGCCGCCGCCACCACCATCCTCGCGATGAGTCCGCTGGCGGTGCTCAGCCTCGGTGACCTCCGCGGGTTCGCGCTCGTCACCATCCTGGGCGTGCTGATCGGCGTCATCGTCACCCGGCCGGCGTACGGCGACGTGCTCCGCCGGCTGCTGACTGACAACCGGTAGTCCCCCCGCCCCTCGTTCTCGCCGCCGTTCAGAAGTCGGTGAGCTTCGCCTCGGTGGCGCCCTTCGCGTCCAGCCCGAACTCCGCGAGTTCGACGAACTCAAGGCCGTTGTCCCGGAGCGCGCGCTGCACACGCTCGGAGGCCGACGGCGCGACCAGCATCCCGCGGACCTCGTCGTTCGTGTCGGAGTAGAGGTCGACGTACCGCTGGAGCTGGTCGAAGTGGTTGAGGGTCGCCTGGATGCGTTTGACCTCGACGACGACCGGCGTCCCCTCGCCGTCGACGGCGTAGAAGTCCACGAAGCCGTACTTCGTCTCGCGCTCGTGCTCGACGATGCGCAGGCCGTCCTCGAGTTCCTCGGGGTTGGCCTGGATGTACTCGTGCATCTCGGCCTCCGTGCCGGACTCCTCGTAGGTCGCTCCGTCCTCGGCGTCGAAGCGCGTCACGCCGTAGACCTCGTGTAGCCGGGTCTCGACGCGCTCGCTGGGGTTCGTGCGGCGCGCCAGGAGGACGGCCTCGCCCTCGCTCTCCCGGGCCTCGACCGTGCCGCCGCCCGGCATCCAGTTGACGGGCTTGTGGCCCGTCGGCTGGTGGACGAGGAAGGTGCCGTCGGGCTTCGCCACGAGCAGCCGGTCGCCCGCAGCGAGGTAGCCGCTGGTGCGGCCCTCGTACTCGACCTCACATCGCGCCTGCACGCTCAACACCGCGCCGTCCCGGAACGCCGCCTTCGCCGCCTCGACGAACGCCTCGGGGTCCGGCGCGTCCACGCTCTCTGCGGCCATCGTTCCCGGGTCGTTGCCGCGAACCCCGGTTAAAGATGTGGATTGGCGGCGGACCACTCGCGCCGACAGCCGTCGGCGGTCGGCTTTATGCTGTTGGGGCAATAATTGCCGGGTATGTCCGAATTCGGCGTCCTCTCCATCGTCCCGCCGCTGCTGGCCATCGCGCTCGCCATCGTCACCCGGAAGGCGGTGCTGTCGCTGTTCCTCGGCGTCTGGGCCGGCGCCGTCATCTTCACGGGCGGCCTGGGCCTCGAACAGACCTTCGACTGGATTGCGCGTTCGATCTCACAGGTCTCCGCCGACGGCGAGGGGTCGATATTCCACGCCCAGATCATCATCTTCACCCTCCTGCTCGGGTCCGCGGTCGCGATGATCTGGCGGCTCGGCGGCTCCCACGCCGTCCGCGACTGGGCCATCCAGCGCATCGACAACAAGCGCTCGGCCGGCATGGTCGCGTGGCTGCTGGGCATTCTGCTGTTCTTCGACGACTACGCGAACACCGCCGTCGTCGGTTCCACGATGAAAGACGTCTCCGACCACCTCGGCATCTCCCGGGAGAAGCTCTCCTACATCGTCGACTCGACGGCCGCGCCGGTCGCTACGCTCGCCATCTCCTCGTGGGTGGCGTTCCAGCTGTCGATGATCGACGCCGGCTACGAGCAGCTCTCGCTCGCCGAGCGCCCCGGCTCCTTCGAGATATTCCTGCGCGCCATCCCGTTCAACACGTACTCCATCCTCGCCATCGCGATGGTCGCCATCGTCGTGCTCAGCCAGCGCGACTTCGGGGAGATGCTCGGCGCCGAACACCGCGCCTCGACGACGGGCGCGGTCACCCGCGAGGACGCCACCCCAATGCAGGACGTCGAGAAGGAACTCGGCAAACCGAGCGTCGAGAGCCCCAGGCTGCTCTCCTTTTTCGGCCCCATCGCCGTACTCATCGTCGTCACCCTCGGGTCCGCGCTCTACACGGGCTACGAGCCCGGCGCCGGCCTCTACGACATGGTCGTGAACGCCGACTACGCGCTCGCGCTCATCTTCGGGTCGTTCGCCATGGTCGCCTCCACGTACCTCCTCGGGTGGGTCTACGGCGTGCTGACGCTGGGCGAGAGCGTCGACACCACCATCGACGGCTTCGGCATCATGCTCACCGCCGTCACCATCCTCGTGCTCGCGTGGTCGATCGGGAACGTCGTCGAGGCGCTCGAGACCGCCGACTACGTCTCGGGCGTCGTCGAGGGCATCCTCACGCCCGAACTCCTGCCCGTCGTCGTGCTGTTCACGGCCGCGTTCGTCGCGTTCTCCACCGGGAGCTCCTGGGGGACGATGAGCATCGTCACCCCCATCGCGGTGCCGGTCGCCTGGCAGCTCGCCGGCACCCACACGATGGTCGCGGCGGTCGTCGGCGCCGTCTTCTCCGGTGCCATCTTCGGCGACCACTCCTCGCCAATCTCCGACACCACCGTCCTGTCGGCGACGTTCACGGGCGCCGACCTCGTGGACCACGTCCGCACTCAGCTCTACTACGCCGTCACCGTCGTCGTCGTCGCGTCACTCCTGCTCGTCGTCTGGGGGTACACGCGCATCTCGCCGTGGCTCATGCTCCCGTTCGGCGTGCTCGCGCTCGTCGGCCTCGTCTACGCGTTCTCCGAACTCGACGCGAGCCGCCGCGGCATCGACGCCAAGCAGTCCAGCGCGCCGCCGACGACGGGCGACGACTAGAACTCCCCGAGCGCGGACTGCTCGGCGGCCGCCAGCACGTCCCGGCTGGTCTGCCAGGACGCGCGAGCGCAGTCCGGTAGCCCGCCGTGCTCGCTGACGTACGCTTCGAGGAATCCCCGCGTGGTGGGGTCGCTCGGGTAGCCCGACCCGACCTCGCCGTACTCCGCGGCGAGCGCCTCGACGTGGGCGTCCCGCGCGACCTTCGCGACGACGCTCGCCGCCGCGACGATGTCGTACTCGTCGTCGGCGCCGTGCTCGGCCGTCACGTCCACGTCAGCGTCGACGCTCGCCGCGACGCGCTCACCGAACCGGGCCTCGTCCACGTCCGCAGCGTCGACGTAGCCCGCGAGGCCGTCGCTGGCGACCTGGGCGAGCGCGTCGGCCTGCGCCGCGACTCCGAGCTCGTTCATGTCCGTCTCGGGGTCGTCGATGCGCGCGACCGGGATCTCCGCGACCCCGACCTGCATCGACTCGCGGATGGCCTCGTCCAGGGTCTCCCGGCGCGCGGGTGGCAGGCGCTTCGAGTCCGCGACGCCGTCGGGGAGGTCGTCGGGGTCGCCCGCGACCGCAGCCGCGAACATCGACCCCAGGACCGGCCCCTTCCCCGCCTCGTCGACGCCGAAGCGAGTCATTTCAGTGCAGGTGCTCGGTGTCCTCGAAGGACTCCTCCTCGCCCTCCACGGCGACCACGTCGAGCGCGGTCACCACGGCGCCGACGCCGAGCAGACCGGCGAGACTCGGGGTCGTGCGGCCCTCGTCGCTGGAGACGAGTTCCTTGATGTAGAGCCCGCCCTCGCCCTCGATTTCGACGGTCGCGTGGGTGTCGTCCTCCAGTTCCGCTCCGATGTCGTAGACGTCGCGTTCGCGCACGAGGTGGGCGCGCCGGTGGTCGACGCGATTCGGGGTCTCCTGCTCGATGGTCGTGCCGTCGAGTTCCGCGACTGCGGCCTGGAGATCGTCGTCGCTCACGGGTGCGTCGAACTCGACCTGCGCCCGGTAGCGCTTGCGGGCGTCGAGTTCCTTCACGCGCTCGACCATCCCGTAGTCCGCGACGCGCAGGCCCTCCACCTCGACCTTCCCGTCGGCGAAGTCGTTGATGGCGTCTTCGAGCGCGTCGGCGTCCGGATGGCGGTTCTGTGGGTCCTCGACCTCCACGACGAACGGCCGGCCCGTCCCGAGCATCAGCGCGTCGATGTCCTCGCGGCCCGCGCCGTGGAACGACTCCGCCGACCCGTCCATCGCCTCGACGACGGGCGGCGCGGTCAGTTGCTCGACGCTCTCCGGGTAGAGGAAGCCCGTGCCGTCGCAGTGCGGGCACGGCGAGTCCACGAGCGTCCCCGTCCCGTTGCAGTCCGAGCACGGCCACTTCGTCTGCGGAATCTCGCGTTCGAGTTTCCGGTACCGGCCGTAGACGAACGCCGAGTTCACGGTCACGTCCACGGTCTCGTCTTCGACGTCGAGCACGGCGAGCACGTCCGGCCGCCCGAAGTCGACTTCCGCGCCGGTCCGCTCCCCGACGCGCTTCCCGACCTCGCGGTTGCACTCGGACTTGAACAGCTCGCCCGCGTCCTCGTCGAGGCCCGCCAGGTCGCGCAGCATCGTCTCGTTCTCCTCGACGAGCGGCGGCACCCGCGTCCCGACCTGGTAGGTGTCGAAGGACACGTCCTCGATGGCCGCGACGACGAGGTCCGCGAACTCGTCGAACCGGCTCGCCGCCCCCTCGCACACCCAGCACGTCTCCTCCGGCGCCTCGTACGGCTCGTCGTCGTCCAGCGCCACGGCGGTGCGGAGCGCCCGCCCGCGCTCGGCGTTCGACAGCCCGAAACTCCGCTCCGCGAAACACCGGCCCACGCACGCGTCGCAGATGGGGTCCTCCGTCAGAACCGCCCGCGCGTCCTCCAAGATGGTCATGTGCGTGTTCTCGGGTGCCCGTGGTACGTACTCTTCGGTCCTCGGGTGGGGGTGTTCTGGGGCTTGCTTGAGTGAGGAATTGATTTTGTCGGGTGCCCGCAAAATCACTTGACAAGCGACTTTCCTCTATTCGGAGTTCACGTCTCTAGCATTGTACTGCATCCACTGCTGTGCCACCTTTGACCCGATTTTTCTCTCGTGGTAGAGTTGCATAACACGCTCTGCTCTGGCATCAGCCTCTCGTGGAAGGTCGTTTTTCAGTTCCGCGTGGTAGTTCTGTAACAGCATCTCTGAACCATATTCGACCGATAGTCCTGCAGAGATTGGTTGCCGAACTTGAGAAGAGAGATTTGACATACGGAACCCCCGTTCAATGCCCTCCTCAACTAATCCCTGCATCAATTGGTCCGTCTCTACTAATCCGCCTAAGTAGAACCCAGTTGTATAGAACTCTATTAACGAGAGCCATGCTTGAAGAAATTCCCCAAAATCGGGGCTGGCCGTTGTTCGCCCATCTTC
>Ga0208138_100045_pt1 | contig 101778 bp, 113 predicted proteins | sample AntRauMetaRauer3_FD_184786 | JGI IMG/M metagenome (GOLD analysis project Ga0208138, IMG submission 184786) | Saline lake microbial communities from Rauer Lake, Antarctica, in enrichment culture - Antartic Rauer Lake 3 Metagenome Rauer3 (SPAdes)... ... | reverse complement strand
GCGCAGACGACGCATACGCAGTCACACGATTCGCCGAGCGCGTCGCGCTCAGGAAAACACCTTGAATCCACAACCAGTAGGGCGGGCGGTGCTGCGAGTAGCGCGCCGTTTGGTGATTCGGGTCAGATTATAACAATGCGGGTGGCGGGCCACTGTCCTCACGGGCATGACAGGCACGAGTACAACACGAGTCAAGATCGGTGCCTTGCTGATGGCGCTGACAGTCGTCCTCTCCGCGGGGACGGCCGTCGCGTTCACGTCAGCCGGGGCAGCATCGCAGGTGAGCACAGTAGCACAGCAGGACGACGACGAGTCGTCGTCAGTCGCCACGGCGGAGGACGTCGAGGCCGAACGCATCGAGATGCAGAACGTCGAGGTGTCCGACCTGACGTTCCAGCTCGACGAAGCCGAGGGCACGGAGGACGCGGTCCGTGAGGGCTTCGCGTCCGCACTCGGCGACAACGTCGAGGGCTTCGACGCCGAGTCCGTCGAAATCGAGAACGTCGAGGCCGCCTCGATCAGCATCGAGGACGGCACGGTGACCATCGACGCTGAGATCGAGTCCGTGTCCATCGAGGGTGCCGAGGCGGACAGCGTGACGTGGGACCGCTCGAACGGGAACGTCGCCGAGGAGATGCTCCTGGGCGGCAGTCTGACCTTCGAGTCGCTGTCCATCGAGGGACTCAGTGTGGGCACGCTGATGGTCGACACAGGCGCGGCGGCGCCGGCAGAGCCGCCGGAGAACGATACGACCGAGGAGGAGGAGGAAACCACCACTGAGGAGGAAGAGGAGACCACCACCGAAGAGGAGGAAACCACCACTGAGGAGGAAGAGGAGACCACCACCGAAGAGGAAGAGGAGACCACCACCGAAGAGGAGGAAACCACCACTGAGGAGGAAGAGGAGACTACCACCGAAGAGGAGGAAACCACTACTGAGGAGGAAGAGGAGACCACCACCGAAGAGACTACCACCGAGGAGACCACCACCGAGGAGACCACCACCGAGGAGACCACCACCGAGGAGACCACCACGACGGTCGCTCCCGGTGACGACGACGAGGATGAAAACGGTGTTGGCGTCGGCGACGGCGACGCCACCAACGGCAACGACACGACCGCCAACGGCAACGATACGACCGCCAACGGCGACGACACGACCGCCAACGGCAACGATACGACCGCCAACGGCAACGATACGACCGCCAACGGCGACGACATGACCGCCAACGGTGCCAACGGCAATGACACCGACGCGGAGGAAACCGCGAGCGTGACCTTCGAGAACCAGACGTCCAACGGGACGGCCGTGAACGTCTCGTCGGTCACACTGCCCGAGGACGGCTACGTCACCATCCACAACGACTCCCTGCTGGAGGGAGAGATCACTGGAAGCGTCATCGGCGTCTCGGAGTACCTCGAAGCCGGCACGTACGAGAACGTGACCGTGACGCTGTTCAACGTCTCGGGTGCCGACTTCGGCGAGACGACGACTCTCGAGGAAGACCAGTCGCTGATCGCGATGCCGCACGTCGAGGACAGCGACAACGAGACCTACGACTTCGTCTCGTCTGACGGAGTCGACGACGGGCCGTTCACCGCTGACGGTGTCGCGGTGACCGAGCGCGCGTTCGTCACCGTCGAGATGAACGAGACGACCGCCAACGAGACGGAGACCGAAGCCGCGACCTGAGATCGGACAGCGAGTCCGGTCGTCGCGGTGCAGTCCACGCGGATTCTTTTCTTGATGACGACGAACCGGCCAGCGACTGCTGAGGGCAGGGAGGGGGCTCTCGAGGTAGCAGCCCGGGGTCAGACGCCGTCGTAGAACGCGCAGTTCTCGTCGTCTGCGAGATTGCGGAGGCGGCGGTCGCTGTCGCCGAACTGGCGCTGGCAGCGGTCGACCCAGGAGACGTCGGTGCTCGGCGGGTCGGCGTCCTCGCTGGAGTGTACTGCGGGGAGGGCCGACGCTTCGGCAGCGGAGTCGGTCGCGGTCTTCATGCGGCCTCCGCGGCCGTGATGGTCAGCGGGCGGTCGGTGGACGCCGTGGCGACGCGGTCGGTGCGCTGCATCGGGGTCTGTACCGACCAGCCCCTATATCATAAAAGTTCATGTTGTTAGGTGAGGCACCACACCAGACGCTCCTCGCGCCCGGAGCTCGCCGAAATGCGACGACTGAGCGGTTGTCGTCGCCTTGCCTCGAGCTACCACGCGTACCACGTCCTTTTACTGTGGTGGGTGCGTAGGAACGGTGTGAGCGACGAGACAGGGCGCCGGAACCTCCGGATGCCCAACGACGACGAGGTGTTTGCGGTCGTCAAGCGGCACGACGGCGGGAACCACGTAACGCTACAGTGCGCCGACGGCGAGGAGCGGATGGGCCGCATCCCCGGCCGCATGAAGTACCGGACCTGGATCAACGAGGGCGACGTCGTCCTCGCGGAACCCTGGGACTGGCAGGACGAGAAGGCCAACGTCGAGTGGCGGTACTCCGACCAGGACGCCGACCAGCTCCGCGAAGAAGGCCACATCGAGTAATCGCGTCGCGACCCGCCGACGCGGGCGCACGCAGCAGTATTTCTGACTCCCCAGCGGCAGGTCTCCTCGCTGCCTCCAGGAGTGTCACAGCACCGACGCTGGAGAGTGCGTACGTCGAATCGCCGTGGCGGCCAGCACTCGCTCGTCACCGAGCGCGTCGCTGGTCACCTGGCGTCGCCGAAAAATCCGCAGTTCGTTCGTAGTGGGGAGTCCGAGTTACAGGCGAACGACGTTCGTCGCTCGCGGGCCCTTGTCGGCCTGCTCGATGTCGAACTCGATTTCGGTACCTTCAGTGAGATCTTCGCCGCCGACGTCCTCCATGTGGAAGAAAACGTCCTCGTCCGCGTCCTCAGTCTCGATGAAACCGTAGCCGCCAGTGTCGTTGAAGAAGTCGACCTTACCTTCTGCCATTGCGACTGTACGGATGCCCGACACACGGATAAGGGTGCCGCATTAGTCCAGTGCGCCACCGAGACAGTAGGCGAACGTACGTCGGAGTCGCGAAGAATCGGCGTTTCTCCCACGAACGGTCAGTCCGCTCGAGGGGAGCGACGGATTACTCCGGAACTACGGCGCGGTTCGTGAGGAAATCGGCAGTTCTCCTCGGGTCGCACGGCCGGTCGCAGTGACGGGGCCACTCGCCGGTAGCCGCCAGTCACTCGCGCCGATGCGCTCCTGGGTTCCGGAGTAAGACGGCGTTACGCGCTCGGATGTCGCATCGAGGCGGTGACGGCCGGAACACACGTCCAGGCGTCTCGGATAACGTCTGGAATAACGAAGGTGATAAGCGCGGTGTCTCGTAGCATGGCTCCGGGGACGTCCGGCGACAACCGGCACGGCACGACTGTACTGTCGAGCATCCACGACGTCGACCGGAATCAGTGGAACAACCTCGTGACCCAGTCCGACCGGGGGAGTCTCTTCCACCGCCACGAGTGGCTCGCAGCGGTCGAGGAGGGCATGGACCACAGCCCCCGGCACGCCCTCGTCACGAAGGACTCGAACCCCGTGGCGCTCGCGCCGGCGTTCGCGGCCAGCCTCGACCTCCCCCACGGAGTCGCGGACGCCGTCGCGGACGCGCTCGACGTCACGGTGTTGCTGTCGGGCGAACCCGGGTACGGGGGTCCGGTCGTCTCGACGAACGAGGCGGAGAACGTCGACCGGCTGTTCGACGCCCTGGAGGCCACCTGTCAGGACCGCGTGCTCTACCACCGCATCGCAACCCACGACCTCGGGAACATCCGCTACGGGCAGTACCTCTCCGCGCGCGGCTACGACCTCTCCGCGGAGGTCGCGCTGCTCGTCCTGAACCTCGGCGGGACCTGGGAGGACGTCCTCGCCGAGATGGACAAGGAGCGACGGAAGGCCATCAGGGACGCCCGCGAGCAGGACTACGAGGTGACGGTAACCGAACTCGGTGAGGTCCTCGACCGCACCTACGACGCGTACCGCCGGAACATGGAGCGCGTCGGCGGGAACACGTTCCCGAGGTCGTTCCTCGCGGCCGTCGCCCACGAACTCGGCGACCGGGCGAGAGTGTTCACCGCGTCCGTCGACGGCAGGGATGTCGGTCGGTACGTCTACCTCCTCGACAGCGAACAGTCCGTGTTCGTCCACTGGCTCTCGGCCATCCCAGCGGAGTCCTGCTACGAGTCGATGCCCTCGGAGCTACTGCACGCCGCGGCCATCGAGTGGAGCATCGACGAGGGCTTCGACGCGTACAGCTTCGACAAGACGGGCGCACACTTCGACAACTCCGTCTTCCGGTTCAAGTCGAAGTACGGCGCCGAGGCGGTGCCGCTGCTGCACTGGGAGAAGGGACAGAACCCCCTCGTGTGGCCGCTGTACGAGGCCGCGCGGGACCGCTACCGGGCCCGAGAGCTCCAGGAAGCGTGAGAGCCCTACCCGGCGGGAAGTGCGTCCGAGCCGAGATTCCCGGTGATGAGTGACACCCCACAGGACCGGGGCGAGGCCCCGACGCTCGTGGCAGCGGCGGGCGGGGACGCCAGCGACCGGCGGGTCGACGTCGGCGTGCTCGTCGCCCACGCCCCGGGCGCCGACTCCGACCGCGTCGAGTCGCTCGCGCGGCGGGCCTGCGGGGACACCGTCGACGAACTCGCGTCGGCGACGGACGTCGCCTGGCGGTGCTACATGGAGCCGGCCAGCCGGCTCGCCGACCACGGCCGCCGACGGCCCTCGGAGTTCCTCGACCGCGCCACCCAGCGCATGGTCGAGGGGCCCTACGACCTGGTCGTCGTCGTGACCGACGTCGCGCTCGTGTCCAGCCGCGAGCGCGTCGTTCCCGGCCTGGCGTCGCCGCTCGCGCGGGTCGCCGTCGTCTCCACGCGCCACCTCCGGAGCGCGCCCCGGGGCGAACCCCGGCGGTCGCTGGACGACGCGGCCGTCCGGTGGAACGCGGCGACGCTGCTCGTCCACCTCGTCGGCCACCTGCTCGGCGCCCGCCACGGCGACGGCGTGATGGCGCCGTTCGAGTTCGACCCCGACCGGCGGTCAGTCCCGGCGTTCGACGCCGACGTCACGCGGGAACTCCACCGGGTCGCCGACGAGATTCCAGCCGACGAAGCCGAACCCCGGGGCGTCCTCGGTCGGCTCGCGTTCCACGCCGGGAGCGCCGCCCGGAACCCCGGTCGGGTGCTGCGCGCGCTCGTCAACAGCCGGGCGCCGCTGCTGCCGCTGTCGCTGCCGAAGCTGTCGACGGCCGCGCTCGCGCCGACGCTCGTCATCGTCTTCAGCGCGGAGTCCTGGGACGTCGGCTTCCACATGGGGAACGCGACCGCCGCGCTGTTCGCCGCCGCCAGCGTCGTCACTGCGGCGTTCTACCTCCTGTTCGCGCAGAACCTCTCCTTCCCCCGGAAGCGCCACCGGGTCGTCACCGAGCACACCGCGCTGGTCAACGTCACGGTGTTCCTCGTGCTCGTGCTCGCGATGGTCGGCCTGTTCGTGCTCGTGTGGACGGTCATGCTCGTCATCGAGTTCGCCGTCTTCCCGCCGAACCTGATGTCGAACTGGCCGAGCCTCGAGGAGCCCACCGTCGGGGTCGTCGACCTGGTGCGCACCGGCGCGTTCATCAGCACCGTCGGCGTGCTGTCGGGCGCGCTCGCCGGCGGTCTGGAGGACAGAGCCATCGTCGGCCACCTCGCGCTGTTCGCGCGGCGACCGTGAGCGTCAGTCGTCGGCCGCGGGGACCGCTTCGCCGGCCGGGTCGCTGTCGCCGTCGCCGCGCGGGAAATGGTCGATGGTCTCCGCGCGGAACGCGGCCTCGTCGAACTCGTAGTCGTCGCCGAGGAACTCCTCGACGATAGTGTGGGTGTCCCGCATTGCGTTCTTCAGGCAGGTGGAGGCGCCCGGCGACGGCGTGATGTTGAAGATGATGTCGTCGCCGACGATCTTCGCCTCGCCCATGTCCAGGGACTTCGCGCTCGTGTCTACGATCTGGGGGCGGACGCCGCCGTAGCCCTTCGCGCGCTCGATGTCGTCGAGCTCGACGCTCGGCACGACCTTCTGGACGTGCGGGAGGAACTGCCGGGGGCCGACCTCCGGGATGTCGTAGACGAGGTTCCGGAGGACGTACGGGAGCAGCACGCGGTCCGAGAGGATGTTCGCGTAGCTCAGGAACGACGCGGCGTTCAGCCCGAAGACGTCGAGGAAGTCGCTCACCGTCGAGATGCGGCCGCGCTCGAGCGTGGGCACGAGCTTCGCCGTCGGCCCGAACCGGGTGACGGAGGCGTCGTGGACGTCGGCGTCACCGTGGACGGCCGCGAACGGGAGCTTCTTCATCTGGAGCGTGTACACCTTCCCGTTCAGCAGGTCGTCCGCGAGGAAGAAGCTCCCCGCGACCGGCAGCAACACCTTGTTCTCGCCGTAGCCGAGTTCCTTCGCCATCTGGAGGCTGTGGGAGCCGGCGGCGACGACGGCGACGTCGCAATCGAAGCGGCCCTCCGTGGTCCCCAGGGTGTAGCCGTCGGTGGTCGGCGTGACGTCGGTGACCTCCGCCCCCGTGTAGACGTCGACGGTCGCCTCCTCGGTGGCCTCCTCGACGAGGGACTTCGTCGTCTGGCCGTAGTCGACGACGTAGCCGTCCGGCGTCTGGAGCGCGCGCAGTTCGACGCCCGGGTCCCGCCCCTCCACGACCTTCGGTTCGACGTCCGCGATCTCCTCGCGGCCGATCGGCCGGAGTTTCGGGAAGAGGTCGCCGAAGCCCTCCTCGTCGTAGCGGGCGTCCAGCGCCGCGACCTCCTCGTCGCCGACCCCGAGGACCATCTTCGAGCGCTTCGAGTGCATGTCGCGCTCGGGGTCGTGGTTCTCCAGGTAGCCCGCGAGGAGTTCGGCCCCCTCCTTGACTTCCTCGGCCTTCTCGAGGGTGTAGTTGGTCTCGATGTCGCCGAAGTGCAGGGTCTGTGAGTTGTTCGTCCGGTGGGAGTTGATGGCCGCGATTTCGTCCTCCTTCTCCACGAGCGCGATGGACTCGATGTCCGTGAACTTCGCGGTCGTGTAGAGGAGCGACGCCCCACTGATGCCGCCGCCGACGATGACGAGGTCGTAGTTGCCTGACATGGTCGTCTCGAACAGTCGCTACGCGACCGAATGCCGTCCCGACTGATAACTGGTCTTCTTTCGGCGCGAATTTCGACAGGAGACGAACGCGGGGTCGACGCGCACGCCGGCGGGCCACCAGAAGGTCTTTTCCCGGTCGTTGCGTACGACCTTCGAAATTGGTCGGGAACACCACCAGCCCGGCGGCCGGCGTGTGCCGGCGGTCGGTGACGGGGCGGCGGCGATGACCGAGGACCACTGGCAGTCGGTCGACCGACGGGCCGTCCTCGGCGGCATCGCCACCGGCGCCGCGTCGGCGCTCGCGGGCTGCTCGCTCCTCGAAGCCGACGACGACGGCGTCACCGAGGGGGTCGACGAGGCCCGCGCGCGGGAACTCGCCGAGCAGTTCGCGCCGACGCTGTACTTCGACGAGCACGAGCAGTGGTTCCCGACGGACCCCCGGCCCTACGAGACGGAGCGCGACGGCGAGACGGTCGTCGACGGCTTCGACGCGCTGAACGGCTACGTCGAGCGCGGCGGCGACGAGCCGGTCGACCCCGTCTCGTTCTACAACGTCGTCGAGTACGCGGACTCGCCGCTGGCGGTCGTCCAGTTCTGGTTCTACTCCGCGTTCGACCAGTTCACCACGAACTTCCACTGGCACGACTGGGAGGTCCTGCACGTCTTCGTCGACACCGACACCGAGGAGCCCCAGCTCTACGTCGCGAGTTCGCACTCCCGGCGGGTGCCGAACAACGAGTTCCTCGACCCGGACGGCGGCCGGCGGCCCCGCGTCCTCTCGGAGCTCGGCTCGCACTCCAGCGGCCTCTCCGTGAACGACGTCGCCGAGGAGTTCCAGCGCGTCCCCCTCGACGGCAGCGTCGCGGACATCACGAACAGCGTCGTCGACAGCGTCGAGTCCATCGCCGCCGTCCCCCTGGCGTACGGCCTCCCGCGCGACGAGGGGCTGGCGCTGCCGTACGTCGTCCCGGAACTCGACGGGGAGCCGTTCTACGAGCACGAGCGGCTGCCGGCCGTCGACGCCTCTGACCTCGTCGACGAGGCGCTGACCGTGCGGTCGTTCGACGCCGTGGAGTCGCCGCCGGAGCTCCCCCAGCGGGAGACCGGCTACCAGTTCGACTACGAGGGCGCCGAGGACGCCGACCCGGACGTCGGCTACGCGCTCGAACCCGCGAGCGACCTGGAGCACATCGAGGCGTTCGCCGGCCCGCAGTTGAGCTTCGAGTTCGCCGTCCCCGGGTTCGTCGAGGACGCCGTCGCCGGCCACATCACGACGACTGGCGTCCCCTGGCAGACCCCCCGGTACGAGAATCCGGCCGCGGACATCAGCGAGCCGCGCCACCGGCAGGCGCTCGCGGACCGCTACGACGCCATCGGCGAGCCGTCGGCAGTCGACCAGGTCGTCGCGCGCGTGTCGAACGCCGTCGCCGAGGAGGACGCACCGGACGGCCAGGGACTGCGCACCGAGCAGTCCCCCCTGGAGCTGTTCGCGCTGTTCCAGAGCGACCCCGAGGCCGTCCCGACGTTCAACGGCGTCGCGGTCCTCCAGGGCGTCGAGCCGGGTGAACACACGCTCACCGTCAACGGCGCGGGCGTCGAACCGCACAGCGAGACGGTCGCCGTCTCCGGGGGCGACGGCGTGACGACGGCCGGCGTCGACGGCGAGATTCCCGTCGTCGCCCGCGAGCACAGCGTGAAACTCGAGGTCGACCCGAGCGAGGCCGACAGCGAGCTCACCGACCTCGCCGTCGAGGACGACTTCGCCGGCCGCCTCTACGACGCGCCGCTGTCCGCCCCGGACGCCGTCTACGTCCACCAGGGCGGCGCGTTCACGACCGAGGTCCGGGACAGCGACGACGAGGTCGGCGCGTTCCGCGTCAACCCCGGCGACGAGGACGACGTCCGGGTCGAGAACCCCCGGACGGGGAAGGCGCCGCTCGCCGGCTACCTCGCCGACGTCGCCGCCGAGACCCGCGACCAGGTGGCGGCCGCGGAGGGCGACAGCGACGGCGAGAACGATGAAAACGGCGGTGGCGGTCCGGGGAACGCCGTGAACGGACTCGTGAACGCCCTGAACGCCGTCGTCGAGCACGCGGAGCGCGCCGCGGAGCGCGCCGAAGCCGGCGACCGTGGGAACACCGAGAGACAACTGGAAGCCGTCGCGAACCGACTGGAGCGCGTCTCAGCGCGGCTCGCGGAGGCCCGCGAGTCGCTACCGCCCGGGCTGGCTCGCGCGGCAGAGAAGCGCCTCGACCAGTCCCGCCGCCGGAGCGACCAGGCGCGGAACGCCGACAAGCTCTGAGTCGAACGAGACGGACAGCCAGCAGGTGTGGCGGACGGTGGCAGGCGAAAGAGGAAGCGGTGTCGGAACGCCGGGTCGACGAGTGAACGGGCGGCCTACCGGATCTCCTCGAGCGTCTCCTCGTCGTAGTCGCCGGTGAGCCGCACCTCGTCGTCGGTGATGGTGGCGATGCGCTCGGACTGCAGCGGGAGGTCCTCGGCGCCCCGGTCGCCCCAGCCGAGTTTCGCCATGATCTTCTCAGTCATGCCGGGGTGGGGGTCGACGTAGGCGGTGTCCCCCTCGACGTCGGTGACCATCCCGATCTTGTCGCCGGTGGAGACGACGACCGGCTTCCCCACGTCGTCGTCCTCGGGAGTCATCCGGATGTCCGCGTCGTCGCCGATGTGGCCGGTGGCCCGCTCGTCGGTGGTGCCGGTCGCGCCGGCCGCGCCCATCTCGCCCACGGCGCCCGTCTCGCCCTCGCGCTCGGCGAGCCGGCTCTCCGTGACGGTCTCCTCGACGGTCTCCCGGGAGCGTAGTTCGCCAGCGACGACGTCGGTCGCGAGCGTCCGCTGCTCGGCGATCTCCTTCTCGATGGTGCGGTGGGAGGTCAGCATCGTCGTGATGCGGTCGTCCTCCGTGAACTCGCTCTCTATGTCGTAGGTCTCGGCGTCGACGACCTCGGTGTCCTCGCCGTGGTCGAGGTCGATGCTCCGGAGCAGCTGGTCGTGGACGGCGTCGACGTCGACGTGCGTCTCGACGTCCTGGCTGTCGACGGTTTCGGACTCCGCGACGTCCACGTCGGTGATGCGCGTCTCGACCGTGTAGCGCTCCTGTTCGTCGATGGTCACCAGCCAGTTCTCGTCGACCTCGACCGTGACGTCGTACGGCGACTGGTCGTACTCCTCGCGCTGGCCGGTCGTGGCGTCGTCGTCGGCGAGCATGAAGCGGTCGGCGTCCACCCAGTCTTCCCGGGCGACGACGCCCGGTTCGCTCTCGACGCTGCAGGACCGGCAGTCGCGGCCGAGCAGTTCCACGTCCGTCACGTGGCGGTCGACGACGTCCTGGTCGACGATCTCGCTCTCGAGGCTCGCCTCCTCGACGATGGTCTCGGTCACCACCGTCGTCTCGGTGACGGTCCCCTCGATCGTCTCGCCCTCGAGGAGGCGCTCCTCTATCTGGTCGCGGTCGTGGGCCGCCTCGAACTCGGCGCGGTCGAGGGCCTCGGTCCGCCTCGATATCTCGAAGGGCCGCCGGTCGCTGGTGTCGCCGTGGTACATGACGACCTGGTCGTTGTCGTCGACGTGGCGGTGGAACGTCTCCCAGTCGACGCGCTCCTGGTTGGGCGTCATCTCGTCCTCGGGGACGAGTTCGACCCGGCCGGCCTCGCGGACGGGTACGGCGTCGTGGCTGTCCGCCCAGCGCTCTACGTCGTCCCGGTCTGTGGTGAACTCCGAACGCGGCATGAAAGAGACAACGCCGGGAACACGACTAAGCCAGGGGCTTGCAGCCTCTGGGTGTATAACCAGGCTCGGGGGTCGTCGGCTGGCCGGCGACCCGTCCCCCGTGAGGGTTCGGAACCGATTCCAGTGTTACGCCAGGTTCGCGACCAGTCCGTCGAGGTGGTCGACGCCGACGACCGCGACCACGTCGCCGCGCTCCCGGAGCGAGGCGAGCCGGTCGGCCATGTGCGCCTCCCGGGTCTCGTCGCGCACCTGGACCGGTTCGGCCTTCCCGAACGCGCTGAGGACCGCCCGCGCCCGCCGAATCTGGGCCTGCTCGTCGGCGGCCTGGCGGTCCGGGTCGTCGTGCTCGTCGACGTCGTGCTCGACGGGCTCGTCGACCGCCAGTCGGGCAGCGGTCGGCGCGTCGAACAGCGCCGCGGCCCGGCACGCGACCGCGTGCTTGCTCACGGAGAGGACGGACGACAGAACGGTGCGCACGGTCGACGGCGACGCATCGCCCTCGAGGAGCGTCCGGGCGAGCCGCGACAGGAATCCGGCGGAGGGGCCGTCGATGCCGACGACGTCGTCCGTGGACGCGGCGCGGACGCCGACGCTCATCTCCTCGCCGGACGCGGGCACGCTCCCCTCGCCGGCGTACCGCTCGAACAGTGGCACCGCCAGCGGCGGTAGTTCCAGCGCGAGGACGTCGGGGTCGGTGGCGTCGACGACCGAGCGCACGCGGTGGGCGCTCGCCGGGTGGTCGTGGACGACGCCGGCGAGGAGGACGTCGCCGGTGCCGTCGCCGCCGGGAAGTCGTCGAACGTGAGTGCCGTCGGTTCTCGGGTCGTGTCGGTCGAACATTGTGGAGGGTCCCGGCGGCCGGAGCCGACGGGTAGGTACGGTCTACGCATCTGGTCGAAACGGATAGGACTACATTAATCGCTCGCCGGGAGTCACGGCGCCGACAGGAACCGGGGCGAAGGTAATAGTCGGAGGCGCCGCTGTCCGTTGCGTCCTCGCGCGTGGCCCGTGATGGTTCGGCCCGGCTTGAACCGCTTGCACTCACAAGGGAGAACGCGCTTTTGCCGGCCTACAGAGCCCGAAAACGACCGATACGCCTGTTGCTTATCCGTGTTACCGACGAACGGCTACGCATGGAACTCCGAGCACCGACAGCGGCCGACACGGAGCGTATCGCCGAACTCGTCGAGAGTTCGATGACGGCGTCGTACCAGCTCAGTCCCCAGCAGATCGAGGACATCGTCGACAGCGAGTTCGGAGAGGGCGCCGTGACGGCGAAGGCCGACGGCGATGCCGCGGTCGTTCGCGTCGCGGAGACCGGCGAGGACCTGGAGACGGAGACGGTCGTCGCGTACGTCGAGGGCGCCCTCGACGGCGACCGGGGCGAACTGACATGGCTGTTCGTCGACCCGGAGCACCGCGGGAAGGGGATCGGGACCGAGCTGTTCGAGTCGACGCGCGAGGCGCTCCGTGAGGCCGGCGCGAGCGAGGTCGCGGCGACGAGCCTGAAGGCGAACACCGAGGGCCACCAGTTCTTCGAACGCTTCGGTCTGGAGCACGTCGACAACCACGAGGTCGAGGTCGCCGACCAGTCCCTCGTGCAGTACGTCTACGCGGATTCCTCGGCGGGAGCGGCCGCCGAGCAGTCTGGTGCCGATGGTGAGCTCCCCGGGACGGAGACGCGGGACGGCGCGACGACGGCGACGACCGAGGGCGGCGAACGCGTGTACGTCGCGCGAGACGAACGGGAGTCGGGGACCGAGGCGCCATTCTTCGTCACGTACGTCGACGAGGAGCACGCGGAACGCTTCGGCTACTACTGCGCGAACTGTGGCTCCCTCGACGTCTCGATGGACGACACGGACCGCCTGGAGTGCCCGGACTGCGCGAACTCGCACGCCCAGCGGTCCGGCGACTCCTACGACGACTCCTACCTCTGAGGGGTCGGTCCGGTAGTTGGCCGAACGCCGAGTGTGCTACCGGTCGAACCCCGGGTCGTCGTCGGACTCGAGAGTGAACACGGTCGATTCGAGGGAGTGCTTCGAGACGGTGAGGATGCGGAGCATGTACGAACTGAGGAGCACGTACGGGGAGAGCGCGATGACGAACGCGAGGTCGACGTAGAGGAGCCGTCGGCCGATTCCCGGGAGCGTCGTTCGCGGGAACAGCCCGGTGTCTATCGCGAGGAGGACGTAGGCCGTGAAGACGATGACTGGCAGCGAGAGCACGAGGAGGCTACTCGAGAGGTTCCGGAGCTCCCGTTTGAAGTACAGCGTCGTGAAGTACTCTCGGCCGGACGCCAGGACGGTGAGCACCTGGAGGAGCGTCGCGAGCGAATCGTGGTCCGACGCCGTGAGTTCGTCCCCGTGGACGGATTTCAGACGGCGAGTCACGTTGATGTGGCGGGCGTAGGGGTAATCGAGCGTGCTCAACAGGACGATGGAGACCTCCGGGTTCGTTCGCTGAATGCGGCCCTCGATCAGCGACAGTTCGGCGTCGAGTTCGTCGGCGAACGCCACCAGGTCCGCCCGGACTCGCTCGTCACTAGTAGAGTTCTCGGAGGCGCGTATCGACTCCGTCTCGGCCTTCACCGCGCCGATGACGTACTTGAGGAACGGCTGGAGACCGGCCGGACTGACACCCTCGTCCACGATTTCCTCCAGATCGGCCTGGAACTCGATGGAATCCTCGATGCGCGCCAGCTTGACCTGGAGCGGCGCGAACTCCTGGGCGAGGGCTGCGGTGTTGATCGAGAGTACGACCGAGACGAAGAGGATGATGCCACCGAGCAGCGTGTTGAACAGGGTCTGGACCGCCCGCGTCTCGATGACGAGCCGTTCCATCTCGAACTCCCAGACGGTGCCGACGACCAGCAGCGCCGACAGGATGACGAGCGTGGTGACGAGAGCGAGCGTCCGGCGGTCCCCGTAGAGGAGCACCCACCGAACCACCGCGGTGACCGGACCGCCGGTGTCGCCCCTGGGAGCGTCGGAACCAGCCCACGTACCGGCCGCGTCTGTATCCTGGTCGGCGATACGCACCATCACCCCGGTTGGTTCGACTATGCCGGCGTGCGCTGATTACTAGTCGGCCGCTACAGACGGTAGCACTCGGGTACTGTGAGGGGCGACCGGCGGGGTTCTCGACGGTTGCTCGTCACTCCGCGACCGTGTGGGCAGCGCGTGACCTCGGCACTCGCGGCTCACTCCCTCCATCGTGACCGCCCGGTCCACCGCTCTCAGTCGGTGACGGACGTCCTGCACAGCAGGACTCGCCCGCGAATGCGAACTGAACGGGCCGCTGTGCTGGCTCAGATCGGAGAGTTCAGCGTCCCGAAGTACACCTGCCACGCGAGGGCGGATTTGGCGACCAGGCTCAACAGGATGTACAGCCGTTCACCGAAGAGGTAGTCGCTCCACCGCGAAACCTCCAGGTACTGCAGGGCCATGTTCAGCGCGAAGAGGTTGAAGAAGACGAAAATCGAGACGTAGATGTAGATGACGAACTCGGGGAACTCTCCCGCGCTGGCCGTCACCGTCCCGACGAACGCGACCCCGATGGTGATCCAGGGTACGATACCGGCGATCACACCCACCCAGTAGGGCGTCCAGTCCGTCTGTTCGGTCGTCTCGTTCCGTTGCTCCATCAGGAGGCCGCAGAGATTCATCACCGCGACGAGACCGAACAGCGCCAGGAGCGTCCCGAGGTCCCACACGCCGGACAGCATCCCGATGACGACGATCATCAGCGAGGCGCTCACCGAGTATTCGTACCAGCGATACGGGTTCATGCCCCTGTCGAGATACCGGACGTAGTTGTCGTACCAGACTGTCGCGATGGCGGTGTGAGCGAGCGCGGAGATGAAGAGGAATCCCGCGACCAGCAGGGGGAGGTTGGCGTCGACGAACGCGACGGTCTCCGGGAAAATCGACTGGGTTTCGGGGTCGAACCCGTATCTGGTGCGAGTTATCGGCCACAGAACGGTGTCCGCCAGGACGACCATCGCCACCCCCTGCAGGAAGTGGAGGACAGCCATGACACCGTTCCACAGTCTGAGTCGGGTGTCCCGTGCCGACTCGCGCCGTCTGGTGTTGGTCGCTGCCGTGTTGCGTGAGGACATTGTACCAGTCCAACTACTCACTGAACTTAAATATATCTGGGGGCGACAGCTATCGAAGCTCGCGACAGGCGCCCGTGGAGACGCCGGCTACACGTGAAAGACGGAGGCCTCGGCACTCATAGGGCTCGTCGTCCCGCGGGAGCCACCCCGGAGTCGGCCCGGTGGCGTCGTCATCGGCCGCGTGGAGGTACGGGCAGCGGCGAGAAGACGCTGGCGGTCAGTCGTCAGTGGCGGCCCGGAACCCGACGGGTCCCGGGGCGCCGGTCGACTCAGAGCCCGGTCGGGTGCGAGAGGAACGTCGTCTCGACGCCCCACTCGTCGGCCAGGGACTGCAGCGCGCGCACGCCGAACGTCTCCGTCGCGTAGTGGCCGGCGAGGAACACGGAGACGCCCGCCTCCCGGGCCTCGTGGTAGAGCTTCCCCTTCCCCTCGCCGGTGACGAACGCGTCGACGCCCGCGGCCTCGGCCTCCCGAAGCCAGTCCGCGCCGTTCCCCGTGAGCACAGCCACCTCGGAGAGGTCCTCGGGCCCGAAATCCAGCACGGGGACGGGTCGACCGCCGGTGTCCAGTTCCGCGGCCAGCGTCGAGGAGAGGTCGTCAGCGGTCGTCGCCTCGGGAAGCGTCCCGCGCACGCCCAGGTGTTCGCCGGCGTGCTCGCCGAACGGCGCGCGGTTCTCCACGCCGAGCACGTCCGCCAACTGGGCGGCGTTCCCGAGTTCGGGGTGGCCGTCCAGCGGGAGGTGGGCCGCGTACAGCGCGCAGTCGCCCTCGATGAGTGGCTGGATGCGGTCGTACTCGCGGCCGGCGACGGCGTCGAGGCCGCCCCAGACGACGCCGTGGTGGGTCACGAGCAGGTCCGCCCCCCACTCGACGGCGTCCTCGGCGGTCTCGACGACCGCGTCGACGGCGAACGCGACCCGTTCGACCTCGCGGTCGCCCGGGCCGACCTGGAGGCCGTTCGTGGCCGCGTCCTCGTAGTCGCTCGGGCGGAGCCGTTCGTCGTACCTGTCGACGACGTCGGAGACCTGCATGGGAGAACGAGGGAGCGCCGGCCCCTTCTAGGCGTCGGCGTGGTGGTGGACGAACTCCCGGAGGAGTTTCGCGGCGAGCGTCGCGGCCTGGCCGTCGTCGTGGTCGTTCACCTCGACGACGTCGAATCCCACCGCCTGGGAGGCGAGCGCGCGCACGGCGTCCCGCAGTTCGCGGGGGTTCAGGCCGAACGGCTCTGGGGTGCCGGTGCCGGGCGCGAACCCCGGGTCCGCGGCGTCGATGTCCACGCTCAGGTAGACGTCGCGGTCGCCGTCGAAGTCGGGCGTCCAGTCGGCGGCGTCCTCGGGGGGGACGACGGTCACGTCGCCCTCGGTCGCGCGCTCCCACTCGTGCTCGTTGCCGGAGCGCGCACCCACGACGACGGCCTCGTCGGCCACGTCGAGGGCGTGCCGGGTGACCGTCGAGTGGCTCAACGAATCGCCGTCGAGGTCCTCGCGGAGGTCGAGGTGGGCGTCCAGCGCGACGAACACGTCGGGGTCGAGCGCACGCACCGCGGCCACCGTGACCGTGTGCTCGCCGCCGACCAGCAGCGGCGTCGCGTCGTTCCAGTGGACGTCCGTGAGGACGCCCGCCAGGTAGTCGAGGTACTCGGCGGCGTCGTTCCAGGCGCGGACGTCGCCGTAGTCGGCCACGGAGAGGTCGGAGAAGTGTGTGCGCGTGCTGCGGTGGTAATCCTCGAACGTCGACGCGTGCTTCCGGAGTTCACCGGGACCGAAGCGGGTACCGGGCCGGAAGGACGTAGAGACGTCGAGTGGCGCGCCCACGAAGACGTAGTCCGCGGCCGACCCCGGGTCGTCGGGGTCGGCGTCGTGGGCGCCGGGGAACATCTAGTCCTGGAGAATCTTCCGCTTGCCCTCGAACTCGAGGTACTCGATGTTGTCGTCGGCCTGGATGTCGAGGTCCTCGGGGATCTCCATCGTCACCGTCTCGTACGTGTCCAGGTCCATGACCTGCGCGACAGTCTCGGACTCCTTGGAGACGATCTGGCCCTGCTTGCGGTCGACGATCGGGACGTAGATCTTCTGGTCGACCGGCTGGCTGAGCGATCGCTTCTTCCCGTCGAAGACGCCGCGGGCCTCGATTCGGGCCTTCGCGCTGCCGTGCTTGCCGGGCTTCGCGGTGCTGTACGCGTTGATCTGGCAGGCGGCGTCCTCCATCATCACGTAGTTGCCTTCCTGCAGGTCACGCACTTCCTTCTGCTCTTTCGCCATGCACCCGGATTCTCGCCTGCCCAGTATAAACCTCTTGGAACGGACCCGCCGCCTAGAGCGTGCCAGCCACGCGTTCCAGCCCCTCCCGTAGCTCCCCCGTCGGCAGTCCGAACCCGAGCCGGAACGTCCCCTCGACCCCGAAGCAGTCCCCGGGTGCGAGCACGACCGACGCCTCGTCGACGACCGCCCGACAGAACGCCCGCGAGTCCGCGAACCCGTCGGGCACGTCGAGGAGAGCGTTGCAGCCCACGGGGTCGTCCCAGCCGAGGTCGTGCTCGCGTGCCCACTCCGCCGTGATTTCGGCGTTCGTCGCGACGTGGTCGAGCGCCGCCTGCCGGAGTTCCCCTTCGCGGGACTCGAAGCCGCCGACGCCGAACACCTGCTCGGCGACGTGGTGCCCGAACTTCCCCGGCGAGATGGTCGTGTAGTCCTTCCACGCCTCGATGCCCTCGACGACGTCGGCGGGGCCGGCGAGCCAGCCGAACCGGCACCCAGCGAGTCCGTAGGACTTCGACAGCCCGGCGGTGCTGAGCCCGTGTTCGCCGAGGCTCGCGACGGCCGGCGCGGGGTCCGGGGAGAGCTGTCGGTACACCTCGTCGCCGAGCAGATAGGCGTCCGCGTCCGCCGCGAGGTCGTAGACGGCCCGCACGGTCTCGGCGTCGTGCTGGCGGCCCGTCGGATTGTTCGGGTTGTTCAGCACCACCAACTCGGTCTCGGGGCGGATGGCTTCGGCGACGGCGTCGGTGTCGAGCGTCCAGTCCGGCGCCTCCAGTTCGACTCGCGTCACGTCGCAGATTGTGTCGGGAACCGCGTGCAGGCTCTGGTACGTCGGCGTGACGACGACGGCGTGGTCACCGGGGGACAACAGCGACTGGAAGACGAGGAAGTTCGCCTCCTGGGTGCCGACGGTGCAGACCACCTCGTCCGCGCTCCGACCGTAGCGCTCGCCGATGGCGGCACGCAGGTCTGGCTCGCCGTTCGTCGGAATCACGTAGCCCAGTTCCCCGGGGTCGGTGTCGAAGTCGCTCGCCGGGAGGCTGCGCACGCCGCTCTCGGCGAGCATTACGTCAGCGTCCGCCTCGACCTCGGCGAACCACCGCTCTAGCTCGAAGGTGGGAGCGTCCATACGCCGGGTTCGCACCCGGCCGGGATAACTGGGACGCCGGCGGCAGTCCTATTCATTTAGAGTTAAAATACAGAAACACGGCTCCGAGAACAAAGCCCAGACCTCCAACGGCCAGTGGGAGCACATCTGCTACGGTCCCTGTTATCTCGTCGTCGGCACCCGATAACATGCTAAAGCTCGCCAGATACGGGTCTATCAAACCCAATAGAGTGAGAGCAAATACCCCCATGATTGCCACCCAAAGAATGGCGAATAGTCCCCCTAATAACTCGCTCTGGCCCCTATTCCCAACCATTTAACCAATACCTCTATGTGTGAATCTATCAATCTGTTGGGCACCCTCACTGGCAAGCCGACGGCGAGTTCTCCAGTAATCCTAAACGCGCTCTCTCGGCAGCAGGTCCGCGAAGGCCTGGGCGTCCAGCCACTCGGAGAGCTGGACGAGCTGGTCGGTCGCCGCCTCGAAGAGCTGTTCGCCCTTCTCCGCGGTGGCGTCGGTCTGGTCGCCGAACACGCCGTTTTCGCTGTTGTCGACGGAATCGTAGTAGGTGCGGGCGCCGTGCTTGACGGTCTCGGCGTCGTCGACGCTCGCGACGCCGCCGTCCCTGGCCTCGGCGAGGCGGTCGTCGTGGACGTGCTCGCCGTCGAGGTACTGCATCATCGCCGTCTCCTTCGGGCCGCCGTGCGGGCCGTTCTGCGCGAAGACGTCGTCGACGAGCTCCGGGATGGACTCGTCCCACATCCACTCGACGGCGTACGCCGTGCCGTCGTCCCGGACCCGACGGCCGACCTCGCGGAGGTGCTGGACGTTCCCGCCGTGGGCGTTCACGAACACGACGCGGTCGATTCCGTGGTACGCGAGATTCCGCGTGAACGACTCGACGTAGTCCCGGAACTCGGGCGGGTCCACCCACATCGTCCCCGGGAACTGACGGTGGTGGGGGCTCACGCCGACGTTCACGGTCGGCGTGCAGAGGAAGCCGGTGCGGTCGGCGGCCTCGCGAGCGAACGCCTCCGCGATGCGGTGGTCGGTGGACTCGGGCAGGTGCGGGCCGTGCTGTTCGGTCGACCCCAGCGGCACGAGCGCCAGCGACTCCTCCGCGAAGTACTCACCCAGTTCCGGCCACGCTTCGTCGGCGAGGTACATGGCTCACGAACGGGCCGGGACGAGCAAGAAACCAGCGCTCGCGTCACCGCCCGCGGTCGCGTCCCCGGAGGTTCTGGCGCGTGAACTGCGGGCTCGCCTGCAGCCCCTCGCGGCGCCGGAACGTCCGGTAGAGCGCCAGCCCGACGGCGAGCGTGAACGCCGCCGCGACGCCCGTGGCGAGCAGGTCCGCGTTCACGTAGAGGAACGCCGTCGTCGGCACGCTCGCCGCCAGCACCATCCCCAGGACGATGCGGCGCGCGAGCTTGTCGACGACGCGGTTGCTGTCCTCCAGGTCCGCCCGCACGTGGAAATCCTCGCGCTCCACCCGGTCGAGGGCGCGTTCGAGCTTCGGGGGCACCCGCACCGCAGACTGGGCGGCGTCCTGGAACTCACCGGCGGTGCCCTCCACGAACTGCCGGATGGACTCCTCGCGGTAGCCCCGCTCGGTGAGGTAGTCCGTCGCCACCGTGATGAAGTCGAAGTTCGAGTCGAGGGTCACACAGACGCCCTCCACGACCGTCGCCACGCGCAGCACGAGCGCGAGGTTCGGCGGCAGCCGCAGCGGGAACTCGTAGATGGTGTCCTCGACCTTCCCGATGATCTGCTGGACGCGGTACGTCTCGATGTCCTCGCCGCGGGCGTCCTGGATGGCGAGTTCCATCACCTCCGCCATCACCGCGCGGTCGGCCTCCGGCGACAGCGTCCCCATCTCGATGAGTGCGTCGAGGATGCCGTCGATGTCCTGGTTCGCGACCGCGACGTAGAAGTCAACGATCTTGTCCTGGATGAACGAGTCGACGCGACCGCTCATCCCGAAGTCGTAGAACACGATGGAGCCGTCGTCCTGGACCGCGAGGTTCCCCGGGTGGGGGTCGGCGTGGAACACGCCGTCCTCGACGATCATCTGGAGGTAGGCCCGCTCTAACGTCTCGGCGACCTGCGAGCGGTCGACTCCCCGGCGTTCGAGCTCCTCGACGTCCGAGATCTTCGTGCCGGGAATGTACGCCATCGTGAGCACGCGGTCGTCGGAGTACTCCTCGTAGACGGGCGGAATGACGATGTTCGGGTCGTCCGCGAAGTTGGCCCGGATCTCCGTGAGCATCTCGCCCTCGCGGGCGTAGTCCATCTCCTCGCGGATGGTCTTCGCGAACTCGTCGGCCAGGTTCTCCAGGCTGAACGCCTGCCCCTCGCCGACGAAGCGCGCGACGACCGGGAGCGTCCACCGGACGACCCGGAGGTCGGCCTCCACGAGGTCCTCGATGCCCGGGCGGCGGATCTTCACGGCGACGGGCTCGCCGTCGACCTTCGCGGTGTACACCTGGCCGAGGCTGGCGCCGCTGATGGACTCCCGGTCGAAGTCGTCGAACACCTCGTCGACGGGCCCGAGTTCGTCCTCGATGACGGGCTTCGCGTCCTCCCACTCCGCCGGCGGCACGCGGTCCTGGAGCTCCGAGAGCACCTCGATGTACTCCGGCGGCAGCACGTCCGGCCGGGTCGAGAGCAGCTGGCCGAGCTTGATGAACGTCGGCCCGAGGGTCAGCAGCGAGTCCAGGAGGATGTGGGCGCGCTCGCGGCGCATCTCGGGCGTGACCCGGCGGCTCCCCCCGAAGAGGAGGAACCGCCGCCGGTCACGCAGCCAGCCCCAGAGCAGCGGGAGGAACTGCCAGACGACGAGCACGAACCGCCGGTACGACCTGAGTACCGCCACCGGTTACCCCTCGACCGGCACGCGCCGACCCGACTCCCCGCGTCGCGGCAGCCGTATCTCCAGGACGCCGCCGTCGACGGACGCCGTCGCGCCGTCCGCGGTGGCGTCCGGCGGTAGCTGCAACTCGACGTCGAGGAACAGCGGCCGTTCCTCCCGGCGGTAGTCGAAGCCCTCCGGCACCTCCTTGCGGCGGTGGGCGTCCACCACGACCGTCCGCGCGTTCACGCGCACGTCCAGGTCGGCGGCGGACACGCCCGAGACGTCCACGACGAACAGGTACTCGTCGTCTCGCTCGTGGACGTCGACGAACACCGCGTCGGGCAGGTTCCCTAGCGCTTCGCGAAGGCGGGACATGTACGCCGTTTGGGACGGCGAGGCGTTAAAGCCGGTGGTCGCGGCACTCGCCGTCGTCGAGCGAACCGGGTGGATGAGGGGGAACGGAACGGAAGGGGAGAAACGGGAGTGGGCGAGGAGGGGTTCGGGTGGGGAACGGTGGGTGGTGGGAGCGTGGCTGTGAACCCCTCCCCGGGGGGAGCGACCGCACAGCGGAACCAGCGGGAGTGCGGCCGTCGGTCGGCGACTGGAGGGGGAGCAGCGCCGACCAGGTGGCGCCCTCGACCGTGCCCTGACAGGCGACGAGTCGTTCGTCGCCACCTGAACCGTGGGGCGCCACGGTATTCAACGGGGGACTCGCTGACCCCGGATTCAGGCCGATTAAGTCGAGTTTGCGGGCAGGCCGGCGTCGAGGAGGCCGTCGAAGGAGGTGACGCGGTGGTCGCTGAGCACGCACCGGCCGCGCTTCTCGGGGTCGTGGCGCTCGACGTGGACGGCGTCCAGGCCGGCGTTCTTCGCGGCGCCGACGTCGCTGGCGGCGTCGCCCGCGTACACGCCGCGGGCTCCGGGGTCGGCGCCGACGTTCCGGAGCGCGAGTTCGATGGGGCGCGGGTCGGGCTTCCAGCCGGTGTCGTCGTCACAGCAGACGACCACGTCGAACCAGTCGGCGACGTCGAGGTGGTCGATGATGGGGTCGGCGAGGAACTCCGCGCAGTGCGTGACGACGCCCGTCGGCGCGTCGATGTCGCCGACCGAGAGGGCGTCGTCGTAGAGGTACGTGGCCTCGGCACGCGCCATCGGGTCCTCGACGGCGTGGAACGCCGGCCAGAACTCGCCGGGGTCGATACCCCAGTTCCGGAGGTGGACGTCGCGGGAGCCGCCGAGGCCGTGCCAGAGAATCTCGGCCTCGCGGTCGGTGAAACGGCGGCCGAGCCGGTCGCCGACGCGGTCGAAGACCTCCCGGGTGTACGACCACTCCGTGTCCACGAGCGTCCCGTCGAAGTCGAACAGCCACACGTCGTAATCCGGGGACGGGGAGGGCATAGGATGCTGACGTACGGAAGCCGAGAATATCAGCGTTTTGGGTGGTCGAGGCGGCGTCCCGAGGACGGGAGTGACCGGCGGGGTCGCCGGTCAGGCCGCCTCCGGCTCCGGCCACTCGCCGAGTGTCACCTCGACCTGCTGGCGCTCGCCGTCGCGGACGACGGTGAGCGTCACCGTCTCCCCGGGCCGGGTCTCGGTGAACAGGTACGCGCCGAGGTCCCGCGTGGTGTTCACCGTGCGGCCGTCGACGGCGACGACGACGTCACCGCCGACCGGGATGCGGTTCTCGTTGACGACGGTGGTCTCGGTCGTCCCCTGCAGGATGCCGGCCGCGGGCGTGCCCTCGCTGGCCTGGTGGACGTAGACGCCCTCGGTCGTGTTCAGGTCGTTTGCCGCCGCGAGCTGCGGGGTGATGGGGTGCGCGGAGACGCCGAGGAAGGCGTGCTCGTAGGAGCCGTTCTCCACGAGCGCCGGGACGACGCGCTCGACGAGCGTCGCCGGAATCGCGAAGCCGATGTTGTCGGCGCGCGACGCCTGCAGACCGGCCGTGTTGACGCCCACGACGGTGCCGTCACAGGTGACCAGCGGGCCGCCGCTGTTCCCGGGGTTGATGGGCGCGTCCGTCTGGACGACGGTCGGGACAGCGGCGTTCTGGCCGGTCGGTAGCGAGCGGTTCACGCCGCTCACGATGCCGTGCGTGATGGACTCGTCGAGGCCGAACGGGCTCCCGATGGCGGCGACCTTCTCGCCGGGGTCGGGCGTCGACTCGGCGACCGGGAGCGCCTCGGCGTCACTCGGCACGTCGGCCACGCGGACGACCGCGAGGTCCGCGATGGGGTCGGTGCCGACCACTTCGCCGGTGCTGGAGGCCTCGTTCGCGAACTGGACGGTGACGTTGCTCGCGTCGCCGACGACGTGGGCGTTCGTCACGACGTAGCTCGAGCCGTTCCCGGACGCCGTCTGGTAGACGAACCCGGACCCCTGGCCGGCGGCCGTCCCGACGCCGACCACAGAGTCGATGGTCTGGTCGTACAGCGCGGCGTAGTCGCAGCTGGCTTGCTGGGCTTGCTGGGCGGTGCTGGCGGCCTGGGCGCCGTTGGCTCCGCCGGCGGCCGCGAGGGGCTCGGCACCGACGACGCCGAACCCTGCGGTGGCGAGGAGGAGCGCGACGGCGACGACGAGGTAGTCACGACGCATCCGTCCGTGGGGTTGGGCAGACCCCGGAAAACGAGTTGTGACCAGTTGGGTCTCCGAACCCGTAGACTATTCCCAGGTTGGCGGGTTAGCCGACTGTTACTCCCGGATTTCCACGGAGCTGCCGAGGTACTTCGAGACGACTTCGTCGACGGTGTCGGCCTTGAATATCGCGAGGTCGTCGCCGATGGCCTCACGGAGCGCGTCGTAGTACTCGCGGTCGGTCTCCAGCGCGCGGTACTCCACGGCGTCAACGGGGACACCGAGAGCGTCCGCGGTCATCTCGCGGAACGCGTCGGGGTCGGCGAGGTCACCGCGCCAGAGGTTGTCCCGGAAGAACAGCCAGCCCGAGTTCCTGGGCCCGTCGGCGGGCCGCCGAAGCCGCGTCTCGAACGTCTGCGGGTCGACGCGCACCCCGCGGTCGGGGTCGAGGCGGAACCGCACCGCGAACACGTACGCGGCGTCCATCTACCGGAGCGCGTCCGTGCGCTCGGCCATGTCGACGTCCTGGTCGGTGACGCCGCCTTCCTCGTGGCTCGTGAACCGCACCTCCACCTCCTCGTAGCGGATGCGGATCTCGGGGTGGTGGAACTGCTCCTCGGCGATCTCGCCGGCCTCGGAGGCGAACGCCACCCCTTCGAGGTAGTCGTCGAACTCGTAGGTGCGCACAATCTCGTCGCCCTCCAGGCGCCACTGGTCGGGGAGTCGGGACTCGATGACGTCGTCGTCGAGGAGTTCGGCCATACGACAGCAGTCGCCGTCCAGCCTCATAATCCTAGTCGCTGACGTTCCCGCAGCCCGCAGAAGCCGCGCGCTCAGTCCTCGGACTCGGCTGACGCCGCCCCGCTGTCCGGCACGTCGAAGGGCATCTCGTCCTCGAAGTCGGGGTCGAACAGCTCCAGGGCGGTGGCGATGGTCGACCAGTCGTCCTCCGCGGCGGCGTCCCGCAGACTGCGGGTCGGCGCCGCCAGCAGTTGGCTCACGAGGGCGTCGGCCATCGACTCGAGGACCTCCCGCTCGCCCTCGGGGAGTTCATCGCCGCGCTCTGCCTCCAGGCGCCGAACAGCCGTCTGGACCTCGCGGCCCTTCAGGCGGTCCGCGCTCTCGTACATCCGCGCGATGACCTCGTCGGCGCGCTTGCGCTTGTACTGGGCGAGCAGGTGCTCGAACTCCTCGGCGATCATCGTCTCGACCTCGCGTGCGGCGTCCTCGCGGCGCTCCTGGGTCGCCGCCGTCACCGCCTCCAGAGCGTCGAGGTCGTGGACAGAGACGCCCTCGTGGTCGGCTGCGGGCGGCGCCACGTCCCGGGGCTGGGCGAGGTCCACGACGACCGTGTCGCCGGCGTCCGCGAACGCTCCCGCCGGCAGCACGTGCTCCGCGCTGCTGGTCGCCGCGACCACGACGTCCGCCGCCGCGATTCGGCCCCTGGCGTCCGCGAGGTCGGTCGTCTCGGCCGGCGCGTCCACGCTGTCCGCGACCCGGGCGGCGCGCTCCGGCGTCCGGTTCGCCACGACGACCGAGTCGACGTCCGCGCTGGCGAACGCCTTCGCCGCCAGCGCCCCCATCTCGCCGGCGCCGACGACGAGCGCCGTCGCGCCCCCGAGGTCGGTCTTCCGCTCGGCGAGGCGCACCGCCGCGGTCCCGAGGGAGGTCGCGCCCTCGTTGATGGCGGTCTCGGTGCGGGCGCGCTCGCCGACGTGCATCGCCTTCGTCACGGCCGCCCGGAGCACGCGGTCGATGCCGCCCGCCTCCTTCGCGGCGTCGTAAGCGTCCCGGATCTGACCGAGGATCTGGTCCTCGCCGACGACCAGCGACTCCAGGCCGGCGGCCACCCGAAGCAGGTGGCGCAGGCTCTCCTCGTGGCCCATCGAGACGGCGCCGGCGCCCGCCGGGTCGAAGCCCCCGGCGCCGAGCGCCCGGCGGCCGGACGCCTGGTCGGCGGTGACGACGTACGCCTCGACGCGGTGGCACGTCTGGAGGACGAACGCCTCCTCGACGGCCGGCTGCTCCAGCAGCGCGTCCAGAGCGGTCGGCGTGGACGCGGCGCTCGCGGCCTCCAGGTCGTCGAGGGAGGCCGTCTCGTGCGAGACGCGGACGCCAGAGACGACACCTGTGTTCCCGTTCATGTGGACCAATCTACGTCGCCGACGGCACGCCGCACGGCGGCCTCGGCTCTCTGCCGGGGGTTTGCATCTCCCGTACGTAAAGCCTTCCAAACCGGTTCCGAGCGCACGACCGCCCGTACCGCATCACGGCGCTCGGCGGGCGCGACACCTGCATCCTTCAGGTCCGTCCGGAGGTCGCCGGTGAGGTCGGCCATCGCGCCGGCGCCCGCGAACTCGGCCTCGAACTCCTCCCGGAGGTACTTCGAGAGCGCGGGGCTGTGGCCGCCCGTCGACACCGCGACCTTCACGGGGTCCTCGCCCGCCGTCGCCGGGACGACCACGCTGTCGGCGCCCCGGTCACTGCCGTCACCGCCGCGCGACTCGTCGGCCCGGTTCACCAGCGCGCCAGCGTCGCGGGCGGCGTCGGCGAACGCCGAGTTGACCGCTGCGTCGTCGGTCGCCGCGACGACGAGCGCGGGGTCGACGCGAGCCACCCAGTCCGCGGCATCGTCGAGGCCGGGAGCCGTCCGAACGAGGTCGGCGTCCCCGAACTCGCGGTCGCCGAACTCCGGGGAGAGCACGGTCACGTCGGCCTCCGCGGCGAACCGTCGGGCCTTCCGGGCCCCGACGCTCCCGCCGCCGACGACCAGCACCGACTCGTCCCGGAAGTCGTGGAACAGGGGTATCATGCTCACGCCGTGTTCGCGGTCGCGCGCTCTTCCAGTCGGATACCCGTCTTCTTCAGGATGCGCGTCGAGAACAGGGTGTCCCAGTCGTCCTCGCCGACGTCCCAGTACTCGGTCATGACCTCCCTGACCTGCTCGACTCGCTCCGCGCTCTCTTCCTCGCTGCGGCCGTGCGTCATCGCGAAGAAGTTGTACTCCCAGACGTCCTCGTGACGCGGCCGCTCGTAGCAGTGGGTGACGAAGTCCAGGCCCGCCACCGCCGGGCCGACTTCGTCGACGACGTCGTCGGGCACGTCCCAGACGGTCATCCCGTTCTCCGTGTAGCCGAGCGCGTAGTGGTTCGGGATGACGCCCACGCGGCGCACCTTCCCCTCGGCGTTGAACCGCCGGATGGTCTCCACGACCCACTCCGGGTCGCGGCCGAGGTCGTCGGCGACCGCCCGGAACGGCGTCTCCACGACCGGTAGGCCGTCCTGGATGGCGACCACGAGGTCGCGCTCCGCGGGCGAGAGGCTGTCGCGGTCCGTCGGCTTCGGCGTCCTCCCCAGGTGCGAGAGGTCGACGTCGCCGTCCGAGACCGGGCCGTCGACGAGGAACTTCGCCTCCACGCGGAACTCCTGTTGCTTCGGGAGGTTGTACGTCTCCTGGCCGGTCTTCTCCTCTATTTCGGCGAGTACGTCCTCGACGTCGCGGTCGGCGACCGACACCACGAACCACATGTTCAGGTGCGGGTGCTCGCGCTCGTAGTTGTGCGCGACCGCACGCACGTCGTTGACCGTCTCCGCGATCTCGTCGAAGCGCTCCTCGGGGGCGTGCATCGCCACCAGCGACGCCGCGCCGCCGATCTCCTCGGCGTTGATGAGCGCACCGAACCGCGTCAGTACGCCGTCGTCGTTCAGGCGCTGCACCCGTTCGAGCAGTTCGTCGCCGCTCATCTCCACGCCGCGCGACCGGAGCGCCTGCGCCGCGGGCTCGAACGGTCGCTGCACGACCGGGAACCCGCCCTGGAACGCGTTCAGGACGGCGCGGTCCCGGTCGTCTAGCTCCCCCATGTCCATGCACGTTTCTCGGGAGTCACGCCCAATAAACAGCCCGAATGCCTCCCAGTTCGCTGGAACCCCCTACGCGTCGAAGCCGTCCTCGGTGACGGCGACGACCTCCTCGACGCCGTCGACCGCTCGAACGTCGTCGAGGACCGCCTCGTGGTCGCCGGTCGCCTCCCAGTACAGCACCACGGAGAACACGCCCTCGCGCAGCAACTGCTGGCACTCCCAGACGAACTCGTCGCCGTCCAGCGTCAGCCCCTGGTGCTGATTCACGCCGAACTCGTCGCTGTCGTTGCCCGAGTAGACGTACGTGTCGCCCTTCTCGGCGTGGTCGGCGACGGCGTCGCCGGCGTCCAGCGTGAGCTGGTGGAGCTTGCTCTCCTCGTCGCTGTCGTAGGCGGTGTGGACGACCGCACCCGCCAGTTCGATGTCACCGGGCTGCAGCAACTCGACCGTCTGCCGGTACAGGTCGGCGTTCGCCGTCTCGCTCATGTCTTGGACGTCTCGGTTCGCCGGCTTACGTGTGGCGGTTCCCCGGCTGTCAGCCCCCGCAGCCGGCCGAACTCGTTCGGTTGCACGTATAACCCCAGCGAACAGAAGGCTGATACGTGAGAGCGTTGTCGTCTACGACGATGCGAGACCGGCTGCGTGACGCTGTCAGCGCCGTCTACGAGCGCGTGCTCCGGCGGGAGGTCGACGGCGCGCCCTCCCACGTCGCCGTCATTCAGGACGGAAACCGGCGGTACGCCCGCGAACAGGGCGACGACGCCACCGACGGCTACCAGTCCGGCGCCCAGACCACCGAGGAGGTCCTGGACTGGTGTGCCGAACTCGGCGTCGAGGAGCTCACCCTGTACGCGTTCTCTACGGAGAACTTCGAGCGCCCCCGGGAGCAGCAGGAACACCTCTTCGACCTCCTGGAGGAGAAGCTCACGGAGTTCGCGGACGCCGACCGCGTCCACGACGAGCGCGTCCGGATACGGGCCATCGGCGACACTGACCGTCTCCCCGAGCGCGTCCAGGAGGCCGTCCGGTACGCCGAATCCCGGACCCAGGGCTACGACGGCTTCGCGCTGAACGTCGCGCTCGCGTACGGCGGCCGCGACGAACTCCTCACCGCCGCTCGCGGGGTCGCCGAGTCGGTCGCCGCGGGCGACCTCGACCCCGAGGACGTGGACTTCGACGCCGTCGAGTCGCGGCTCCACACCAGCCCCGTCGCGGACGTCGACCTCATCATCAGGACGGGTGGCGACGAACGCACCTCGAACTTCCTGCCGTGGCACGCCAACGGCAGCGAGGCCGCCGTCTTCTTCTGCACGCCGTACTGGCCGGAGTTCTCGAAGGTCGACTTCCTGCGCGCGGTGCGCACCTACGAGTCCAGGGAGGCCTCCTGGCGCCAGACCCGCGCCGAGCGCTCGCTCGCGCTCGTCCGCGCGCTCGGCTCCGAAGTGAAGGAGGCGCGGCAGATTCTCGACCGGTTCAAGGGGACGCTGCCCGACCCGCCCGAGGACGTCGAGGGCGAGGGGCAGTCGGCGGACTAGGTCGGCTCAGGGGCCTCTCCCCGGAGAGCTGCCGCGGCCTCGGCCAGAGCCGTCAGAGCCGTCGTCAGACTCGCTCCCGCCGTCCTTGCCGCGTCCGCCCGAGTCGCCAGCTACGACCTCGAAGGGGCGCATCATCGCCTGCTCCTCGTGTTCGAGGACGTGACAGTGCCAGGGGTACCGCCCGGTGAAGTCACCGAACTTCGTGATGATCCGAACCGTCTCGCCGGGGTCGACGCGGACGACGTCCTTCGGGCCGCGCTCGTTGGGTGCCGGGTCCTCCGTGCCATCCGGACCGCGCCCGAGTACGCGGAACTCGACGAGGTGGAGGTGGATGGGATGCGTGTGCATCGTGTTGTTCTCGAGCTCCCACACCTCGGTGGTCCCGAGCTGCGGCGTCGCGTCGACGCCCTCGTCGCTGAACGTCTTCCCGTTCAGGACGTGCGTGGTGAGCCCGTCCTCCATCCGCATCCCCATCGTCATGTGCCGGGTCTCCTTCGCGGCCTGCTCGTCGTACCCGGGGTGCGTCGGGAGCGACAGGTCGCGCGGATGCGCGCTGTCGTCGACGACTTCGTGGCCGGGGTCGGTGACCCGGAACTGCATGACGTCGCCGAGGTGAGGGCCAGAGTCGGCATCGCCGTCGTGACCGCCGTGGCTGCCGTCCCCGCCCTGGCCGCCCGAGAACGGGAACTCGGCGTCGTTCGTGACGGTGAACGTCTCGCCCTCGTGGCCGGAGAAGTCGACCACCACCTCGGCGCGCTCGAACGGTCCCAGGACCAGTGACTCGAGGTCGCGACCCGGACCGATGGGGACGACGTCCTCCAGGAACCCCTGGTCGGGCGCGAACTGGTAGAGGAGGGGGACGTCCGCGTCGTCCAAGTGCACGCCGTCGTCGTGAGCGCTCTCGAGCGCGAGGTCGAACGTCCGCCCGTTCGACTGGTTGACGAGCCGGAACCGGTAGCGCCGAGGTTCGACCTCCAGGTACGGCCACACCGCGCCGTTGACGAACGCGGTGTCGCCTGCGAAGTTCGCCACGAACGAACTCGGGTAGTGGAGCGAACCGTCGGCTTCGAACGTCTTGTCCTGGAGCATCACCGGGACGTCGTACTCGCCGCTGGGGAGGTTCAACTGCGTCTCCTGTGGGCTCTCGATGACGTAGAACCCGTTCAGGCCGGCGTAGTTGTTCAGCCGGCTGACGCCGAGGGCGTGGTCGTGGTAGGACGCGGTCATCCGCGGCTGCCGGTTCGGGAGGTCGTGGACGTGCTTGGCGAATCGCGGACCGGTGGTGCCGTCGGGCGACGTCCACGCTGCCGCCTGGCCGTCGCTCTCCGGTTCGACGTTGAGCCCGTGCTGGTGGACCACGGTGCGGACGTCCGGAACGGGGGCGTCGTGTCCCGGGTAGTCCTCCGGCGACGTCCCGTGGACCCGTTCGTCGACGTCGAAGAGGTGGTCGGACGGCAGGTCAGTGTTGTCGAATCGGAGTTCGACCCGTTCGTTGCGCCGGGCCTTCACGACCGGGCCCGGGACGGTGCCGTCGAACCCCCAGAACGTGGTCGGCGGGAGGTCCGGGTGGACGTTCTGTTCGAACTCGCGGAGCGGAATCTCGTAGTAGTCGGCGCCCTCCCGTTTCCCGTCCGGCTCGCGGACCGACGGAACCGGGAGCGGCTGCACGAACTTCTCCAGGTCCGGCTCCGACTCCGCGGTCGCGTATCCGGGCACGGCGCTGGCGACGCCGAGCGCGGCACACGACTGCAGTAGCCGTCGTCTCGTCAGCTTCGAGTGCATCGTCTACTGGCCTTGCTCGTGATTCGGGACGGAGTCGGCGCCGTCGAAGCCGGGCGCACCCGGCTCGCCGCGGTCCTCGTGCAGGAACACGAGCCCGCCACCGATGTCGCTGACCACGACGAAGCCGCGTGCGCGCACGGCGGTCCAGAACGACGACCCGTCGGGGTCGTACTCGTAGGTCTGTTCCGGGTTCGCGGGGTCGGTGATGTCGTAGACGCGAGCCCCTGCGTTGTACCAGGAGGTGTAGAGCCGGTTCGACGTCACGTCGAAGTTGTGCGAGGTGTCCGAGAAGATGCCGTCGTTGCGGTCCTCGGCCTCTATCTCGGCGACCTGCTCGGGGTCGTCGAAGTCAGTGACGTCGAACACCGTGATGCCGCCGGACTCGCCGGCGTACGTCTCCGCGCCGACGTAGACGTGGTCGCCGTCGGGGGACGGCTGGACGTAGTGGGCGTTCCCCGGAGACGAGTATACTCGGTCCCACGGATTGCCCTCGTCGCCCCTGTCGGCGTCCTCGGTCTCGCCGAACGAGCAGACCTCGACGGGGTCGGTGGGGTCGCTGACGTCGAGCACGCGCGTCCCGGCGTCCCAGTACGCGAGGTAGGCGTAGCCGTCCTGCACGTAGACGTCGTGCACGAAGTTCGTCACCGAATCGAGCTCCGGGTGGACGTCCTCGAGCACCCACCGCGACAGCTCCGTCGGGTCGGTGGGGTCGCTCACGTCGACGACGATGAGCGCGCTCTCGTCGAACGGCGCCTCCTTCGCGACGTAGAGCGTGTCGCCGACGAGGTGGGCGTTGTGGACGCCGTCGGGGAGCACCTGGAACGTGCTCAAGTACTCGGGGTCGGTGGGGTCGCTGACGTCGTAGAGGTGCGTGCCGATGTCCGCGTTGGGGTCCGGGTCTGGGTCTTCTCCAGGGCCGTGGTCGTGTTCGCTGCCCTGCGAGCTGACTGCGAGGAGGTCGCCGTCGACTTTCACGTCGGCGATGCCCGTCCCCGGCGCGTGGAACGTCCCCACGCGCTCGGGCCGGTTCGGGTTCCGCCAGTCGACGACGGCGAACCCGTCGCCGGTAGCGACGTACGCCCACGTCTTCTGGGTGACCACCTCCTGGGCCCCGGACACGGCCACCTCGCTAAAGCGGCGGAGCGAGTCGTCGTCGCCCCTGCCGTTGCCGGGCGAGCCCGCAGCCGCGACGCCGGAGGCGCCGGTGAACGCGAGCAGGCCGATGGTTTTGAGCGCTGTACGCCGCGTCGTCCGTAGTGAGCGGTCTGTCATGGTGGAACGGAGGGAGGGTGAGGGGAGGGGAGCAGTGTGCGAGCGGTCCGTCGACGGTTATCGGCCGTTGCCGTTCCCACCGCCCTTCGCGGCGGCGGGCGTGACCTTGAACACGTAGATGCCGGTCTGCATGTCGCTGGTCACGACGAGGTCGCGCTCCTCGCTGTAGTTCGCACCCCACGCCATCGGCGCGTCGCCGACGAAGCCCGCGCCGTCGGCCTGGTCGGCCATGTCGTCGGTGCGGTACTGGTCTGTCGGCGCCGGGTCGGTCGGGTCCGAGATGTCGTAGACGACGGTGCCCTCGTGGTAATCGCCGCTGACGAGCAGCGAGTTCGACCCCTTCGAGATGACCTGGTGGTTGTGGGTCGTCCAGTCGAAGACCTCGTCGGCCTCGTCCATCATCTCGGCGTTGGGCGAGTACGTGAATCCGACGTGCTCGGGGTCGGAGACGGAGCCGTCGCCCCAGCCGATGTCGAGGATGTGCTTGCCGCCGGGAGCACCGAACCCGATCTCGTCGCCGACGACGACGAGGTCCCGGTCGGGGTCGTGGCTCGCGTAGTGACAGTTACTGAACCCGGGCTCGCCGTTCTCGAGTTTCGTCGCCGAGTAGTCCGGCAGCCCCTCGTAGCTGAATTTGCCGGCCACGGTCGGAGAGAGCGGGTCGCTGATGTCCATGGCGACGTAGCCGTCGAACCCGCCCCCGATGAACGCGCAGTGCAGGAGGTCGCGCTCGGTGTCGACGACGAGGTCGTGGCAGTCACCGGTTGGGTCGGGGCTGACGACGTCGCCACCGGTGACGTCGGTCGGGTCACTGGTGTCCCAGACGCCGACGCCGTCGTGCTCGGTCGTGTAGAGCACGTCGGCCTCGGGGTGCGGTTCGAGGTTGTGCGTCCCCCCGGCCGAGATTCGCGACGCTTTCACCGGGTCTTCGAGCGTGCCGTCGCTGTACCCGTAGTCGATGACGTCGACGCCGTTCGGCGGTTCACCTTCGCCGCCACCGCCCTCCCGGGTCCGGTAGTAGAGCCCGTCACGCCGGTCGAACTGAACGTCGGCGTGCCTGACGCCGTTCGACGGCGTCGGGAACTCATGTACCTCCGTCGGGTCGGTCGGGTTCCCGATGTCTACGAGGAACGACCCGCCCGGACCGGTGTAGCTGCCGAGGAGGGCGTACTGTCCGTCGGCTCGGATGTCCTCTTCGGAGTATCCACCGGGCGGGTCCGAGAGCAGGGAGTGCCCGAGCTTCGTAATCCGTCCTTTCTTCGGCTTACTGCCGCGCGCTGCCGCGGTTCCGATACTCCCGATCGCTATCGTGCTGCCCGTGAGTTTGAGCAGTGTTCGCCGTGTTATCATGACACGAACGAATAGGCATGTGGTAACAAGCACGATTGTTATTTGGCGGCTAAACGAACCGCATTTAATCGGTGCTTGAATGTGAAACGAGAGTTATAGTCCGCCCGTACCGGGTTTTTTGCGCCCCGGTTCGGGCCTCGGACAACGGCCCGGTACGGCCGCCCGAGACTCGACCCATCTGCCGAACCGCCCGACACCCCCGATTCCCGCGCTTCGGACGCCTCGCTCGCTCACCGCCCGAAGCGCCGCTGTCGGTTCTGGTAGTCCAGCACCGCGCGGAGGTAGTCCCGCTTCCGGAAGTCCCGCCAGTTCACGTCCGTGAAGTAGAGCTCCGAGTAGACGGACTGCCAGATCATGAAATCCGAGAGGCGCTCGGCCCCGGTCTTGATGACGAGGTCGGGTTCGGCCGGGAACACGAGTTCGGACTCGACGGTCTCCTCGTCGACGTCCTCGGGGTCGAGGTCGCCCGAGTCGACGGCTTCGGCGACGTTCCGGACGGCGGTCGCGAACTCCTGTTTGCCGCCGTGGCCGACGCTCACCTGAATGGGGGCGTCGGCGCGCTCGTCGTCCTCGGGCCCGCGGACGGCGACCTCGCGGGGGGCGTCGACGTTCGCGAGTTCGCGCTCCAGGGTGGGGACGGCGGCCTCGTCGAGGACGCTGACGTAGACGGTGACGCGGTCGGCGCCGTAGTCGAACGCCCAGCCGTAGAACGCCGTGAGCGTGTCGTAGGCGCCGGCCTCCAGGAGGTCTCGTTCCGTGATGACGACCGCGACGTGGTCCGGGCCGTCGGCCGGGTGGCGGCGCACCCGGGCGGCGAGGTAGTAGTCGTAGAGGCCCACGTCGGAGCCGACACCCGCCGCCCTCCAAAACGTTGCGGGTCGCGGGTTCGGGGAAGTTAAGTGCGGGGCCGGCAAATCGGTGGCAGACGTGAATTGGAGTCTGCGGCGCGCCCTGGCCTTCGCGCTGGTGGCGACGCTGTCGCTGTCCGCGCCCTTCCTGGGTCGGGCAGCAGCAGTGCCGTTCGTGGTCATCGCGGCCCTCGGCGCTGTCGTGACGGACGGCTGGCTGTTCGAAGTGTTCTCGACCGCCCAGGACCGACGCGAGGGGCGACTCCGGACGCTCGTCGCGTTCGCGCTGGCGGCCGCCGGCGTCGGCCTGCTCGTCCCCCTGTTCGGCGTGCCGGTCGGCGTGTTCGTCGCGTCCGTGCTCGTCGTCGGCTACGGCGACCTCGGACGACGGCTCGTGCTCCAGGTCCGGGAGAGTCGCACGCTCTCGATGGTCGGCTTCGTGGTGGTGTCGGCAGTCGCCGCGTTCGCCGGCCAGGTCGCCGTCGCGGCGCTGACTGACGCCGCGGCGAACTACCCGCAGATGGTGTTCGTCGCGGCCAGCGCCGCGCTGCTCGCGGGCATCATGCGGACGTTCTTCGTCGCTCGCGACGACCCGCTTGTGCTCGTGACAGTGGCGCTCCTGCTGTGGCTGTTCGCCGTGCTCGCGCCGCTAGCGGACGTGCCGTCGGCTGCCGCCTGGGAACGCGTCGCTGTCGCGCTCGTCGTCACCTCGGCGTTCGGGTGGGTGTCCCGGGCGCTCGGTGCGACGTCGGTCGCGGGGATGCTCACGGGCGTCTTCCTCGGCCTCCTGGCGGTCGTACTCGGCGGCTACGGCTGGTTCGTCGTGCTCGTCGCGTTCTTCGCGATTGGCAGCCTCTCGACGAAGTTCCAGTACGAGCAGAAGGCCGACCGCGGCGTCGCCGAACCGAACGACGGCGCTCGGGGCACCGGGAACGTCCTCGGGAACTCGGCGGCCGCTCTCATCGCGCTCCTCCTCTACGCCGCCCACGCACACGTACCGTTCTCGGACGCGGTGTTCCTGTACGCCTACGCCGGCAGCGTGGCGACGGCGCTGGCCGACACGCTCTCCTCGGAGATCGGCGGGCTGTTCGACGACCCCCGGCTGGTCACGACGTTCGAGCGCGTCGACCCCGGGACGGACGGCGCCGTCACCTGGCAGGGCGAGGTCGCCGGCCTCGCGGGCGCGGCCGTCATCGCTGGCCTCTCCTTCCTCCTGTTCGACGAGGTCGGCGCCGCGGGCGCGGGCCTCGTCGTCGCCGCCGGCGTCGTCGGGATGACCGCCGACAGCGTCGCTGGCGCCACCATCGAGGGGCGCCGCCTCGGCAATCAGGGCGTGAACTTCCTCGCGACGCTGTCAGGCGGCGTCGCCGGCGGCCTGCTCGCGCTCGCTGTCGGTCTGGCGTAGCGGTCGTCCTCGACACGGAGACGCCATCCGGGGGTGGGAGTCGTCCAGTCCGACGGACAGTCACCCGAGGAGCGCAACACCGACCACGCCCGCGAGCACGAGGCCGAGGGAGAAACAGATCAGGAGGAGCCGGCGTGGGGCGCCCGACTCGGTAGGCGCCGAGAGAATTTCGCCTTCATCGGCCCGTAGAGTGCAGGCGGGAGCAGTGTGCGAACTACGTTCTGCGCGTCCATATTCGTCCGTAGAAACGTCAACGTAAAAGCAGTGGTGGCGGCCCCCCGCCACACGGCGGGGGGAGACCGACGTGGTCCCCTCAGAAGTCCTCGGCCGTGTGGACGCGGGTGCCGACGGGCTGTTTCACGAACTCGCCGGTCACCGTCCCGACGAGTGACGCGACTCCGCGCTGGGCTGCCAGGTCGAGCAGGCGCTGGGTGACCGTGCCGTCGAGGACGACCGCCGTCGGCGTCGCGTCGGCGTCCTCGAGTGCGCGGAAGGCCTCGTCGACCGGCGACTCGCCGAGTACGTCCAGGTCGTCGTCGAGCAGTCGGACGGTGCCGCCGCCGACCACCTCGTCGACGTGGTCGGCGAGCGTCATCGGGACGTCGGCGACGCCCGCGTCGGCTGGCTCGTCACTCGATTCGGCGTCCGAGTCCACCGCGTCCCCGCTGGCTTCGTCGGGGCTCGCGGGTCCGTCGGCTGTCCCGTCGACGCTCTCGGCGCCGGCGCCGCTGCCGGTCGACTCGGCCGGAGACGCCGCGTCAGTCCCGGCCCCGCCGTCGGTCCCGCACGTAGCCGCCGAGTCGGCGTCCACCGGCGGTGCGGGCGTCGCGCTGCCGTCCGTGGCTGCGGTCGCGCCCTCGCCCGGGTCCGGCTCAGGCTGCTCGTCGCCGCCGGCGACGGGCCCGGCGACCGACGCCGGGCTCTTCCCGCGGAGCGCGGCGTCGACGGCCGACCGGGAGAGGTCCTCGACGGACTCACCGTCGGGGGCGCGCGCGACGAAGTCCACGTCGCCGACCTGGTCGAGTTCGCGGAGAATCATGTCGCCGCCACGGTCGCCGTCGAGGAACGCGGTCGCCGTCTTCTCCCGCGTGAGCGCAGCGACCTCGTCGGGGACGTTCGTCCCCTCGACGGCGACGGCGTTCTTGATGCCGTAGCCCAGGAGGGTCACGACGTCCGCGCGGCCCTCGACGACCACGACGGCGTCGCTGGACTCGACGTTCGGGCCGGCCGGGTAGCCGGCGTACTTGGTGACGTCCTCGACGCGCACGCTCTCCCGGACCTCGTCGAGGATGTCCTCGGAGTCGATGGCGCCCTCGTCGAAGGCGTTCGCGAGCAGTTCCTTCGCGCGGTCGACGACCTCCCGGCGCTTGGCCGCCCGGACGTCCTCGATGCGTTCGACCTCGACGTCCGCCCGGCACGGCCCGATGCGCTCGACGGCTTCGAGCGCTGCTGCGAGCGTCGCGGTCTCGACCTGGTCGAGACTGGACGCGATGGTGATGTGACCGAAGGACTGGCCGCCCTCGCTCTCCACGGAGACGTCGATGCGCCCGAGTTTCGCGGAGTCCTGCAGGTCGGGGATGGCGAGGTCGTCGCCGAGCAAGCCCTCCGTCTGCCCGAACGCGGCGCCGACGACGTCGCTGCGTTCGACGACGCCGTCGACCACGAAGTCCGCGTGAATCAGGTACTTGGCGGTGTCCTCCATCGGTTCCTTGTTGTCGAATGGTACGGACGCGTCCGTCAAATACCTGTCGTGGGAGCGACGGACGCCGAGTATTAGAGAGATTTTTTCTTCGATACCGCCGTTCAGACACTAGTAGTAACACTTAACCCGGCACCGAAATGACGTAGTGACGACATGGTGTCTCGGATTGCACTCGCGTGGGCAGCCAGCTTCCTGCTGCTGCTCGCGTTCGCCGTCCCCTGGTTCCTCTGGCGGAACGACGCACTGTTCGCCGGCCTCCCCGTCTGGCTGTGGTGGCACGTCGCCTGGATGCTCGTCACCGCTGCCGTGTTCGCCGCGTTCGCGCGCCGGGACTGGGGGCTGTTCGTGGAGGTGGGGCGGTGACCCTCTCGTCCGTCGCCCTCGAAGTCGGCGTCGTCGTCGCCTACATGCTCGTGGCGCTCGCCGTCGGCCTCGTCGCCTACCGCGTCACCGACCGCAGCGCCGAGGACTACTACCTCGCCGACCGCGGCCTCGGCACTGGCGTCCTCCTGTTCACGACGTTCGCCACCCTGCTGTCGGCGTTCACGTTCTTCGCCGGCCCGAACATCGCGTACGCCAGCGGCCCCGAGTGGATCCTCGTCATGGGTCTCATGGACGGCGTACTCTTTGGCCTGCTGTGGTACTTCCTCGGCTACCGGCAGTGGCTGCTCGGCCAGCGCAAGGGGTACGTCACGCTCGGGGAGATGCTCGGCGACCGCTTCGGCTCCCGCACCCTCCGGGGGCTGGTCGCCGCCGTCAGCATCTTCTGGCTGTTCCCGTACGTGATGCTCCAGCAGATCGGTGCCGGCGAAGCCCTCGTCGGCCTCACCGGCGGCGCCGTCCCCTACTGGGCGGGCGCCGGCCTCATCACCCTCTTCATGGTGGTTTACGTCGGCATCTCGGGGATGCGCGGCGTCGCCTGGACGGACACCCTCCAGGGCGTGTTCATGCTCGGCATCACGTGGGCCGCGTTCCTCTGGGTCGCCACCGAGATAGCGGGGTCGTCCGGCGGCCTCGCCGGCGCGCTCCCCGCCGAGTTCCGCGCGCTCGGCGGCGGCGTCTACTCGCCGCAGTGGATGCTCTCGCAGGCCGTCGGCATCGCCGTCGGCGTCACGATGTTCCCGCAGGTGAACCAGCGCTTTTTCGTCGCCGACTCAGAGCGCACCCTCAAGCGCACGTTCGCCATCTGGCCGCTGCTGGTCGTGCTCCTGTTCGTCCCCGCGTTCCTCATGGGCGCGTGGGCGAACGGCGTCGGCATCCCGCTGCCGGAGGGCGAGAACATCGTCCCCGTCCTGCTGGCCGAGTACACGCCCGGCTGGTTCGCCGCGCTCGTCGTCGCCGGCGCGCTCGCCGCGATGATGAGCTCCAGCGACTCGATGCTGCTGTCGGGCTCCTCGTACTTCACCCGAGACCTCTACCGGCCGTTCGTGAACGCCGACGCCTCCAGCCGCCGCGAGGACGTACTCGGCCGAGTCGGCGTCGCCGTCTTCGCCATCGCCGCGTTCGGCGGCAGCCTGCTCCGGCCCGGCAGCCTCCTGGAAGTCGGGTCGACCGCATTCGGAGGGTTCGCGCAGCTCGCTCCGCCCGTCGCGCTCGCGATGTACTGGCGGCACACCACGAAGGCCGGCATGTTCGCCGGCATCCTCGGCACGCAGGGGTTCTACCTCGCGACCGTCTTCGGGCCGACGGTCACGCTCGGCGGCGTTCCCATCATCGCGTCGTCGTACTTCGGGTGGTTCTCCCAGGTCGTCGGGCTCGTACTCGGCCTCGTTCTCACCGTCGGCGTCTCCGCCATCACGACCCCGGACACGACGGAGGACCCGGAGACCTACGTCGACGCCCTGCGCGCCGACTGACCTAGAAGTCGTCGAGGTAGTCGGCCGCCCACTCGCGGTGGGCGCGCAACCGCCGCTCGCCGGCCTCGGTGAGCGACAGCCTGTCGTGGAGGCCGTCCTGCTCGCGCTCCACGAGCCCCGCCGACGCCAGTTTCTGCACCGCCCCGCGGAACCGCTTCGGGTCGATGCGGTCGTCGTTCTTCCGCTCGACCGCGCGCTTCACGGACTGCTGGGTGGGGTTCCCCTCGCCCGCCACCACCACGCAGACGTCCCGCCGCAGCCCGGACTCCAGCCACTTGCTCATATCCCCGCGTTCGGGCCGCCACACATTAGCCTCCCGGACGTGCCGGTGGCACTCGCCGGTGGGGCGGTGTTTTTGCGGCGGGACTCATACGAGTCTGTATGCACACCGACGAGCGGTTCGACTACGACGTCGCGGTCGCCGGCGGCGGCCCCGCCGGCCTGACCGCCGCGCTCTACACCACTCGCCTCGGTCTCGACACCGTGGTCGTGAACCGCGGCGGCGGCCGCGCGGCGATGATGACCGACACGCACAACGTCATCGGCGTCACCGAGGAGGTGTCCGGCAACGAGTTCCTCCAGACCGCACGCGAGCAAGTCGAGTCCTACGGCGCCGACTACCGGCGCGGGTTCGTCGAACACGTCCAGCCACTCGACGATGCCGACGGCTTCGCGGTCGACACCGACGACGGCCCACTCACCGCCAGGCGGGTCGTGCTCGCGACCGGGTTCTCCGACGAGCGCCCCGACCCGCCGCTGCCCCGCACCGGCAAGGGGCTGCACTGGTGTCTGCACTGTGACGCCTACATGTTCGTCGACGAGCCCGTGTTCGTGATGGGGGCCGGCGAGGCCGCTGCCTACGTCGCCATGATCATGCTGAACTACACCGACGACGTGGACCTCCTCACCCGGGGCAGGACCCCAGAGTGGGGCGACGAGACCGCGGAGCTGCTCGACGCCCACCCCGTCGACGTGGTCCACGAGGACGTCACCGGGATGGAGACCGACGACGACGGCTGGCTCGCCGCCTTCGAGTTCGCGGACGGAACCACCCGCGAGTACCGCGGCGGGTTCCCGATGCTCGGCTCGGACTACCACGCTGACCTCGCGGACGCGCTCGGCGTCGCCCGCAACGACGACGGCACCGTCGCGGTCGACGACCACGGCGAGACGTCCGTCGACGGCGTGTACGCGGTCGGTGACCTCACGCCCGGCCACAACCAGATTCCGGTCGCGATGGGCGAGGGCGCCGACGCCGGCATCGCCGTCCACAAGGACCTCCGGGCGTTCCCGCGCTCGCTCGACGAGGTCCGCGCCGACGGCCCCGTCGACCCCGCCGACACCCCCGCCATCTCACAGGCCCTGTTAGCGACCGCCGTCACCCACGAAGGCCACGCCGCCGGCCCGCGCGCCTCCGAGGACGACGAGTCGACGAGCGAGTCGGCGGCCGACGACTGACCCCGCGGCGGAGCCGTAGGGCCCGACGGCGGGCGGCCGCCGGGAGACGGGTGGGTTTTAATCCGAGTCGCCCCTCCTCCCGGGTATGCAGACGCACGTCGTGCCGGTCGGCTTCGACTACGACCGGCTCATCGCGCCCCTGGTGCGCGAGCAGTTGCGGGTCGACCGCGTGATCCTCCTGGAGGGCGCGGTCGGCAGCCAGGCGAACGTGGAGTACAGCCAGCGCATCTCCGAGAAGCTCGAACAGGACTTCCGGAACCTCCTCGGCGCGGAGACCGAGCGCGTCTCCGTCGTGGACGTCTACGACTACGACGCCGCGTTCGAGCAGGCGTTCGCGCTCATCGAGGACGAACTCGACGCCGACCCGGAGGGCGAGGTCTGGGTGAACATCGCGTCGATGCCCCGAACCGTCTCGTTCGCGTTCGCGACGGCCGCCCACTCCATCATGGTGGAGCGCCCGGGGGACCGCGACCGCATCCACACGTACTACACGGCCCCCGAGAAGTACCTGGAGACCGAACTGGCCGAGGAGCTTCGGGCGAGTGCGGACCTCCTGGAGTCAGTGGCGGACGGGGAGGTCGGCGGGGCCGAAAGCGAGGCCGGCGGAGAGGGGGTCGAGGAGCGCCTGGACGCGGCCCGCGACCTGCTCGCGGAGTTCGACGAGCGCGGCACTACCATCGGCGCGAAGCGCATCGGCGGCAGCCACATCGTCGAACTGCCGGTGGCGTCGTTCTCGAACGTCAAGCCGTTCGAGGAGCTCATCCTGTTCACGCTCGGCGAGCACGGCGAGTTCGAGTCCGTCAGCGAACTCGCGTCGGCGCTCGCCGACGACCTGAGCGAGGAGTACACGGACAGCTTCCGGTCGAAGGTCACCTACACCGTGGACAAACTCGGCCCGGGCGGGAAGGGCTACGTCGAGCGCGAGGAGCACGGGAAGTCCTACCGGACGCGACTCTCGCGAATCGGCGAGCTCTGGGTGCGCGCGCACCACCAGGACGAGGAGTAGTCGTCGCGCCCGGGCTGTGGTCGTCGCCGGGCCGGCGCATGGGAACCACGCTCCCGGTAGCAGCCGTCGACTGGACACCACGGGGAAACAACGACTATCTGCAGACCCCCTGTGCTATCGTATAGCATGCCACTGTACATGGACATCCACCGAGACGTCGACGCGAGCGTCGACGACGTCGTCGAAGCACACCGGAAGGACGTCGAAGCCCAGGAGGAGTACGGAGTCGATTACAAGCGCTTCTGGGTCAACGAGGACGAGGGTACGGTATTCTGCCTCTTCGAGGGGCCGAGCAAGGAGGCTGGCGAGCAGGTCCACGAGGAGGCTCACGGCCTCACGGCGGACGAGATCTACGAGGTCCGGGAGGGCGAGTGAGCGAGTCGGCCCGAACTGGTCGTCCCGTTCACGTCCGGGTCGACCTCCCCGGGTCGAGCGAGCGACTCAGTAGCCGAACCCGACGTGGTCGGTGGGCACCCCGAGCGGGCTCGTCGGCGGATTCTCGGGGAGTTCGGGGTCGTTGAAGGCGCCGGGCGCGACGTCGTTCGGGCCGTCGGCGTAGCACAGCGCGGCGAGTTCCTGAATCTGCCCTCTCCCGACGTCGAGTTCGAACTGGCCGCCGCCGTACATCGCGACGTCGTGTTCGGCCGCCCACGAGACGGTCTCGAACAGCGACTCGACGGTGCCGAACCGGGAGGGCTTGACGTTCAGCCAGTCCGGCGCGACGGGCTGGGCGCGGACGTCGTCGAGGCTGTGGATGGGCGCGTCCCAGGAGACGCGGTCGGCGTGGGCCTCGACGACCTCGCGAGTGTCGTCGGTCACGGCGGGGTCCTCGACGACAGCCTCGGGGAACCCCTCGAAGACGGCCCGGTAGAGGTCCGGGTCGGGCGCCTGGTCGACGTCCGTGCCCTCGTAGGCGCCCTTCAGGTCGAGGATGCGGACGGCGTCCGTCTCCCGGAGGTAATCGAAGGTCGCTTCGGGCCAGTCGCTCGTCGGGTCGAGTTTGAGTTCGGCGTCCGGATAGCGCTCCAGCAGCGTCTCGACGCGCCCGGTGTCGCCCTCGGGGAGCCGGCTGCTCACGACGAAGCGCACGGGGTCGTAGGCGGCGTCGAGGCGGTCGGCGAGCGTCTCGCCGGCCTGCCGGAGCGCCAGGTCGAGGGCGGCGGCCTCGAACGCCCAGCGGCGGTAGTCGACGAAGTCGCCGCGGTCGGGCTCCCCGGTGGGCCAGAGGGTCGTCTCGTCGAGGCAGGCCGAGAACTCGGCGAACGTGTACTCGCCGGCGAGCGCACCGTCGAGGTCGAGGTCCGCGTTCAGCAGGTCGTCGTGGTGGTCGGCCTCGTAGGTCACGTCCTCGCCGCGACCGGTGTGGCCGCCGCCCGACAGGACGACGACGGTGGTGACGCGCTCGAAGGCGGGCGTCTGGCGTGCCCGTCGCTCCAGGCCCACGGACTCGACGGTCAGCGGGAGGTCGGCGACTGCCTCGTACATAGCTGGCACGAGGCGGGCGACCCACAAAAGGGCGGCGCGAGCGGTCAGTTCGCCCGCTCTAGGTACGACACGCGGGTGGCGAGCGCGAGGAAGACCGCGAGCATAGTGAGTGCGACCGCGCAGGCCGCCGCGAGGTCGTGGGCGTACAGGGAGTGGTCGACGCCGCCGGCACCGAGTTCCGCGCGCAGGGTGGTGTGGTGGGGGCCGTCGAGCACGCGCAGGAAGTAATCCACGAGGTCGTTGCCGCCGTACCACGCGAGCGCCACGGCGACCGCGGGCACCGAGAACGTCGCGTAGCGGTGGATGACGAACGCCTCGACGGCCATCCCGAAGTGGCTGACGACGAGGAACCAGTACATCCCCCACCAGAGCGCGCCCTGGCCGTTCACGAATAGCTGGACGAACGGCGTCCACAGCCCGAGTTTGAGACAGCCGAAGAACGCGAGCGCGTGCAGCCAGTCCGCGTCCCAGTCGAGCTTGTACGCCGTCAGCGAGAGCGCGATGAACAGCGTGGCGACCGGGCTGTCGGGAACGAGCACCCACGCCGCCAGCGGCGTGTCGGCGAGCTGGAAGCGGTAGTACCAGAAGCCGAACGCGGTGCCCGCGAGGTTGATCGCCACGATGACCCACGCCAGCCGGAGCGCGAGGTCCTCCAGCCACTCCGGGAGCGGCGCGACGTACCAGGGGAGGCCGTCGACGCGTGACGAGGACTCGGTGGGAGCGGCGCGGGTCGACATCGATACGTCGGAGCGTCACGCGACCGGCGCATAGCGCTTGCGGTCGCGGGCGGCGTCGCCGGCGGGTGGACTACTGACGGCGGACCGCCAGTCGCGGGTGCGGCTACCGGCCGAACAGCCGCTCGCGGAGGCTGCGGGCGGTCGCGGCTTCGGCGAGCACGATGGAGCCGCCGAACTCGGTGATGTCGCCGAAGTGCAGGGAGTCGGTGAGCAGTCGCGACAGCAGGCCCTGTTCGGTCGCGCCGACGAGCAGCATCGTGTGGTCGTCGAAGCGCGCGGCGATACCCCCTTCCACGTCGCCGGAGTCGTCGACGACGATATCGGCGTCCTCGAGGTCGTGTTCCGCCGCCCAGGCCTCGAGGAACTCACGGGCTTCCTCGCGGCCGTCTGGGTCGGGTGCGACGCGGAGGAGCGTAATCTCCGAGTGCGCCGTCTCGCGGAGCGCCCGCGCGACCCTCGCGTTCAGGTCGGCGTGTTCGTTGTCGGCGACCGGGACCAGGATGCGCGAGGCGTCGAGGCCGCGGTCCCGGAACACGAGCACGTCCGCGGGCAGGCTGTTCGTGAGTTCGTCCAGGGGGCGCTCGGCGCGGCCGTTCGACCAGAGGCGGTCTTCGCTCCAGCCCATCACGACCAGGTCGGCGCGCTTGCGCTCGGCGACGTCGAAGAGCTCCTGGAAGGACCGGTGGGAGACGACCGTAGAGGTCTCGCAGTGGACGCCGAAGTCGGCGGCGACCTCGCGCATGTCGCCCATCAGTTCGTCGGAGTTCTCGACGATGCGCTCGCGCTGGTCGAGTCGGTACCCCGTGGGTTTGCGGTCGGGCATCTGGACGATGTGGACCACGTGGACGGTGGCGTCGGGTTTCTGGCTGGCGAGCGTGCACGCCAGTTCGACGAGTCGGGTCTCCGTGCGCGGGTTCGAGATGGGGACGACGATGCGGTAGTCGTCGCCGCCCGCCTCCGCTTCGGCGGTGTCGATGAGGGGGACGTACGACCGGCCGACGAGCCCGCCGAACAGCCACTCACGGACCGAGAGCTGGCGGTCCGCGCCCTCGAAGCGCGCGGAGGCGAGTCGGTGTTCGGTCGTCTGGAAGTAGTTGACGACGGTGACGAGGACGACGCCGCCGGCGGTGTTCCCGAGCAGCACGGGAAGCACGAACTCGTACAGTCCGGTACCGACCATGAGGTCGCCCTGGAGGACGAGGTAGACCATCTCCGTGAAGGAGACGACGGAGTGATAGAGGCCGCCGAGCGGGATGGCGAGGAACGCGATGTAGACGACGACGAGCCGCGAGATGGTGTCGCGGGCGGCGTACTCCACCCAGACGACGCCGGCGACGATGAGTCCAGCGAACGCCGCCTTCGCGAACAGGCTCCACCAGGCCGTCGCGACGCCCTTCTCCCCGAGGGAGACGGCGACAGCGGCCGCCTCGGGCGAGATGACCCCGCCGTACGCGAGCGCGACCGCGCCGAGCGCGCCGCCGAGGAAGTTTCCGGCGAGCACGACCGTCCAGTTCCGCAGCAGCGCGGGAATGCTGGCGAGCCGTTCGAGCGTGAGCGCGACCGGCGGCAGCGTGTTCTCGGTGTAGAGCTGGTAGCCGCCGATGATGATGTAGATGAACCCGAGCGGGTACAGCAGCGCGCTCAACACCGGGTCGCCGCCCGTGGAAGCGGACAGCGAGACGTACAGCATGAACGTGATAGTGATGGCGAAGCCGGCGGCGAGCGCGCTGAAGAACAGTTCGCGGCTCCCCGACGTGATCTCCTCGTCGGCCGCGGCGATGATGCGCTGGAAGATCTCGTCCGAGGTGAAGCGGTCCCGGACCACCGACCCAACCGCGGGCGCGCCGCTCCGCGAGCGCTCGACGGCGTCACGGATGCCCTCCTCGTCGTCCGGCGCGCTCCCGGGAGCCGTCCCGGACGCCCCCTCGGGTTCCGCACCCGGCGCGTCGTCCGACGTCTCGTCGGCTGTCATTGCCCGGGCGTTTCCCGGGTGGCTCCAAAGTGGTTTAGGTTCGCGGCGGCCAGCGACTTTCCAACTGCCGACCCTGCGACGGCACCGAATCGTTCCGCAACCGGCCCAATTAAGCGGCGGGACGCCAACGTTGGGGTATGGCTACAGAGACCGACCTCGAGGAACTGCGACGCGGCAGCGAGCTGGTGAAGCGAGGGTTCGCGAAGATGCAGAAGGGCGGCGTCATCATGGACGTCGTCGACCGCGAGCAGGCGCGCATCGCGGAGGACGTCGGCGCGGTCGCCGTGATGAACCTCGAAGCGGTGCCCGCGGACATCCGGAAGCGCGGCGGGGTCGCGCGGATGGCGGACCCGGCGAGCCTGGAGGGCGTCATCGACGAGGTGTCGATTCCCGTGATGGGGAAGGCCCGCATCGGCCACACGAAGGAGGCCGAGATTCTCGAAGCGGTCGGCGCGGACATGGTCGACGAGAGCGAGGTGCTGACGCCCGCCGACGACGAGTACCACATCGACAAGCGCGACTTCACGGCGCCGTTCGTCTGCGGCGCGCGGAACCTCGGCGAGGCGCTCCGGCGCATCGACGAGGGCGCGGCGATGATCCGGACGAAGGGCGAGGCCGGCACGGGCGACGTGAACCAGGCCGTCCACCACCAGCGCAACATCAAGTCCGCCATCCGCAAACTGGAGGGCATGAGCCACGAGGAGCGCGAGATGTGGGCCCGCGAGCACGAGGCGCCCGCGGACCTCGTCCACGAGACGGCGGAGATGGGGCGGCTGCCGGTCGTGAACTTCGCCGCGGGCGGCATCGCGACGCCGGCGGACGCCGCGCTGATGATGCACCACGGCTGCGACGGCATCTTCGTCGGGTCCGGTATCTTCGGCGCAGAGGACCCCGAGGCGATGGGCCGCGCCATCGTGGACGCCGTGAACAACTGGGACGACGCCGAGCGCCTCACGGAAATCGCGTCGAACATCGGCGCGGGCATGAAGGGCGACCCGAACGTGGACCTGCCCGAGGACGAGAAGATGCAGGACCGCGGGAACTAGTCGCCGACTGCTTCTAGTGGGTCGGCGCCCACCGCTTCGCCGAGTCTCGGCAGTTCCGCGCTAGTCCGCCGACACGACCACAGTGCCAGCGACGCGGTCGCCGAACCGCTGACGCATGTCGCTGGACGCGATCAACGCACAGCCGAGGGCGTAGAGGAAGAATCCGTCGACGACCTCCAGGAGGTTCCGGAGAATCGACGCACTGTACCCGGGCGGGTCGCCGGACTCGGTGACGACCCGGATGCCAAGGAGGCGCTTCCCGACTGTCTGGCCCTGCCACGCGCCCTCCGCCAGGAACGTGTGCCAGACAGCGGCGAGGAAGCCCAGCAGGGCCACCTGAACGCTGAGCAGGTAGCCGACGCGGTTCAGCGCATCGACGCCCGGTGCCACCGTCCAGAGGAACTGCTCGATCTGGATGCCGAGGAAGTAGCCGCCGAAGGCGAGCACGAACGTGACGACCAGGTCCACGAAGTGGGCTCCTATCCGAGCGAGAACCGTGTCGGTGTCGGCGGGCGTCGGTGGCGCCGACGTACCAGTGTCAACGGCGGTCACCTGACGTCGAGGGGACTCCGAGTTGCGAGCCTGCTCGCCGCTCATCCGCCTTCGGGCACGACCACGGTGTCGGCGACGCGGTCGCCGAGGCGCTGGCGCTTGTCGCTGGACGCCATCAGCACGAGGCCGACGGCGTAGTAGAAGAAGCCGTCGACGATCTGGAGGACGTTTCGGACCAGGGAGTCGACGTACCCGCACTCGCTGCCGTCCTCGGTCACGACCTTGATGCCGAAGAGGTGCTTGCCGAGCGTCTTCCCGTCCCACGCGCCCTCCAGCAGGAACATGTAGTAGCCACCGACAGCCACGCCGAGGAACAGCGACAGCATCCCCGGGAGGCCGGCAGCCATGCCGGCGAAGAAGACGCCGAGCAGCGCGGCGACGGTCACGATGTTGTCGACAATCTGTGCTCCGACGCGGGCCCCGACGACGTCCGTGTCGTCGCGGTCGGGACGGCGAGAGTAGCCAGCCATTACCTGTAGGATTTGCCATACTTCCAGATATAAAACTTGGCTTCGATTATCACGCGTAAAAACGAACTGCGCCGTCCTGACGAGTCGGGTCGTCTCCCCGCCGATCAGACGAACGTCGCGCCGTCGCCGACCTCGGTGGGGTACGCCGTAGCGTCGACGCCGGCGCCCTCGAAGCCGTCGACGAGCGCGGCGGCGACCCGTTTGCGGTCCTGACGGCGGCAGACCGCGAGCACGCCCGGCCCCGACCCGGAGACCGTCACGCCCGTCGCGCCCGCCGCACGGGCCGCCTCGCAGGCCGCGTCGTAGCCGTCGACGAGTGCCGCCCTGGCGGGCGTGACCAGGTGTTCCTCGACGCCTCGGCCCACTTGCTCGGGGTCGTTCTGGCACATGCCGAGCGTGAGCGTGGCGGCGGAGCCAACCGTCGCCACGAGGTCGTCCATCGACGCGGACTCGGGGACGACGCCGCGTGCGTCCCGCGTGGAGACGACGATGTCCGGCAGACAGACGGCGAGCGCGAGGTCGGCGTCCACGCACTCGATGCCGTCCTCGCGCACGACCGTGAACCCGCCGAGGATGGCGGGCGCGACGTTGTCGGCGTGGGCGTCCCCGGAGACGGCGGCCTCGCCCTCGGCGGCCACCCGGACGAGTTCCTCGTCGGTGAGGTCGCGGTCGTACAGTTCGGCGAGCGCGACCGTCGCGGCGGCGGCGCTGGCGGCCGACGAACCGAGCCCGGACGAGGGACGGACGCCCTTGTCGATGCGGATGTGGGCCGGGGCGTCGAGTTCGCGGGCGACGATGCCGGCGGTGTTCTTCCCGGGCTCCTCGGGGACGTACTGGGCGCCGGTGCCCGTCACGTCGATGGTAGTCTCGTCGGCGCGCTCGACGCGCACGACGTCGGCGGGCCTGTCGAGGGCGACGCCGAAGACGTCGAACCCGCTGCCGAGGTTCGCGCTCGTCGCGGGTGCGCGCACCGAAATCATGGTGGGGACTCTCTCGGCGGCGGGCAAAAGGCTAGCGGACGGCGCAACTACGTGCCGAACTCGAAGCGCGCGCCGCCGGCCTCGCCGTCGACGAGGTCGACCGTCCAGCCGTGGCTTTCGGCGATCTCGGCGACGATGGACAGCCCGAATCCGGTGCCACCCTGGCTGGTGGTGTAGCCGGACTCGAAGACCGCCTCGCGGTCGGCCTCGGGGATGCCGGGGCCGTCGTCCTCCACGAAGAAGCCGTCCTCGGTGGCGCCCACGGAGATGGCGACGTCGCAGCCCGCGTGCTCGGTCGCGCCCCGTTGAGCCTGCGAAGCGGGGCTCGTGGAGCCGTGCTCCTCGGCGTCATCGGACTGCGGAGCGGCCCGACTGCCTGTCGAACCGTGTTCGACGGAGTTCCGGAAGAGGTTCTCCAGGAGGCGGACGAGCGCCATCTCGTCGGCGACGAGTGTCGTGTCCGCCTCGACGTCGAGGGTGGCGTCGGCGTCGGTGGATTCGACGGACGCCCAGGCTGTCCGGGCGGCCGCCGCCAGGGACACCGGCTCGACGTCGGGCGTCGCTTCGCCCTCGCGAGCGAGCGTGAGCAGGTCGTCGATGATGTGTTCCATGCGGTCGAGCGCCTCGTCGACCTCCCGGAAGTGCCGGTCGGCGCCGGACTCGCGGCCGAGTTCGAGGTGGCCGCGCGCGACGTTCAGCGGATTCCGGAGGTCGTGGCTGACGACGCTCGCGAACTCCGCCAGACGCTGTTCGCGGCGCTGGCGGTCGGTGACGTCCCGGACGACGAGGACGTGGCCGGCCGTCACGCCGTCCCGGTCGACCGGCGTCACGGACACCGACAGCGCGCGAGTGGCGGCGCCGTCGTCGTACTCGCAGGAGTGGTCGCCGGGCTGGCGCCAGTACGGCTCCTCGAAGACGTGCCCGAGTGCGTCGGTGGCCGACATCCCGACCGAGGCGTCCGCGAACGCCCGCCCCGCCGGGTTAGCTGCGGCGACGCGCTCGCGGCTGTCCACCACGAAGACGGGGTCGTCGAGTTCGGCGACCGCGGTCTCCCAGGCGACCGGTTCGAGCGTGAAGAGGTCGCTGTGCCGGACGCTGTACGCGGTGACGCCGCCGGTCACGACGAACCCGAGCGCGGGCAGATTGACGGCCGGCAGCGGGCTGGCGCCGGCGACGTAGACGACGCCGGCGACGGCCGGGACGAGGGAGCCGGCGAGCAGCGTCCAGGTCTGCCGGCGGTAGACGCCCCGGGTCGACCGGACGCGCTCGACGAGCAGGCCGGTGGCCGCGACCACGAGCGCGTAGACGTACACCATGAACGCGTAGAACAGCGGGCCGTGGTCGGTGTCGAGCAGGACGTAGCCGTCGACGGTGACCTGGCTGGTGGCCTCCCAGAGCAGCGTCGTCGCGGGGTAGGTGCCGGCGAGCGCGAGCACGGCGAGCGGCGGGGTCGCGAGCGCGCCCCACGCCCACCGCGGAATCGCGTCGGCGTACCCGACGTACGCCGCGACGTACGCGAACCACAGCAGGGGCGCGGTGACGTTCCCGAGGTACTGCACTCGCGCGAACAGCAGCTGGGCCGCGTAGCCGGTCACGGTCAGTTCGGCGGCGTAGCCGAGCGTCCAGGTGGCCGTCGCGAGGAACAGCGGCACGGCGAGCCACGTGGACTGCATGCCGCGGTCGGTGCGGCGCGCCAGCCAGACCGCCGTGGCGGTGAACGCCAGTCCGGCCGCTGCCAGCGGCGGCGCGTACGGCGTCACCTGGACTGTCATGGCTCCCGCGTGACGCCCCCTTCAGATAGAAGTGACGGCCGGCGACCGTAACGCTAACCCGGTCAGGTGGCGGACAGTTCGACATGATTGCCATCGTCGGCGGCGGCATCGCGGGGCTGGCGGCCGCGCGACGCCTCCAGGCGCGCGGCGTGGACGCCCGGGTGTTCGAGGCGTCCGACCAGGTGGGCGGGCTGGCGGCGACCCGCGAGACGGCTGGCGACCCCATCGAGGCGTTCTACCACCACCTCTCCGCCTCGGAGGAGACCATCGTGGAGGTCATCGAGGAGCTGGGGCTGGGCGAGGACCTGCACTGGCCCATCGGGAAGAACGCCTACTACGTCGACGGCACCGTCCACCCGATGGACAAGCCCTGGGAGATTCTGGCGTTCCCGTACCTCTCGACGTACGACACGTTCCGGCTGGCGATGCTCACCCAGGAGGTCGACGTCCGCGGCGGGATTCCCGCCTTCGACACCTACGACCGCATCGAGGACTTCGAGGACGTGGGCGTCGAGGAGTTCCTCGTCGACCATACCACCCGTGGCGTCTACGAGCGGTTCTTCGAGCCGCTGCTGGAAGCGAAGTTCGGGAGCCGGATGGGCGACGTGAGCGCGGCGTGGCTGCTCGGTCGCATCAAGTTCCGGGGCGAGCGCGACCTGCTGCGCGGGGAGCCCCTGGGCTACCTCGACGGCGGCTTCGGCCGCCTGCTGGACGCGCTCGTCGAGGACGTTGGCCGCGAGCACATCGAGACCGGGACGCGCGTGACGGGCATCGAGCGCGGCGCGGACGGCGAGGTAGAGGCCGTGACCGTGGAGCGCGGGACGGAAGGGGGGACGGAACGCGTCGAGGCGGACGGCGTCGTCGTGGCGGCAATGCCGAACGTCCTGGAGAGCCTCACCGGCCACGAGTGCGGCGTCAGCTTCCAGGGGACGGTCTGCTCCATCGTCTCGATGGACGAACCGCTGACCGACACGTACTGGCTGAACATCGCCGACGACGCGCCGTTCGGCGCGCTCATCGAACACACGAACTTCATAGACCCGGCCCAGTACGGCGGCGAGCACCTCCTGTACGTCCCGAAGTACGTCCAGAGCCGCGACGACGAGGTCTGGCAGATGAGCGACGATGAGGTCCGCGACCACTGGCTATCGGGCATCGAGTCACTCTTCCCCGGGTTCGACCGCGAGTCCGTGAACTGGGTGGAGACCACGCGGAACCCCAGGACTGCACCCGTCTACGAGCGCGGCTACCTCGACATGGTGGTCCCCTACGACCTCGCGAGCGAGGGCCACGAGGACGTCTACTACGCGGGGATGGCGAGCCGCGCGCAGTACCCGGAGCGGTCGCTGAACGGCGGCATCGTCGCCGGCTACGAGGCGGCCGACCGGATTCTCGGCGAGCAGTAGCGGTCGAAGCCGAGCGCGACTAGGGTTCTGCGGCGAGCGCGTGGTGGTAGTCGAGCGCACGGTACAGCACGTACAGCACGGCGTTCAGCGCGCCAGCGTAGACGAACAGACGGCCGAGACCCGCGAATGCGCGGCCGAAGACGCCAATTTGGGCCAGACCGTACAGGAAGAACGCCGCGAGGACGCCCCAGACGAGGAGGATGGCGGCGATACGGGCGCCGTCTTCGACGTACGTCTCGACGCTATCGGGGGAGGGCGGTCGGGTCACGTCCCGTCGTCCCGCCGACGGTAAGGTAAGTCTACTGGAAGTTCTGGCGCCGACACGAGCGGCGCTCGACTGTGGAACTATATCCCGGGGCGCCCAACCCCGTGACATGGCTGTAGAACTGCGCCCGGGCGTCTGGCAGGTCGCGCTCCGCGGCGTGAACGCCTACCTCGTCGAGGACGACGCCGGCCTCGCGCTCGTGGACACGGGGCTGCCGTGGCAGGCCGACAGCGTGCGACGCGCGCTCGAAGTCGCGGGGTTCTCGACGCGGGACGTCGACCGCGTACTGCTCACGCACTACGACGTCGACCACGTCGGCGGACTCCGGTCGCTACTCGATTCGGCCGGCGAAATCGAGGTGTGCTGCGGCGCGGGCGACGCCGAACTCGTCGTCGGGAACCGGAAGCCGCCGCTGTCCGTCCCGAAAGGCGTCAGTCAGCGGCTCGGCAGGGTGCTCACGCCGAGCGTCCACACGCCGGTTCGGGCGCTCGGCGACGGCGACGAAGTCGGCGGCTTCGAGGCGGTGGCGACCCCCGGCCACACGCCCGGCCACGTCACGTACGTCCACGAGGAACTCGGCGCGGTCTTCCTCGGCGACCTGGTGCGCGAGGACGACGGCCGACTGGAGCCGTCGCCGTGGATCATCTCGAGTGATACGAGCCAGCTACCGGGGAGCGTCCGGCGCGTGCTCGACCGCGCCCCCGCCTTCGAGGCGGCCTGTGTCGGGCACGGCGAACCGATTCGGTCCGGCGGGCGGGCGGCGCTCGCCGCGGTCGTCCAGTGAGAGTTCGTCCGGTCGTCACTCAGTGAGCGGGCTCCGCCGTCAGTCGGTGAACGGGCTGTCCTCGGGGTCGACGTCGCCCGGGTCGTCGACGCCGCCGCGCTCGACGTCGCCCTCGTCGGTCTCGACGTAGACGTCGTCCTCGTAGCCCGCGTCGGCGTTCTCGAACGCAGATTCGTCCAGTTTCTCCGGGGTCGCGGGCGCGTCCGGGAGGCCGTCCGCTGGCCGGAACTCGCCCAGGGGGTCGTCGACGCTGACGCCGTGTTCGTCGAAGAAGCCGGCGTAGCGGTCGTAGTGGGCGCCGAGTTCGTCGCCGGGGAACTCCATCATCTCCGCCCAGCCGTGGTTGTAGAAGTCGAAGTTAGCCACGATGTGCGTGATTTCGCGGGCTTCCGCCTCCGGGTAGCCGGCCTGGAGGGCGACGAGGTACATGTCGATGGTGGCGTCGAAGAAGCCGTCGAGGTGGGCCTCGCGCTCGTCTCGGCGCGCCGCCGGGGCCTTGTCGAGGAAGATGCCCGTGTGGAGGTCAACGAGTTTGTCGTGGACGACGTCGCGCAATCCCGGGACCTCCAGGGCCTTCCGCGACGCGAAGTGCCGGACGTTCTGGCGGAGCTTCATGCCCGACTGTAGGGAGGCGACCCCCAAGAACGTCCCGACACCGACAGCGCCGTTACTGGACGTACGCCACGTCGGCGTCGTCCGTGAACGGCACGCGCGTGACCGGCCGGAGGTACGTCACCCGGACGAATCCGGGCTGGGCGGTCGGCTGTACCATCGGCTGTGTCCCCTCGGGACACGGGAGGCTATCGCCAGGGCGGACGAGTTCCGAGACGAGACGGTAATCCTGTGACATCGGTGGACGGCCGGCCCGCGTAAGCCGCGGTTACCGGGCTCTGCCATTGGTATCGACCGACCTACCAAGACCGTTTCGGAACGTGTAGATGTGATTACCAGTGTCGGGCGCTCGCGTCGAAAAATCGTGTCGGTGCGGTCGGCTACTGGAAGCCGATCTCGTGTCGCCGGTCGTCCTCCTCCTTCGGCACGCTGATGCGACAGACGCCGTTGTCGTGTTCGGCGGTCGCCTGCTCGGGGTCGATGTGCCCGGGGAGTGCGATGGCGCGCTCCAGTCGCATGGGTCGCTCCTGGAGGAGCGCGCGCTCACCCTCGCTGGAATCGGCGACCGACTCCTCGCTCCGGTCGGCCGTCACGTAGAGATTGTTCGCGTCCGCGTGAACGGAGATGTGCTCCTCGTCGAAGCCCGGAGCGTCCAGCAACACGACCAGTTCGTCGCCGGACTCGACGACGTCGATGTTCGGCGTCGCCGCGGGCGGCTGGTACTCCGCAGTCTCGGTCTGCTGCTGGCCGGTCGGAATACCAGGGGCAGCGGCGCCGGACTGCGGCATCGACGTGGTCGTCGCCCCGACGGGCGCCCGACCGGTCGCTTCCCAGGCTGCCGCCGCGTACGGGACCCCCTGGGTGGTTCGGTGTCGGTCAGTCATCGCATCGACGGCTGCGAGACCGGCGACCCGACCATCGTCGACTGCTGGCCGCCAGCCGGCTGTTGGTGCTGTTCCTGGCCGATTCCCTGCTGACCGATAGAGTGCTGCTGGCCTCCCTGTTCGGCGCCGAGTGCGATGCCGAGCTGCGGGACGACCTGCGCGAGCTGCTGGCTGCTGAGCCCGATTCGGCGCCCGAGCGTGTCCGCCAGGAGCTTCGTGTCCGCCGCCTCGACGTGCTGCCGGGCCTGGCCGTGACTGCTCATCCGCTGGCCCGACTGGGGCTGGCCGCCGGCCTGCTGATGCTGGCCGACCAGCGGACTAGCGGGAATCCCCTGGGACTGTCCGCCCATCCGTGGCTGCGGGCTCCACTCGCCGACGGACTGCTGTCCGGGCTGCGGCTGCTGTTGGCGCGACTGGATACCCTGAGCCTGCGGCTGCTGGAGCTGTGACTGCGGCTGCTGGATGCTCTGGGCCTGCGGCTGCTGAAGCTGGGACTGCGGCTGCTGGGCCTGTGGCTGCTGGGCCTGTGGCTGCCGGCCCTGTGGCTGCCGGCCCTGTGGCTGCTGGGCCTGTGGCTGCTGGATGCCCTGCGGCTGCTGAAGCTGGGACTGCGGCTGCTGGGCCTGTGGCTGCCGGCCCTGTGGCTGCCGGCCCTGTGGCTGCTGGGCCTGTGGCTGCTGGATGCCCTGCGGCTGCTGAAGCTGGGGCTGCGGCTGCCGGCCCTGCGGCTGCTGGGCCTGTGGCTGCTGGGCCTGTGGCTGCTGGGTCTGTGGCTGCCGGCCCTGTGGCTGCTGGAGCTGTGACTGCGGCTGCCGGCCCTGTGGCTGCTGGGCCTGGTGCTGCTGGCCGACTGGTACGGGCTGTTGTTCGACTGACGATAGCTGTGGCTGCTGGAAGCTTGGCTGGCGCTGCATTGTGGAATCAGCCCCCGTGAAGGGACACTCGCACCGACAACGCCGCTACGGATAAAGCAGCCAGATGGTTCACCCGAATTCAGCCGCTTCAGCCCCTGTAACGCAGTATTACCGGGGAGTGCTTGATTCGCGGGCGTATCGGGGCGCCAGCGAAGCGATGGAGACTGGGCGAACCTACGAGCGCGAAAGCCCGTCCTACTCGTCCGAACCGGGGTTGCATCCATCGTTGGCCGCCAGCGCCCACACGTGCGCATAGCCAACTATTTACAAGGCCTCGACCTCGAAGCTGCCGAATTCGGGCTGCCGAGGAGATAGCAATCCACTTTAACCCTGAAGGCGTCACCCCGGGTATGAGCGAGTCGTACGTGATAATCGGCGACGGTATCTCGGGCAGTTCCGCCGCCGAAGCCATCCACGAGGAGGCCCCCGACGCGGACGTCACCGTCGTCACAGACGAGGGTGAAACCCTGTACAACCGCATCCTCATCAAGGAGTTCGCGAAGGGGAAGCTCCCCGAGGCTCCGATCAGCATCCACGACCCGGACTGGTACGACGAACGGGACATCGACATCCGGCTGAACACGCTGGTGACTGCCGTCAACCCGGACGCGCACACCATCGAGACCCACGAGGGCGACGAGATCGACTACGACAAACTGCTGGTGGCGGCGGGCGGCACGCCGAACCAGCTCCCCGTGGAGAACTCCGACGCCGAGGGCGTCCACCACTTCTGGACGTTCGAGGACGCGCGGCGCATCCGCGAGCACGCCGAGGAGGCCGACACCGTCGTCGTCGTCGGCGCGGGGCTGCTCGGCATCGACCTGGCGGCCATCTGCGGCGGCCAGGGCGTCGACGCGAAGTACCTGATGCGCGGCAACCGCTGGTGGCGGTACGCGCTCAGCGAGGAGGGCGCCGAGATCGTCCACGAGGGCCTCCGCGAGAAGGGCGTCGAGCCCGTCTTCGAGTCCGGCGCCGACCGCTTCGAGACGAACGACGACTGCGAGGTTGTCGCGACCGTCGACGGCAACGGCGACCGCCACGAGTCCGACTTCGTCGGCGTCGCCATCGGCCTCGACTTCAACGTCGAGATTCTCCAGGACACGGACGTCACCATCGAGAACGGGGTTCACGTGGACGAGTACATGCGGACCGACGTGGAGGACGTCTACGCGGCCGGTGACATCACCCAGTACTGGGACACCATCCTCGACGAGCGCGCGCAGAACGGCTCCTGGGGGTCCGCGAAGCAGCAGGGCGCGCTGGCGGGGAAGACGATGCTCGCGGACGCCGGCCACGACGTCGACGTGGAGCCGTTCCGCTGGGTGTCCTCGTACTCCATCACGCACTTCGACTTCCCGTTCCTCTCGTTCGGCTTCCCGACGCTCGGCGACGAGTCCTGCGAGCGCTCGTACGGCGACAACGAGTGGCGGCGTCTCGCGTTCAAGGACGGCAAGCTCGTCGGCGGCGTGCTCATCGGGAACCTCGCGCCGCAGTCGAAGTACAAGCAGCTCATCAAGGACGAGGCGGTCGTCGCGGACCAGCAGGACGTCCTGCTCAAGGAGAACTTCGAGCTCGAGGAGCTCGCGACCGCGACCCAGCAGTAGCGACCGGCCCGCAACCGCCGATTCTCGCGTACGACTCCACCGCGTTCTGCGACCGCATACCGACGACCCGACCGCCGACAGGCTTATGCCGTATCGTGTGATACGTTAGCGTGGCACACTCGTGCCGGTGACCGGATGAACCCCACGATCCACGCGACGAAAGCCGAGTCCCCCGCCGCGGCCGCCACGGACGGCGGCACTCACGCGCCGGTCCGGGACTTCGACGAACTCGACGACCACGCACAGGACGTGCTTCACGAGGCAGCCGTCGGCGACGCCGTCACCCTCGACGAGGAGGAGGCCGCGGCGTTCACCGACGGCGAAGTCGTACGGTTCACCGGCTACTATCGCATCACCGTCGCGCACTGACCGGGCGCCCGACCGACCGAGCGACTCGTGGTCCGAGTCCCAGACCCCTACCCCAACCGAAGCCGTTTTTCCGGTCGGCGACCGAGGTTCCGCCATGAGCCAATCCGGCGGGAGCACGGACATGACACTCGCCTTCGAGCTGTCCGCGCTGAAGGCACTCGCCAAGCCCGGGACCGCGTTCGCTGGCGCCCGCCAGTGGACCGAGTACGTCGGCGTCGTCTCCGACGAGCCCACGTACGTCGTCACCAACTTCACGCGCAAGCGTCGCATCCGTCAGGACTTCTTCTCCGGCCCGAAGAGCCGGGAGGACAGCCTCGAATCCGTCAAGGGCCAGTTCGACACCGAGCGCCACGTCTTCATCGGCACGAGCGACGAGGACAGACAGCTCGCCGAGGACGTCGGCTGGGAGTACCTCTCGCTGGAGGACGCCGCCGAGAACGCCGACTGGGAGCTCGCGACCGACGACGAGCCCGACGCCCTCCCCGACGAGCCCGAGCGCGACGACTGGCCGTAGCGCCGGGAGCCGGCGGTCCGGCGTCTCGACCAATTCGTTTAGGCGACCGACAGAAGGCGGTGGGGGTCCTCGTCACCGTAAACCCAGATGGCGAGCCAGAGACCGGACCCCGACGAGATGGTCGAACCGTGCGCGAACTGCGAGCGGGAGACGCCCCACGCCGTCACCGTCGAACTCCGAACGGAGAGCGCCGACGGCGCGAACGCGTCGTTCTCCCGCGAACCGTACCGCGTCGCGGAGTGCCGGACGTGCGGCGAGGCGTTCGCCCAGCGGATGAGCGACGCCTGACCCGCCTGCTGTCCCTGCGACTGTCACTCGTTCCCGAGCGTCGCGGCCGTCAGTTCACGTCCTTCCGCCGGAAGTACAGCTGGCTGGCGGCGACGAGCACGAGCGTGGCCGCGGTGAGGATGGCGGCGCCGGCGACGTCGTAGGTGCCGTCGACGAGGATGGCGGTCGGGTCGAAGTACCGCATCGGCGCGATGGCGCCGGCCCACGAGTAGTCCGTGCTGGTGAGCAGCGATTCGAGGAGGAACAGCGCGAAGACAGTGCCGGCGGCGCCGCGCTGGGCGACGCTCGCGCGGTCGAAGACGACGCTGAACGCGAGGCCGATGGCGGCGCAGGCGAACAGGTACGGCAGCGAGAGCGCGTGGACGACGACGAGGTCGGTGGTCCCGATGGGGTAGCCGATGGCCCGCGTCGCGACCCAGGTCACCGCGGCGACGACGACGTTGACCAGGAGGACGCCGGGCGCGAGCGCGAGGAACTGCTCGCCGACGAGGCGGGCCCGGGAGACCGGTAGCGAGAGCAGGACGTCCATCCGACCCGACTCGACGTCCCCGGCGATCAGCGAGGCGGCGCTGTACGCGAGGTAGAGGCCGAGGAGGATGACCCACGCGAACTGGTAGAGTTCGGTGGCGAGGAAGCCCTCGATGGTGTTGAACGCGCGCAGACCGAACGCCTCGACGAAGACGGGCGGGAGCGCCTCCACGTACTCCGCGAGGTCGAGGTTGGTCGTGAACGACGGGAAGAACGCGGCGTAGAGGCCGCTGAACGCCGACAGGCCGACAGAGAGCGCGAGCATCCCGAGCAGGCGTCGGCGGGCGCCGTACCGCGCGAGCTCAAGCACTCGCCTCACCCCCGTAGAACTGGAGGAAGACGTCCTCGAGGGGCGCCTCCTCGACGTCGAGTTCGAGCAGCGAGTAGCGGTCGAGTTCGTCGACGAGCGCGTCCATCCCGCCGGTGTACGTCAGTGACACTCGCGTAACGCCGTCGACGTGCTCGGTCGTGAGGTCCGAGACGCCCGCGAGGTCGAAGGCGCCCTCGGGGAGGTCGCCGGCGACCCGGGCGCGGACGACCTTCCCGCTGCGGTCGAGCAGCGACTGGACGTCCTCGACGGCGACCAGTTCTCCCTCGCGGATGACGGCGACGCGGTCGCAGACCCGTCGCACCTCGCTGAGGACGTGACTGCAGAACAGGGCGGTGACGCCGCGGTCGCGTTCCGCGCGCAGGAAGTCGTTGAAGCGGGCCTGGAGCAGGGGGTCGAGGCCCGACGTCGGTTCGTCCATCACGACGACGTCGGGGTCGTGCATGAACGCTTGGACGACCCCGAGTTTCTGGACGTTCCCCGTGGAGTACGCCCGGATATCGCGGTCGAGGGGCGGGTCGAAGAGCTCCAGGAGTTCGTCGCGGCGGCTGCCGCCCTTGATGGACTCGTGGAGGTCCAGTATCTCGCGGCCCGTCGCCTGCGCGTCGAACTGTGGGTTCGCGGGGAGGTAGCCGGTGTCGGCGAGCGCGTCGAGGCGCTCGGACTCGACGGTGGTATCGCGACCGAGCACGCCGACCCCACCCGACGTGGGCGCCTGCATCCCGAGGAGTGTGCGGATGGCCGTCGTCTTGCCGGCGCCGTTCGGTCCGAGGAACCCGAACACTTCGCCGGCCTCGACGTCGAAGGAGACGTCGTCGACGGCGGTGAGGTCGCCGTAGCGCTTCGTGAGCGAGTCGACCTCGATGACTGCCATGCCTGGGAGTCCATCCCCCGACGGATGAGTGTTTCCCGGCGGGGGCGCTCCGCGGGGCTTAACCACCGCGGCCGCCAACCGGGAGGTGATGACGGAGCCACGCGTGCCGGGCACGGAGGAAGACGACGACTGGGTCGACCTGCCGTGTGGCGAGCGCGCCCACAGGAAGGACTTCGACCTGGGGATGCGGGAGTACGCGTGCTCGTGTGGGGACACGCACGCGGTCGTGATGGACATGCATCCGCCGTCGCGGTTCTTCCCCGAGTCCATCGTCGAGGTGCTCAAGGAGACCGTCGAGCCCGCCGAGAGCGACGAGTTCGAGGAGTTCGGCACGCCCCACCTGATGGGCGCCGTGATGGAGCAACTCCCCGAGGAGGTCACCGCAGTGGAGGCCGCCAACGACGGCAGCGTGGGCTACGCGCTGCTGTGGGTGACCGAGATGGACGCCCGGGAGCTCCACGAGGTCGTGGTGGAGCTGACGGTGGAGCTGATGGACCACGCCGTCAGTCACGCCGACGACGCGGCGGCCGCACAGTTCGAGGATCAGATGGCGGACTTCGACGTGACGGCGTTCGTCGACGCCTACCGGGACGCCCGCGAGTGGGACGACGAGTCCGGGCCGCGGGACGCCGACGCGCGCTGATTCTCCTTTTCAGTCGCCGCTGACGTCGATTTCGGTGACCGTGAGGTCTTCGAGCGCGAGCGCGAGGTTGCGCGTGTTCGCCTTCCAGCCGGCGTCGAAGAGGGTGCCGAGCGCGGGAATCGAACCGATGCCGGCGTCGACAAGGATGTTCACGAGCATCGCGGCGAGCTTCCCGCGGGCGACGCCGAGGCGCGCGGACTCCCCGACGATGTACAGCGAGACGAGGGCAGCCGCCGTGTCGCCGCCGACGGGGAGGACGCCGAGGACCGGGTCGATGCCGATCCGGTAGTTCGTGCCGGGAACCCGGATGGACTCGTCGAGCGCCCACGCAACGACTTGCATGCGCTTGACGGCTGTCCGGTCGACGTCGTCGGGCAGCTCGTCGAGGTCGAAGCCGTCGTTTAGCTCGGAGTCCAGCATGGCCCGACAGAGGTGCTGACGGCGAAAAAACTCGCTGGCCAGGGGGTGTCCGGCTGGTTACCGACTGGGACGGCGCGAGCCGCGGCCGAAACTCCGGCAGCCACGCCTTCGATATTCGTAATTCAGTTCCGAGAGTCACAACGTTCCGTGTAGCTTATTACGATGACCGAACTTCGAACTGGTAATGAGCGAGGACGACCGGACGATACTACTCGTCGGGAGCGGCCCCATCCAGATCGGACAGGCGGCGGAGTTCGACTACTCGGGCGCACAGGCGTGCCGAGCACTCCAGGAGGAGGGCGCCCGCGTCGTGCTCGTCAACTCGAACCCCGCGACCATCATGACCGACCCGGAGATGGCCGACGCCGTCTACATCGAGCCCATCACGACCGAGGCCATCGCGGAGGTCATCCGGCAGGAGGACCCCGACGGCGTCATCGCCGGACTCGGCGGCCAGACCGGACTGAACGTCACCGCGGAACTCGCCGAGGAGGGCGTCCTCGACGAGCACGACGTCGAGGTGATGGGGACGCCGCTGGACACCATCTACGCGACCGAGGACCGCGACCTGTTCCGCCAGCGCATGCAGGGCCTCGGTCAGCCGGTGCCGGCGTCGACCACCATCACGCTCGGCGACGGTGAGTCGACGACGGACATGGACGAGGACGCGCTCCGCGACCGCGTCGACGAGGCGGTCGAGGCGGTCGGCGGCCTGCCGGTCATCGCCCGCACGACGTACACGCTCGGCGGCAGCGGCTCCGGCGTCGTCCACGACTTCGACGAACTCGTGAGTCGGGTGCGGAAGGGCCTCCGGCTCTCCCGGAACTCCGAGGTCCTCGTCACCGAGTCCATCGCCGGCTGGGTGGAACTGGAGTACGAGGTGATGCGGGACGCCGGCGACTCCTGCATCATCGTCTGCAACATGGAGAACATCGACCCGATGGGCATCCACACCGGCGAGTCCACCGTCGTCACGCCGAGCCAGGTCATCCCGGACGACGGCCACCAGGAGATGCGTGACGCCGCGCTCGAAGTCATCCGGGACCTCGGCATCCAGGGCGGCTGCAACATCCAGTTCGCGTGGCGCGACGACGGCACGCCCGGCGGCGAGTACCGCGTCGTCGAGGTGAACCCCCGCGTCTCCCGGTCGTCGGCGCTCGCGTCGAAGGCCACCGGCTACCCCATCGCTCGCGTCACGGCGAAGGTCGCGCTCGGCAAGCGCCTCCACGAGATCGAGAACGAGATCACCGGCCAGACGACCGCGGCCTTCGAGCCCGCCATCGACTACGTGGTGACGAAGGTGCCCCGCTGGCCGAACGACAAGTTCCCCGAGGTCGACTTCGAGCTGTCGACGGCGATGAAGTCGACGGGGGAGGCGATGGCCATCGGGCGCACGTTCGAGGAGAGCCTGCTGAAGGCGCTGCGCTCCTCGGAGTACGACCCGAGCGTCGACTGGAGCGAACTGGGCGACGACGAACTCGCGACCGACTACCTGGAGACGCCGACGCCGGACCGCCCGTACGCCGTCTTCGAGGCGTTCGAGCGCGGCTTCACCGTCGACGAGGTGAACGACCTCACGGGCTACCGCGACTGGTACCTCGAGCGCTTCCAGAACGTCGCGGCGGCCTCCGACGCCGCGAGCGAGGGCGACTTCGCGACGCCGGCACAGCTCGGCTACACGAACAGCGAGGTCGCAGAGCTGGCCTCCGATGGTGGCGAGGTCGCGGTCGGCGACGTCGAGGACTCGGCGCCCGAGCGGACGTTCAAGCAGGTCGACACCTGCGCGGGCGAGTTCGCCGCCTCGACGCCGTACTACTACTCCGCGCGCTCCTCGGGGTCCACGAGGAGCGAAGTGCAAGCTGACCGCGACGCCGAGAGCGTCGTCATCGTCGGCGGCGGCCCCATCCGCATCGGGCAGGGCGTGGAGTTCGACTACTGCACGGTCCACGCGGTGCGCGCGCTGCGCGAGCAAGGCGTCGAGACGCACGTCGTGAACAACAACCCGGAGACGGTGTCGACGGACTACGACACGAGTGACGGTCTGTTCTTCGAGCCCATCACGGCCGAGGAGGTCGCGGACGTCGTCGAGACGACGAACGCGGACGGCGTGATGGTGCAGTTCGGGGGTCAGACGAGCGTCGACGTCGGCGAACCCCTCGAAGCCGAACTGGAGCGCCGCGGCCTCGACTGCGAGGTCATGGGGACGAGCGTCGAGGCGATGGACCTCGCGGAGGACCGCGACCGCTTCAACCGCCTGATGGACGACCTGGGCATCAGCCAGCCGTCGGGCGGTTCCGCGACGAGCGAGGCCGAGGCCCTCGACCTCGCGAACGAGGTTGGCTACCCGGTGCTCGTCCGCCCCTCGTACGTGCTCGGCGGACGCGCAATGGAGGTCGTCCACGACGACGACGAACTCCGCCACTACGTCGAGGAGGCCGTCCGGGTCAGCCCGGACAAGCCGATTCTCGTCGACGAGTTCCTCGCGGACGCGGTCGAACTCGACGTCGACGCCGTGAGCGACGGGGAGGACGTGCTGCTCGGCGGCGTGATGGAACACGTCGAGACCGCGGGCGTCCACTCCGGGGACTCGGCGTGCGTGATTCCGCCCCGGAGCCTCGACGACGAGACCATGGCTCGCGTCCGCGAGGTCACCGAGGAGATCGCGCAGGCGCTGGACACGGTCGGCCTGCTGAACGTCCAGTTGGCCGTGCAAGATGGAGACGTCTACGTCCTGGAGGCGAATCCGCGCTCCTCGCGCACCGTCCCGTTCGTCTCGAAGGCGACCGGCGTCCCGATCGCGAAGCTCGCGGCGAAGGTGATGGCCGGCGAGACGCTGGCCGACCTCGACGCGAGCGAGGGCGTGCCCGAGCAGTACAGCGTGAAGGAGGTCGTGCTGCCGTTCGACCGCCTGCCGGAGTCGGACCCTCGGCTCGGCCCGGAGATGAAGTCCACGGGCGAGGTCATGGGCACCGCGAGCGACCCGGGGATGGCGTACTGGAAGGCCCAGACCGCGGCGTTCAACGCCCCCGAACCCGGGACGACGGCGGTCGTCGACCTCCCGGTCGACGGCTTCGACGAGCACTTCGACGTCACCGAGTTCGCGGACGTCCCGGAAGCCATCCGCCGCGGCGAGGTCGACTTCCTCGTGAGCGACGACCAGGCGGCGCTGACGACGGCCGTCGAGGAGGAGATCGCCTACGTCTCCACCGAAGCGGCCGCCGAGGCGATGCTGGAGGGCGTGGCGGCCTCGGACGACGACCTCGACGTCGCGCCGGTCGGCGACCGCCCGGTTCGCGACGAGCAGTGGGGCTGAAGCGAGGAACAGACAGCGGAACGACGTCAGGCGAACAGGCGGACGACCGCCGCGACGGCGACGAGCGCGGTGAGCGCGTACCACGGCTCCTTCCTGACGGTGCGCCCGGCGACGCTGCCGAGGCGCTTCACGCCGAACGCGACGCCGACGACGAGGCCGGCGAGCGTGACGCCGACACCCGGGTAGCCGATTGTGGGGAGGAAGGCAGCGACGGCGCCGACGCTCCCGCCGAGCACCGCGGCGTGCCACTCCCGGAACGTGAACTCGTTCGCAGCGAACACCGATTCGGACCCGGCCATTATCTCTCGTTGGTGCGACCCGGAATATAACGCTTCGGGCCGCGAGCTAGCCGGTCGTTGGAGACGCAGTGAGGAAAAACGAGCGCGTCAGTCGGCGGCGGGCGGCACTCGACGCGTCTCGGTCATCGCCAGCACGTCGTCGAAGAAGTCGAGGGTGTCGTTCGGGCCGGGGTTGGCCTCGGGGTGGTACTGGCGGGTGAGCACGCCGAGTTCCTCGGAGTCGAGGGCCTCCGGCGTGTCGTCGTTGACGTTCACCTGCGTGACCTCCAGGTCGCCGGGGTCGGCGACGGTGTAGCCGTGATTCTGCGTGGTCATGACGACGCGGCCGGAGTCGTGGTCGAGGACCGGCTGGTTGACACCGCGGTGGCCGAACGCCATCTTCTCGGTGTCGCCGCCGAGCGCGCGGGCGACGACCTGCTGGCCGAGGCAGATGCCGGCGACCGGCACCTCGCCGACGTACTCGTCGACGAGGCGCTCGGCGGCCGGGAAGTTCGCGGGGTCGCCCGGACCGTTCGAGACGAACAGCACGTCGGGGTCGATTGCCTCGACGTCGGCGGGCGTGACGTCGTAGGGGAGGCGGTGGACGGTGGCGCCGCGGTCGACCAGCGAGTCGACGATGGAGCGCTTGGCGCCGCAGTCGACGAGCGCCACGTCAGTGTCGCCGTCGCCGTACGTTCGCACCTCGTCGACGCTGACGCGCGCGCCGATGTCCGTGAGGTCGGAGAGCTCGGGGCAGTCGGCGAGCTGGGCGCGGGCCTCGGCGGGGCTGGCGTCGGGGCCGGCGGAGACGCCGACCTGCATCGCGCCGCCCTCGCGGATGTCGAGGACGAGGTCGCGGGTGTCGAGGCCGTCGACGGCGGGGACGCCCTCCGCTTGGAGCCACTCGGCGACGTCGTCGGTGAGTTCGCGGGCGACGACGGCGCTCGGGTGGACGCGGTCTGACTCGGTGCGGTCGTCGCGGACGCCGTAGTTGCCGATGAGCGGGTACGCGAACGTGAGCACCTGGGCCTCGTAGGACGGGTCAGTGAGGCTCTCCTCGTAGCCGGTGTAGGCGGTCGTGAAGACGAGTTCGCCTCGCGCCGCCCCTGGGGCGCGGGCATTCGCCTCGACGACGTCACCGGTCTCCAGCGCGAGGTAGGCGTCTGGCATTACGAGATCCACACGGAGTTCGGAAGTATAAACCTTCCTTTCGAAGCTGAGTTACGATTTTCGCAATCCTTTTTGTGCAGGTGCCGCAACGGTAGGTATGGACGACGTCGACCGGCAGATTCTGGACGCGCTCCGGCGGGACGCACGAACGCCCTACACCGAAATCGCCGAGGACATCGGCGTCAGCGAGGGCACCGTCCGGAACCGCGTCGACCAACTCGTCGAGGACGGCGTCATCGAGCGGTTCACGGTCGCCACCTCCACCGGCAACGTCAAGGCGATGATCGAAATCGGGGTCGCGATGGACGTCGACACGAACGAGGTCGGCGACCGGATGGTCGAGTGGGACGCCGTCGACCACGTCTGGCAGGTGTCCGGGGACGAGGACATCGTGCTCGTCGTCGACGCCGCGGACACCGGCGGCGTCAACGACCTGATGACGAAGGCCCGCGAGCAGGACGCGGTGGTGTCCACGCGCACGCGGCTGATTCTCGACGAGCAACTCGGGTGAGTCGAAGCGCTATTAGGGTGGGTCGTCGTGCGTGAGCACATGAGCGACACCGAGCCGAGCGTCCCCGTGGAGTCCGGCAGGGACGACGAGACCGCCGAGAACGCCGAGCAGGCCGTCGTCGCAGTCGACGCTTTCGACGAGCGCGAGGGGCTGGCCAACCGCCTCGACGCCCACACTGGCGACGGCGTCCGCCACCGCGCGTTCACCTGCCTCCTGTTCGACGAGGACGGCCGCGTGCTGCTCGCCCAGCGCGCCGAACGCAAGCGCCTCTGGGACACGTACTGGGACGGCACGGTCGCCAGCCACCCCGTCGAGGGCCAGAGCCAGAAGGAAGCGACTCGCGAGCGCCTCGAGGAGGAACTCGGCATCACGCCCGACCAGTACGGCGACCTGGAGGTCACCGACCGCTTCGAGTACAAGCGCCACTACCTCGACCAGGGCCTGGAGTGGGAGGTCTGTGCCGTCCTGCAGGCGACGCTCCACGACACGAGCTTCGACCGCGACCCCGAGGAGGTCGGCGGCGCGATGTGGGTCGACTACGAGGACCTCCACGAGAATCCCCGGTACTACCGCCAGCTCCGGCTCTGCCCGTGGTTCGAGATTGCGATGCGGCGTGACTTCGAGGGCGACGCCGACCCCGTCCCGGACGGCGAGCGCGAGTAACGCCCGGCGCCCCCGACACCACCCCGACTTTTCCGTGCTGGCCGCGAACGCGGAGCCGTGTTCGTCCTGACGCGGGCCGCCTACGACGCCGTGCTCGACCACGCGGCAGCGGACGTCCCCCTCGAAGCCTGCGGCGCGTTCCTCGGCGAGCGCGTCGAACGTGAGGACGGCGAGAGCCTCCGTCGCGTGACGGCAGTCCGGCGGGTGCCGAACGTCGCCGACGCGCCCCGGGTGCGGTACGAACTCGACCCGGAGACGACGCTCGCGGTGTTCGACGAGGCCGAGGCGACCGGCCTGGAGGTTCTGGGCTTCTATCACTCCCACCCGTCGGGACCGAGCCACCCTAGCGCGACCGACCGCGAGCACGCCCGCTGGCCGGACCGCGTCTACGTCGTGGCGTCGCTGGCCGCCCGCCCCCCGACGCTAGACGCGTGGCTGTGGACGGGCGAGGCGTTCGAGCGCCAGAACGTCGCCGTCCGCTGACGGCCGGTCGGCGAGTTACCGCGTGGCAGGCGATCGGCCCGTCGGCAGAGAACCGCTACCCACGAATGGCGGTCCACACGCCGACGAGACCGAGAAGAATCGCGGGAATCATCGGAACGGCGAGGTAGGTGTCGCGGAAGCCCAGCCCGAAGCTCCCGGGGCCGACCCAGTAGAGGTACGCCGGTGCGCCCAGGCCGCAGAGCGCGAGGACGGCGACGAGTAACCACTGCGCGCGCTTGCTCATGTCGTCGGTGCCGGCGGCCTCCTGGGGTTCGTGGGGCTGGACCATCAGTCGAGTTCGCTGTCGGGTCTAACCACTACCTTCCCAAAGCCCTCCCGGTTCTCCAGTAGCTCGTGGGCGCGAGCCGTCTCGCTCATCGGGAGCACGTCCCGGATGCGGACGTCGAAGGTGCCGTCCCACACCAGTTCGAGGGCGTCGTCGGCCTCCCCAGGGGTGGCCATCGTCGACCCGAGGATGTCGAGTTGGTTCCAGAACACGCGCTGGACGTGGGTCTCGGGGCGGCCGCCGGTAGTCGCACCGCAGGTGACGAGGCGGCCCCCCTTCGCGAGCGATTTCAGGGAGTCGTCCCAGGTCGCCTCGCCGACGTGGTCGACGACGACGTCGACGCCGCGCTTGCCCGTCTCCGCCCGTATCTCGTCGGCGAAGTCGGTCTCCTCGTAGTTGATCGCGTGGTCGGCGCCGAGTTCCTCGGCGTACCGGAGTTTCTCCTCGGTGCTCGCTGTCGCGTACACCTCGGCGCCCGCGTGGTTGGCAATCTGGACGGCGGCGTGGCCGACGCCGCCGCTCGCGCCGAGCACGAGCACAGACTCGCCGGGCGAGACGTCCGCCCGCGTGTTCAGCATGCGCCACGCCGTCTGGAAGACGAGGGGTGCGGCCGCCGCCGTCTCCCAGTCGACGTGTTCGGGGACGGGAACGAGGTTGTCTGCCGGAACCGCGGCGTACTCGCTGTGCACGCCCGGGACGTGCTCGCCGATGACGTGGAAGGACGTGCAGAGCGGATACTCGCCGTTCCGGCAGAACTCGCAGGTCCCACAGGAGACGCCCGCCGACAGCGCGACCCGGTCGCCCTCCGAGAAGCGAGTGACGTCCTCGCCGACCTCGGCGACGACGCCCGCGCCGTCGCTGCCCGGCACGTGGGGCATCGCAAGGTCGAGGCCTGGCATCCCGCGCCGGGTCCACACGTCGAGGTGGTTGAGCGCGCCCGCCTTCACGTCCACCAGCACGTCCCCGCGACCGACCTCGGGGTCCGGGACCTCACCGTACCCGATCACGTCGGTGCCGCCGTGGCCGTCGAACCTGACTGCGTCCATGTCCGGTGGGTCGGGGCGACCGACCAAAACTGTGGGGTCTACGCTTTTCCCGGCGGCCTCCGTACCCCCGGCCATGGTCGACTTCCAGTCCAGGGACACGCGGCGCGGCGACGACGAGACCGAGGACGAACCCCCCGACGAGTCCGCGAACGACGACGGCGAGCACGGGGAGCACGACGACACCGGCCACGACCACACCGAGGACGACCACCACCACCACGACGTCGAGAGAGTCGGCGCGGCGGTACTGACGGTGTCCTCGACGCGCTCGCTGGACGACGACCCGGGCGGGGACGCAGTCGTCGAGGCGTTCGAGGTCGACGGCCACGAGGTCGTCACCCGCGAACTCGTCGTCGACAGTTACGACCGCGTCCAGGGCGCCGTCGACAACCTCGTCGGCCGGGACGACGTCGACGTGCTCGTCACCACCGGCGGCACCGGCGTCACGCCCGACGACGTCACCGTCGACGCCGCCCGCCCGCTGTTCGACACGGAACTGCCGGGCTTCGGCGAGCTGTTCCGGCGGCTCTCCTACGACGACATCGGGACGAAAGTCGTCGGGTCGCGGGCGACCGCGGGCGTCGTCGAGGGCACGCTCGTGTTCTGCCTGCCGGGCAGCGAGCACGCGACGACGCTGGGCACCGAGGAGGTCATCCTCCCCGAGATAACGCACCTGGTCGGGCTGGCGAACCGCTGACGAGCCGTCGAGGCGAACAGCTACCCGGCCGGCGTGTCAGTAACTACCACATAACGAATTCGCTCGTCCAGCACAGCCGAGTAGAGAGGCGACTAGCATGACACCGGAACGAACTGACACGGTCGAGGAGCGCCGACAGTTCCCGCAACGGTGGGCCGAGGAGGTCCACGGGAACCACAATCTCTCGTTCATCGACGAGTACCACGCAGCAGACTGGACCGGCCACTTCGACGGGAAGGAACTGACGAATCCCGAGTACAAGGACATGCAACGGGAACTCATCAGTGGGTTTCCGGACGCCGAGTTCACCTTCGGGCCCGTCGTCGTCGAGGGAGACACCGTCGCTGGCCACTGGGTGATGGAGGGAACTCACACGGGGGAGTTCGTCGGTCTCAAACCGACCGGTCGAACGGTGCGTGTCACCGGGACGTTTCTCACTCGCTACGACGAGGACGGACGAGCGGTCGAGACCTGGGAGAACATCGACCAGTTCGGGCTGCTCCAACAGCTCGGCGTCGCACCGGAGGACTTCACACTTGGGGGGCTGACGCGGACGCTGGTCAATCTGGTGAAAAGCGGGCGGTGAAGCGGTCCAGCAGCCGCTCACCGGAACCGCTGGCCTGACGCTCGCGATTCGGCAGTCAGTTGCGCCCGAGAGTACGGATTCGCGCTCCGCGTGCCGGTGTGGCGAAGTCTCGCTCCGCGTCGACTGTTTCGCTGACACACCGTCACTAGAGCGACCGTTGTCCACTCGTGGTTCACGCAGAAACTGAAGGGCGGCTACGTCGGCTGGGCTCGGGGGCGTTACGCGGTCGCGTTCTCGGCCGCCTGCTCGTCGCCGCCGAGCATGCCGGCGAGCGCGTCGCCGAGGCTCCCGACGTCGTCGTTCAGGAACGCGTCGATAGTGGCGTGGATCTCACCGACGCGGTCGGGGACCTGCTCGGGGAGGTCGCTCGGCGGGCCCTGGGTGGCCTCGGTGTCGTTGCCACCGGCGGCCGCGGGCACGTCACTCGGCGGACCGGCGTGGGCGGCCGTCTCGTCGCCGTCCGTGGCGTTCTCGTCGGCGTCGGCCGCGTCACTGTCTGTCTCGTCGCCGTCCGCGCGGTCGTCACCGCCGCGGTCGGCCTCGTCCGGTGCGTTGTCGTTCGCCGGTTCGGCTGGCGTGGCGGCGCCGGCTGCGACCGCCCCCGCGAGGAGGACGGACGCCGCGACGGCGACCGCGAGCAGTGTTCGAGCGTTCATCGCACTCGGGGCGAGACGCCACACCCACTTCAACCGGGAGAACCGTGCATCCGAGTTCCGGCGCCTCGGTCCGCCTCAACCCCGATTAACTCGATTTGGGTCGAGTTTGCCGGCACGAACGGGAACGACTACGAGGCCGGCCCCGGAAGCTGGCGTATGGACAAGCAGGCGCTCCGCGAGCGCGTCTGGGACGGCCTCGAGGACAGCGGCGTCGCCCGGTTCCCGTTCCCGCCGCACGGCCGCATCCCGAACTTCGCGGGGGCGAGCGAGGCCGCCGACCGGCTCGCGGGGACCGAAGCGTGGCGGCGTGCCGACGTGGTAAAGGCGAACCCGGACGCCCCGCAGTTGCCCGCGCGCCGGGCCGCGCTGCACGCCGGCAAGACCGTCTACATGGCGGTCCCGCGCCTCCGCGACGAGGAGTGCTTCCTCGAACTCGACCCCGAGAAGATCGACGACCTGGACGCCGCCGCGACGCTCTCGCACGTCGACGAGCACGCGACCCAGGTCGGACCGGAGGCCGTCGACCGCGTCGACCTCGTGCTCTCGGGGAGCGTCGCCGTGACGGAAGCGGGCGCCAGGGTCGGGAAGGGCGAAGGGTTCAGCGACCTCGAGTTCGGGATACTCCGGGACCTCGGACTCGTCGACGACGAGACGGCCGTGGCGACCACCGTCCACGAACGCCAGGTCGTCGCCGACGGCGAGGTCGACCCGGACCCACACGACGTCCCGATGGACCTCGTGGTCACGCCCGAGCGCGTCGTGGAGACCGACACTCCCTACGACCGCCCCGACGGCGTCGACTGGACCGAGGTGAGCGACGAGGACGTCGCGGAGATGCCGGTACTGTCCAGAATCCGGGGCGAAACTTAACCCGGAGGGCGCCGAACCCGGGCGTGTGACCGCCGACGAGGACGCCGCCGCCGTGCTCGCCGACCGCCTCGCCGAGCGCGACGACGACCCCGAGTGCGCGCGCTGTCCGAAGCCCGCGGACTACTTCCTCTACGAACCCGGCCGCGTCGAGACGTTCGTCTGCTGGGAGCACGTCAGCCCGTTCTCGGCGGCCGTCGACGACCCGGAGGAGGTCCGGCCGGGACGTCCGCTCGCGCTCTCGCTGTGAACGCGAGCGCCCACAAGGCATTTGGACTGTCCTGCCGCCCGTAGACGCGTGATTCCCTCCCTCGGCGAAGCGGGCGGCGAGTGGCTCTCCCTCCTCGTGGTCATCGTGGTCGTCTTCGTCGCCCTCCCCACGGTCGGCATGTACCGGGAAGCCAGCGCCCACAGCCCCCGGCCGGGCGCGTGGACCGCCGGGATGTGTGTCGCGTCGGCCGGCGTGCCCGTGCTCGGCTCGCTCCTCGTCTGGCTGCTGTACACGAGCGTGGAAGTCGGTCGGTGACCGGGGCGTACCTACTCCATCGGCGCCATCGTCGCCGTGAACACCGCCACGTCGTCGGATTCGTTGCGCGCGCCGTGCGGGACGCCGCGCTCGTGGACGACCACGCCAGGCGCCACGACGGTCTCCTCGTCGTCGCCCTGCACGACGACCACCTTGCCCCGCAGGACGTGGAAGGCGTTCGTCTGGTCGGCGTGCTCGTGGGGCTCCACCTCGGCGCCGGGACCGAGCGCGAACGCCTTCACGAGCGCGTCCTCACTGAAGAACAGTTCCTCGGTAATGACCTCGCCGTCGTCGGGGTCGAGGTCTGTCGGGTAGCGGTCGAGTGCCATACCACAGAGACGCAGGCCGGGGACTTCAGTCCCGGGCCGGCCGCGGCCTCACAGACTGCGCCGGGTCAGGCCGTCAGTTCCTCGGCGACGGCCGTGGCGTCCAGGAGGGCGGGGTCGACGGTCAAGTCGAGGACGCCCTTGACGAACTCGGGGACGCCGTCGCCCGTGTACGCGACGGTGCGGAGGTCGGGGTTCAGTTCGCGGGCGACCGGGATGGCCGTCGCCTCACCGACGTCGGTCAGGACGAACAGGTCGGCGTCGGCGACTCCGGCGTCCTCCAGGCGCTGGCCGGACGCGACTCCGTCCAGTCGGGTGACGTCGGCGCCTTCGGCTTCGAGGGCGTCGGCGATGCCGGCGTCGGATCCCACGACGATTGCACGCATACCAGTCCGTCGGGCTGGCGGCTTGAAGAACCTGCCGAGTCCGAAAAGGGAGTTACTCGTACTCGATGGTCGCGGGCGGCTTGTGGGTGACGTCGTAGACGACCCGGGAGACGTCGTCGATGGTGCCGGCGATACGGGACTGCAGGCGCTGGAGGGTCTCCCACTCCAGTTCCTGGGCACGAGCCGTCATGCCGTCCCGGGACTCGACGGAGCGCACGGCGACGACGTGACCGTGGACGCGGTTGTCGCCCTTGACGCCCGTGGCGCGGCCGAGCACGGCGGCGAACGCCTGCCAGGGCTCGTACTCCTCGAGTTCCTCCTCGACGATGTGGGTGGCCTCCCGACAGACCTCGACCTTTTCGGGGGTGACCTCGCCGATGACGCGGACCGCGAGACCGGGGCCGGGGAACGGCATGCGCTCGCTGATGACCTCCTCCAGACCGAGGTGGCGGGCGACCTCCCGGACCTCGTCCTTGTAGAGGTCGCGCATCGGCTCCACGATGCCGTCGAAGCCGACGCGCTCGGGCAGGCCGCCGACGTTGTGATGGCTCTTGATGGTGCCCTCGCTCTCGATGCGGTCCGGGTAGATGGTGCCCTGGACGAGCTGGGTGGCGCCGACCTCCTCGGCGACCGTCTCGAACTCCCGGATGAACTGCTCGCCGATGCGGTGACGCTTCTCCTCGGGGTCCGTGACGCCCTCCAGTTCGTCGAAGAAGCGCTCGCTGGCGTCAACGATGCGGAGGCTCTCCATGTAGTCGAAGACCTCACGGATCTCCTCGGTCTCGCCCTTCCGCATCAGACCCGTGTCCACGTAGACGGGAACGAGCTGGTCGCCGACGGCCTCGTAGGCCAGCGCGGCGGCCGTCGAGGAGTCGACGCCACCAGACAGCGCGATGATGGCCGTCTCGTCGCCGAGGTCCTCGCGGATCTCCTCGCGGGCCTCGTCGACGAAGGAGTCGACGTCCACCATCAGTTCGTCACCTCCGGCTCGCGGTCGTCCGCCGGGTCCACGTCCGCGCGTTCGAGCACGGCGTCCAGGAGGCCGACGAAGGGCGGACTCGCCCTGGTGGGCCGCGAGCGGTACTCGGGGTGGAACTGCGTCCCGAAGAAGAACGGGTGCTCGTCGTACTCCACGATCTCCATGCGGTTGCCGGCCTCGCCGGAGAACGTCAGGCCATCGCTCGTGAGGTCGTCGATGTACTCGGGGTTGACCTCGTAGCGGTGGCGGTGGCGCTCCGTGCAGGAGGTGCCGCCGTACAGCTCCGCGGCGAGCGTCCCGGGCTGAATCTCCGTCTCGTGGGCGCCCAGTCGCATCGTGCCGCCGAGGTCTTCGAGGTCGTACTGCTCGGGCAGCAGGTCGATGACGGGGTACGGCGTCTCGTCGTCGATTTCGGTCGAGTGGGCGCCCTCCCACCCGAGGACGTTGCGCGCGTACTCCACGACCGCGAGCTGGAAGCCCAGGCAGAGCCCGAGGAACGGCACGTCGTGCTCGCGGGCGTACCGAATCGCCTCGATTTTGCCCTCGGTCCCGCGGGAGCCGAAGCCGCCCGGGACGACGATGCCGTCGGCCTGTTCGATGCGCTGCTCGTGGTGGTCGTGCATCTCCTCGGAGTCCACCCAGAGCACGTTCACGTCCACGCCCGCCTCCAGGCCGGCGTGCTTGAGCGCCTCGTGGATGCTCATGTAGGCGTCCTCCAGGGCGTACTTCCCGACGAGCGCGATGTCGACCTCGCCGGTGCGCTCGCGCGTGACGAGGTCACGCCACTCCGTCGAGCGCTCCTCGGGGGGCAGCGCGTCGTCGGCGATGTCGAACCGCTCCATGACGTACTCGTCGAGACCCTCCTCCTCGACGGTCAGCGGCACGTGGTAGACGTCCTCGACGTCCGGATTCGAGAACACGGCGTCGGTCGGCACGTCGCAGAACAGCGCGATCTTCTCCCGCACGTCGGGGTCGAGTCGGTCCTCGCAGCGTCCCACGAGGATGTCCGGCTGGAGACCGATGGACCGGAGTTCCTTCACGGAGTGCTGGGTCGGCTTGGTCTTCTGCTCGCCGTTCTGGGAGTACGGCACGAGCGTGACGTGCGCGAACAGGATGTCCTCGTCGTCCTGCTCGTGGCTGAACTGGCGGAGCGCCTCCAGGAACGGCATCCCCTCGATGTCACCGACCGTGCCGCCGACTTCCACGAGGCAGACGTCGCTGCCCTCGGCCGCCTCGCGGATGCGGCGCTTGATGTCGTCGGTGACGTGAGGGATAATCTGGACGGTCTTCCCCAGGTAGTCACCGGCGCGCTCGCGCTCGATGACGTTCTGGTAGACCTTCCCCGTGGTGACGTTGTGGTCGGAGGTCATGTCCTCGTCGAGGAACCGCTCGTAGTTCCCGAGGTCGAGGTCGACCTCGCCGCCGTCCTTCAGCACGTACACCTCGCCGTGCTGGTAGGGGTTCATTGTACCCGCGTCCACGTTCAGGTACGGGTCTATCTTCACCGCAGTAACGTCGAAGCCCGCGTTCGAGAGCAGTCGCCCGAGACTCGCCGCCGTGATGCCCTTCCCCAGGCCCGACATCACGCCGCCAGTCACGAACACGAATTTGCTCCCCAGCGAGGGGTCGTATCCGGTCTCCGTCGGCATACTGACCGTCCGGCAGGCGCGGCAAAAACCGTTTCGGGACGCCCGCCGCGCGGCAGGGCGTGCCACCCGACAGCGGCGGCCGTCCGACGGAGGCTGATAGCCGCGTTCCGGGTCAGACGAGGCTCAACAGGTCGAGCACGTACTCGACGTACTTGTCGAAGCGGCCCTCCTCGGGGTCGTCGTTCGACTCGTCGCTCCCAGTCACAGTTTGAGTCAGGGCGCGCGTCATAGTAATCGTTCGCCCGGTGCGGGCGAGAGTCAGCCGACGACTCCCTAGCAGGCGTCCAGGAGGAACGGCGCGACCGTCTCGGCCACGGTGTCGAGCTTCCCGACGAAGAAGTGGTCGCCATCCAGTTCAACGACCGTGCAGTCCAGCTCGCGGGCGGCCTCGACGACCGGCTCCCAGTCCGCGGTGTCGTCCCGCGTCGCGTACACCACCTGGAGGGGGGCCGCCACGTCCGCGAGCGCCGCGGCGGCGTCGAGGCCGGCGGGCAGTTCAGCCGTGGGCGCCAGCAGTGACACCGCACACGGGTCCACCTCGGTCGTGGCGGCGGCGAGCGCGGCGACCGACCCGCCGAAGCTGAACCCGAAGACGCCGACGGTCTCGTAGCGCTCGTCGGCCCACCGGAGCGCGTTCCGGGCGTCCTCGCGCTCGCCGAGGCCCTCGTCCCAGTCGCCGTAGTCGAAGCGCAGGCACGCGACGCCCGCGTCGACGAGGTGCTCTGCGACCGCCTCCAGGCGCGCGTCACCGCGGTGACCGCGGTGCTGGGGGTGAGGCGGGCACGCGACGACGCAGGCCGTCGGCTCTCCGTCGTCTGGTTCGTCCAGCGTCGCTTCGACGTCCCTGGCGCCCGGCACGAGCACCGTCTCCTGTCGCATATCGCTGGGTTCGCGCCGCGGGCAGTTATCGGTCCCGGCTCCGCGAGAGTCGCCGTCTCACGCCTAGCGTTTTCCCACCGGCCGTCGTAGAGCGGGGTAGATGTCCGACGAACAGCCGAGCGACCAGATGAGCGAGCGCGGCCAGCGGGACAGCCGCCGGGTCTGGCTGGCGATGGACGCCGACCGCCAGGTCATAACTGCCGGCTTGCTCGTCGTCGTGTTCGTCTCCCTCGTCGCCGCGGGGACGCTGCTGCCGACGCCGGCGTACGCGCTGCTGACCGCCGGCGACCCCCACGAGACGCTGTTCAACGCGCTCGTCGGCGCCACCATCACGGGCGTCACGCTGGTGTTGACGCTGAGCCAGCTCGTGCTCTCCCAGGAGCTCGGGGCCGTCGGCGACCAGCGCGAGCGCATGGAGGGCGCGACGTCGTTCCGGTCGGACGTCGCCGACGCCATCGGGGTGGACGTCGCGCCCATCGAGCCGTCAACGTTCCTGGGCGCGCTCGTGGCGAGCACCCGCGAGCAGGCCGAGCGGCTCCAGGACTCCGCACCGGGCGGCGACGCCGGCGACGCCGTGGAGACGTACACCGACGAACTCGTGGAGAACGCCGACACAGTCGAATCACAGCTCGAGAGTGCGGAGTTCGGCGAGTTCGACGTGGTGCGGGCGGCGCTGAACTACAACTACTCGTGGAAGATCTACGCCGGCGAGCGGCTGCGCGCCGACTACGACGACGAGCTCTCAGAGCGCGCCGACGACACACTCGCCGGACTGGTCGAGACGCTGCGGCTGTTCGGGCCCGCCCGCGAGCACTTCAAGACGCTGTACTTCCAGTGGGAGCTCTCCGAGCTCTCGCGGACGCTGCTGTACGCGGCCGTCCCCGCGCTCATCGTCTCGATGGGCGCGCTGCTCCTGTTCGACCCCGCCGGCTACCCGGGGACGACGCTCGGCGTCAGCCACGCGCTGCTCGTCGTGAGCGCGGCCGCCACCGTCGCCTCGCTGCCGTTCCTCGTCCTGCTGTCGTACATCGTCCGCATCGTCACCGTCACGAAGCGCACGCTGTCCATCGGTGAGTTCGTGCTCCGGGAGACCAACCGCTCGGAGCTGGACGAACTGGACTGAGAGCGCGGACGGAGAACAGCAGGCCGAGAGCGGGACGGAGAAGCGGTCTGCGGGCGGCTAGTCGAGGAAGTCGGGCGCGGTGCGCTTGCCGTCGACCTCGCTGTCGAGGTGCGCGAGGAACTCGTCGAGGGCGACGTCCTTCTGTTCGCGCTCCTGGCGGTCGCGCACGGAGACGGTGCCGGCGTCCTCCTCGTCGTCGCCGAGGACGAGCATGTAGGGGACGTTGTCGTCGTGGGCCTGCTGGATCTTCCGGCCGACCGTCCAGTCGCGGTCCTCGACCTCCACGCGGTAGCCGTCGAGTTCGTTCTTCACGCGGTGAGCGTACCCGAGGTTGTCGTCCGTGACGGGGAGGATGCGCACCTGCTCGGGCGCGAGCCACGTCGGGAAGCGGCCGTTGTAGTGCTCGATGAGCACCATGAAGAACCGCTCGTAGCTGCCGTAAAGCGCGCGGTGGATCATCACCGGCTGGTGGGCGTCGTTGTCCGAGCCCGTGTACTCCAGGTCGAAGCGGTCGGGCATGTTGAAGTCCAACTGGACCGTCGGGCCGTCCCAGGAGCGCCCGAGCGCGTCGGAGAACCCGAAGTCGATCTTCGGACCGTAGAACGCGCCGTCGCCGGGCTCGACGTCGTAGTCGACGCCCTGCTGGTCGAGCACCTCGCGGAGCTGACTCTCGGAGCGCTCCCAGATTTCGTCGCTACCCACGGACTTCTCGGGGCGGGTGGCGAGCGCCACCTCGTAGTCGAGGTCGAAGGTGTCCAGGACCTCGATGATGGTGTCCATGAGGCGGCGGACCTCCTCCTCGATCTGGTCGGCGCGCGCGAACACGTGGCCGTCGTCGATGGTGAACGCCCACACCCGGCTGAGCCCGGAGAGCTCGCCGCGCTGCTCCTTGCGGTAGACCTTGCCGTCCTCGAAGTACCGCACCGGGAGGTCGCGGTAGCTCCAGGAGCCCTGGTTGAAGATGGTGGCGTGGCCCGGGCAGTTCATCGGCTTCAGCCCGTACTCCTCGTCGTTCACGTCGAGGAGGAACATGTCGTCGACGTAGTTGTCGTAGTGGCCGGACTGCTTCCACAGTTCGGTGCGGAACAGGTGTGGCGTCTCGACCTCCTCGTAGCCCATCTCGCGGTTCAGGCCGTGGACGAAGTCGGAGAGCTCACGGAGCACCGTCTTCCCGCTCGGGTGGTACAGCGGGAGCCCGGGGCCGGTGACGTCCGGGATGGAGAACAGGTCCATCTCCTTCCCGAGTTTGCGGTGGTCGCGCTCCTGGGCCTCCTCGCGTCGCTCCAGGTAGTTCTCCAGTTCGCTCTCGGTCGGGAACGCCGTCCCGTACACGCGCGTGAGGGTCTCGCGTTCCTCGTCGCCGCGCCAGTAGGCCGCGGACGTCTCCAGTACCTCGAAGCCGCCGATTTCGCCCGTCGACTCGACGTGCGGGCCGCGGCAGAGGTCCTCGAACTCGCCCTGCTCGTAGAAGCTCACGGGGCCGTCGCCCGCCGCCTCGGTCTCCAGAATCTCGCGCTTGAACTCGTTGTCCTCGTACTTGGCCGCGGCGTCCTCGCGGTCGTACTCGACGCGCTCGACGTCGAGGTCGTCCTCGATGATAGACTCGGCCTCGGCCTGGATCTCCGCCAGGTCGTCGGCGTCCAGTTCGACGTTCGCCACGTCGTAGTAGAAGCCCTCGTCGGTGTAGGGGCCGATGGTGAGCTTCGCGTCGGGGTGGTGGCGGAGGATTGCCTGCGCGAGCACGTGGGCGGCCGTGTGCCGGAGCGCGTCCAGGTACTCGTCGCTCTGGTCGGTGACAATCTCGATTTCGCAGTCCTCGGTGATGGGCTGCTCCCTGGCCACCAGCTCGTGGTCTATCTTCCCCGCGACTGTGTCACGGCCGAGGCCAGGCCCAATTTCGTACGCTACGTCCTCGACCGTCGCGCCGGACTCCACGTCGAGCGTGGCTCCGTCCGGCAGCGTCACAGTGACCGAACTCATTACACAAGTCTGTTCGCCCGGAGCCCTCCATAAGCCTGTTGAGAGCAGCCCAGCATCGACACGGTCGAAAGTCGGGGCGGTCGGTCACTCGCTCTTCCACTTTCCGGGCTCCGACTCGTGGATCTCGCCTTTCGCCTCGCGCTCGCTCGGCCACAGCGCCACGGCCGCCACGGCGACGTAGAACGCCGCGAAGACGGCCGCGACGACGACGCCGGACACCCCCGGGACACCGATCGACTCGACCCACTCCGTCTCGGGCGTGAACAGGGTGGCCTTCGCCACCCACGCGACGCCTACCACCGCGAACAGCAGCCCGTAGATTCGCCGCACACGACGGGTGAATGCCTCCCGCGTCGTCACCTTGAACGTCGGGTTCCGGAGGTCGCTGCCGAGGTCCTCGCGCCAGCGCGCGTGCTCGACGCCGCTCGGGTCCAGCGCGTTCGCGTAGACGTTCTCTTCGACGAATCGCACCCGGGACCGGTAGAGGTCGAAGAATCGGTAGCGACGCACCTCGAAGGTGAGGAACACGCAGAGCACGACGACGCCGACCAGGAGGAGGTAGGCGGGCACGTCGGGACTAGAGAGCACCACCGACAGCAGCGCGGCGATGAGGGTTATCGCCCAGTTCGTCGTCTGGTCGATGCGGTTCTGGCTGTTGTTGGCCTGGTTGACGGCCCCACGGTAGTAGTCCGAGACGAGCTGGAGGAGCGCGTCGGTGTCGTCCGCGACCTCGGCGGCGACCTCGGCGGCGACCTCCTCGTCGTCGTGGTCGGGCCGCTCGTCGCTCAGGTCGTCGTCGGTGGTCATACCTCCGTCTTCGGCGCCGACGGACAAAGGTCCACAGCCGCTCTAAAGGGCGACGGCACCAGATTGGGGCGGCAGCGCCCGCCGCCAGAGCGAGCGTAGGTCCGTGGTACCGCGACCCTCACAAGTGTTATCCCGGGAGCGGCCCTACGGTTGTTTGCAATGGCAGAAGGTAAGGTTGACTTCTTCAACGACACGGGCGGCTACGGTTTCATTTCGACTGATGCAGACGACGTCGACGACGACGAGGACGTTTTCTTCCACATGGAGGACGTCGGCGGTCCCGACCTCGAGGAGGGGCAGGAAGTCGAGTTCGACATCGAGTCGTCCCCGAAGGGCCCGCGCGCAACGAACCTCGTCCGTAACGAGTAACACCGCCGCCCGTCGTTTCTGACGACGGTCAGCGATTCATTTCACTATTCACGCTCCGTAGCTCGCGCTGTGCGACGCTCCGGGCGTGACGATTTCTCCCGCGTAGCGACGGCACCAGGCAGTCAGCGAGCGGGGAGAGCGAAAACGGAGACGGCGAGCGGCCGCGCTACTCCCGAGCGCCGGTCCCGGGCCGGTCGGCGGCCGACAGGTCGACGTGGCCAGCGGGCATCGGCACGCCGTCGAAGTCGTCCTCGGCGAGCAGCAGCGAGCCGTCGAGGTCGGCGTAATCCAGCAGCGGCGCGAGGTGAGCGGCCGCGGCGATGCTCGCGTTCGATTCGATCATGCAGCCACACATCACCTCGAGGCCGTGGGCCTTCGCGGCGTGAATCAGGCGCTTGGCCTCCCGCAGGCCGCCGGTCTTCATCAGTTTGAGGTTCGCGATGTCGCACTTGTCCGCGATTTGCGGCACGTCGCTGGCCGTGATGCAGGACTCGTCGGCGGCGATGGGGAGTTCGGCGCGCTCGTAGACGAACTGGAGGCCCTCGGGGTCCTCGGCGGGCACCGGCTGTTCGACGAACTCGACGCCGTACTCGGCCACCCACTCGATGTTCCGGACGGCCTCCCGGGGGCTCCAGGCCTCGTTCGCGTCGACGCGGATGGTGGCGTCTGGCGCGGCCTCGCGCACCGTCGAGAGGAGTTCCTCGTCGCGGGGCGTCCCGAGTTTGACCTTCAGCGTGCCGTAGCCGGCGTCGACGGCCTGCCGGGTCTTCTCGCGCATCGTCTCGGCGTCGTCGATGCCGATGGTGTAGGACGTATCCAGAGCGTTCGCGGGGTCGAGCCCCCAGTACTGGTAGAGCGGGAGGCCGGCGCGCTTCGCGGCGAGGTCGTGGCAGGCGATGGACACCGCGGCGCGCGCGGCGGGGTTGTCCCGGACCACTTCTCTCATCCCGGTCTCGATTCGGGCGAGGTTCTCGGGGTCGTCGACGCGCTCGACGACGTCCAGCAGCGCGGGCATGACCGCCTCGACGGTGCCCGCCGTCTCGCCGTAGTGCGCGGCGGGCGCCGCCCCGCCGACCCCCGTGTTTCCGTCCTCGTCGTGGACCCGCACGACGACGTTCGCGGCCGTCTCCTGGGTTCGGCGGGCGATGGTGAAGGGGTGTTCGAGGGGGAACTCGCGGCGCTCGAACTCGGCCCTCATCGAATCGCCTCCAGCACGGACTCGGTGCCGAACCGCACCGGGTCGTCGGCGGGCGCGTCGATGGTCTCGGCGAAGTCCGCGACGGCCTCCTGGGCGTCCTCGTCGCTGTCGACGGTCCGAGTGTTCAGCATCCCGCCCACGACGTGGCTATCACTCACTGGCTCGGTGAACTGCTCGTAGCGCTCGGGGAACGACTCGACCGGCGGGATGTCCTGGTCGTACCCGTGGACGGTGTCGCGGCCGACCTCGTGACAGAGCACGAGGTGGTCGGGCATCGACCCGTGGACGATGCTCGCCGTCACGCCCGAGTACGCCGGGTGGACGATGCTGCCCTGGCCCTCGACGAAGACGTAGTCGTGGTCCTCGGCGGCGTCCAACACCATCCCCTCGACGGCGCCCGCCGCGAAGTCCGAGATGACGCGGTCGACCGGCACGCCCTCGCCCTCGATGAGGATGCCGGTCTGGCCGGTCGCGACGAACGCCGCGTCCATGCCCTGCTCGCGGGCGTCCTCGTACAGTTCCCGGGTGGCGGTCATCTTCCCGACCGAGCAGTCGGTGCCGACCGTCGTGACGACGGTGGCGTCGACGTCGCCGGCGGTGCCCTCGGCGACGCCGAGGTCCTCGGGCGGATTCCGGACGTCCCAGAGTTCGCCGCCGTGCTCGTCGGCGAGACTGGCGAACTCCTCGTCGTCGGCGAGGAAGTAGTGGAGGCCGGCGTAGACGTCGGCGCCCCTCTCCAGGGCCGTCCGGACGTCCGGCCGCCAGGAGTCCTCGAAGCCGCCACCGATGGGCGCGATACCGATGACGAGCGCGTCGACGTCCGCGTCGACGTCTTCCATCGACGCGACGACGGGGGCGTCCTGGACGTCGGGGACGTGGTCGGCGACCCGGCTGCCGGCGGTGTCGCGGTCGAGCACGGCGGCGACGTCGTAGTCGGCGTACCGGAGCACGCCGACCGCGGTCTTCGCGCGGTCCGGGAACTGCTCGTGGGCGAGCAAGGCGACCTTCATAGCGAATCGGTGGCTCCCGGCGGTCGTAAAGCTGATGCAGGGGGCAAGCGCGCGAGTCCGTGGTGCGTGACAACTACCCACATAGTTTTGGCGGTTCGCCGCGTAGACTCCGGCATGGCGACGAAGGAACGGGGCGTGACCGCACTCGACCGGATGCGCAGTCACTACGAGCGCGTCGACATGGAGTGTCCGGCCTGCGGCTACGAGGACGAGGACGGCAAGTGGCGCTCCACGACCGACGGCAGTCAGATCTACTACAGCCACGTCTGCCCGCGCTGCGGGGAGGTCCGGCGGCGCACCTACCAGCTGTAAGGCCCTACAGCAGCGACAGCGGCACGGTCCAGAAGTCCTCGTGAGCGTGCGCGAGCGCGTCCTCGGGGTCGCCCGTCGCGTCCACCGCCGCCGTCGCGTCCGCGTCGAACTCGCCGAGCAGCGTCTCCTGGCCGACGACGAACGTCCGCTCGGCGTCGACGTCGGTGAGCGCCGCTTTGCACTTCTCGACGTGCTCGCGGATCTGGTCGTCGCGGATGCGCTCGAAGCGCGACTGCGAGAAGCCGCCCTTCGAGTGGTCGCTCTTCACGTCGCTCTCGAACCCCTCGAAGGACTGGCGCTCCCCGCCCTCGTAGACACCGACGGCGAACAGGTCGGCGCGGACGACCGCGAGCGCGTACCGACCAGCGGGCGCGAACCACTCGCGCTCGATTCGCGCCGACTCCCCCCACTGACAGAACGCTTCCTCGGGCGGGTTCGGCGGCCGGAGCGCCACCGAGACGATGCCCTCCTGGTCGCGCACGATGAGACACGGCGAGGCGCGCGCGACCAGCGGGCCGCGCTCCCCGAGGGCGTCCCGGGCTGCTTCGGGCACCTCGTCCCCGACGTACGCCGTCAGGATGCCCTCCTCGCCCGCTTTCAGGCTCCCGAGCAGCGTCAGCACTCGCTCCCGACGGCGACCGGTCAGGTCGACGCGACCCCGGAACTCGGGGCCGGCGTCCTCGCCACCGCTGCGGTCCAGGCGGTCCTCTAACTCCGTGACCTTGTCCTCCAGTTCGTTCACGCGGCGCTCGGCGGCCTGGCGCTCCCGGCTGGCCTCGCTGCGGCGCTCCTCTTCGGCCGCTAGCTGGTTCGCCAACGACTCCTTCTCGGCCTCCAGGTCCTCGATGCGCTCCTTGAGTTCGGTGCGCCCGAGGAGGTCGTCCAGCATGGACGGACGGCGGACGCCCGCACGCTTAGGCGTTGTGTCCGTCCGGAGAAGACCAGTCCTGTGGCGTCCCGTCAGACGGCGAGGTTCAATCCGAGAACCGCGACCACGGCCACCGCAGCGACGACGCCGGCCTGCTGCTGGGACACGTCGTGTGCGTCCTGCACGCCGTACCAGAGCACGTAGCCGATTCCGAGGTTGGCGAGAGCCGTCGTCGCAGTGTTGAGGAAGGCAAGCCAGGCGGGTCGCTGCGGGGCAACCCCACCCAGCGTCCAGTCGGTCCCCGTCAGCAGCCACAACCAGACCGCGGCGGCGAACGCGACGTTCGCGACAGTGAGCGGCGTGAGCGACCACGCGACGTTCCGCGCGCTCCGCGCAGCGGAGCCAGTGTCGCTCGTCAGGGCGGCGCCGAGGGAGACGAGAAGTACGTACTCCACGAAGTTCGTGAGGCCGCCGAGTACGCCACCGGCGAACACGACGGCGGCGAATCCCGCGGAGCCGAAGTTGGTCGCGGTCTCCGGGCGGATTCCGGAGACGCCTGTCGAGACGGCAGCGACGCCGCCCACGCACACCACCGCGAGTCCGGCCCACAGCGACGGGCTCGACTCTGCAAAGAAACGCTGGGGATGGAGCCGCGGTTTCGATTCCGTCATCCGGACTGCCGTTCAGTCGCGCCAGTGATGAATCTGTGCGTCGTTCTCGCGTGGTGCAGCCGACCACCAGTCGTGGCGAACGGGAGAACTCGAGTCAGACTGCGCCGATGTCCAGGAGCCGGGCGGCGTGGTCGCGCTTCGCGAGCAGCACCTCGGCGAGCGTCGGCGGATTGTCCACGCTCAGGCCCTCCAGAAGGTCGGCGGGTACGGCGAGCGTTCGCTCCGGGACGGCCTCCTCGCCGTCTACGGCGAGGTGTGCCTCCCCGAGTTTCATCACGAGGGGGAGGTCGGTCCGTGAGATGCCGTCGTCGGTGGCGTACAGCTGTTCGTTGACCCGTTCGTGCTGGGACCGGTTCATCGCGGCGCGGTCCGTCTCGGCGGGCTCGACGTACAGCCGTCCGAGGTAGTAGCCGCTGGAGAACGCCTCGAACATGTGTGTCATCCTCTACCGTGCGTACTGATAAGCGCGTCGCCCAAGGTTTAAGCCGTACCGCATTTCCACCGAGCAGACACCCTTTTCCCCGCTGACCGTCAATCCGGAGGTAGCATGGACTCCGGGGCACTGCTGGACCTGCTCGGCAACGAGAACCGCCGCCGCATCCTCCGGCTGCTCGCGCGCAAGCCCTGTTACGTCACCGAGATTTCCGAGTACATCGGTGTGAGTCCGAAGGCCGTCATCGACCACCTCCGCCAGCTCGAGGAGGCCGGGCTGGTCGAGTCGCGGGTCGACGACCAGCGACGGAAGTACTTCAACATCGCCGAGAACCTCCGTCTGGAGGTCCAGCTGTCGCCGTTCGACTTCGGCGCGAAGTCCGCGTACCCGGCGAGCGCGGACCTCGACCTGACGCGCTGCCAGTACGTCTCCGTGCGCGTCGAGGAGCGCCACACCGACGACGACGTCGGCGAACTCGCCGGGAAGCTCGACGAACTGAAGGACCTCGAACGGGAGCTCTCGCTGGCCCAGCGCTGGGTGCAGGGCCGGCTGGCCGACGTCCAGACGGAGCTCGCGGACACCATCGGCGAGGGCCCGGACCGGCTGTACGCCGACGTGCTCGCGGCCGTCGCCGACGGCACGCGCACGCCCTCGGGGGTGGCCGAGCGCCTGGAAGCCCCCGAGCCGCTCGTGGAGGGCGTCCTGGAGACGCTCGCCGAGCGCGACGTCCTGACCGAGGACGACGGCGAGTACCGCATCCCCGAGTAGCAACCTTTTCGTCCGGCGGTCCGGTAGTTCCGCGCATGACAGCAGACGCTGGGGACCGCGTGCGCGTCGAGCGCGACGGGCTCACCCACGAGGGCGTGTTGTTGCCGTCGGCGTCGCCGGACCACCTGGTCGTGAAACTCGACTCCGGGTACAACGTCGGCGTCGACGCCGACGCGGCCGACGTGGAGGTCCTGGAGGCGGGCGTCTTCGACGTCGACGAGGACGGCGAGGAGGGCGCGAGCTCCGCCGTCGAGTTCGACGACGACCTGCCGACCATCGCGCTCATCTCCACTGGCGGAACCATCGCGTCGACCGTCGACTACCGGACGGGCGCGGTCACCGCACAGTTCGACGCCGAGGACGTGCTGCGCGCCGTCCCGGACCTCGCGGGCCGCGCGAACTACCGGGGCCGGGTCGTGGCGAACATCCTCTCCGAGAACATGGACCCGTCCATCTGGCGGGAACTCGCCGAGGCCGTCCACGAGGAGGTCGAGGCCGGCGCGGACGGCGTCGTCGTGATGCACGGCACGGACACGATGCAGTTCTCGGCGAGCGCGCTCTCCTTCATGCTCGACACGCCCGTCCCGGTCGTGTTCACGGGCAGCCAGCGCTCCGCCGACCGGCCGTCCTCGGACAACGTGATGAACGCCGTGAGCGCGGTGGAGGCCGCCAAGAGCGACGCCGCCGAGGTGATGGTCTGCATGCACGCCTCCGAGAGCGACGACCGGTGTGCGCTCCACCGCGGCACCCGCGTGCGGAAGAACCACACGAGCCGCCGGGACGCCTTCGAGACGGTCGGCGCGGAGCCGCTGGGCTACGTCGACTACGACGTCGCCAGCGAGGAGGCGACCGGCGAGCCCATGGGGGTCGAGTACACCAGAGAGCACGCCGAGCGCGGCGCGGTCGACCTGGACATCGAGGCCAGCCTCGAACCGGACGTCGAACTGGTGAAGTTCACGCCCGGCATGGACGAGGCGTTCTTCGAGGTCTGCGAGGGGAAGGCGGGCGTCGTCGTCGAGGGCACGGGCCTCGGGCACGTCCACACCGACTTCGTGGAGACCATCGCGGACCTCGTCGACGGCGGGACGACGGTCGCGATGACGAGCCAGTGCATCGAGGGCCGGGTCTGCGACCGCGTCTACGATACGGGCCGGGACCTCCTGGAGGCCGGCGTCGTGGAGGCCGGCGACACGCTCCCGGGGACGGCGAAGGTGAAGCTGATGTGGGCGCTGGCGAACAGCGACGACCCCGAGACGGTGATGGGCGAGCCGCTGGCCGGCGAGCTGACCGAGCAGTCCCGCCCCTGGACATGAGTCTGGAGCTGACCGTCCGGCAGGCTCGACTCGACGACTACGAGGACGTGGTCGCGTTCACGAGCGACACGTGGGCCGACCGCCGCGACGACGGCGACTACATCCCCCACGTCTTCGAGGACTGGGTGGAGAGCGACGACGAGTACCAGCGCACGTTCGTCGCCGACACCGGCGACGACATCGCGGGCATCGTCCAGCTGGTCCGGCTCTCCGAGCACGAGGCGTGGGCTCAGGGGATGCGCGCGAACCCCGATTACCGGGGCTCCGGTGTCGGCCTGGAGCTCGTCCACACGGGCTTCGACTGGGCCCGCGAGCGCGGCGCGACCGTCGCCCGCAACATGGTGTTCTCCTGGAACGTGATGGGGCTGGGGCACTCGCGGGCCGCCGGCTTCGCGCCCGCGACGGAGTTCCGGTGGGTGCACCCGACGCCAGACCAGTCGGCGTCGGCCAGCCGACGCGTCACCAGCGACGCGAACGCCGCCTGGCGGTTCTGGCAGGACAGCGACGCACGCGACCGGCTCCGGGGGCTGGCGCTACACACCGAGGAGTCGTGGGCGCTCGCCGAACTCACCCGGGACCGGCTGGCGAATGCCCGCGACGACCGCGACGGCCTGCTGGTCGTCCAGGACGAGACGACCGGCACCGAGGGGTTCACGTTTCGCACCCGAACGTACGAGCGCGAGGACGAGGACGGCGTCGAGCAGACGTGGGCCGAGTACGGCGTCGCCGGCTGGACCGACCGGAGCGCCGCCGAGGACCTGCTGGCGGCCGTCGCGCGGGACGCCGCGAGCGTCGGCGCCGACCGGACGCGCGTCCTGATTCCCGAAGACGTCGGGATGGTCAGCGACGTGGCCGTGACGCGCACCGAGATCGGGGACGAACCGGACTTCGTGATGGCCGCCGACCTCACCGCCGACTACCGGCGATAGAGCGGGCGGTCGCCCGCCGGAGCGACCACAGCCAAACGTTTTGTCGCGAGCCTCGGTACACTGGGGCAGATGCGAGAACTCCGGATTCCGCGGAGCCCAGACGACCTCACCGGCCGACAGCGGCTGCTGCTGGTGTTCCTCGCCGGCATCACGTCGCTCGTGCTCGTCTACACGGGCGTCTACTACTGGGGGATGTCGGCGCTGGAGGGGCGGCCGCGGACGCCGTTCCAGGCGCTAAACACGGTCATCGAGACGCTGACGACGACGGGGTTCGGCTCCGACTCGCCGTGGGAGACCCCGTGGATGAACGTCTTCGTGGCGCTGATGCAGGTCACGGGCATCGTCATGGGGTTCGTGACGCTGCGCGTGCTCGTCATCCCGCTGTTCGAGCGCACGCCACTGAACCTCGACGACCGGCTCACGCCGAAACACGACCACGTCGTGCTCGCGGAGTACCGCCGCGACACGGAGGTGCTGCTGGACGAACTGGAGGCGCTCGGCGTCGACTACGTCCTCGTGGAGTCCGACAAGGACGAGGCGATTCGACTCTCCGACGACGGCTACCAGGCCATCAACGGCGACCCGGAGACCCGCGAGGACCTCGACCGGGCGTCCATCGAGAAGGCGTCGCTGCTCATCACGGACAGCGGCGAGGAGACGGCGAGCGTCGTGCTCACCGCCCTGGAGGCCAACGAGGACCTCCGCGTGGTGAGCTTCACGCAGTCCACCCGGCGGAAGGCCGCGCTCGCCGAGGTGGGCGTCGACCGGAGCGTCGCGCCGCACGCGCTCATCGGCCAGCGGCTCGCCGAGAAGGCGACCACGCCCGTCGCGGTCCCCGAGGGCGTCGGCGAGGGCGTCGCCATCCGGGAGATTCTGGTGCGCCGGGGGAGCACACTGCACGGCGTGCTCGTCAGCGAGTCGCCGCTAGCCGCCCACCCGGAGCTGACGCTGGTCGCGGGGTGGTTCGACGGCGAACTCCGGCTACCGCCGTCGCCGGACGACCGCCTCACGCCGAACACCGTCCTCGTGGTCGCCGGCCCCGAGTCGAGCATCGAGGCCGCAGCGAGCGAAGTGGCAGGCGTCCGCCAGCCGAGGGGGCGAGCGCACTCCCGGGTCGTCGTCGCCGGGATGGGTGAGGGCGGGCGGGCGGCCGTCGACGTGCTCCCCGAGGACGTCGACGTGACGACGGTCGACCAGGCGGCCGACAGCGGGGCTGACGTCGTCGGCGACGTCACCGAGCCCGAGGTGCTAGAGGAAGCGGACATCGGGGACGCGACCGCGCTCGTCGTCACCGTCGACGACGACGCCATCGCCCTGCTGACGATTGCGATGGCACGCTCGCTGTCCGGCGACGTCGAGATTCTCGCCCGCGTCACCGACGAGGAGAAGACGGGACCGGCGTTCCACGCCGGCGCCGACTACGTGCTGTCAGTCCAGCGCGTCAGCGCGCGCCTGGTCGCCAGCGAGGTCCACGGCGAGCGCGTGATGGACCCCGTCTCCCAGATCCGGCTGGTGCGCGCGGACGGCGCCCGGTTCGCGGGGGAGACGCTGGCGGACGCCAGAGACGCGGACACCGGCTGGACGGCCGTCGGCGTCGCCCGGGACGGCGAGGTCCTCACGGACGAGGCGACGACCGTCGGGGACGGCGACGACGTGTTCGTCGCGGGTAGCGACCTCGCGATACAGCAGTTCGAGCGCCAGGGGAGCTGAACACTCCACCGCCCGCTACGACTTCCGAACGCCGGCGTAGTCGGTGACGCTGGGGTCGTCCGTGGTGACGTGGACGCGCTCGGCGGCCACCGCGACCGCCACAGCGTGTGCTCCGGGGCGACGCCCGCGAACCCCGGTGGGAGCGTTCGCGCGTCAGCCGCCGCTGACCGGCGGGAACATCGCCAGTTCGTCTCCGGGCCCGACTGGCGTCTCGAGGCCCTCGCCCTCCGTCTGGACGTTCTCCCCGTTCACGAGGACGTTCACGTGGACGTGCAGGCTACCGTCGTCGGCGAGCACGCGCTCCCCGAGCGCCGGGCGCGCGTCGACCAGTGCGTCCAGGGCGTCCCCGACAGTGCCGCCCTCTGGCACCTCGACGGCCACCCGGTCGTCGCCCGCCACGTCCGAGAGGTCTGCGAACAGCTGCCACTCCATGCCGTCCCCTCGTCGGTCGCCCGACATAGGTGCTACGGGGCGTCGGTGGTGGTCGGCGCGGCGGCCGTGGCCTCCAGCCGCCGGGCGGCGTCCGGTCGCACGACCGCGTACACGGTGTCACCGGCAGCGAGCGTCCGCGAGCGGTCCGGTATCGCGTCGACGCCGCCGTCCGACCGCACGGCGACCACGATACCCGCCGCGTCCGCGACAGTCGCGCCGTCGAGGTCGCTGCCCGCGGCGACCGCCACGACCGCCATCTGCTCGTCGGCGCCCCGGAGCAGCGCCGCGAACTGGCGGTCGGCGCCCGGCTCCCGGGGCAACGTCGCCAGCCGGAAGTCGCCGCCCGCGACCGCCTCGGCGTCCGCCTCGTCGACGGCGAACGTCACGCCGTCGCCGTGGACGCCCCGTAGTTCGGCGGTCGTGACCCGGCGCTTCTCCGCCTCGTCGACCGACCACACCTGCACGAGGTCGCCCGAACTCGCGGCGTTCGGGGGGTCGGCGTGGGCCGCGACCGCGGCGGTCCCGGGCGGCAGTGTCGGCCCGATGCCGGCCACCCGACGGCCGAGCGCGAGGTACGACACCGCCCCGTCCGCGTCCAGTTCGACGTCCACGTAGCCGACGTCGTAGTCGTCTTTCATCCGGGCCGTCACGCGCTCGCGGAGCTGCTCGACGGTGAGCCGGCGCGGGAACACGAGCGTCTTGCCCGCCAGGTCCGCCTTCACGTCCTCGGAGACCGGGTCGTAGCCCTCGATGTCGCCGATGTCCGCCGGCAGGTCGACGGTGATGGCCCGCCCCACGGACTGGACGAATCCGCCGACGTCGCCCGCGAGCTCCCGGGTGTCCGTCGCGCCGAGCACCAGCACGCCCACGCGGTCGCCGGCTCTGATTGCTGGCACCACGAGTGTGCCCGCGACGGCGAACGCCGCGAGGTTGAACGCCACCACGAGCGGCTCCAGCGGGCCCGTGCTCCCGGTGATTGCCTGTCCGAGCGCCACCCGGGTGTTGAGGTACAGCGTCACGACCGTGGCGTCGACCAGCAGCGCCACACCGAACGGGACCGCCCGGCGGAAGTACCACCGGAAGACCGCCGCGAGCACGCCGACGATGGCGGCCGCCACGACCACGACCGCGCCGACCGCCAGCGCGGTTTCGACCGGCAGCCCGTCCGTCAGCGTCGCGAGCGGCGTCACGCCACCACCTCCCCGAGCCGCTGGACGTCGGCGCGCGACCCCACGACGAACAGCTCGTCGCCGCTGACGAGCGCGCGGTCGGGCTCCGGCGCGACCCGCCAGCCGCCGCCGTCGTGAACCGCCAGCACCGCCACGCCGTACTCCTCGCGGACGCCCTCGGGCGAGGCCGCGACCCCGAGCGGGTCGTCCTCGCCGAGCGTGAGCCGGCTGACGCGCTGGCCCGCCCGGCGCAGCACGCCCAGAAGCTCGTACTCGCGGCCCGTCCCCCGTGCCTGGACGACGACCGGCGCGCGGTCGGTCGCGAGCAAGCGGTCGGCGTCGGCCCGGCTCACCGCCACCGTCACGCGGCCCTCGCCGCCCGTCGTCGTCGGCGCCGACGGCGCGACCGGAGCCGCGTTCTCGTCGACAGATTCCGGCTCCGGAGTCGGCTGCGGCGCAGACGGCTCGCCACCCGAGCGCGCCGACACCACCGTCCCCTCGACCCGGCCGCCGTCGGCCAGCACCGCCACCTCGTCACCCCGCGCCATCCCCGTGGGCACGAGCGTCTCCACGGACACCGCGCGCTTCCCCAGGGGTGTGCGCTTCGAGACGCCGGCGGCGGGCGGCGCGGCGGCGACGTTCGCCCGCCCGTGCTCGTCGACGGACACCGCCACCTCCTGGAGGTCGAACTCCGAGCGCAGCCGGTCGGCCACGCGCTCCTCCAGTTCGGAGAGTCGGAGGTCGCCGGGGAACTGCCACGCCCCCGCCCGGACCTCCGCGCGCAACGGCTCCGACAGCGGCGGGTACCCCTCCACGTCTCGAACACTCCCCACGACCCGCACCGTCACCCTGCTGTGGCCGCCCACCAGGTCGACGACGTCCGCGTTCAGCGTGCGGTCCCGCAGCCCCCGGAGCGTGATGCGCCGGGGCAGGTCAGCGCCCAATCGGTCGCCGACGGCGTGCGTGTACAGCGTCAGCATCGTCACGACCAGCACGGCAACCACGAGTGTCGCCGAGTTCGCCGCCTGTGTGATGGTCGGGTCGGCGAACGCCAGCAGCCCGCCGTTCACGCCGGCGAGCGCGATACCCAGGACGACGACACCGAACGCCGGCACCGTCAGTCCGACGACGTAGCGGAACAGGAACCCCAGCGCGAACGCCACCACCGCCGGCACGACGCCCGCCAGGAGCCCGAGGTAGATGCCGTGCAGCACCTGCACGGGGAGCGCAGTCATACTCCCGACCCAGTCGCGCCGCCCGCAAAACCCTACCGCTGCAGGGAGTGCGAGCGCGGGATTCGGCTCCTGACAGTCTCGCACGCTGCTCGCGGCTCGCTGCCACGTGGTCGCCGTCCGTCCGACCGCGCTGCCCGCGGCTCGCTGCGCTCACCGCTCAGCGTGACGTGACCTCCGTCTACGCGGCCGCGCTCCCACCGGTCTTAATAGCGCCCGGCACCGGCGTAGGGGTATGGATCTGCCGGGCGTCGAGCGAGTGACGGGCCGCGCGGCAGTGGCGCTCACGCTCGCGGTCGCCGCGCTGTCCGTCGTCGTCGGCATCCTCGGCATCGTCGACCCGACGGCGAATTTCGGGCCGCTCGCCGGGTACATTCCGCCCACCGCGAGCCAGACAGCGGGATTCACGGGCTCGCTGACGGGGTTCCTGATGGTGATGAGCGCGTTCGGACTGCGCCGCGGCCTCCGGGCCGCCTGGTACTCCACGCTCGTCCTGCTGCCGGTGACGGCCGTCCAGGGCCTCGTGCAGGCGACGCCGTACTCCGTTCCGCTGGTCGTGCTCTCCGTCGTGGCGTTCCCCGTGCTCGCAGTCGCCCGGAGGCGCTTCGACGAGCACGTGTCGCTGACCACGAGTCAGCTCGCCGCGGGGGGCGCGCTCGCCGGCGTGCAGGCCTACGGCACCATCGGGACGTACGCGCTGCGAGGCGAGGACGGCTTCGAGGGCGTGTCGACGATGCTCGACGCCTTCTACTACACGCTCGTCACGTCGAGCACCGTCGGCTACGGCGACCTCACACCGACCACCCAGGAGGCCCGGCTGTTCTCGCTGTCCGTGCTCGTGCTCGGCACGGCGAGTTTCGCCATCGCCCTCGGCGCGCTGCTCGGCCCCGCCCTGGAAGCCCGGTTCGCGAGCGCACTCGGACGCATGACACAGAGCGACCTCGAGTCCCTCGACGGCCACGTGGTCGTCGCGGGCTACGGCGACCTGACGGAACCGATTCTGACCGAACTCGCGGCGAGCAACCGCCAGTTCCTCGTCGTCACTAGCGACGACGGGAGCGTCTCGGAGCTCCGCGAGCGCGACGTGGACGTGCTCGTCGCCGACCCCGCGGACGACGACGCCCTGCTGCGGGCGGGCGTCGACCGCGCTCGGGCCGTCGTGACGGCGACCAACGACGACGGCGAGGACGCGCTCGTCGTCCTCACCGTCCGCGAGAACCACCAGGACGTCCGCGTCGTCGCCGCCGCCACCGAACAGGAGAACGAAGCGAAACTCCGGCGCGCGGGCGCAGACACCGTCATCAGCCCCGCGGTCATCGGCGGCCGGCTGCTCGCGCGCTCCGCGCTCGGCGACCGGAGTGCCGAACAGGAGGCCGCGGAGGTATTCGACGACCTCGAGTAGCTACCCCGTGTGGACGACGGCGACGTCCGTCTCGACGTCCCGGAGGCGCTCGTACGTCGGCCGGGAGACGAACTTCGAGGCGGCCGAGCGGTCCGTGCTCGCGCCGAGGAAGACGAGGTCGTAGTGGGCGTCGTTGCGCCGCACGAACGTCTCCACGGACGACAGCGAGACGCGGGTCTCACAACGCGCCTCGACGGTCTCCGCGAGGTTCGCGAGCACCGACTCCGTCCGCCGCCGCTCGCGCTCGGTGTCGATACACGAGCAAGCGCTGACCGAGCCGTTCCGACCGGCGAGCCGACCGGCGTAGTCCAGCATCGCGTGAGCGACGTCCGACGCGCTGCGCACGGGCACCATGATACGCTTCCAGCGCGTGCGTTCGGAGCCTGCCTGGAGCGCGACCACGTCGAGGTTACTGCCGAACAGCGTCCGGACGAACGACGTCGGACCGCCGCCGTCGGCGTGCTCGAACGGCGCCACGACGAGGTCGCAGTTCGTCTCGTCGGCCGTCGACAGCACGGTCTTCGCGTGGTTGCCGTCCGCGACCGCGACCACGACGTCACAGGGAACGCCCACCTTCGTCTCGATGTTCGCCGCCTGTGCTTCGAGGCGCCGCGCGGCCGTGTCGGCGGCCTCCGCTTCGGCGGCCGACTCGGCGCCCTCGACGTACTCGGGGCTGTCGTCGCCGCGCTCGATGTACTCGCGTTCGGCGGCCGCGATCTCCGCGTCGTCGACGACGTCCAGCAGCACGACCTTCCCGGCGTCGTGGGCGGCCGCGATGCGCGCGCCCAGCATCGCCGTCTTCCGGGCGTACTCGCCGCGCATCGGCACGACGACGTGGTCGTCGACCTCCGTGGTGTGGTAGAGGTAGCGAGCGCGCTCCTGATAGACTTCCGCCCGCCAGACAGCGAACACGACGGCGACCAGCGACGACGACAGTGCGACACCGACGACGTACGCGAACTGGGCGGTGCCCGTGATGAGCACGAGCAGCGCCGTCGAGTACGCCGTCGGGAGTTCGAGGTCGAGCGCCCACGTCACTGCACCCGTCAGCAGGACGCCGAGGGCCGCGGCGCCCGCGTCCGCCCCGAGCGCGCTCGTCGGAATCCCGTAGAGGTAGGTCGCCGTCACTTCCACGGCCGCCCACCCGCAGAGCGCGCCGACGGTCAGCCCGCCGACGAACGTCCAGGGGTCCGAGTACCGGCCTTCGGGGTCCGAGAACAGCGTGTACGCGCCCGACGCCAGCGGCGGGAACAGCAGGAACGAGACGGCCTGGATGGTGTTCGACAGTAGCGTGACGAGGCCGACGAGCAGCGGCACGAACAGCAGTACCGAGACGTGCAGGAGGTTGCTCGTCGTCTCCAGCCACCGCCGGAGTTCGCGCAGTTCGCGGCGCTCGAAGCGCACGAAGCGTCGTCGTGCGGCCGCGAGCCGCTGCCGGAGTCCGGAGAGCACGTGCGGCGATTCGGTGGCCCCCCGTCATGGATGTTTCGGCCACGTCCGCCCTCTCACTGAAGGACACGGACCACGACGTACGAGTATGGCAATCGAGGCGTCGTTCACGGTCGACCAGCCAGACTTCCCGCTGACCGCCGTCTTCGAGGACCTGGCGGGCGCCACCATCGAACTGGACCGGGTCGTCCCGACGACCGACGGCGTCGTCCCCTACCTGTGGATCCGCGGCGGGGACGCGGGCGACCTCACCACGGACCTCTCCGAGGACGCCGGCATCGACGACGTGACGCTCGTCGACGAACTCGACAACCACTTCTTCGTGCGCGTCGACTGGAACCTCGACCACGAGAGCGTCCTGACGGCTATCGTCGAGACGGACGTCACCCTGCTCTCGGGCGTCGGCAGCGAGGAGCACTGGCGGTTCGAGGTGCGCGCGAGCCGACGAGACGAGCTCTCGGCGTTCCAGACGTACTGCCGGGACAACGACATCCCCATGGAGCTCACGCAGCTCCACGAGCTGTCGGCGCTCGACTCCCAGAGCGACTACGGCCTGACCGACAGCCAGCGCCAGGTGCTCGAACTGGCGTACGCTAACGGCTACTTCGAGTCCCCGCGGGCAGCGACCCAGGGCGACATCGCGGCGGTACTGGGCGTCAGTCGGCAGGCGGTCTCCTCGCGACTGCAGCGCGGGCTGCGGCGGCTCGTCGCCGACACCGTCGCGACGCCCGACGAGTGAGAGGGAGAGGAACCCACAAAAGCGTGTTGCGCCCGCAAAAATCACCCTCAATCGGCCGAACGGCCTTCCACGAGAGGATGGCATCAGCCCACGTTACCTCCCGAAGTCTCGACGTCGTCGACTCTATCGACGGCGTCGAGTTCGACACGGACACAGACACCTTCTGGGCGACCTACGACAGCGCTCGCGACAGCGTGAGCCTGGCCGTCGTCGCTATAGTAGCGGCCGTCGAGGACCGCTCGCCGACCGACCTGACCCCGCTGCAGTCCGCGGTGGACACGGACGCCCTCCAGAGCCTGTTCCAGACGCCGGCCGGCCAGCCGCCGACGCCGACCAGCACCTCGTTCCGCTACGAGGGCTACGAGGTGACGGTCTCCAGCGAGGAGGTCGTCCAGGTCACCCCGCTGGAGGACGCGTAGTCGCCGACACGACGGGTGTCGCCACACCCAGTGGCTTGCGCGTGCCGCTGGTAGACTCTTCAGCCGGGAGGACGACTGGTTCACTATGACCGCCGAGCCCGCCGTCCGGGCGAGGAGCGTTCCGCACGGAGACCAGGCCCCGCGGACACCTACCAATCTATGACCTACGTCGCCGAGTTCACGGTTCCGCCGGAGTCGTTCCCGTTCGGGAAGACCCTCGTCTCGATGCCGGACATCGAGATCGAGGTCGACCAGATCGTGCCGACCGACGAGTCCGCGCTCCCGTTCTTCTGGGTGCGGGGCTGTGACCCCGAGGCGTTCCTCGCGGCCGCCGAGGCGGAGCCGGACGTGGAGGACACCCGGGAACTCGAGACCGTCGGCGAGACGGCGCTGTTCCGCGCGAAGTGGAACCCGTCGGCCGGTGTCATCGAGGGGCTCCAGGAGCTAGACGCGACCATCGTGGAGTCCGTCGGGACGGCCGAGAGCTGGCGCTTCGAGGTCCGGACCGCCGACCGCCCGGCGTTCAGCCAGTTCCGCGACGTCTTCGAGTCGGAGGGCATCGAAATCGACCTCGCCCGGATCTACGACCTCGAGGACGTCGTCGACGGGCAGCGGGACGCCCTGACGGACGACCAGCGCGAGACCCTGCTGGCGGCCTACCACGCGGGCTACTACGAGACGCCCCGGGAGACGACGCAGGCGGAACTCGGCGAGCACTTCGGCATCACGTCCCGGGCGGTCTCGGACCGGATGCGGCGCGGCGTCCGCAACCTCGTCCGGGACACCCTGTTGTCCCGAGACGATTGACCCGGTCGCGTGACCGCCCTAAAGGCGGCCTTCAACGGTGAAGGGACGAGCCCACACCGCCGGGCGCCCTACTCGAACCGTAGCGATGATTCACTCTCTCCCCAAACGCGACGAACCACTGCAGCGCTTCGACTGGACCACCGCCGAGAGCGCGAGCCAGGCTGTCGTCGCCGCCGTCGCCGACGAGTCCGGCGCCGACCCCTGTGGCATCGAACCGCTGTACGGAGCGGTCGACACCGACGCTCTGGACGCCCTGTTCCAGACAGGGGACGTCCATCGACGGTTCGCCGGCGGCCGCGTCGCCTTCGACTACCTGGACTACCGGGTCGAACTCGACGGCAGCGGCCAGGGGCTCCTCTACGAGCGAGATGACGCGCCCTCTCTCCAGCCGGGAGTCTCGCAGCGGTCGACCCCCGTCAGTAACGGGTGACGCCGCGCACCGGCGTCACTCCGTGTCCTTCCACTCGTCCGGATCGCCCTCCCGGAACTCCCCCTTCGCGCGGCGCTCCCGCGGCCAGAACGTGACGGCGAGCAGTGCCGCGTAGAACACGCCGACCGCAGTGACCACCGCCACCCCGGGGACGCGGGCGATGGCGGCCTCCGCCAGCAAGTCGCTACTGCCCGAGAACGCCGTGAGGCGGAACACCCACGCGACGAGCAGGACGACGAGCAGCGCGAGGTAGACACGCCGGAGGCGGTTCGCGACCGCCTCCCAGTAGGAGACCTTCAGCGTCGGCCGGCGGAAGTCCTGGCTGAGTTCCGCGCGCCAGTCGCGGCTCTCGACGCTCTCGGAGGGGTCGAGTGCGGTCGCGAAGAGGTTCTCCTGGAGGAGGCGTACCCGCGACCGGAACACGTCGTAGTCCCGGTAGCGCCGTGCCTCGACGCCGAGGAAGACGGTGACGACGACCACGCCGACGAGCAGGACGTAGTGGGGGTTGTCGGGGCTGGAGAACGCCCACGTCAGGATGGCCGCGAGCACCGTGACCGCCCAGGTCGTGGTCTGGTCGAGACGCTGTCGCCACGTCCCCACGCGGTCGACCTCGCCGCGGTAGGCGTGGGCCATCACCGACCCGAGTCCCGAGGTGTCGTCGACCATCTCGCGGCCGACCTCGCGTTCGTCTTCGGCCGTCGGGTCGAAGTCGTCGCTGCTGGAGTCGTCCATACCGGAGACACGGTCGCTCGCTCCAAAAGCGACCACGGTGGCGGAGAAGCGAGTCGGCCGTCGGTGGTGCCAGACCGGCTACGCGCGCTGCAGGTCGACGACGCCGTCAATCACAGATTGACGTGCAGTCGAACTGGCTACGCCAGTTCGACGACCGAGTCGAGTGCGATGTCGATGGCGCGAGCGACGTTGTTCTTCGCCTTCTCCGGAAGTTCGTCGTCGGAGTCGGCGCCCTTCTGGTTGCCCGCGACGAGGTTGCCGTCGACGGTGCAGATGGCGCCCGCCGCGAGGCCGCGTCGGCGCGCCAGCGAGAACACCGTGGCGGCCTCCATCTCGATGGCGAGCAGGCCGGCGTCGTTCCAGTCCTCGACGTACTCGTCGCTCTCGTTGTAGAACGCGTCGTCCGAGACGATGGGGCCGACGTGCACTTCCTCGTCGTTGCTCTCCGCAGAGCCGACGAGGCTCGTGAGGACGTCGTAGTCCGGGACGGCGGGGTACTCGGCGGACTCGTAGCGCTTGCTCGTCCCCTCCTCCTTGGCGGCGCCGGTCGCGACGATCATGTCCCCGACCTCGACGTGCTCCTGGAGGCCGCCGATGGTGCCGACGCGGATGAACGTCTCCACGCCGACCTTCGCGAGCTCCTCGACGGCGATAGCGGCGCTCGGACAGCCGATACCGGTGGAGCAGATTGTGAGGTCGACGCCGTCGTAGGTGGCGTTGACGACCTTGTACTCGCGGTTCTCGGCGACGACCTCGCTGTCGTCGCAGTGGCTGGCGATGCGGTCGACGCGGCCCGGGTCGCCGGGGATGAGCGCGACGTCGTGGACGTCGCCCTCCTCGACGAGCAGGTGCGGCTGTTTTGCCATACCCCGGCGTTCGGAAGTCGCCGAGAAAAAGACGTGGATATTGCGCGCACCGAGACGCGCCGGTCCCCGGATGCCGCCGCGCTCAGCGCACGACGACGCCCCGCGGCGTGGCGTCCGCCAGCGCGGGCGGCCAGTCGCCCGTCAGGGACTCCCAGGACGCGCCCCAGTCCGCCGTCCGGTAGATACCGTGGTTGGTCGCGGCGACGGCCCCCGACTCGCCCGTCGTCGCGAGTTCGGCGCGCAGCATCCCCTCTGGACCCGGAAGCCCCTCGCAGCGCGTCCACGCCTCGTCCCCCGACTCGCGGCGGAACACGGCGCTTTCGGCCGTCTCGAACGTGTGCGCGCTCCGCGCGCCGTGGGCAGCCGAGAGCAGTAGCGCCCCGGAGTCGGTCGAGTCGCAGACCACACTCCAGCAGTACGTGCGGTCGAGGCCCTCCTCGGCGGTCTGCCAGCTGTCGCCACCGTCCTCGGTGACGTAGAAGCCGTCGCCGGCGGCCGCGTACGCGAGGTCCGGACGCTCGGGGTGGGTCGCCATCGAGTGCGTGTCCATCGGGCCGGTCGGCACGCGGTCGAGCCACGTCGCCCCGCCGTCCTCGCTGCGCAGGAGCGCCCCCGCCTCCACCGCGGCGTAGAGCCGTTTTGGCGTCCACTCCACCCACCGTACGTGGTGGGTCGACGGGCGCGGCGGGAACGCCCAGGTGGCACTCGACTGCAAGTCCTCCAGCGGCGAGCACGCCTCGAACTCGCGGCCCTCCGGCGCGTGGTAGACGGCGCTCGGCTCCGTCCCGGCCCAGACGCCGGACTCGGCGACGGTCACGCTCGTCACGTCGCCGACGGCCGCGACCCGCTCCCAGTCGCCGTCGTCCCGCCGGTGGACGCCGTCGCTCGCGCCGACGTAGACGCCGTACGGGCCCCCGTCGATGCACTGCACGTCGCCCTCGAACTCGGTGGCGAGCGAGCCGTCCTCGAAAGCGAGCACGCGGTCGGGGTAGGCGGCGAGGAGGTGCATACTGGCCCTTCCGGACGAACCACGAAAGGTCTGTGGTGGCCGCAGGTCAGAACTGGCCGTCGAGGAAGGAGGTGACTTCGGGGCGAGTGGGCGCGGTGCGGGCGCCCTCGTGCTGGGCGGCGAGCGCGCCGCAGGCGTTCCCGAACTCGAGGGCTCGCTCGTAGTCGTCATCCTCCAGCAGCACCGCGACGAAGCCGGCGGCGAAGGCGTCGCCGGCGCCCGTCGTGTCGATGGGTTCCACGTCGAACCCTGGGTGGGTGAACGAGGCTTCCGGGGTGTGGACGGTGGCGCCCTCGGCGCCGTGCTTGACGACGACGACGCGGTCGCCGAACTCGGACTCGAGGTGGCTGGCGTCCTCGTCGAGGACGGCGGGCGCCTCGTTGTCGTTGACGAACAGCACGTCGGTGCGGTCGAGGGTCGCGGAGAAGTCCCGCTCGCCGAGCCGGCGGCCCGGGTCGAAGGAGACGGTGGCACCGCCCGCCTGGGCGAGTTCCGCGAGTCTGGCGGCGGTTTCGGGGCGCTGGCTGGTGAGGTGGAGGTGCTCGCAGCCGTCGACGTACTCCGGGTCGACGTCGTCGGGGGCGACGGCCTCGTTGGCGCCGTCGTTGCCGAGCACCATCACCTCGCCGTCGCCGTCGACGACGAGGTACTTCACGCTCGTCTCCAGGCCGTCGACGACCCGGAGGCCCCCGCGGTCGACGCCCGCCTCGTCGAGTTCCCGGCCCGCGAGCAGGCCGGGTTCGTCGTCGCCGACGCTGCCGACGATGCCGGTGTCGACGTCGAAGCCCGCGAGCGCGACGGCGACGTTCGCTGCGCTGCCGCCGCCCGAGCGCCGCTGGGAGACGATTTCGGCTTCCCCGTCCGGTTCGGGGAGGGCGTCCACGCGGAGCGTGACGTCCCAGTTGACGTGGCCGGCGGCGACGACTCGAACCATACCACCGGCGAACGGGGCCGGCGGCTAAAATCCTGCGGGGTTCGCCGCGACGAACAGCACGACGTTGTG
>Ga0208138_100044_pt1 | contig 104442 bp, 104 predicted proteins | sample AntRauMetaRauer3_FD_184786 | JGI IMG/M metagenome (GOLD analysis project Ga0208138, IMG submission 184786) | Saline lake microbial communities from Rauer Lake, Antarctica, in enrichment culture - Antartic Rauer Lake 3 Metagenome Rauer3 (SPAdes)... ... | reverse complement strand
GATCTGTGAGTCAGATAGTAAATAGGTTGCCCGGCCATCAAATGGCTTGATGACGTTGGAGTGGGCCGTTGCCTGCAACCCCTCGGTTCAACACCCTCATTCGGCGTTCTGATGAATGAGCCGGGGTGAGGGAGTCGAGAGGAAAAGCGCTACGGAAAACGAGACTGAATAGTGCAGCTAAAAAGTTACTCGTTCGGACGCAAATTATGCCGAGCTTCGTTTGCGCTGCATAGCTTAAACGTTACGCGAGTAAATATTCGAGATGACGTGGAACTATATGCTGTCGACCATTTAGATTCTTTTAAAGGAGGCAGTGCCGGAAGCCGGGGGGTACCCCTATCGCCGTTGATAGCACTTAAAAAAGCAGCCCCGACGACGGGGCTGCTTGTGCTTCACGGAGTCAGTCTTGTTTCTCAGAAGTTAACGCCCATGCCGAAGGTATAGGCCCAGACGCCATCATCGAAGTTATCTTCAGCACTGTCACTGTTCTCGAACAGGAACTGGTACTCAGCCCTTGCCTGAATGAAGGTAGTGGGCAATAGATAGTACTTGAGGCCGGTTTCCAGGCCGGCGATGCCGGTGTCCTTGACGCCGTCACCATAGATAACGCCTAGCGAAGCGCCCACGAAGGGTCGAGCTGCACCTTGGCCGAAGTGGTAATCGGCAAAACCACGCGTGCTGCCGTTCCAAAAGTCGTCAGATATTCCCTCACCCTCCACGTCAGCGAAGTTGACGCTCTGACGAACACCTACCAATGTGCTACCGGACAGATACCAGCCGTAGTCGATGGAAACACCAAAGCTGCTGTTATCGAAGTCCTTGTTGCTGCTACCAGTACCGGAGAGAGTAAACTCCTTATCCCCTGTTTGTGGGCCCATTGAGGTTTGGGCCAGGGCATAGGAGGCGGGAAGAAGCGAAACGCTTATTAGCGCGACCAGCGAAGCATTTCTTAACATTTTCATAACAACACCTCGAATCAACATCACCGTTTAATCACGCAATTGCGTGTGCTGGCATACCCAGGCAATTCCAGTCTTAGTCTTTCGGACCATTCGGCCGAGAACGGTCACTGGTTGGTTTGCTGTTAATCCTTGCCTGATAGCTGGCCGCAATCAGCGCGCCTTCCGGCCATTACCCAGTGTAGAAGGTGGCGTAGGTTTTGTCAGAGAACTTAGAATTGTTAAGTGCCTGTGAAGAAATAAAACAGCACGAAGCCTTCAAAACCTATTGATTCTATTGGGAGACTGATGCTCGACAATTTCTGCACAACCACTTACTCACACCCGGCGGCCGTCGTCCGCCCCGCCTACCCTGCGCGCGGTATCCCTCTGAGCGACGCACGGCGGCGAGACGCGGACTATTCTCAGTGAGGCGCGCCGATGCCTCGATGTACGTCGAGCGGCTGTCGGGGTAGGACAAGCCATCAGAGAGCGTCCCCGATCGTCGGATCCCGACAGCACACCAGTGAGGCATCCGCCATGAACCAGCAGGCCATGATCATCACCCCGAGCGACTACACGTCGCCCCTCTCGGTCGTCGGTGTGGACGTCACCGTGCTGACCTCGAAGGACGAGGCCAACGGCCGCGAAATCACCCTGCAGCGAGGCATCGAGGGCATGGGGCCACCGCCCCACCATCACGACTGGGACGAAAGCTTCTTCGTGCTCAAGGGGGCGGTGCACTTCGCGGCGGGCGACCAGTCGGCGCTCTGCGAGGCGGGAACGCTGGTCCACGTCCCCGCCGACACTGCTCGGCGTGCTGACCCCGTTATGGCGTGACCGTGCACGGCACCGATGTCGCATGAGCCGGCCCGGCGAATTTTTGATCACCCGCCCAAGACGAAGCGCCCGAAAAGCTGGATAATGGCGGGTTGCGCTTACGCCCCCAGAATCTATACCCGGTGCTTTGTCCATGGAAATCAAGGTCAACTATCTCGACAACCTCCGCCTGGAGGCCAAGTTCGACGACTTCACGGTCATCTCCGACCAGCCCATCCGCTACAAGGGCGACGGCTCGGCACCGGGGCCCTTCGATTACTTCCTGGCCTCCTCGGCGATGTGCGCGGCCTACTTCGTCAAGGTGTACTGCAACGCCCGGGACATTCCCACCGAGAATATCCGGCTGTCGCAGAACAACATCGTCGACCCGGAGAACCGCTACCAGCAGATCTTCAAGATCCAGGTGGAGCTGCCCGAGGACATCTCCGACAAGGATCGCCAGGGCATCCTGCGCTCCATCGACCGCTGCACGGTCAAGAAGGTGGTGCAGACCGGCCCCGAGTTCCAGATCGAGGTGGTGGAGAACATCGACGAGGACGCCCAGGCGCTGCTGATGGGCAAGGCCACGGGCGAGGCGAACGAAGAGGGCACCTGGATCGAGGGCAAGGACCTGCCGCTGGAGCAGACCATCGCCAATCTCTCGGGCCTGCTCGCCGATCTGGGCATGAAGATCGAGATCGCCTCCTGGCGCAACATCGTGCCCCACGTCTGGTCGCTGCACATCCGCGACGCCGCCTCGCCGATGTGCTTCACCAACGGCAAGGGCGCCACCAAGGAGAGCGCGCTGTGCTCGGCGCTGGGCGAGTTCATCGAGCGCCTGAGCTGCAACTTCTTCTACAACGACCAGTTCTTCGGTGAGCAGATCGCGGGCAGCGACTTCGTGCACTACCCCAACGAGCGGTGGTTCAAGCCGGGGCAAAACGACGAACTGCCGGAGGAGATCCTCGACGATCACTGTCGGGCGATCTTCGATCCGGACGGCGAGCTCTGCGGCTCGAACCTGATCGACACCAACTCCGGCCGGGTCGATCGCGGCATCGTCTCGCTGCCCTTCGTGCGCCAGTCCGACGGCGAGACGATCTACTTCCCCTCGAACCTGATCGAGAACCTCTACCTCAGCAACGGCATGAGCGCGGGTAACACCCTGGCCGAGGCCCAGGTGCAGTGCCTGTCGGAGATCTTCGAGCGCGCGGTGAAAAAGCAGATCATCGAGGAGGAGATCACCCTGCCGGACGTGCCGATGGAGGTGCTTAAGCGCTACCCCGACATCCTCGAGGGCGTCGAGGCGCTGGAGGCCCAGGGCTTCCCGGTGCTGGTCAAGGATGCCTCGCTGGGCGGCCAGTTTCCGGTGATGTGCGTGGCGCTGATGAACCCCAAGACCGGCGGCGTCTTCGCCTCCTTCGGGGCGCATCCGAGCTTTCACGTGGCGCTGGAGCGCAGCCTCACCGAGCTGTTGCAGGGGCGCAGCTTCGAGGGCCTCAACGACTTCATGCCGCCGACCTTCAACTCCCTGGCGGTGGCCGAGCCCAACAACTACGTCGAGCACTTCATCGACTCCTCCGGCGTGGTCTCCTGGCGCTTCTTCAGTTCGAAGGCCGACGTCGAGTTCGTCGAGTGGGACTTCTCCGGCAGCAACGCCGAGGAGGCCGCCGGGCTGTTCGGCATCCTCGAGGAGCTCGAGCTGGAGGCCTACATGGCCGTCCACGAGGACCTGGGCGCGCCGGTGTGCCGCATCCTGGTGCCGGGCTACTCCGAGGTCTACCCGGTGGAGGACCTGGTCTGGGACAACACCAACAAGGCGCTGCTGTTCCGCGAGGATATCCTCAACCTCCACGCCCTCGACGACGAGCGGCTGGCCGCGCTGCTGGAGCGCCTGGAAGAGAGCCAGATCGATGATCAGGAAGACATCATCACCCTGATCGGCATCGAGTTCGACGAGAACACCGTGTGGGGCCAGCTCACCATCCTCGAGCTCAAACTGCTGATCAACCTGGCGCTCGGCCAGCACGAGGAGGCGCTGGAGCGGGTCGAGATGTTCCAGCAGTTCAACGACAACACCGTCGAGCGCGGGCTCTTCTACCAGGCCATGCACGCGGTGCTGGAGATCGTCCTCGACGATGAGCTCGAGCTCGACGACTACCTCTACAACTTCACGCGCATGTTCGGCGAGGCGACCATGGCCGCCGTGGTCGGCTCGGTGGAGGGCAGCGTGCGCTTCCACGGCCTGGAGCCGGTCGGCATGCAGCTCGAGGGCCTGGAGAAGCACCAGCGCCTGATCGAGAGCTACCAGAAGCTGCACGCCGCGCGGGCCGCCCGAGCGGCCACGCCGCGCGCCGTTAACGCCTGAGTTCGTCGCGTTGCATGACAACGCCCCCGTGCCGGTGACCCGGCGCGGGGGCGTTTTCGTTGGCCCTGCGCCCGAGGCGAGGGCCGGGCATAAGGTCGAGGAAAGCGCCGGGGAGAAGGCCGGGAAGAGCGCCGGGAAAAGGGCTTCCCCTAGGCCAGATCCTTCAGCGGGCGGGCCAGCAGCTCGGAGACCACCGCCGGCATGAAATCCCGGGGCAGGGTGATGGCGTAGAAGTTCTCGAAGACGTTGGGCAGCCGCTCGAAGGAGGTAAGCCGCCCCTGGCGCAGCTCATCCTTCACCACCACCTCGGGCAGCACGCTCAGCGCCCCGCTGTCGCGGGCCAGCAGGCGCAGCATGGCCATGTCGTCGGCCTCGGCGAGGATATCCGGCCGATACTGGTGCAGGCTGCAGTGGCCGTCGAAACCGCGGCGAATCTCATGATGCCCGCCCGGCAGCACCCAGCGCAGGCCGTCGTAGCCCTCGGGGAAGGGGGTGCCGGGGTTGGAGTCGGGCGGTCCGATGATGGAGAGCGGCTGGCGGGCCAGCAGCTGGCTCTGCCAGGCCGCCTGGGTCGCGCCGGAGGGCTGCAGCTGCGTATTGGTGAGCACCACATCGAGCTGGTGTCGGGCCAGGCCGTCGAGCAGGTCGTCCATGCTCTGGGTGTGCAGGCTGAAGTGCACCTTGTGCCCGCTGCCGTTGAGCAGCGGCGCGATGAAGCCCTCGATGAAGTTTCGCGACATGGTCGCGAGCATGCCGATGCGCACGCGCTGATACTCGGGCTCGATGCCGCGGCCGATCAGTGACTCCAGCTCCTCGCCCTTGGTGAAGATCACCTCGGCGTAGTTGAACACCTGCCGGCCCGCCTCGGTCAGCACCAGGGTGCGATTGCGCCGCTCGAACAGCGGCTTGCCCATCCGTTCCTCCAGCTTGCGGATCTGCGCCGAGAGGGCGCTCTGCGACAGGTGCAGCGACTCGGCGACCCGGGTGAGGTTGCCCTCGCTGGCCACGCGCCAGAAGTAGTAGAGGTGGTGATAGTTCAGGCGGCTCATTTCGTTCTCTTTTGTAGAACAGTACGTCAATTTATATCTATTTTTTTTAAAAAACGAGGCAACCGATACTGCTCGCTCCACGGACTATCGGAGTCATTCCATGCATGGGAACGAGCTGTTGCTGACCATCCTGCTCACCCTGGTGCCCGTCGTGCTGGCGCTGGGGGCCGTGGCGAGCGCCCGTCAGCCCCGTGAGCGCGCCTGGCGCACGGCCCAGGCCGCCACCACCGGCGGCCTGCTGCTCTCGGCGCTGCTGCTGGCGCTCTCGGCGGCACAGTGGCTGCCGCCGGTGAGCGGCGCCTGGCAGACCGCCCCGCTGCAGCTGATCATGCTGCTGCTCGCCAACTTCATCGCCTTCGTGGTGGTGCGCTACAGCGCCACCTACCTGCAGGGCGAACCTCGCCAGCCGCGCTTCGTCGCCCTCGTCCAGGCCACGTTCGCGGCGGTCAGCGTGGCGGTGCTGAGCGATCACCTGCTGGTGTTCCTGCTCGCCTGGCTCGCCATCGGCCTGGCCATGCATCAGCTGCTGATGTTCTATCCCGACCGGCCCCGCGCGGCCCTGGCGGCGCACAAGAAGTTTCTCTTCGCCCGCGGCGCCGAGCTGTGTGCCCTGGCGGCCTTCCTGCTGCTGTACCTACATCACGACAGCGCCCGGATCAGCGTCATCACCGGCGCCTATGCGGCGCCGGGCGTGGTGCTCTCCGCCAGCGAACAGGCGGCGGCCTGCCTGCTCGCCCTGGCGGCGCTGATCAAGTGCGCCCAGCTGCCGCTGCACGGCTGGCTGATCCAGGTGGTCGAGGCGCCCACGCCGGTCTCGGCGGCGCTGCACGGGGGGGTGATCAACCTCGGCGGCTACCTGCTGCTGCTGTTCTCCCCGCTGCTGCTGCAGTCCACGCCCGCACAGGCCTTGATCCTAATGGTGGCCGGCATCAGCAGCGTGCTGGCGGCGCTGGTCATGACGACACGCATCAGCATCAAGGTGCGGCTGGCCTGGTCGACCAGCGCGCAGATGGGCCTGATGCTGGTCGAGATCGCCCTGGGGCTCGTCGAGCTGGCGCTGCTGCACCTGCTGGCGCACTCCTGCTACAAGGCCTACGCCTTTTTGAGTTCGGGCGAGGCGGTGCAGCAGGACCTGCAGCGGCGCCAGGCGCCCGGGCGGTGCCCGACGCTCTCGCAGTGGCTCTCGGCGGGGCTTGCCAGCGTGGCGATGGTGGCGGGCCTGGGTCTCGTCGTTGTCGCCACCAGCGACTCGACGGCCTTCGACGTGCTGAGCCCCTGGGTGCTGCTGACCCTGGCGCTGACCGTGCTGCTGGCCGAGCGGCGCAGTAGCGTCGCGGCCGATGCCGGATGGCGCTTCCTGGGCCTGGCCGCGCTGATCGTGCTCGCCTACTTCACCCTCAAGTCGCTGTTCGCCGCGCTGGTGCCGGCGCTCCCGCACACCGCGCCGCTGTGGGCGGATCTCTGGGCCGGCCTGCTGTTCGTGCTGCTGTTCGCGGGCTACTGCCTGCAGCGCTACGGCCTGCACCTTGGCTGGGTGCAGACGCTGAACCTCTACTGCTACGCCGGGTTTTACCTGGACGAGTGGGTCACCCGAAACACCCTGAAACTCTGGCCGCATCCGTTGCCGGATCGCGTCCGGGCCAAGCAACTGCACGCCGCTTCTCGCGAGGGTTCACTATGACGATTCACGAAAAACCCCGGGTGGCCTGGATGCCACAGACGGTGAGGGTGGACGAGCACCCGCCGCTGACGATGGCGCACGAGCAGGCGCTGGATCAGGCCTGCGCCAGCGTGGCCCCGACCTGGCCGCTGGACCGGCAGATCGCGGTGAGCCCCTTCTGGGCGATGCGCGACGAGCCCATGGCCCGCGTATCGGCCCGGCTGTCGGCGCTGGCCAACATCCGCTGCCTGATGCCGCCGAGCCACTACCTGGGCGCCTGGCAGCGCGGCGAGATCACCGATGAGCACCTGACTCGGGCGGCGGCGCGGCTCGGCTATCGGGGGAACTACAAGAACCTGCTGCAGGTGCTCGACGACCTCGCCCGGCTGCCCCACTGGCATAACATCAGCGACTTGGTGGATGCACGCCGCGACCGCCAGCACAAGATGGCCTGGCGCGACGAGATCACCCAGCAGATCAGCCAGTTCTGTGCCGCCTACTTCCAGGAGGACGGGCCGCTCAACGCCGTACGGCTGACCGCGCCCGCCGACAAGCGCCTCTATCAGCACTGGCGGGACATGACCCTCAAGGATCGCGGCATCGCCATCCTGATGGGCGAGCGGCGGCTGCGGCGCTACTTCGAGACCCTGCCGGCCACCGAGGAGGGCCTCTTCCAGGCCGCCATCGCCGAGCTGGATGTCGATGCCGGCCGGCTCGGCGGCTACGCCCAGGCGCTGCTGCTCGACCTCAATGGCTGGGCGGCCTGGGTCGCCTATCGGGAGTGGCAGCAGGCGCTGGCCAAGCCCGAGGCCGCATCAACTCCCTCCGAGATGCGCAGCCTGCTGGCGATCCGCCTGGCCTGGGAGCTGGTGCTGTGGCGCTACATTCGCCAGGAACAGCCCGACCAGGCCGAGCGGCTGATGACCCAGTGGCACCGCGAGCTCGTGGAGCTGCCGGAGCAGGTCGAGCGCCATCGCCACGCGCAGCAGCCGCTGTGGGTGTGGCAGCTCGCCGGTGAACTGGCCTACCAGCAGCCGCTGCAGCGGTCGCTGAGCGAGTCGATCCGCACGCCGGCACCGACCGCCACACCCCCGGCGCTTCAGGCGGTGTTCTGCATCGACGTGCGCTCCGAGCCGCTGCGCCGGGCGCTGGAGCGGCAGAGCCCGGCGATCCAGACCCTGGGCTTCGCCGGCTTCTTCGGCCTGCCGCTGGAGCATCATCCGGCCGGTTCGGCACAGGCCCAGCCCCACCTGCCGGGCCTGCTGGCCCCGCAGGTGACGCTCAAGAGCGGCCCTGCCGAGGGCGAGCAATGCGGCGCCGCGCGGCGCAACTGGCAGGCGCGCCTGCAGGAGTGGAGCCGGGCGGCCAGCGCCACCTTCAGCGCCGTGGAGGCCGGAGGGTTGATGTACGCCGGCAAGCTGCTGCGCCGCTCCTTGGCCCCCACGGCCACGCGCGCGCCGCTCGCCATGGATGCGCTCAGCTGGCACTGGCGGGGCAGCGGCGAGGCGCTGAGCCTGGCCGATAAGGCGACGCTCGCCCGCACCGTGCTGGGCGCCATGGGGATCACCGAGCGGTTCGCGCCCCGGGTGCTGCTGGTGGGCCACACCAGCCACAGCAGCAACAACCCGCACGCCGCGGGGCTCGAGTGCGGCGCCTGCGGCGGCCAGTCGGGCGAGGTCTCGGTTCGCGCCCTGGCGCGGCTGCTCAACGATCCCGCGCTGCGCGAGGCGCTGGCCGAGGCCGGCCTCGTCATTCCGGAAGCGACCCGCTTCGTGCCGGCGCTGCACCACACCATCACCGACCGCATCGAGCTGCCGGAGGGCGTGGAGGATGCCTTCGCGCTGAGCGAGGAGGTGCGTTCGTGGCTCGAACAGGCCGGCGCCCAGGCCCGGCGCGAGCGCGCCCCGCGGCTCGGCCTGGCGGGCAAGGAGGCGGAGCTCGAGAAGCGCCTCGATCGTCGCGGCGCCGACTGGTCGCAGACCCGCCCCGAGTGGGGCCTGGCCAACAACGCCAGCTTCATCGCCGCCCCGCGGCGCGTCACCGCCCCCCTCGATCTCGCCGGGCGCAGCTTCCTGCACGACTATGACTGGCGCACGGATCACGACTTCGCGCGGCTGGAGCTGATCATGACCGCGCCCATGGTCGTCGCCCACTGGATCAACATGCAGTACAACAGCTCCGTCGCGGACAACCGCAAGCTCGGCAGCGGCAACAAGGTGCTGCACAACGTGGTCGGCGGGCATATCGGCGTATTCGAGGGCAACGGCGGCGACCTGCGCATCGGCCTGCCGATGCAGTCGCTGCACGACGGCGAGCGCTGGCGCCACGAGCCCCTGCGCCTGAGCGTCTACCTCGCGGCGCCAACAGAGGCGATCGAGGCCATCATCGCGCGCCACGAGATCCTGCAGTCGCTGGTGGGCAACGACTGGCTCCACCTCTTCGCCCTCGATGACGAGACCGGCGAGATCCTCGCCTACCGTGGCCAGGAGTGGGTCGCGCCCTGACGGCCAAACGCCCTATATCTGCACAAAAGCCGCGAGGTTTTTGTGGGAGCGCTGCTTGCAGCGTGATCCGTCGCGAGCGGCGGCGGGTCGCGTCAGCGTTGTCAGGTGGTAAGCCTTCTGCGACGATCGCCCGCGCTGCATACGGCGTCACTCAGCCATTGGCCGGCGGCCAACAATGATCGTCAGAAACGAGCATTTAAATGTTGAAGGTATCCGACACCGAGCGACTGACCATCCGGCATTTCGAGGGCGAGGATGCCGACTTTATCGTTCGGCTATTGAACGACCCATCGTTCATTCGCCATATCGCCGACAAGCAGGTCCGCACCCGCGAGGATGCCGTCGATTACCTCGAAAACGGCCCGATGGCGAGCTACCGAACGCATGGCTTCGGCCTGAACCTGGTGCAGCTCAAAGGCGAGGGCACGCCGATCGGCATATGCGGCCTGGTGAAACGAAACGAGCTGGAGGGGCCCGACCTCGGCTATGCGTTTCTGCCCGAATTCTGCGGCCAAGGCTATGCCGCTGAGGCCGCGGAAGCCGTGCTCGAGCAGGGCATGGCAGAGCACGCGCTCGATTCGGTGCTGGCGGTGACGCTGCCGGACAATACGCGCTCCAACCGTCTATTGAACACGCTGGGCTTCAGCGCGAAGTGGTTCGTGAATCTCTACGGGGCGTGGAACAACCTCTACGAATATCGCCGTAGCAACGATACCGCCTGAACCAGGGCGCGCGCGCCTCGCTTTCCTCCGTTGGGGCGCTGTGACACCATCGCCGCTTTCGCCGTTCGGAGTCGTTGTCTCGTGATCGTTCGTGATCGCCCCGGTGCGCTCAGGCTGATGCTGGCCTGGAAAGGCTCGGTGCTGCCCCATATCTTCCCTCATATCCTGCTGGCTGGGCTCTTCGCCACGGCCGTCACCTGGGTCTCTCGCCATCACTACCTGGATGGCATCGTCGAATACACGCTGCTGCCGTTCACCCTCATGGGCATCGCGCTGTCGATCCTCCTGAGCGTGCGCAACACCGCGACCTACAACCGCTGGTGGGAGGCGCGCCAGCAGTGGGGGGGCATGGTCTTTGAGATGCGCAGCCTGGCGCGCACCGGCGGCATCTACCTGAGCCCCGAGCGGCGCCGCGAGTTGATGATGCGCGCGCTGGCCCATGCCCACCTGCTGCGCGGGCAGCTGCGCGAGGAGGACGTGCGCGCTGACCTGCCGGCTTCGCTCCCCGCGGCCCAGGTCGATGAGGCGCTGGTCACCCGCAACCCGGCGGCGTTCATGCTGCAGCAGGCCGGCGACGTGGTGGCCGAGGCGCGCCGGGCAGGGGAGATCGACTCGGTGGGCGCGGCGGCGCTCGATCGGCACCTGCACGGCATGGCCGGCATTCAGGCCGCCTCCGAGCGCATCGCCCAGACGCCGCTGCCGTTCGCCTACACGCTCTTGGCGCATCGCACCGCCTACGTCTACTGCTACCTGCTGCCGTTCGGACTGGTGTCGGGCGCCGGCTGGTTCACCCCGGTGTTTACCGCCATCGTCGCCTACACCTTCTTCGGGCTCGATCGCCTCTCGGAGCAGCTGGAATTTCCCTTCGGCCGCCACACCAACGACCTGCCGCTGGACGCCATCTGCCGGGTGCACGAGATCAGCGTCGCCGAGGCGCTGGGCGACCCGGCGCCCGCGCCGCTGCAGCCGGTGGAGTTCCAGCTGCAGTAGGCGGCGCGGGGCTCTGCCCTCCGCTTACTTCGAACATACAAGCGCTGCTTGCAGCGCGATCCGCCGCGAAGCGGTGACGGGTCGGCGTCGGCGTTGCGGGGTGGGGCGGCTTCTGCGACGATCGCCCGGCTTGCATCCAGCGGTACTCATTCACTGGCTTGCGGCCAAAGATGACTGATATAACCGGGCCGGCGGCTGTCTTTCTCGAGCGCGGAGACACCGGCAAATATGGCGGCAGGGCATCACGTTCAAGCCCACTGAACCCAGGAATCACTGTCGGGCATGATGCATGATACGCGTGACCACATGACCGACGCCGCTTGCCACACCTGCCTGCAGTGACAAGTCGCGCCTCTCCCTCCGCGAATGCATGGAGTTACACCTTGGACAGATTGGCGGTCATGAGGGCCTTCTGCCGCATCGTTGAGCGTGGCAGCTTCGCCAGAGCGGCGGAGGATCTCGGCATATCACCCGGGCTTTTGAGCCGCGACACCAAGCGCCTGGAACGGCACTTGGGCTGTACCCTGCTCACCCGTACCACCCGCAGGATGTCACTGACCGAGCAGGGCCGCCTCTACTACGAGGAGAGTCGCCGTTTGCTCGAGGAGGTCGAGCAGGTTGAGGAAAGGGTTCGCGAGCATAGCGGCAGCGTGCGGGGGCGGCTGCGTATCAATGCGCCCCAGTCCTTCGGCCTGATGGTGCTCTCGCCACTGCTGCCCGGCTTCATGGAGCGCTACCCCGAGGTCGAGGTTTCACTGGCCCTAGAGGACCGTGTGATTGACATGGTCGAGGGCGGCTTCGATCTGTCGATCCGTGTGCGCGCCACCCTGCCGGACTCGAGCCTGATCGCCCGCCGCATCTCGCCGGTGCACCAGCGGCTGTTCGCCAGCCCGGCCTACCTGGTGGCCCACGGCACCCCGCAGATGCCGGAGGAACTCGCCACCCACGAAGCGGTGAGCTACCTACTGGCCGATGAGGCAAGCCACTGGCCGCTGCTGGGTCCCGACGGCGCGGTCTCGGTGCCTTGCTCCGCACGCCTGGAGGTCGGCAGCAGCCTGATGCTGCGGGATATGCTGATCGCCGGTCGGGGCATCGGCGCCCTGCCGGACTTCATCTCCGATCGGGCCGAGGCGGCCGGCCAGCTGGTAAGAGTGCTCCCGACATTCGAGCTGCCGACCCGACAGGTTTATGGCGTCACCGCCTCGCGGCTGGGCACCGATGCCAAGACCCTGGCTTTCCTTGACCATCTCAAGGAACGGCTGGGGAGTTGACCCCCGACACCGATGCCCTCGTCTCCCGACATTCTTTACCGTGAGTACAGAATGTCTTTTCTTTTCCCCGCTTATTCTCGCTTCCATGCTGATCCATGCTCTGTTTCGTCACCCTACCGAAACAGAGAGGCTCACCATGACCCGCGTTCTCGTTCTCTACTACTCAAGCTATGGCCATATCCGCACCCTTGCCGAGGCAGAAGCCGAGGGTGCGCGCCGCGTCCCTGGCGTTCAGGTCGACATCCGCCGGGTACCCGAGACTGTATCGGTGTCGGTGCGCGAGGCGGCAGGCCATGTCGCCGACGACACCCCGGAGGCCCGGGTCGAGGATCTGCCCGACTACGACGCCATCATCCTCGGCACGCCGACTCGCTTCGGCAATATGGCCGCGCAGATGAAGCAGTTCATTGATCAGGCCGGCGGGCTCTGGGCACGCAATGCTCTGGTCGGCAAGGTGGGCGCCGTCTTCACCTCCACCGGCTCGCAGCATGGCGGCCATGAGGCGGCGGTGCTCTCCACCCAGGTGCCCCTTCTGCATTTCGGCATGCTGATCGTCGGGCTGCCCTACACCTTCACGGGCCAGATGCGACACGACGAGATCGTCGGCGGCTCACCCTATGGCGCAGGCACCGTGGCCGGCGGGGACGGTTCGCGTCAGCCAAGCGACACGGAACTGGCCGGCGCCCGCTTCCAAGGGCGCCATGTGGCCGAGATTGCCGCACACCTGGCCGCTGGCCGAGACATCTCGTCCGTTGCCTCTCAGTCAACCGAGGAGGTGAGCGCCTGATGGCCCTTTCGCCCACCCCCTCACTCACCCTCGACTTATTCCACGATGTCGTCTGCGGCTGGTGCTTCAACCTGTCGCCGCGGCTGCATCGGCTGGCCGAGGAGTTCGAGCTGGATATCCGGCATCGTACCTTCGTCTTGCAGGACAGCCCGGCGCGCATGGTGGAGCACTTCGGCTCCATGGCACAGGCCAAGGCGATGATCCTCGACCACTGGGCGGCCTGTCGGGAAGCAAGTGAGGCACCCCAGCGTTTCAACATCGAAGGCATGCGCTCGGCTCCCTTCGACTATCCCCATGGTTTGCCCGGGGCACTGGCCTGCCAGGCCGCGCAATACCTGGCCGGCCAGGCAGGCCACTGGCAGATGTTCGATGCCATCCAGGCCGCACACCTCAGCGAGGCCCGCAACGTCGCGGACCCCAAGGAGCTAAGGGCCATCGCCCGCGAGGCCGGTTTCGACGCCTTTGCCTTCACGCGGCGGATGGAAGACCCGGCGACCCTCGATGCCGTCCAGGCTAATCAGCGACTGGCCCGGCGGCTGCGGGTCAGCGTGGTGCCCACGGTGATCGTGCGCGAGACGGGACAACGGCTGGTCAATGGTCCACTGGACAGCCTGCGCGCGCAGCTACTCGACAACTTGCGGCTCGTCGCCACCGAGCTCACCTCCTGATCTCCTGCGCCGGGCGAGCCCGGTGCACCTGCCGATGCGAGGCATCGCCATGAACCGCTTGACCGACCTGCTGCTCACTGCCCTGGCACCTGCCGTCTGGGGCAGCACCTACATTGTCACCAGCGAGCTTTTGCCCGCGGGCTATCCGATCACCCTGGCCGTGCTCCGCGCCCTGCCTGCCGGTCTGCTGTTGCTGTTGCTGGTCCGCCGGCTGCCGGGCCGAAACTGGTGGGGCAGGGTGCTATTGCTCGGCGCCTTCAATTTCGCGATCTTCTGGACCCTGCTGTTCGTGGCGGCCTATCGGCTACCGGGCGGCGTGGCCGCTACACTGGGCGCGTTGCAGGCGCTGTGGGTGGTGCTGCTGGCTCGCGGCCTGCTGGGCACACCGATCATGACGCTGTCAGTCATGGCGGCACTGGCCGGTGCCGGCGGGGTCGCCCTGCTGGTGCTCACCCCCGCCGCTGAGCTGGACCCTATCGGCCTGGCGGCCGGTCTCGGAGGTGCGCTATCGATGGCGGCCGGTACCGTGCTCAGCCGCAAGTGGCAGCCACCGGTATCGCCGCTGACCTTCACCGCCTGGCAGCTGACTGCAGGCGGCCTGCTGCTGGCGCCGCTGGCCTGGTTCGGCGAACCCGTGCTGCCCGCTCTGACAACGACCAATCTTGTGGGCCTTGGCTACCTCGGGTTGATCGGCGCCGCCCTGACCTATTTCCTGTGGTTTCGCGGTGTCGCCCGCATCGAGCCGGCGGCGGTCTCGATGCTCGGAATGATGAGTCCGCTGACCGCGGTGGCGCTAGGCTGGATGCTGCTGGATCAGAGGCTGACTCCGCTGCAGGCCGGCGGCGCCGTGATTGTGCTCGGCTCGGTGTGGCTCGGGCAGTGGGCGGCGCGCCGCGGATCAAGGCCTGCTTCTGTAACCGGAGCGCACTCTCAGACCTTTCCATTGCCGCGGTGACCGTCCTGGATGCGTATATCCAGCTTCACGACCTCAACGGTGCCGGCGTATCGGTCTGCCGGAATACGGTCGCTGCCAGCCTCCGGCGGCAGAATCTGCGGGCGAAAGCGGCTCGCAAGTACAAGGCCACCACAAGCTCACGGCATGGACTGCCGGTGGCCCCCAACCTGCTGAAGCAGGACTTTACCGCCGATGCGCCTAACCAGAAATGGGTCGGCGACATCACCTACCTGGCGACCGGTGAAGGCTGGCTCTACCTGGCCGTTCTGATCGACTTGTACTCACGCAAGGTCATCGGCTGGGCGATGAGCGAGCGCATGACCGCTGACCTGGTAGGCGATGCCCTGCAGATGGCCCTGTGGGGCCGCAAGATGCCCAAGGGCGTGATCGTCCACTCCGACCGCGGGAGCCAGTATTGCTCGACGTTGTACCAGTCGCTGCTGACCCGGTACGAACTCCAGTGCAGCATTAGCGCGAAGGGCAATTGCTACGACAATGCGTGCGCCGAGAGCTTCTTCCACAGCCTCAAGGTCGAGGCCATACATGGCGAGCGATTCGAGACGCGGGACGTCATGCGGCGACAGGTATTCGAGTACATTGAGTTGGACTACAACCGGCAGCGCCGGCACAGTGCAATCGGGATGATCAGCCCAGAGGCCTTCGAGGCACAAATAATCGCTTAGATCGGTGTCCACAAATGCTGGGTAAGATCAGAGACGTGTGGGTAAGTGATTCTTGACACCATCTCGCCGGAAACCAGAGGCGGGCCTGACGACATACAACGTGGAAGGGCAGAAACGATGACCATGAAGGTCTGCATTGTCGGGCTTCCGGGAAGCTGGGGCAGTACATGGTGCAGCATGCCCTTGATCGGGGCTACGAGGTGGTTGGCGTGTGCCGCCCGCAGAGCGTTGGCAAGCTCGAGGCCTTCAGGGGGCGCATCACGATCGTTCCGGGAGCGACGAACGACAGTGAGGTGATTGAGAAAGCCGTCGCGGGTTGCGATGGGGTGCTCACGGTGTTGGTGCCGTGGGGCAACCAGCAGTACTCGACGGCGTGGGCGATGCCGCGCGTCAGTAGTGAGCTAACGCCTGTGGCGCGCGGGCAATTGTGCTACTGGCCCCCGTCCGGCTGGGCCCCCTCATCGGCCTGAGCGTCGTCCTGTTTCTTCTCCAGCGCCGGCAGCACCAGCACCCGGCACGGGGCGTTCACCGCCACGTACTCCACGGTGGCACGGCGCAGAGGCCAGCGCCCGCTGCTGCCGCGGGACACCAGGATCATCAGGTCGGCACCCAGCTGAGCCGCCAGGCCCACCAGCTTCTCGCCGGTATTGCCGGCCAAGGCATGCAGGCTGGCGGTGCGATCCAGCGGCAGGTACTTGCGCACCAGCAGATCCAGGGTCTTGCGTACCTCGGCTTCCTTCTCCTGCGGTGCCTCGTCTGTCACATGGGGGAAAAAGCCGCCGCCGCCGGGATGGTAGACGCTGGCCAGGTGGAGCTCGCCGTCGTCGGCAAGCAGCTCCACGGCCGCTGCGATGGCGCACTTACCTTCGCCATCGTCTTCCGGATCAATGGCGAGCAATAGTTTCTGATACATCAGCGGTCTCCTGTTTCGGCGTGGCGGAGCCCTCTACCTCTGGAAAGGCTCTGCCCTGAACCAGCTCGTCGACGCTGAAGCCGCGATAGTCTGCCCGCAGCGCCCGAAGCAGTGCGATGCCCATGAACACCAGCAGAATGCAGAAGGGAAGCCCCAGGGCGGTGATCACATTCTGCAAGGCGTCCAGGCCGCCGGCCAGCAACAGCGTGGCGGCAATGCCCCCCTGCGCGACGGCCCAGAAAATACGCTGGCGCACCAGCGACGGCTGATCATCGCGCCGGGTCAACAGGTCGATCACCAGCGAGGCGGAATCCGACGACGTGGTAAAGAAGATCACGATGATGACCACGCTCAAGGCCGACGCCACGCTCGTCAGCGGAAAGCCTTCCAGGAAGGCGAAGATGGCCACCGAGGGGTCCTGCTGCACCTGTGCTGCCAACGACAGCTGGCCGCTCATTTCCCCCTGGATGGCCGAGAGCCCGAAGATGCCGAACCACACCAGCGTGAAGACCGTGGGGGCAAACAGCACGCCGCCCACGAACTCGCGAATGGTGCGTCCCCGCGAAATCCGGGCAATGAAGATGCCGACGTAGGGCGCCCAGGAAATGGTCCAGGCCCAGTAGAACAGGGTCCACTGCCGCTGCCAGTCGGTGTCCTTGTAGGTCTCGGTCCAGAAGGCCAGCGAGGGCAGGCTGCTCAGGTAGTCGCCCACGCTCTGCACCATGCCCTCGGCAATGAACACCGTGGGGCCGACAAGACCCACGAACGCCAGCAGCAGCATGGCCAGGACGATGTTGACCTGGGAGAGGCGGCGAACGCCCTTGTCCAGCCCGAGGGCGACCGAGGTAGCGGCGATGCCGGTGATGACGGCGATCAGGCCGACCTGGACCAGTGGGCTGGAGGGTGCGCCCACCAGATAGTTCAGGCCGCTGTTCAGCTGCAGCGTGCCCAGCCCCAGCGAGGTGGCGACCCCGAACAGCGTGCCCAGCACCGCGATCACATCGATGGCCCAGCCCCAGGGCCCGAAGGCACGTTCGCCCAGAATGGGGTAGAACAGGCTGCTGATGCGCATGGGGAGGTGGTGGCGGTAGGCAAAGTAGCCGATCGCCAAGCCCGGCATGGCGAAGATGGTCCATGTGTGCAGGCCGAAGTGGTACAGCGCGAAGGTCATGGCATCGCTGGCCGCTTGCTCCGAGCCTGGCGTGACGCCGTCGAAGGGCGGGTGGGCGAAGTGGGAAATCGGCTCCGCCACGCCCCAGAACATCAGGATGGTACCGATGCCGGCGGCGAACAGCATGGTGAACCAGGTGAGATTGGAGTAATCGGGGCGGCTGTCATCGGCGCCCAGGCGGAGATTGCCGTAGCGGCTCACGGCCAGGCCGAGCAAAAAGATCAGCAGCGAGCTGACCGAAAGAATGTAGAACCAGCCCAGGTTGGCGGCGACCCAGCCGGTGAGCAGGCCAAAATATTTCGCAACGGCCTCGTCGAAGGGAATCGCGATGGCGACAAACAGCGCCGCTATGCCAGCCGAAGTGAAGAAGACTCCCGGTATGGTCTGCAGTCCTAGCCGACGTTGCAGCCATGTCAGCACACGCGCCTCCGTTGCGTTGGAAAAGGCCATTGGAAAAGGTCAATGGCGAAGTCCTCACGCTACCATAGGGGATGCGGGGCTGCAGGCAGGCGGCCGTCGGCGCGAGGCTCATCCCGCCGCCTTGCAACGAGCGCCCGCCCGTCCGGGTGCCCGGTATCGATCCTTTTTTCGGAGACGCCATGCCCGTCATTGACCACCAGGGTGTCGCGATCGCCTATGAGGAGGCCGGCGCGGGAGCGCCCATCGTGCTCGTCCACAGTTTTCTCGGCTCGGGCGAGATATGGCGCGCCCAGGTGCCGGTGCTGGCGGAACAGCATCGCGTCATCAAGGTCGATCTGCGCGGCCACGGCCGCTCCGGCTATCTCACCGAGGCGTTTACGCTCTACGATGCCGTCGATGACGTCATCGCCGTGCTGGATGCCCTGGGCATCGAGCGGGCGGTGTGGTGCGGTCTTTCCATGGGCGGCATGGTGGCGCTGCGCGCTGCGATCCGGCATCCGCAGCGGGTAGCCGGCCTGATCCTGATGGATACGGATGCCGGCGCGGAAACCGCCTGGCACCGGGTGAAGTATCGCGCCATGGGCATCGCGGTGAGCGTCTTCGGGTTCCGCCCGCTGCTGCCGTTCGTGACCCGCCTGATGTTCGGCGCCACCACCCAGCGCGACAGCCCTGCGCTGGTCACCGAGACCCGGGCGATGATCGCCCGGAATCACGTGCCCTCGGCGCTCAAGTGCCTGGCGGCGCTGATGCGACGGGATTCAGTGGTGGAGCGCCTGCACGAAATCGACGTGCCGGCACTGGTGGTGGTGGGCGATGAGGATCGCATGCTGCCGCCGCCACTATCCCGCCGGATCCAGGAGGAGCTGATGGATGCCCGCCTCACGACGATTCCAGACGCCGGGCACATGACGCCCATCGAGCAGCCGGAGAGGGTCAACGCAGCCGTGTTGGTGTTTCTGGGGTCATTGTTGTATCCCCGCCCTCGTTAATAGACGCGCCTCAATGCGGCGCGGGGCGCGCTCCGCCGAGCCCGAACCACCCAATCCACCCGGTGCCATTCGGCGATGGCCTCCTCATCGCGCCTGAAGGAGAGCGAGAGCGGCTTGCCCGGCTGGGTCAGGCGCTCGAAGCGTTCGATGGAGATGAAGCCATCGATCTCTTCCAGCAGCGGGCGCAGGCCGGCGGCAATGCCTGCGACCAATCGACGTGTGGTATCCATCAGTACGTTCGCATACGCTGGCGGATTAAGGTCGCTTAGACACGAGGCGGCCTATCGACATCGCCGAAACTCAGGGACTACCGCAGGGATGGCAGGAGGCCATCACGGCTTGCCGGGTAGGGGCGGTAGCGTGGCTGGGCGCATTGCATGAAACATGGCTACCCCAGAGGGCTGCGCACACCGGCAAAGGCCTTTCCCAGCACATGCGTATAGATCTGCGTCGTTTCGACACTCTTGTGCCCCAACAGCTCCTGCACTGTGCGGATATCCGTGCCCTGGCTCAGCAACTGGGTGGCAAAACTGTGGCGTAGCGTGTGGCAGGAGCCCGGCTTCGGCAACGATGCGGCTCTCATGGCATTTCTGACGGCCCGTTGTACTGCCGAGGGGTGAATATGATGAAGAACGATCTTGCCGGCGTCATCGAAGCAGGGGCGACTTGCCGGGAATAGCCATTGCCAAGCCAGGGAGATCCCAGCGTTCGGATACTTGCGATTGAGCGCATGAGGCAAGGTCACCGGCACGCTGCCATGTTGCTGGCGATAGATAAGCTGCTGCTCGGCGGTGGTGATCTGATGCTGAAGGGCAGGGATACAGCTACCAGGAAGCAGGGTCGTTCTGTCCTTGTCACCCTTGCCGGCCCTTACCGTGATGATCTGGCCTTGGATTTCAATATCCCGAACGCGCAGGCGGCAGGTTTCGATGAGCCTCAGGCCTGAGCCGTACATCAAGGCCCCCATCAGGTGCATGGGGCCAGACAGGTAGCCAAGCACGCGCATCACTTCCTCATGAGACAAGACCACGGGAAGGCGCCGCGGCCGCCTGGCGCGTGAAAATTCACCGATCTGCCCCAACGGCTGCTCAAGAACATGGCGATATAGGAACACGAGGGCATTCAGCGCCTGGTTCTGCGTGGCCACCGCCACATAGCGGTCTAACGCGAGATGCTCCAGGAACGCTTTTACTTCAGGAGCGCCCATGCTGGCAGGATGACGCACGCCATGGAAACGAATGAAGTAGCGTATCCAGTAGCAGTAGGTCTTCTCGGTACGCGGGCTGTAGCGCTTGACCCGCATGGTGGCCTTCACTCGATCCATCAGCTTGGGTGGTCTGTTGTGCGCGTCCATACGTTGCTGCCTAAAAATATGGATGTACATACAGTATTATTGGTTCTGGCAAAACGCGCAAGCGCGCGAATTCTGCATAGGTAGCCGAGCTATTCTTAGAAATCTTTGCTATCAATGGGTTAGGTAAAAGAGGGCGCGCTCGATAATATCGTTGAACGTGCCAGCGCGTTCAAGTCAATAAACGAGCACGCGGTATAATCACTGTTAGCTTTCATGAGTTTGTTTTTTGAGCAGGGAGTGACATTTGTCAAAATTATCGCAATCGCAAAAAGTGGTTCAGTTCCTTCGGGACAATCCGAAAGAACGTTTCAATGCGCGTTCTATTGCTGAAGCGATAGTTAATCTCCACCCAGATGACTATGCAGAAAAGCGCAATAACCCGAGGTTTGTCGACGAAAAAGCATTCATCACGCAGATCGTTGCCGAGATAGGTGCTCAGAAGGATCAAATTGCAAATCAGAGTCCCCATGTGTTTTGGCAGGATAAGCCTCGTCCAAGACTGTACTGGTACGACCCAGATAGAAAGTCAACGGATATTCCGGAGAGCTCAGAGTTTGATGGTCCTGATAATGATGAAGTTGAGGTAGATACTGTACCAGCCACAAACCACATATTGGCAGAGCATGAGTTGTACCCATTACTGATCGAGTATCTCAAAACGGAGCTGAAACTTTATTGCCTTCGCATAGATGAGAAGCGCTCCAGAAATTCAAGAGGTAGTGGTGGCAATCAATGGTTACACCCGGACATAGTCGCGATGCAGCCCATTGATAAAGAGTGGAATGAATTAATCAGAAGCTGTGTAAAGCAGGGCGCGGGACAGAGTGTCCGTTTATGGTCTTTTGAGGTAAAAAAAGAGCTAAATGGTTCCAACGCTAGAAAGAGTTTTTTTCAAGCTGTGAGTAATTCTAGCTGGGCAAATGAGGGCTATTTAGTAGGTACATCTATTGCCGATGCAAATACTGAAAAAGAATTGAGGATGTTATCTGCGTTACACGGAATAGGCGTAATTTTGCTCAACCCTGAAAATCCAAGTGAAAGCGAGATGATTTTACCTGCTCGTTCACGTCCAGATGTTGATTGGGAATCTACAAACAGAATACTGATTGAGAATGAAGACTTCCGAGATTATATCGAGCTTGTTTCAACCTACTACCAGACTGGACGAGTCCGCGCCAGAGATTGGAACAGGACGTGAAGCTAACAAGTTGCTGCACGCGGAAAAATCACTCGCTGCGCTCCTAATTTTCCGGTGAGCAAGGCGTTAAGAGCTCAGGAGAGCATGTGAGCAAGATTGAAGAAATAAGATCGTTACTTGACGAGCTTGAGGCAGAAAATGCCTCCGAAGACGATCAGGCCTTCGCGGAGAACTTTGAGTTCTTAGAGCTGCCTGAAATTGTGTGCTCCGTTATTGATTATTTGCAGCCCTCGCTGTTTCCGTACGAAGCGGCTGTTTACTGGCATCTTTTCAGGAAATCTGTATTGGGCGAAGGAACCCAGTACACGAGAGCCAGTGTCCGTGGCATGACTTTAGGTGTTATCACTTCGTCCAGCGGACAATCTGATGGCTTGAGCTATGGCGCTGTGCAGAAGGCCCTGACCGGTCTTGAAGAAAAGGGGGCAGTTTCGAAGGCTGGCGATACCACCAGAGAAGGCACTTTGTACAAGGTGCATCTTCCTGAAGAAATTGAGCTCTGCCAAGAGGCGAAGAAAGCCGCTGCCAAAGAGGTTCCAAAATCAGAAAGGGATTTGAAGAAAGAACTCGACTTTTACAACGTCAGAGAAAATCGTCTGAAAGTATTTGAGCGCGATGACTACAAGTGCCGTTATTGCTCCAAGCAACTGACCAGGTTTACCGCGACACTAGATCACGTGGAGCCAGTATCAAAAGGTGGCGATAACTCGCTTGATAATCTTGTCACTGCGTGTCTGCACTGTAATTCCCAGCGCGGGAATAGGCCGGTAATGGACATCATCGATGAAAAGCGCTCTTAACAATCGGCTGCACGGCGACCGGTTTTCCGCTGCTTCGCAGCTCCAAACCGGCGCGTGAGCCGGGCGTTAAATTTCAGCAAGAGTAAATGTCCGTAACAAGAAAGCCCCGAGCCGGTTTCCCGGCTCGGGGCTTTGCGTTGTGGCTGGCCGTTACTTCGCGGAGAGCGCCACGCCCACCTTGGAGCGGTTGGGCCGGCCGATGGCCTGGGTGATCCAGCTGCCGGTGGCGGCCAGCGCCTCGAGGTCGATACCGCTCTCGATGCCGAGACCGTCGAGCAGGTAGACCACGTCCTCACTGGCCACATTGCCGGAGGCGCCCTTGGCATAGGGGCAGCCGCCCAGGCCGGCGACGGAGCTGTCGATCACGGCCACGCCTTCCTCGAGCACGGCATAGAGGTTGGCGAGTGCCTGGCCGTAGGTGTCGTGGAAGTGAGCGGCGAGCTTGTCCATGGGGATGTCGCGGGCCACGGCCTCGATCATGCGCTTGGCCTTAAGCGGGGTGCCGGTGCCGATGGTGTCGCCGAGCGAGACCTCGTAGCAGCCCATCTCATACAGCGCCTTTGCCACCTCGGCCACCTTGGCGGGGGCGATTTCGCCCTCGTAGGGGCAGCCCAGCACGCAGGAGACGTAGCCGCGCACGCGCACGTTGGCCTCGCGGGCACGCTCCAGCACCGGCGCGAAGCGGGCCAGGGATTCGGCCACCGAGCAGTTGATGTTCTTCTGCGAGAAGGCCTCGGAGGCGGCGCCGAACACCGCGACTTCCTCGACCCCGCACTCCAGCGCGCCCTCCAGCCCCTTGAGGTTGGGGGTGAGGGCCGAGTAGGTGACGCCGTCGCGGCGGCGGATGCCCTGCATCACCTCACGGTGGTCGGCCATCTGCGGCACCCACTTGGGCGAGACGAAGCTCGCCGCCTCGATGTGGGTGAGGCCTGCCGCGCCGAGCCGATCGATCAGCGCGAGCTTGGTCTCTGTGTCGATCGGCGTCGGCTCGTTCTGCAGGCCGTCGCGGGGGCCGACCTCGACCAGGCGCACGCTTTTGGGAAATGCCATGGGTTATCTCCTGTCTTGCTTGCATCGGGCCGATGGTGAGGCTTGGTGTTGCGGCTTGGTTGGCCCGCGCGTTGCTGTGGCATATGTGGCGGCTGGGGGAGCGAGGGGAGGCCTGCGGCCTCCAATCGCGCTGCAAGCAGTGCTCCCACTAAGGGCTCCCATCTCGCGGCAAAGGGGGGCGCCTGCCGGCGCCAATCGCGCTGCAAGCAGCGCTCCCACGAAGGGCACCATCTCACGGGCGCCTGCGGCCTCCAATCGCGCTGCAAGCAGCGCTCCCACGAAGGGCACCCGTCTCACGGCAAGGGGGGGGCGCCTGCGGCCTCCAATCGCGCTGCAAGCAGCGCTCCCACGAAGGGCGATCATGTCGCGGTTAGAGGGGCGCCTGTCGGCGCCATTCGCGCTGCAAGCAGCGCTCCCACGACCCCCTGCTCTCCCATACCCCCAGATTATTCGTCGGGGGCGAATTCGAGCAGCACGTCGCCCTGGCCCACGGTGTCGGCGGCCTGGAAGTGGAAGCTCGCCACGTGCCCGTCGGCGGGGGCGGTCATGGTGTGCTCCATCTTCATGGCTTCCATCACCATCAGCGGCATGCCCTTCTCGACGCGGGCGCCGGGCTCGACCAGCAGCGCCACCACGGTGCCGTGCATGGGCGCGGTGAGGGTCGATTCGGCCTCCTGGCGGCCGTGGTCGATGGCGTCGATGCGCCGCCAGAAGAGGCGCGTCTCGCCGCGCGGGTCGACCATCACCACCACGTTGCCGTCGCGACGTGCCTGCAGGCGGCGGCGGTGGCCGTCCAGGGTGATGGCCACGGCGTCGCCGGTCAGCGAGTCGAGGCGCGCGGTGAGCGTCTCGCCGCCGATGGTCAGGTGCCAGGCGGCATCCAGGCGCTCGCGGGTGCCCTCGACCACCACCACGGCCTCGGAATCGTCGTCATCCTGGGCATGCGCGGGGTCGCACAGGGCGATGCGGATGGTGTGCGGGGCGTTGACGCGGAAACCGTCGTGGCGGTCCCAGGGCGAGTCGCTCTCGCACTCGCGGGAGAGCTGATGCAGGCCCACCAGGGCGGCACCGGCGTACTCCTCGATGGAGTAGCGACGCGGCGCGAAGAGGGTGTCCTCGTGCCTCTCGATGAAGCGGGTGTCGAGCTCACAGGCCTTGAAGGCCGGATGGGTGGCCAGGCGCTGCAGGAAGGCACGGTTGGTGACCACGCCCTGCACGTCCAGCGCGGCCAGGGCGCGGTTGAGGGTCGCCAGCGCCTGGGTGCGGTCGTTGCCATGCACGATCAGCTTGGCGAGCATCGGGTCGTAGTGCATGGAGACCACATCGCCGGTCTCCACGCCGCTGTCCAGGCGCACCCGGGACGGGTCCAGCTCGGCGCCTTCCAGGTCCATGGTGAAGCGGGTGAGGGTGCCGGTGGCGGGCAGGAAGTCCTGCTCCGGGTCCTCGGCGTAGAGGCGCGCCTCGAAGCTGTGGCCGGTGATGGTCAGCTCTTCCTGCGCCATCGGCAGGGCCTCGCCCATGGCCACGCGCAGCTGCCACTCGACCAGGTCCTGGCCGGTGATCATCTCGGTGACCGGGTGCTCCACCTGCAGGCGGGTGTTCATCTCCATGAAGAAGAACGAGCCGTCGGCATCGAGCAGGAACTCGACCGTGCCGGCGCCCACGTAGCCGATCTCCTTGGCGGCGCGCACCGCGGCCTCGCCCATCTCGCGGCGCAGGCCCTCGCTCATGCCCGGGGCAGGGGCCTCCTCGAGCACCTTCTGGTGGCGGCGCTGCACGGAGCAGTCGCGCTCGAAGAGGTAGACGCCGTTGCCGTGGCTGTCGCAGAACACCTGGACCTCGACGTGGCGCGGCTGGGTCAGGTACTTCTCGATCAGCATGCGCTGGTCGCCGAAGGCGGCCTGGGACTCGCGACGGCAGCCGTCGAGCGCGGCCTGGAAGCCCTCGGTGGACTCCACCACGCGCATGCCCTTGCCGCCGCCGCCGGCGCTCGCCTTGAGCAGCACCGGGTAGCCGATCTTGTCGGCCTCGGCCTTGAGCAGGGCGTCGTCCTGGTCGTCGCCGTGGTAGCCGGGCACCAGCGGCACGCCGGCGTTGGCCATGCGCGCCTTGGCGGCGGACTTGTCGCCCATGGCGGCGATGGCCGAGGCGGGCGGACCGACGAAGACGATGCCGGCCTGGTCCAGCGCCTCGACGAAGGCGCCGTTCTCGGAGAGGAAGCCGTAGCCCGGATGGATGGCGCCGGCGCCGCTGCGGCGGGCGGCCTCGACCACGGCCTCGACCCGCAGGTAGCTCTCGCGCGCGGCGGCCGGGCCGAGGCGGATGGCCTCGTCGGCCTCGCGCACGTGGCGGGCGTTGGCGTCGGCGTCGGAGTAGACGGCGATGGTGCGCAGGCCCATGGCACGCGCCGTGCGCATCACCCGGCAGGCGATCTCGCCGCGGTTGGCGACCAGCAGGGTGTCGAAGGTGTTCGAACGGCTCATGAGCGGCGCTCCGTGGCGGTCTTGTCAGGGGCGGTGGTCTGGGTGGCGTCGGCGTCGGGTTTCCAGGAGGGGCGGCGCTTCTCGAAGAAGCTGGCGAGCCCCTCCTGGCCCTCGGCGCTGACGCGCAGCTCGGCGATCACCCGGCAGGTGTGCTCGCGGGTGGCCTTGCTGTCGGAGTCGCGGGCGACCTCGGCGAGCAGCGCCTTGGTGGCGCGCTGGGCCTGGGGCGAGCCGCCCAGCAGGGTGTCGAGCATGGCGGCCACGGCGGCGTCCAGCTCGTCATGGCCGACCACCTGATGCACCAGGTCGAGGCCCTGGGCGGTGGGGGCGTCCATGACCTCGGCGGTCAGCGCATAGCGGCGGGCCTGGCGCTCGCCGAGTGCACGCTGCACGTAGGGGCTGATCACGGCCGGGGACAGGCCGATCTTCACCTCGGAGAGGCAGAACTTGGCCTTCTCGGAGGCGACCACCACGTCGCAGCAGGCGGCCAGGCCCACGGCCCCGCCGAAGGCGGCGCCCTGCACCCGGCACAGGGTAGGGCAGGGCAGGGTGTCCAGGCGGTGCATCAGGGTGGCGAGCTTGCGCGAGTCGGCCAGGTTGCCGTCGACGTCGTACTCGACCATGCGCTTCATCCAGCCGAGGTCGGCCCCGGCGGAGAAGCTCTTGCCCTCGGAGCCCAGCACCACCACGCGAACCTCGCCGTGATGGGCGCCGTCATGCAGGCGCTCGAGGTGGGCGTTGAGCTCGGCGATCAGGCTGTCGTCGAAGGCGTTGTGGACGTCCGGGCGGTCCAGCGTCAGCCAGGCCACGCCGCGGTCGTCGATCGTCAGTCGGGAATATGTCGGCGTCATCTCGACCTCACATCCGGAACACACCGAAGCGGGTCTCTTCCACTTCGGCATTCATGGCGGCGGCCAGCGACAGGCCGAGGATCTCGCGGGTCTGCATCGGGTCGATCACGCCGTCGTCCCACAGCCGGGCGCTGGCGTAGGTGGGGTGGCCCTGATGCTCGTACTGCTCGCGGGTCGGGGCCTTGAAGGCCTCTTCCTCGTCCTTCGTCCACTCGCGGCCCTCGCGCTCGATCTGCTCGCGCTTCACCTGGGAGAGCACGCCGGCGGCCTGTTCACCGCCCATCACCGAGATGCGCGCGTTGGGCCACATGAACAGCAGGTTGGGCTCGAAGGCGCGGCCGCACATGCCGTAGTTGCCGGCGCCGAAGCTGCCGCCGATCAGCACGGTGAACTTGGGCACCCGGGCACAGGCCACGGCGGTCACGAGCTTGGCGCCGTGCTTGGCGATGCCCTCGTGCTCGTACTTGGAGCCGACCATGAAGCCGGTGATGTTCTGCAGGAAGACCAGCGGGATCTTGCGCTGGGCGCACAGTTCGATGAAGTGCGCGCCCTTCACCGCGGACTCGGAGAACAGCACGCCGTTGTTGGCGACGATGCCCACCGGGTGGCCGTGGATGTGCGCGAAGCCGGTGACGAGGGTGTCGCCGTAGGTGCGCTTGAACTCGTCGAAGTCGGAGTCGTCGACGATGCGCCCGATCACCTCGCGCACGTCGTAGGGCTTCTTGAGGTCGGTGCCGACGATGCCGTAGAGCTCGGCCGGGTCGAGGCGCGGCGGCTTGGAGGGCTGCATCTTCAGCTCGCCGCGCTTCTGCCAGTTGAGCCGCGACACGCAGGCGCGGGCCAGCTGCAGGGCGTGGGCGTCGTTCTCGGCGTAGTGGTCGGCCACGCCGCTGACCTTGGCGTGCACGTCGGCGCCGCCCAGGTCCTCGGCGCTGATGCTCTCGCCGGTGGCGGCCTTCACCAGGGGCGGGCCGCCGAGGAAGATGGTGCCCTGCTCGCGGACGATGATCGACTCGTCGGCCATGGCCGGCACGTAGGCGCCGCCGGCGGTGCAGGAGCCCATCACCACGGCGATCTGCGGGATGCCCTCGGCGGAGAGCGTGGCCTGGTTGTAGAAGATGCGCCCGAAGTGGTCGCGGTCGGGGAAGACCTCGTCCTGGCGGGGCAGGAAGGCGCCGCCGGAGTCGACGAGATACAGGCACGGCAGGCGATGCTTGCGGGCGATCTCCTGGGCGCGCAGGTGCTTCTTCACGGTCAACGGGAAGTAGGTGCCGCCCTTGACCGTGGCGTCGTTGGCGACGATCACGCACTCCACCCCCGAGACCCGGCCGATGCCGGTGACCACGCCGGCGGCGGGGATCTCACTGTCGTAGACCTCATGGGCGGCCAGCGACGAGAACTCGAGGAAGGGCGAGCCTTCGTCGATCAGGTGGTCGATGCGGTCGCGCACGAACAGCTTGCCGCGGGATTCGTGGCGGGTGCGGGCCTTCTCGCCGCCGCCCTGATGGATGGCGGCGGTCAGCTCGCGCAGCTTGCCGACCTCGTGACGCATGGCGACGTCGTTGGCCTGGAAGGCCTCGCTGCGCGGATTGATCTGGGTCTGGAGGATGCTCATGGAACGCCGCCCTTACTTGGATTCGTTGAACAGCTCGCGGCCGATCAGCATGCGACGGATCTCGCTGGTGCCGGCACCGATCTCGTAGAGCTTGGCATCGCGAAGCAGCCGCCCGGTGGGGTACTCGTTGATGTAGCCGTTGCCGCCGAGCAGCTGGATGGCGTCGAGCGCCACCTGGGTGGCCTTCTCGGCGCAGTAGAGGATCACGCCGGCGGCGTCCTTGCGCGAGGTGCGGCCACGGTCGCAGCCCGCCGCCACAGCATAGAGGTAGGCGCGGCAGGCGTTCAGGGTGGTGTACATGTCGGCGATCTTGCCCTGCACCAGCTGAAACTCGCCGATCGACTGGTTGAACTGCTTCCGCTCGTGGACGTAGGGCACCACGATGTCCATGGCCGCCTGCATGATGCCGATGGGGCCGGCGGCGAGCACGGTGCGCTCATAGTCCAGGCCGCTCATCAGCACCTTCACGCCCTTGCCCACTTCGCCGAGCACGTTGGCTTCCGGCACCTCGCAGTCCTGAAAGACCAGCTCGCAGGTGTTGGAGCCGCGCATGCCGAGCTTGTCGAGCTTCTGGGCGGTGGTGAAGCCGGGCATGTCCTTCTCGATGATGAAGGCGGTGATGCCCTTGGAGCCGGCCTCGGGGTCGGTCTTGGCGTAGACCACCAGCACGTGGGCGTCGGGGCCGTTGGTGATCCACATCTTGTTGCCGTTGAGGATGTACTTGTCACCCTCCTTGCGGGCACGCAGCTTCATGGAGACCACGTCGGAGCCGGCGCCCGGCTCGGACATGGCCAGCGCCCCGACGTGCTCGCCGCTGATCAGCTTGGGCAGGTACTTGGCCTTCTGCTCGGCACTGGCGTTGATCTTGAGCTGGTTCACGCAGAGGTTGGAGTGCGCGCCGTAGGAGAGCCCCACCGAGGCGCTGGCCCGGGAGATCTCCTCCATGGCGATGCAGTGGGCGAGATAGCCCATGCCGCTGCCGCCGTCCTCGTCCGAGACGGTGATGCCGAGCAGGCCCATGTCGCCGAACTTCTGCCACAGGTCGTTGGGGAACTCGTTCTTCTCGTCGATCTCGGCGGCGCGCGGGGCGATCTCGTCACGCGCGAAGGCGTTGACGTGATCGCGCAGCATGTTCAGCTCGTCGTCGAGGCCGAAGTCGAGGGGTTGGTAGGGCGTGTGCATGGCAGGGCTCCCGTCGTGTCAGGTGACGCGCCTTGTGCATGGGCGAGGGCGCGACCGGCAAACTGGTGTCATCGAAATGGCAGATGGCACAAGACTAGGCGAGGTTGACGTTAACGTAAAGTGCAGGCGCGAGATGCTACGACGAATGTCGAAAGGGAGGGAAGAAAGGGAAGGAAGGAAGAAAGGGAAGAGCCACCGCGCCATGATCACCACAGGCTGCCGGGGAGGGGGCCTTGACGTTGGCTGGGCGTCGTTACTCTCCCAAAGCCAGCGTGTTAGCCTGCCTGATCAACCTGTCTCGATACTTGCACATCACGCGGGTCGGTCAATTGCCACACATGAATGGGTGTACTGCCATGGCCGAAGTCCTTGCGACGGCTACCGGAATTGCAGAGGCAGAAGCCTATCAGGTCAAGGTCCTTGGCGGGGTGTCACGCACCTTTGCCCTCACCATCCCTCAGCTCCCGGCCGATCTGCGCAAGGTCGTGACCAATGCCTACCTGCTCTGCCGTATTGCCGACACCGTGGAGGATGAGCCGGCGCTTTCAGCGGTTCAGAAGACCCGCTTGCATGAACGGTTCCTGGCGGTGCTGAGAGGAGAGGAGAAGGCTCAGCGTTTCGCCAGGCAGGTCACGCCGCTGCTCTCGCAGGCCACGTCACCGGATGAACGAGAGCTGGTGGCTAACACGCCACTGGTCGTCCGCTGCACCCATAGCCTCGCAGCGCCCCAACGGCAGGCGCTGGTCAAGTGTGTGAGCATCATGTGCCGGGGCATGGGCCATTACCAGGATCATTCCAGCCTGGAGGGCTTGGCCGACCTGGGCGAGGTGGATCGCTATTGCTATTACGTGGCCGGCGTCGTGGGTGAAATGCTCACCGAACTGTTCTGCCAGCATTCAGGCGACATGCATGAGCAGCGTGCCGAGATGCTGGCCCTGGCCCCTTCGTTCGGACAGGGTCTGCAGCTCACCAACATACTCAAGGACCTTTGGGATGATCGGCAACGTGGCGTCTGCTGGCTGCCCCGCCGGGAATTTCAGGAACTCGGTGTGGAAGTGTCGAGCCTGGCGCCGGGACGCAGCGATCCGGAGTTTGCCACCGCCCTGCGATACATGATCGGCATTGCGCATGCCCATTTGCGAAATGCCTTTCGCTACACGTTGATGGTCCCGGCGAAAGAAACGGGCATCAGGCGTTTCTGCTTATGGGCCATCGGCCTGGCCGTGCTCACTCTCAGGCGGATAAATGAGCGGCCGACCTATTGCACGGGGCGGCAGGTCAAAGTGTCACGCCGAACGGTCAAGGCCGCCATCGCGAGTACCCGCCTGGCGACACGTCATGATGGGATGCTCAGGCTGCTGTTCAGCGGTGTGACCCGGGGGTTGCCACTCGTACCGCTCGCGGGCCTACATCCGGAACTGAGTGCATGGGCGTTCGAGCCTTCCGGTAGTGATGGCTCTTCAGCCGCAGCCTATGGCCTTCGGCTAGGCAATGACGAGGAGTAGGCAGATATCACGGACAAGGAGGTGACCATTGGTTAGCACTGGCTCAAGCAAGCGCGACGAGACCGTTTCCTTCGATGACGAGGAGCTGATCCTGGTCGATGACGAGGACAGGGAGCTAGGGCATTTGAGCAAGGCCAAGTGCCACGAAGGCAGCGGTGTGCTGCATCGCGCCTTCTCGCTGTTCGTGTTCAATCATGACGGGGAGCTTCTGCTGCAGCAGCGGGCGGAAGGCAAGCGCCTCTGGTCGCTGTGCTGGTCTAACAGCTGCTGTAGTCACCCACGCCGAGGCGAGTCCATGGAAGAGGCGATTCATCGGCGATTATGGCAGGAAGTCGGCATAGAGGCGCAGCTCGCCTTCCTCTACAAGTTCCGCTATCAGGCCCTGTTCGGTTCGAGCGGCGCCGAACACGAGCTTTGCTGGGTATATCTCGGGGTCACCGACAAGGCACCACGTCCCAATCGCCAGGAGATCGCCAACTGGTGCTGGATATCACCCGCAGCGCTCGATGCCGAGCTGGCCTCTCGCCCGGAGCACTATACGCCCTGGTTCAAGATGGAGTGGACGCGATTGCGCAGTGAATTTGCCGATGAGCTCACGCGCTATACCCGCTAGGCTCGACGGCGGAGAGCAGGCCTTTCATGGCCCGGCCAACGTGGCCGGGCACTCGCGGGTCTGCGGGAGAGGCGATGTTACCGCCGAGTCAGTCGGAGTGGGCGTTGGGGAAGAACAGCTGCTGGCCCTTGACCTCGAAGTCGGCGATGGCGGCCTGGCCGGCCTCGGAGAGTAGCCAGTCGTGCCACTGCTCGGCGAGATCGTGCTTCAGGTGCGGATGGCGCTCCGCGGAAATCAAGATGCTGCCGTACTGGTTGAACAGCGCTTCATCGCCGGCGAACAGCAGCTCGAGGTTCTGGCGGTTATCGAAGGCGACCCAGGTGGCGCGGTCGCTCATCGCGTAGGCGTCCATGCCGGCGGCGGTGTTCAGGGTCGGGCCCATGCCGCTGCCGAGCTCGCGGTACCACTCGCCGCCCGGCGTCACATCGGCGGCGTCCCACAGGCGCAGCTCGGCGCGGTTAGTGCCGCTGTCGTCGCCGCGTGAGGCGAAGGGCGCCTCGGCCTCGGCGATGTCGCCTAGCGCCTCCTCGATCGTCTCGGCATCGGCGATGCCGGCCGGATCATCGCTCGGGCCGACGATCACGAAGTCGTTGACCATGACGTTGGCGCGCTCGGTGCCGTAGCCCTCGGCGACGAAGCGCTCCTCACCGGCGGTGTCATGCACCAGCAGGCTGTCGGCGTCGCCGCGCCGGGCGATCTCGAAGGCCTGGCCGGTGCCCACGGCGACCACGCGCACCGCGATGTCGCTCGCCTCGCTGAACTGGGGAATGATGGCGTCGAAGAGCCCCGAGTTCTGGGTGGAGGTGGTCGAGGCCAGGGTGATGTAGCGCTCCTCGTCCTGGGCGCTGGCGTTAAGCGAGAGGCCCATCAGGCCCAGGGCGACGAGGGTGAGGCCGTGCTGTTTCACGCGGGTGTTCCGTTCCATGTTGTCGTTCCTTCTTGTTGGGGTGTGAACGCGTGGTGCGAGGAGCAAGCCGTCACCAGATCAGCTCGCCCCGGATGAAGGCCCGCGCCTCGGCGGAGGCGGGAGCCGTGAAGAAGGTCTCGGCCGGGCAGTGCTCGATGAGCCGCCCGCCCACCAGCAGCACGATGTCGTCGGCCAGGCGACGGGCCTGGTTCAGGTCGTGGCTGGTCATCACGATGCGCGTGCCGCGGCGGTGGAAGTCGAGCACCGCATCCTCCACCGCCTTGATGGCGGCGGGGTCCAGCGCCGAGGTGGGCTCGTCGAGAAACAGCACCTCCGGCTCCGCCAGCCAGGCACGGGCCAGCGCCAGACGCTGCTGCTCGCCGCCGGAGAGCACCCGGGCCGGGCGTGCCTCCAGGGCGGCCAGGCCGAAACGCTCCAGCGCCTCGCGGGCCAACGGTGTGCGCCGGCGGCGGGGCGTGCCGGCGATCGCCAGGGCATAGGTCAGGTTGGCCAGCGCCGAGCGGCGCAGCAGCACCGGGCGCTGGAAGACCATCGCCTGGCGCGGCAGGTGGCCTTCCCAGCGCACGCGGCCGGCGGTGGGGGCGAGCAGGCCATGGGCCAGGCGCATCAGCAGGCTCTTGCCCGCGCCGTTGGGGCCCATGACCAGGGTGCGCCGGCAGCCGGCGAGGCGCAGGTCGACGGGGTGCAGCAGCGGCTGGCCGCGGTGGGCGAAGCCGACGCCCTCGAGGGCGAGCGGGGGAATGGCCGTGGCGTCCAAACGGGTCCACTCGTTCATCCCAGCCGCCTCCGCGCTGACTCGCCGACCAGGTGCGCGGCGGCGTTGACCAGCGCCACCAGGCCGAGCAGCACGATGCCAAGCCCCAGCGCCAGGGGCAGGTCGCCCTTGCTGGTCTCCAGCACGATGGCGGTGGTCATCACCCGGGTCACCCCGTCGATGTTGCCGCCGACGATCATCACCGCGCCGACCTCGGCGCTGGCGCGGCCGAAGCCGGCCAGCATCACGGTGGCCAGGCCGAAGCGGGCGTCCCACAAGAGGGTAGGGATGCGCCGCGCCCGGGAGACGCCCATGGAGGTGAGTTGCTCGCGGTAGTCGCCGTGGAGCTCCTCGATCTGCTGGCGGGTCAGCGCGGCGATGATCGGCAGCACCAGGATCACCTGGGCGATCACCATGGCCCCGGGGGTGAACAGCAGCCCCAGCTCGCCCAGTGGTCCCGCCCGGGAGAGCAGCAGATAGACCGCCAGCCCGGCCACCACCGGCGGCAGCCCCATCAGCGCATTGAGCGCCACGATAAGCACCCCGCGCCCGGGGAAGCGCCACAGCGCGAGCGCCGCGCCCAGCGGCAGGCCGATCAGCGCGGCGATCAGCACGGCGGAGAGCGAGACCTTCAGCGACAGCGCGACGATCCCGATCAGGTCGGGATCGAGCCCCAGGATCAGGGCGAGGGCGGTCTGGAAGGCGTTGGCGTCGTCGGGCATCGGGCTCTCCTGCGATCTTCCTGCATCATGTGCGTTAAACCCCGCTAATGCACTCGGTGCGGAAATTCATGCAGTAATATGCAGGTTAACGACAAATTCAGCCTGTATCCGTATGAGGGAAACGCCATGGTACTCGGCCCGGACCACGCCTACCTGACCACCGCCGAGGTGGCCGACTACCTGCGCCTCAAGGAGCGCAAGGTCTACGACCTGGTGCGCCAGGGCGGTATCCCCTGCGTGCGGGTAACCGGCAAGCTGCTCTTCCCGCGCCAGGCCATCGACCTGTGGCTGATGAGCCACCTGGAGGGCGACCGGGCGAGCAGCCGACCCGTGCCGCTGGTGCTCGCCGGCAGCCAGGACCCCTTGCTGGAGTGGGCGGTGCGCGAGAGCGGCGCGGGCCTGGCGCTGCTCTGTCACGGCAGCGGCGACGGGGTGCGACGCCTGCTCTCGGGCGAGGCGATGGTGGCGGGGCTGCACCTGCTGGACGAGCGCCACGGCGACTACAACCGGCCCGAGGCGCTGGGGCTTGCCGGCATGCGCGACCTGGTGATGGTGCGCTGGGCGACGCGGCGCCAGGGGCTGCTGCTGGCGCCCGATAATCCGCTGCGTATCGCCGCGCTGAAGGACCTGGCGGATCGACGTGTGCGGGTCGCCCATCGCCAGCCGGATGCCGGCGCGCATCGGCTGCTGAGCTGGCTGCTGGCGCGAGACGGTGTCGATTCAAGCAGGCTGCGCCTCGCCGCGCATCCCTCGCTCAGCGAGGACGACCTGGCGCTGGCGATCCGCCAGGGCGAGGCCGATGCGGGGCTGGGCGTTGAGGCCGCCGCGCGTCGTCAGGGGCTCGCCTTCGTGCCGCTCCACGAGGAGGCCTTCGACCTGGCCCTGCGGCGTCGCAGCTTCTTCGAGGCGCCGATCCAGCGCCTGCTGGCCTTCGCTCGAGAGCCGCGCTTCGTCGAGCGGGCCGAGGCGCTGGGCGGCTATGACATCACTGAGCTCGGCCGGGTCGTCTATAACGCTTGAGCAGGCCCACTGGCGCTTGGCATGACCACGGTGGCAAGCCTGTTGCTTCCAGCCGGCAGGCGCGAGACGGCGCTTCCGCGTTATCTACCACCCTAGCCAGCGGCGAATGCGCTGACCGGGTGAGAGGGCGCGGCTCTCGGATGCCTGGTTCACCTTTCCCGAGAGCTGCGCCGTGGCCTCTTGCAGCGGCGTGATGATGGCCTCGAGGTGGTGCTGGCAGAGCGGGCGGTTGATGGCGGCGGGGCACTGGGCCATCAGCAGGCCGCAGTGGTAGAAGGCGGCGTCCAGGGACGGATAGACCTCCTTGAATGGGCCCGCCTGCCGACGACAGCGCTGGAGTTCGCGCAGCAGCAGGCTCATCGTCTGCGCATCCAGCCAGCAGGGCGTGTCGTCGTGGCTGGTAGAGCAGGCCACCGAGCGCTGGATCGCCTGGAAGGAGACGTGCAGGAAGACGCAGGCGTAATAGAGCTGGGAGCGTTCCGCGTTCATAGCGCACCATGAGACTCAAATGAGATTGAATATCATTCTGTCGTTTAAGGCAGAGAAGTCAAATGGTGGCGCCTTCGATATCCGGGCAGGTGTGATCCTCAGCGCCAGAGGATCGGAACGCCGCTACCGCTCGGGCGGGTTCTGGCTGCCGGCTACGCTTCCGAGGCGTCGGCGCAGGGCGGCCTTGCCCATCATGTGAGCGCTGACCGGGGCGGTGGCGAACAGGAAGATCGTCACCAGCGCCTCCTGCACCGAGACGCCGTCCTGCTGGTGGCTGAAGTAGAGCAGCGAGCCGATCAGGGTGCAGCCGACACCGAGAGTGCTGGCCTTGGTCGGGCCATGCAGGCGGGTGTAGAAGTCGGGCAGCTTGGCCAGCCCCCAGGAGCCGATCAGCGCCACCAGGGCGCCGACCAGCAGGAAGGCGGCGACGACGAGCTGCAGGGTCCACGGCATGTCGAGGCTGGTCATTCGATGACGTCCCCCCGCAGCAGGTACTTGCTCATGGCCACGGTGCTCACGAAGCCCATCAGCGCGATCAAGAGTGCCAGCTCGAAGAGCACGCCGAGGCCCATCTTGAGGTCGGCCAGCACGATCAGCGCGATGCTGTTGATCATCAGGGTGTCCAGCGCCAGGATCCGGTCGACGATGTCCGGGCCGATGGCCAGGCGGTAGAGGTTCAACAGGGCGGCGACGGCGAAGAGCGTCATGGCGATGGGGATGACGACGGCAATCATCGAAAGATCTCCTCCAGGGGCTGCTCGTAGCGCGTGCGGATGGTGGCGATGGCCTCGGCCTCGTCCTCCAGGTGCAGGGCGTGGATCAGCAGGGTGTTGGCCTCGCCATCGTAGTGGAGCGAGACGGTGCCCGGGGTCAGCGAGATGGTGCTGGCCAGCAGGGTGATGGCGAAGTCGTCGTCCAGCGCCAGCGGATAGGTGAAGAAGCCCGGCCGCAGCTGGCGGGTGGGGCGCAGGATGCGCAGGGCCACCACCAGGTTGGAGCGCAGGATGTCCACCAGCAGCACCCCCAGGTAGCGCAGCAGCGGCAGCGGGCGCCGGATCTTCGCCTCCTCGGGCCAGAAGGCGTGAGTCACGAAGGGGATCGCCGCGCCCAACACCAGCCCCAACAGGGCATGGGCCACGCTGAAGTCGTTGACCATCAGCAGCCACAGCAGGGCCAGAAACAGCGAGAACAGCGGGTGCGGCAGCCAGAACTGCCGGGAACGCAGCGACGGTGTCATGGCGGGACCTCCAGAGCGGATGCCAGCGTCTCCGGCAGCATGGCGGCGATATAGGCCTCCGGCGTCATCAGCTGCTCGGCGGTCAGCGCCAGATACGCCATCACCGGCTCGCCCAGGGCCGCGAGGACGCCGTTGAGGGCCACCATGGCACAGACGATGGCCAGGCAGCCGCGATCCAGCGGGCGCGCTTCTGCTTCGCCGGCGCTGCCGGGGCGCCAGAACCAGCTGCTGCCGGTGCGGCTGACGGCGATCAGGGTCAGCAGCGCCGCGGTGAGCAGTACGCCCCACAGCCAGAGCCCCCGCGGCTCATCGGCACTCGCCTGGAGGATCCACGCCTTGCTGACGAAGCCGCCGAACGGCGGCAGGCCGACCACGGCGATGGCGGCGAGGAAGAACAGGCTGCCGAGCGCCCCGCGATGACCCATGGGCGCCACCACCGAGAAGCGGTCGTAGCCCTCTTCGCGCTGCTGGCCCAGCAGGTCGGCGAGCAGGAAGAACGCGGCCGCCATGCCGGTGCTGTGAATCAGGTAGAAGAGCGCGGCGCCCAGCGTCGCCGGGGTGACGAGGCTGATGGTGGCGAGTAGGGTGCCCACCGAGATGATCACCAGGTAGGCAGTCAGGGTGCGCAGGCTGTCCGAGCCCAGCACCCCGACGCCGCCCAGCGCCAGGGTCAGCAGGGCCAGCGGCCACAGCCATTGCCAGGCGGCGGCGTTGACCGGCGCCTCGCCCAGCCCGAAGACCAGCAGGAAGACGCGCAGGATGGCGTAGATGCCGACCTTGGTCATGATGGCGAAGAGCGCGGCCACCGGGGCGCTGGCGGCCGAGTAGGCGCGGGGCAGCCAGAATAGCAGCGGCAGGATGGCGGCCTTGATGCCGAACACCACCAGCAGCACCATGCTGGCTGCCGCCAGCAGCGGCGCGTCGCCCGGCGGGGCGGCGGCCACCTCGAGGGCCAGGTCGGCCATGTTGAGGGTGCCGGTGAGCCCGTAGAGGGTGCCCAGGGCGATCAAAAACAGCGCCGAGCCCACCAGGTTGATGATCACGTAGTGCAGGCCGGCGCGGCTGCGAGCCCGCCCGCCGCCATGCAGCAGCAGGGCGTAGGAGGCGATCAGCAGGATCTCGAAGAACACGAAGAGGTTGAACAGGTCGCCGGTCAAAAAGGCGCCGTTGAGGCCGGCCAGCTGGAACTGGAAGAGGGCGTGGAAGTGCGCGCCGCGCCGGTCGATGCCGCGGTTGGCATAGAGCAGGCAGCCGAGTCCCAGGATGGCGGTCAGCGCCAGCATGAGGGCGCTGAGCCGGTCGAGGATCAGCACGATGCCGTAAGGCGCCGGCCAGTCGCCGGCATGGTAGAGCTGATACTCCCCGGAGCCGGCCGTGACCAGGGCCCAGGCGCCCAGCAGCGCGAGGCCCAGGGTGCTGGCGAGGCCGGCCAGGCGCTGCACGCCGAACGGCAGCCGATAGAGCAGCAGCAGGCTCGCCCCGGTGATCAGCGGCAGCAGGATCGGCAGGATCAGCGCGTGGTTCATAGCCGATCCTCGTCGGGATTCTCGCCGTCGACGTGGTCGTTGCGCAGCTCCACCGCCGCCTTGAGGGCCAGCACGACCACGAAGGCGGTCATGGCGAAACCGATGACGATGGCGGTCAGCACCAGGGCCTGGGGCAGCGGGTCCGCCGATCGCTCGGCGAGGCCGACGATGGCCGGCGCGCCGGCGACCAGGCGCCCCGAGGCGAACAGGTAGAGGTTGACGGCATGGGAGAGCAGGGTGAGGCCCAGGATGACCGTGAAGGTGCGCGCCCGCAGCAGCAGGTAGACCCCGCAGGTGGTCAGCACGCCCAGCGTCATCGCATAGAGCAGTTCCATCAGCCGATCTCCTTGCCGGGGCCGGCCACGGTCATCAGCTTGCCGAGGTTGGCCAGCACCAGCAGCGTCGCTCCGACCACGGTGGCATAGACGCCGAGGTCGAAGAGCATGGCGGTGGCCAGCTCGAACTCGCCGACCAGCGGCAGGTGAAAGTGACCGTGGGCCGAGGTGAGGAACGGATAGCCGAACAGCCAGCTGCCGAGCCCGGTGGCCACGGCGATCAACAGGCCGGCACCGATCAGCGGCCGGAAGGCGGTCAGCATGCGCGACTGGGCCCAGACCAGCCCGCCCGCCATGTACTGCAGCGTGAAGGCCACGGCGGTGATCAGTCCGGCGATGAAGCCGCCGCCGGGCAGGTTGTGGCCGCGCAGGAAGATATAGGCCGAGACCAGCAGGGCGATCGGCAGCACCAGTCGGGCCACGGTGCTGAGCATGATCGGGTGCGGCTCGGCCACCCAGTGCCCGGGGTTGGTGTCGACCACCCGCTCCTTGAGGTGCAGGTCGCGGGTGAAGGCGAATACCGCCACGGCCGCGATGCCCAGCACCGTGATCTCGCCCAGGGTATCGAAGCCGCGAAAGTCCACCAGGATCACGTTGACCACGTTGGTGCCGCCCCCGCCGGGCAGGCTGTTGGCGAGGAAGAAGTCGGAGATGGTGTGCTGCGGGCGCGTCAGGATGGCGAAGCTGAAGGCCGCCACGCCGCCGCCCACCAGGCCGGCGATGGCCAGGTCACGCGCCATCCTCGGCCGCGTGGATTCCCGGGGCGACTGCTGGGGCAGGAAGGAGAGCGCCAGCATCATGATCACCACCGCCATCACCTCCACCATCAGCTGGGTCAGGGCGAGGTCCGGCGCCGAGAAGCGCGCGAAAGCAACGGTCACGAAGAGCCCGGTCACGCCAAGCAGCAGCAGGGCCGGCAGCCGGTGGTGATGGAAGACCACCACGCCGACGGCCGCCAGGCAGAGCAGGACGGCGGCCAGCACGGTCAGCGGGTCGAGGGCGGCCAGCGGCACGCCGCCGTTCCAGCGCGCCACGGCGAGCAGCTGCACGCCGACCAGCACCACGACGGTGACCATGATGAAGGTCAGGTAGCGCTGCAGCGAGCCGTTCTCGAGCTGGAAGACGCGGCGCTGGGAGAGCGCGATGGCGCGGCGCATGGCCCAGTCGAAGATCTCCTTGGCATCCACCTCCGGCAGGCGGGCGTGGAGGCGAAACAGCGGACCGCGGATCGCGTAGAAGAGCGCGCCGCCCGCCAGCGCGACGAGGCTCATCAGCCCCGACCGGGTGCCGCCCAGCGTCGCGAAGTCGTAGGCGGGAAGCGAGGCCTGGCGCGCGGCCTCGAACGCCGGGTGGACGAGCGTCGCATAGAGCCCCTGCGGCGCGATGCCGACGACGAGCGTGGCCAGGGCCAGCAGGGCGATGGGCGTGAGGGCGGCCTTGCGGGGCTCGCGGGGCGGCCAGATGGGCAGGTCGATGGGCCGCCCGTTGAAGTAGACGTTATGGAAGATGCGAATCGAGTAGGCCACCGAGAAGAGCCCCGCCAGGGTGACCCAGACGGGAATCACCACCGTCGCCCAGTCGGGGGTGACCACCCGCAGGCTCTCGCCGAACAGCATCTTCTTGCTCAGGTAGCCGCTCATCAGCGGCAGGCCGGCCATGGCCGCGGCGGGGATCGCCGAGAGCGCCATCAGCGTCGGCATGAAGCGCCACATGCCGTTGATATGACGCATGTCGCGGGTGCCGGTGGCGCGATCCACGTAGCCCGCCATCATGAACAGCGGCGCCTTGAACAGCGCATGGCAGACCAGGTGGAAGAGTGCGGCCGCCAGCGCCATGGGGGTGCCCAGGCCCAGCAGCAGCATGATCAGCCCCAGGTGGGACACCGTGGAGTAGGCCAGCAGCCCCTTCATGTCGTGCATGAACATGGCCACGAAGGCTCCCACCATGAGCGTCAGCATGCCGGTCAGGGTGACCAGGTGGAACCACAGCTCGGTGTCGGCCAGGGCCGGATGCAGCCGGGCGAGCAGGAAGATCCCCGCCTTGACCATGGTCGCGCTGTGCAGATAGGCGGAGACCGGGGTCGGCGCCGTCATGGCGTGCGGCAGCCAGAGGTGGAAGGGAAACTGGGCCGACTTGGTGAAGGCGCCGAGCAGGATCAGGTTGAGCATCAGCCCATAGTGCTCATGGGCGCGGATCCGCTCGCCGGCCTCGAGCACCACCGAGAGCTCGTAGCTGCCGGCGGCCTGGCCCAGCAGCACGATGCCGCCGAGCAGTGCCAGTCCGCCGCCGCCGGTGATCACCAGCGACATCCGTGCGCCTAGCCTGGCCGCCTGGCGGTCGCTGTGAAAGCCGATGAGCAGGAACGACACCAGGCTGGTCAGCTCCCAGAACACCAGCATGAACAGCAGGTTCTCGGCGAGCACGATGCCGAGCATCACCGCCATGAACAGCAGCACCAGGGTGAAGAAACGTGCCGCCGAGGCGCTGCCCTCGAAGTAGTAGCGCGCGAAGAGCAGGATCAAGGCGCCGATGCCGGTGATCAGCAGGGCGAACAGCAGGCCCAGGGCATCGAGGCGCAGCGCCAGGTTCAGCCCCAGCGAGGGCAGCCAGTCCAGCTCGGTAATGATCGTCTCGCCGCTCGAGACCCGCGGTAGGAAGCTCAGCAGTAGCAGAAGGCTCGAGACGGCGGGCAGCGCGGCCAGGCACGCCAGCCGTCGGCAGGCGGCGCGCCGGCACAGCGCCGGAAGCAGCGCGCCGAGCAGCGGGAACAGGATGATGAGGGCCAGTGTCATGCGGGCGTTTCCGGCTATCGACAGGAAACGCGCCGGGGGGCGGGGCGCCCCGTCCCCCCGCGGTCTGAGGCGGGGTCGCGGAGGAGTGCGGCTCGATGCTGGGTGATCGTCCCTGTCATGGGTCAGGCTCCCTGAAGCACGCGGGGTCCGGCTCGTTCGTGTCCGGTCCTTTCACTTCCGACCCTTTCACTATAGTGGGCGTGCCTGCCGCTGCCTGTGCAGGCGTCAACGCTCCCGAGGCAATGGCTGTCTCTTGATGGCGACATCAGCGTCGCGACTGCGCCACATGGGGGAGAGGACAGTGGTTCGTTAGAATGGCGCTCTTCATTATCCATTCATCGAGAGTCCCTATGACCCGTCGAGTCCTACTGCTGTCTATCCTGCTGATCCTCACGACCGTGCTGGCGGGCTGCAGCTACACGCCGGCGCGGATCACCTCCGAGCCGCTGATCGAGTTTGGCGACCATCACGATGGTCACGACCACGATCGTCGTAGCCACGGTGGCGGCTTCTGCCCGCCCGGCCAGGCCAAGAAAGGGCGCTGCTGATCCGGCAGGCCCGCTCGCCACGAGACGGGGGTGATGCGTCATGAACCGTTCCAGAACGACAGGGGGTGTGATGCTGCTGGCCGGCGCCCTGTTCCTGGCGGGGTGCAGCTATACGCCCCCGCGTATCCTCTCCGAGCCGCTGATCGAGATCGACGGCGACCACGGCGGACACCACCGTCGGCATGAGCGCCGCGATTATCACGATGGCGATCGGCACGGCTATCGGTCCCACGACCGGCATGACCACGATCGCCATCGCTATCACGATGGCCGACGCGACCGTGACCGCCATCATTACCGGCAACGCTCTCGCTTCTGTCCCCCTGGCCTGGCCATGAAGGGGCGCTGCTGAGTCGACGCCCCCCCCATCCCTATCCAGATCTCCCCCTCCTCATACCATCGCTGCCACAGGCCTTCTTGGGGTCTCGTCAGCCGGCTCGATACCAAGGCGTCTTCCCCGTCAGTGAGGCACAGCCCTGGCCGAGGTCGATGGGCGGGCCCGGTATCACAGGGCGTCCTGCTGGTGGGGGGGCATGATCCCGAGGCGCTTCATGCGGCGGTAGATGGTCGGCCGCGACAGCCCGAGCTCTCGGGCCACGGCGCTGATGTTCCAGCGGTGCTGGCGCAGGGCCTCGTGCAGCGGGTCCTCGCCCTGGGCCACGGCCGGATGGCCAACGGCAAGCCCGTCGCGGGATCGGCTGGGCTGCGCCGCCGGATGGGCGAGATGGCCGCTAATGCATTCCTCCGGCAGGTCGCCGACCACCACCTCGTCGCCTTCGCAGGTGGCCAGGGCATAGCGCAGGGCATTGTGCAGCTCGCGGATGTTGCCTGGCCAGGGATAGGCCAGCAGGGCGCTCATGGCGTCGCCGCGCAGTCGGGACTGCGACTCGCCGCGCTCGGCCTGCAGCTCCTCGAACAGTCGCCGGATCAGGTAGCCCTGGTCGGCCCGCTCGCGCAGCGGCGGCAGGCGCAGGCTGGCGCCGTTGAGGCGATAGAAGAGGTCCTCACGGAAGCTGCCCAGCTCGATCAATCCGCGCAGGTCGCGGTGGGTGGCGGCCACCACCCGAAGATCGACCTTCAGCGGCCGGCTGGCGCCGATCGGTAGCACCTCCTGCTCGGCCAGCACCCGCAGCAGTCGGGTCTGCAACTGCAAGGGCATGTCGCCGATCTCGTCGAGGAAGAGGGTGCCGCCGTCGGCCTGGGCGATCAGCCCTTTCATGCCCTTGCTGTTGGCGCCGGTGAAGCTGCCGGGCTCATAGCCGAACAGTTCGCTCTCGATCAGCGACTCGGGCATGGCCGCGCAGTTGATGGCCACGAAGGGCTTGTCGCAGCGACGGCTGGAATCGTGCAGGGCTCGAGCCATGCGTTCCTTGCCCGTGCCGGTCTCGCCGATCACCAGGATATTGATCGGCTCGTTGCGCAACCGGGCGGCCCGGGTCAGGGTGTCGCGCATCGCCGGATCGTCATCGGCCAGCGCCTCCAGCGGCGCCAGGCTGGAATCCTGACGGCGCGGCTCGCCGGTCGGCGCGCGGCGGCGCTGTGGCTCGATCAGGGTGGCGAAGTGCAACTCACGGTGGCGGTGGGTCAGAAAGGCACGCACTCGATCATCGCAGTAGCGCCGGATGTTGAGCACGTCCTCGGCCTCGGCATCGAGCAGATCCTGGATGTGCCAGGCCCGGAAGGGGCGCGCCTCGCCTGCGCCGGCCAGCGGCAGCTCATGGTGGCGCAACAGCTGGCGCCCGGCGGTGTTGGCGGCCACCAGGGTGGCGTCCTCCTCGATGGCGATCAGGTAGCGCCGGTTGATCTGCACGAACTCCCGGGAGCGGTCCAGGCAGACGATGTGGTAGCCGCTGTAGCGCTGCAGGAAGTAGGCGTCCTCGATCATCCGCGCATAGTGCTTGACCACCTGCAGGGCAAAGGTCTGGGAGGCCTTAAACTCCGGCGAGCGGTAGGCGGAGATGTCGAGCACCGCCAGCAGCTGGCCGTCGGGGTCGAAGATCGGTGCCGCGGTGCAGGTCAGGCGGATATGGTGGGCGCTGAAGTGATCGTTGTGGTGGCAGGTGAGCGGCACCTGTTCCTGGATGCAGGTGCCCACCGCGCAGGTGCCGGCGTGCTCCTCGCTCCAGTCGGCCCCCAGATAGAGGCCGGTGCGCTGGTGCTCGCGCTGGGCACTGCTCGAGCCGAGGAACTGCACGGCGATGCCTCGGGCATCGGTGAGCAGCACCACATAGTCGAGTGGCGTGACCTGGCGATAGAGTTGCTCCACGCCGACTCGTGCCACATGGATCAAGGCATCTGCCTGGTCCTGGTGCTCGCGCAGAGTGCGGTCCGGGACATAGCGAGGCGGGCTGGGCGACGTGGGGTCCAGGCCATAGCGGTCGATGCAGCGACGCCACGAGCGCTCGATGACCGCCTCCTCGCCACCGTCTGGGTGGTCGAGGGCGTGGAGGATCGTTGCGACATGCTCTCGCTGTGCTTGGGCGGTGCTCATGATGGTGACCTTTCGCCGACGAGTCGACGCGTCATTTGGTTCTTTATTGTCCTGTCATTCACGGTACGCCTCGGCGAGGTGACCGGTGATTCGACCTTCGTCGCCCCCTGTTACACCTGTAACGCCTCCTGTAATCCCGGTTGTCACGCCGGGTGTAACGTCCGCCGTTCTGGCTGGGCGTCACGGCGTCACTTCTTGCCCGTATACCTTCTTTTTATCTCTTGTTAATCATGGTGTTGCTTCGCTGTTGGCGTTTTCTGGCACGAAAGCTGCCTTGGGAGGAGGGCGGCCCAGATGGCCGCTCTGGCTGACCAACAAGACGACAACCGTGTCGCACAACAACAGGAGCCACGCCATGACCACTTCTCCCAAGGGGATGCCGCTGAGCCGGCGCCGCTTCCTCAGCCTCTCCGGACAAAGCGCCCTGGTCGGTGGACTGGCGCTCAGCGCCGGTAGCCTCTGGCCGCGCTGGGCCCTGGCGGAGCCCGACCTGGCCGCCGGCCTGCTGCGCATGGGGCGCGATATCTACCCCCACGACGACATTGCCGACACCTACTACCTCACTCCCCTCGAGCCGCTGCTGGAAAGCAACCGGATACTGATCGCCGACGGCCTGGCCGACCTCGATCGCCGGGCCCAGGATGCCCACGGCCGACGCTACGCCGAGATCGAGCAAGAGGCCGACCGGGCGGCGCTGCTGCGCCAGGTCGAGGACGGCGACTTCTTCCAGACGGTACGGGGCACCCTGGTGGTGGGGCTCTACGACAACTCCGCGCTATGGGAGCCGTACTTCGGATATGAGGGATCGTCCTGGAAGCAGGGCGGTTACCTCCATCGTGGCTTCAACGACCTGGTGATCGACTGGCTGTGACGCCCGGCACTCCGGTGAGACACGACAACAACAACCGAATCGAAGAGGAGACTCGCCATGGCAACCCGTTTTGATTATGACGACGACAGCGTGGTGGTGATCATCGGCTCCGGTGCCGGTGGCGGCACCCTGGCTCAGGCCCTGGCCAGGAAGGGCATCGACAGCGTGGTGCTGGAAGCCGGCAAGCGTTACCAGATGAACGACATCGAGAACGACGAGTGGGAGATGTTCAAGAAGATCTCCTGGCTCGACGAGCGCATCACCGCCGGCCCCCGTCAGCTCACCGACACCTTCCCCGGCCTGCCGGCCTGGATCGTCAAGGCGGTGGGCGGCAGCACTATTCACTGGGCCGGGGTGTCGCTGCGCTTCCAGCCCCATGAATTTCGCTCGCACAGCGAGCTCGGCGACATCGAAGGGGCCAACCTGCTCGACTGGCCGATCACCTATGACGAGCTCGAGCCCTACTACGTGAAGGCCGAGCGCCACATGGGGGTGACCGGCGAGTCCACCGGCATGCCGTATCACCAGTGGAACAACAACTTCAAGGTGCTGGCCGCCGGCGCCGAACGGATCGGCTACAAGCAGCTGCGCGCCGGCCCCATGGCCATCAATACCGAAGAGTACGACGAGCGGGGCCGTTGCATGCAGGCCGGCTTCTGCATGCAGGGCTGCCGCTTCGGGGCCAAGTGGTCGACCATGTACTCCGACATCCCCCGCGCCGAGGCCAGCGGCCACTGCGAGGTGCGGCCGCGCTCCATGGCGCTGAAGATCGAGCACGACGACAAGGGCCGGGCCACGGCGGTGGTCTATGCCGATGGCGATGGCAATACGCATCGTCAGCGGGCTCGGGCGGTGTGTGTCGCCGGCAACTCCATCGAGTCGCCGCGCCTGCTGCTTAACTCCCATTCCTCGATGTTCCCCGATGGCCTGGCCAACTCGTCCGGCCAGGTGGGGCGCAACTACATGACCCACGCCACCAGCTGCATCTTCGGTGTGATGCCCAAGCCCGTGCACATGCACCGGGGCACCACCTTCGCAGGCATCATTTCCGACGAGGCGCGCCAGGATCTCTCGCGGGGCTTCGCCGGTGGCTACACCCTGGAGGTGATGTCGCTGGGCGTGCCCTTCTTCGCCAAGTTCATGGACCCCTCCAACGCCGGCTGGGGCCGCGATATCACCACCGCCCTGGACAAGTATGACCACCTCTCCGGGGTGTGGATCTGCGGCGAGGATCTGCCGATGAAGGAGAACGGCATCAGCTTGCATGACACCAAGAAGGACCAGCACGGCCTCCCGGTTCCCGTCGTCTACAAGGGCGATCACCCCAACGACGCGAAGCTGCGACGCCACGGCGAACAGCAGGCGCGGCACTGCTACGAGGCGGCCGGTGCCGAGCGCATCTTCCACGTGCCGGACTTCCCGACCAGCCACAACGTCGGCACCAATCGCATGAGTGAGCGGCCCGAAGACGGGGTCGTCAACAAGTGGGGGCAGGCCCACGACATCGACAACCTGTTCGTCTCCGACGGTAGCCAGTTCACCTCGAGCGGCGCCGAGAACCCGACCCTGACCATCGTCGCCCTGGCGCTGCGCCAGGCCGATCACATCGCCGAGCGCATGCAGCGCAACGAACTCTGAGCGGAGGACTCCCCATGCAACCGACCAACGACCAGCGGCTGTGGATGTACCGCCAGATGGTGACCAGCCGTCATCTCGAGGAACGCATCGAGACGCTCTATATGGAAGGCAAGACGCCGGTCTTCAACATGGCCAAGGGGCCCATTCCCGGGGAGATGCACCTCTCCAATGGCCAGGAGCCCTGTGCGGTGGGCGTCTGCGCCCACCTCAACGCCGAGGACGTGGTCGTCGCCACCCACCGGCCGCACCATATTGCCGTGGCCAAGGGCGTCGACCTCAATGCCATGGTCGCCGAGATCTTCGGCAAGGCCGGCGGCCTCTCCGGCGGTCGCGGTGGCCATATGCACATCTTCGATGCCGACGTGAATTTCTCCTGCTCGGGGATCATCGGCGAGAGTCTGGGGCCGGCGGCGGGTGCCGCCCTGTCCCGAAAGATGCAGGGCAAGCCCGGCGTGGCGGTGGCCTTCCTGGGCGAGGGGGCGGCTAATCAGGGTGCCTTCCATGAGGCCCTGAACCTGGCGGCCGTCTGGCAGCTGCCGGTGGTGTTCGTCATCGAGGACAACGCCTGGGGCATCTCGGTGGCCAAGCAGGCCGCCACCGCCGTACCGCGCAACGATGTGCGTGCCAGCGGCTACAACATGCCCGGGGTACATGTCGCCGATAACGACGTCGAGGGCGTGTTCGCCGCCGCAGGCACTGCCATCGCCCGGGCCCGGGACGGCCAGGGGCCGACGCTGATCGAGATCGAGACCTCGCGGCTGGCCGGCCACTTCATGGGCGACGGTGAGGACTATCGCCCCGAAGGCGAGAAGGCCGGCCTCCAGAGCCGCGACCCCATCCCGCGCTATCGCCAGCAGCTGCTCGAGGCCGGATTGCTCGACGAGGCCGCCGACACCCGCCTGGTCGGCGAGGCCCATGAGCGCGTCGAGGCGGCCATCCGCTTCGCCCAGCAGAGCGATTTCCTGCCCCCCGAGGCGGCGCTCGAGACCGTCTTCGTCTGATTGCCCAGGAGAGTTCCCATGACTGCAACAACTGCTACCAGCTCCCGCAAGCTGACCATCGCCCGGGCCATGGCCGAGGCAACGGCTCAGGAAATGCGCCAGGATCCATCGGTCTTCGTGATGGGTGAGGACGTGGGTCCGATGGGCGGCGTCTTCGGCAATACCCGAGGCCTGCATGAGGAGTTCGGCGCCGAACGCGTCCGCGACACCCCGATCTCCGAGACCGCCTTCATCGGCGCGGCGGTGGGCGCGGCCTCGGATGGCATGCGCCCCATCGTCGAACTGATGTTCGTCGACTTCTTCGGCGTGTGCATGGATGCCATCTACAACCTGATGGCCAAGAACACCTACTTCTCCGGCGGCAAGGTCAAGGTGCCGATGGTGCTGATGACCTCCACCGGTGGCGGCTACTCCGATGGCGGCCAGCACTCCCAGTGCCTCTACGGCACCTTTGCCCACCTGCCGGGCATGAAGGTGGTGGTGCCGAGCAACGCCTATGACGCCAAGGGCCTGATGACCGCGGCGATCCGTGACGACAACCCGGTGGTGTTCATGTACCACAAGTCGCTGCAGGGCATGGGCTGGCTGGGCACCGAGAAGGGCGCCACCGTCGCGACGCCCGAGGAGAGCTATACCGTCGAGATCGGCAAGGCCGCGGTGGTGAAGGAAGGCCAGGATCTTACCCTGGTCAGCCTCGGCGCCGGCGTGCATCACTGCCTGCGCGCCGCCAAGGCGCTGGGCGAGGAGGGCTTCGATGCCGAGGTCGTCGACCTGAGAAGCCTGGTGCCGCTGGACCGCGAGACGGTGCGCGCCTCGGTGGCCAAGACGGGCCGGCTGATCGTGGTCGATGAGGACTACCACAGCTACGGCGTCAGCGGCGAGATCATCGCCAGCGTGGCCGAGCACGACCCCGCCTGCCTCAAGGCCGCTCCCCGGCGCGTCGCCTACCCGGACATTCCGATCCCCTTCGCGCCGACCATGGAGCAGTGGGCGCTGCCCAATGCCGACAAGATCGTCGCCGCTTTCCACCAGATGCTGCACAACGACTGAATGACAGGAGACACTTCATGACGACCCCGATTACGGTGCCCGAGGACCTCTGGGATGGCGATGGTGAGGGCGTGATTACCGCCTGGCTCGTCGACGATGGCGGTCAGGTGAACCAGGGCGACCTGGTGGCCGAGGTGATGGTCGAGAAGGCCCAGTACGAGATCGAGGCCCCGGCCTCCGGGGTGCTGACCATTGCCATGCAGGAAGACGAGGTGGTGGCCAAGGGGGCTACCATCGCCAGCCTGGACGCCTGAGGAGGTACCCATGCCACTCGATAACCCGACCACCGCCGCTCCTTCGGGGGCGGCGGCCCGCCCCGAACCACGCGAGATTCCCCTGCGCGGGATGCGCGGCATGATCGCCACCCGAATGCGCGAGAGCCTGCAATCCACCGCGCAGCTGACCCACCATGCCGGCGCCGAGCTCGGCGCCGTCCAGGGCCTGCGTGAACACTGCCGGGCCGCCGGGCTTGCGCCGCCCTCGATCCAGGACGTGCTGCTGCGCCTGGTGGTGCAGACCTTGCGGGACTTCCCGGCCTTGAATGCGACCCTGGAAGACAACCGTATTACCGAGCATGCGAGCGTTCATCTGGGGCTCGCCATCCCGCTGCCCGATGACCTGCTGCTGGCGCCGGCGCTGTTCGATGCCCAGACGATCACCCTGGGCACGCTGCCGGGGGCGCGTCGCCACCTGGTGACCCAGGCGCAAGCGGGCACGCTTGGCGTGCGTGAGCTGACCGGGGCCACCTTCACCGTCACCAACCTGGGGCGCTCCCGGGTGCACCACTTCACGCCCATCCTCAACGTGCCTCAGGTGGCCATCCTGGGTATCGGCGGCATCGAGTCGCGAGTGGTGCCGGACCACGCGGGCGAGATCCGGACGGCCGACGTGATTGGCCTGTCGCTGACCTTCGACCATCGCGCGGTCAATGGCGCGCCGGCGGCGGCCTTCCTGGATGCGCTCTGCGAGCGGATCGAGACGCTGGCGCCGGATGCCTTCGACCATGAACTGCGCTACTGACCCGGGGGAACCATGGCCGGTCCGCTCGACATCTCCAGCATGACCCTGCAACGCCCCACGGTGGAGGAGGGCCTCGTCGCCGAGGAGGCCCTCCTCGATATGGTCTGCCAGGGGGAGGTATCGCTCGGCTGGCTGGCCTGGTCGCCTGCCGATCGCGCCCTGGTGATGCCCCGGCGCCACGAGCGCCTGGCGGGATTCCCCGACGCCCGGCATCGACTGGCCGCGATGCAGTGGCCGGTGCTGTTTCGAGCCACCGGTGGCACCCCGGTGCCTCAGAGTCCGGCGGTGGTCAACCTGGCGCTGGCAGTGCGTTGCCGGGTAGGAAGCTCGGCGGCGCACCTCGAATGGGGCTATCACCGCCTGGGCGATCCCTGGTGCGATTGGCTCGGTGATCTGGGCGTGGGGGACGCCGACCTCGGTCCGGCGCCCGGTGCCTACTGCGATGGGCGTTTCAACGTGCGCATCGGCGGACGCAAGCTGGTCGGAACCGCCCAGCGCTGGCGGCGGGTGCGGGGCTGTCGCGACATGGCCCTGCTGGTCCACGGCGCCATGCAGGTGGACGACACCCCCGAGGCGCTGGTCGCCGTGGTCAACGCCTTCCAGGTCGCCATCGACGATCCCCAGCGCTTCCGGGCGGCGAGCCATGTCGCCCTGCGCGACGTCCTGCCTGCTCTGGACCTCGAGGCCGCCATGCCAAGGCTACTGGAAGGCCTAGTGGCGGGGCATCCCTTGCCATAGGTCACCTCGTTTCAGGGTACTGTCTTAACGAGCTGTCCACTGCTGTTGGGCGAGATCAACTGTCGTAGCGTCGCTCGGACCGACATCACGCATCAGCGGGCGTCACGGCGTCCCCTGCGGCGGAAGGGGCGAGGGCGAACCCAGATCCAACTGAGGATCACGAGGCCAGCGAATAGCGTGTAGACGACGATGAAGACCCAGGCGGGGGCCTGATAGTACAGCAGCTCGTGCAGCCAGTAGGCGATGAAGGAGCCGGTATACACGACATCCCCTGCCTTCTCCCGCAGTGCCATCTCCCACGCGGTGAGGGGGCAGAGCGCGCCCAGCCAGGCCTGCAGCACCACGATGCCGATCGCCACCAGGTGAGCAAGGCGGAACCCGGGATTACGCACCCAGTGCCAGGCGCGCCACTTGCCGATCAGCGTCAGCACCAGTCCCAGCACTACGAACAGCACGAAGGCCGCGTGAACCACCAGAACGGCGTCCGCCGCCAGGGAATAGAGCAGGCGAGGTTCCATGGTGTCACGCCTCTCCTGGGTCCGATACGTTTAGAGGGCTAGCCGGTGATGGCCTGGAAGGGTCAGCGTTTGTGCATGACCCGAACCACATCGGCCAGGGTGGCCAGGGCGATCTCCGCCGGCGTCTTGCTGCCCAGATCCAGGCCGATCGGCATGCGGATGCGCCCCAGCGCCTCGTCGTCCAGGTCGCCTGTACGGCGGAGCCGGGCGGCGCGTTTCTCGGAGGTGCGCTTCGATCCCATGACACCGATATAGAAGGCCTCGCCGCTTACGCTCCCAAAAAGCGCACTGCGTAGGGCAAGCCGTTGGTCAGGGTCGAGGCCGATGGCGACGTCGCCGCGATCGCCGCCTCTACAGTCGCAGGGCGCCCTTGCGAAGTCTACGCCACACACCACCGACCAGCCTGGTAAACAGATTGGCCCGCAATCAGCATTGCGCTGCTCCAGTGCCCAGATTTCCGGATTCGGATTGCGGAAGGCCATCGTCTCCTCCGCCGTCGGGAGCGTACTGGATGCATAGCATCATAGGAGCACTGCGCATGCTTTTCATGGTTGCCTGAAAGACAGGAATCGGCCAGAAGCGGTCGAATCACCTAGCTGGGGAAGACTGATTTTGAGTCCGGTCGATCCCCCAAATGCCGGCATTATCTCGAGACCCCCAGGCTCATGTGATCGTATTCCTGGCAATTGCCCCCGGAACCCGAATGACAGAGCGGGAAGGAGATGAACACAGGCGTTATTTGCTTTTGGTCTTCCTCGGTGTATGGTCCCGGGAAGCGGGATGACGCATCCAGGGGCCTCAGAGTGCTATCGATCGTCGCAGCTGTTGCGATTCTCGCCGTTATTCAAATCGTGCCGGTGCTAGGTGGGTTGATTGGATTTCTGGTGTGGCTCATCGGTTTGGTTGCTGTCCAGCTCGGCCTGAATCGGATCTACTTGTCGGGTTCCGGATGAACAACCTGCCGAGAGATCACACCCGGCGAGGGCATCGAACGGCTGTCGATACGGCCGGAGAAGCGTGGCTTTGCCTACCCAACCACACCGGAGGCGGCACCGGCCGGTGCCGCCAGGAGAGCGGTGGCGTCCGTCAGTGGCGCGGATCCCAGAGACGACCGCGATTCTCCTCTTCGTAACCCATGCTACCGAAGGGCACGCTGACCAGCTCCAGCTGCATGCCCCAGGGCGACATGAAGTAGACCCAGGTCAGGCCCTTCATCGGTCCTTCGGTGAAAGGATGAGGTTCGCCCAGCACCTTCACGTCATTTTCCTTGAGATAGGCCACCGCCTCATCCATATCGTCGACATAGAAGGCAATATGGTGTCCGCCAATGTCGCTGTTGCGGGGTTGTTCGGTGCGCTGGTCCGGTGAGGTGTACTCGAAGATCTCGAGGTTGGTGCCATCTCCGCAGCGCACCAGGTGGGCGGCGGGAATGGTGGCCTCCGGGTGGACGTCCAGGTTCACCTGCATCCAGTCGTCCTCGAAGGGGCCGAAGGGCCCGATGGTGAAGAAGGCCTCGCAGCCGATCACGTCGACGAAGAAGTCCACGGCGGCCTGGCGGTCAGGGACGGTGAAGCCGAAGTGCTGGGGACCTTGCATGCCGGGCAGCTCGGCGAGGGCGGCCTGGCTGGTGGCCGTGAGCAGCAGGGCGGCGAGGGTTCGCTTTGCGAGTGGTGCCATCGTGAATCTCCTGTGGTGTTGTTGTTGACGGTGATCCGGGTCACCACCCTGCAAATAGCAAGCCCCGTGCCAGCCGCGAACGGCCGCCGGCAGTTTGCTCAACTGGTTGTTTATGAAAAGGTAATTGACGTGCGTGCTGGGGGGAGGCTGTCTGGGTCGGCGTCGTTGCAGACGTCATGTAACAGGTGTCACGTGACAGGTGTTGCAGGGTGTCACGTCAACGGCCGAATAGTGCCTCTTATTGTCGACATCGACATCGCCGCTGTGCCAGGTGGGGGACGGGCATCGGTTCGTTAGCATGGCGGCCGATCCACCTTTATCGGGAGACCGTATGACGTGTCGCATGATCCCGTTCACGACGCCACGAGCAGGATGATCAAGGCGAGAATGACAATGCGGAGTGAGCAGGCGGGGCGCCACGCTCTCGCCATTGTCCTCGCTGTCGCCATCTCCCGCGTTTCGAGAGGCGCTAGACGGACCGGGGTCGTACCGGCCCGTTCACTATCCTGCAGCGCTAGGCCTGGCGCAGGGCCTCCTCGAGTACCTTGAGCCGGCCAGGCACCAGGGCGTCTTCCACGGCAGTGATGCGCAGCACGTGGCCGAGCCCCGGATGAGCCGGGCGGGCGATCAGCCGTCCGGCCTCGAGCAGCTCGCGGTTGACCCGCTCTGCGAGCTCGGCGCTTGGCATCTGCACGCCGATGAAGTTGGTGGCGCTGGGCAGCACCTCGGCGCCGAGGCCGCGCAGGTGCTCGGCCAGGCGTGCCCGGCGGCGATGCACGGCGGCGATGTGTTCGCGGGTCTCGTCGGGGTGATCGAGCACCACCTCGGCGGCGGCCAGGGTCAGGGTCGAGACCGCATAGTGGATGCGCACCTTCATCATCATCGCCAGGGTCTCGGGCTCGGCGATGGCATAGCCGATGCGTAGCCCGGCCAGGCCGTGAGCCTTGGAGAGGGTGCGCAGGCGGATCACGCCGGGCAGCACCTCGCGGGCGAAGGGGGTGTCGGGATCCTCGCGGAAGTCGTGATAGGCCTCGTCGAGCAGCAGCCAGCAGTCGTCGGGCAGGGCCTCGCGCAGGCGGCGCACGGCATCGTCATCGTGGAGGTGGCCGCTGGGGTTGTCGGGGTTGGCGAGATAGACCAGCCGCGCCTCGTTCTCCCGAGCCGCGGCCACCAGGGCCTCGAGGTCCGGCGCGAGGCGCCCGGGCGATTCGTCGTAGGCGACCTCGACCAGCCGGCAGCCCTGGCCCCTGGCGAAGTAGCCGAAGGTGGGGTAGGTGCCGGCGGTGGCGACCACCGTGGTGCCGGGCTCGGCCACGGTGCGCAGGGCCAGCGCGATCAGGCTGTCGGCGCCGGCATCGACCAGCAGCGCCTCGAGCGGGACACCCAACTGGTCGGCGAGGCGCTGGCGCACGCCCAGCGCCTCCGAGTCCCCGTAGCAGTAGGCGTGCTCGACCATGGCGTCGCCGAAGTGCTCGCGCAGGGCGCGGTGAGGCATGTCCAGCCCCTCGTTGGAGCCCAGGCGGTGGGGGATCTCTCGGCCCAGGCGCCGCTCCAGCACGCGGATGCCGGGGAAGGGATTGGTCGGGCCGTCGCCGGTCAGGTGGTCGGGAAAACGGGGCATCGGGAACTCCCTGTCAGGTGTGGTCGAGGGGGGAGCCGCGGCCGGGCCCTGCCGACGCCGAAGGGAGGTGGGGTCGGAGGGCGCAGGGTCGACTCCCCGGATGAGGCGATGGACCTTGCGACACCATAGCATTTGCGCCGCGCGGGACGAGTATCGCCGGTGGTGCCTGGGCCGCGGTTTGCGTTCCACGATCCGCCCCGGCATGTTGAAGCGGTCGATGGTGACCGCGAGGCGATGATGCCGATGACCTTTCTCGATCTGCGTACCGCCACTCTGGGGCACGAGCACATCGCTCACGATCATGGCCATCACCAGCTGATCCTGGCCACGCGAGGCACCACGGAGCTCTCCATCGAAGGGCAGGGCGGGTGCATCACCGGCAGCCGCGGCTGCCTGATTCCCAGCGGCCGCCATCACGACTACCGGGGCGATGGCCGCAACCGCACCTTCGTGCTCGACATCCCCGCCGACAGCCTGCCGGCACTGCGTGACGGCGACGAGATCGAGCGTCTGTTCGACCGGCCGCGCTTCTTCGGCGTGCCGCCGCGCCTCAACCGCCTGGCCGCCAGCCTGATGCGCCAGCTCGAACTCTGCCCGGCCCTGCACAGCGAGATCGCCGCGCTGCTGCTGCGGGCCCTCTACCTGCATCTCGAGTCCGAACCCCTCTCGGCGACCATCGAGGGACTCGCCGCGCCGGGGATCAGCGAGCGTCTCGACCTGACGCGCCTGGATGCCTGGATCGACCATCACCTCGCCGACGAGATTCGCGTCGAGCGGCTGGCTGCGCTCTGCGCCCTGAGCGCCGGGCATTTCCATGCCTGCTTTCGCGAGCTGACGGGCATGACGCCCCTCGCCTACGTTCAGCGACGCCGGCTGGACCATGCCCGCACCCTGATCATGCACAGCGGCCTGAGTCTCGGCCATATCGCCTCCCTGGTGGGCTTTCGTGACCAGGGCAGCTTCTCCCGCGCCTACCGTCGATGCTTCGACGTCTCTCCCTCCGCCGAACGTCGCGCCAACTGAGCATTCCCGAGTCTCGGGCAACTCCACCATAGTTACGGGCAAGCGCCATGAGCGATGGCGTCCTAGGCTGAAGGCCAGTGCCCTGTGCGCGCGCTGTTCTAGGCGTGAGCGCGGCCGCGGCGTTGCCGGTGCCGCCGCCCAGGGCCGACCGCGACAATGACAATGACAACGCGAATGCGAGGATGACCCATGATGTCGAAGGCACTCCCTCAAGTGGCGGCCCTGGCCGCGCTCCCGCTGGCCATCGCCAGCGCCCAGGTGCAGGCCCAGTCTACGGAAATGGCCATCGCCACGATCCTTCCGGAAAACATGAGCAACAACGAGGTCTACCCGGCGCTGGTCCATTTCAAGAGCCTGGTCGAGACGCGCACCGACGGCGAGGTGACGGTCTCGATCTTCGGCAACAGTCAGCTGGGTTCCGAGGTGGAGACCGCCTCCGAGGTCCAGGGCGGCCGCACCCTGCAGTCGACCATCATCACTACCGGCGCCATGTCGTCCTTCTATGACGATTATCAGCTGATGACGGCACCCTTCCTCTTCGATAACTGGCGTCAGGCCTGGTCCTTCTTCGATGGCGAGTGGTTCGCCGACTTCATGTCGGGCACCGTCGAGGAGACCAACATGCGCTACCTGGGCACCTTCGACGACGGCGGCGGCTTCGTGGCCTTCACCAACAACGAACGCCCGATCAAGACCGTGGAGGACCTCGAGGGGCTCAATATCCGCACCGAGGAGAACCCGGGGCACGTCGCGATCATGAAGGCGCTGGGCGCTTCGGCCACGCCGCTGCCCTGGGGCGAGGTGATCACGGCCCTGGAGACGGGGTTGGCCGACGGTCAGTTCAACGCCCCCGTGCTCAACACCACCTTCAACTTCGACGAGGTGACGGACTACACCACCCTCACCGGCCACGTGTATAACAGCGCCGCCTGGCTGATCAGCGAGGAGTGGTTCCAGAGCCTGACCGAGGCGCAGCAGGCGGCCATCGTCACCTCGGCCCGCGAGGCCATCGCCATCGGGCACGGCATGTCCGGGGCGCTCGCCACTGCCAGCTGGCAGGAGTCCTGCGAGCGGTTCGAGGAGTGCTACATCATGCCGCCCGAGGAGCGTGCCCGCATGTCGGAGATCGCGACACCGGCGTGGAAGGACTGGATCGTCAACGACTTCGGCATCGAGGCCGATAAGGTCGATGCCTTCCTCGGCGAGGTGGCGCGGGTTGGCGAGCAGGTCAGCGAGTCCGACGTCGCCGTGTACGGCCGCTGAGCGCTCTTTGTCGATCCGCCCCATCGGCCGGCCGCGAGCGCGGTCGGCCGATGGAGCCGGGAGGTGATTCGATGCAGTTACTGAAGCCTCTGCGCCGCCTGAGCGATGCGGTCAATCAGGTGGCGATCGTGGCGTGTGTGGCCTGCGTGCTGATCATGCTGGGCATCTCGTTCACCGCCTTTCTCTACAAGTTGGCCACCGGCAGCACCCTGAGCTGGACCTACTCCCTGGCGCGACTCTTTCTGCCCTGGATCGGCTTTCTCTCCATGACCATCTCGCTGCGTTATGGCGAGCATGTGGCCATGACGCTGCTGGTACGCAGCCTGCCCCGCGCGCTGATCACCGTGGCGGCGGGGCTCTGCCTCGGCGTGATCGCGCTGTTTGCGCTAATGCTGGTCTGGTACGGCTGGGGCTACTTCCAGGGCGCCAGCCAGGTCTACATGGTCTCCGATCAGATCCAGATTCCCGGCAAGTTCACCGCCATCGTGATTCCCATCAGCGGCGTCATCATCCTGCTGCACCTGGTGCAGGGTTTCGACCTGCTGGAACACTTCATCGATGACGAGCGCCTGATCGAAGGACTCATCGATGCCAACGACCTGGAGGAGCGCTCATGACGCCCGCGATCATCGCCTTCGTCGTGCTGCTGCTGATCGGGGCCCCGGTGGCCGTCGTGATGGCCATGTCGGGGCTGGCCGGCGGGTTTGCCATGGGCGGCGAGCGCATGCTCGGCATCATCGCCGATCGCATGTTTTCCGGCGTCTCGGGCTTTTTGCTGATCGCCGTGCCCTATTTCATCTTCACCGCCGAACTGATGAATCAGGGCGGCCTGACCCAGAAGCTGATCGCCTTCAACAATGCCCTGTTCGGCCGCGTCCGCGGGGCACTTTCCCACGTCAACGTCTCGGTCTCGGTGTTCTTCGCCGGGCTGACCGGGGCGGCGATTACCGACACCGTGGCGATCGGCAAGATCATGATCCCGGAGATGAAGAAGCAGGGCTACGACGCCGAGTATGCCGCGGCGATCACCGCCTGCTCGTCGATCATCGGGCCGATCATCCCGCCCAGCGTGGTGATGGTGGTCTACGCCACCCTGCTGCGCGATATCTCGGTGATCGACCTGTTCGCCGGCGGGATCATCCCCGGCCTGCTGATGGCCCTGGCGCTGCTCGCGGTGAGTTTCTTCCTGGCCTGGAAGCGCGGCTATCCCAAGCAGGCCCCTACGCCGCTCAAGGCGGCGGCGGTGTCCTTCCTGGTCGCCCTGCCGGCGATGATCGTGCCGTTGATCATCCTCGGCGGCATCCTCTCGGGGCTGACCACCATCACCGAGGCGTCTGGGTTCGCCGCCGTCTACGCCATCGTCATCGGGGTCGTCTTCTATCGCAATCTCACCTGGCGGAAGATCTGGCATGCGCTGGTGGTGACGGTGCGCTTCTCCGGCGTGGTGTTCTTCCTGCTGGCCACCTCGGCGGTGCTCGGCTGGTTCGTCACTCGCTCCGGCATCGCCCGGGACGCGGCGGGGCTGATTACCACGTTCAGCGACTCGACCTTCCTGCAGCTGCTGCTGGTCTGCGCCCTGCTGATCCTGGTCGGCACCGTCATGGACGTGCTGCCGGCGCTGGTCGTGGTGGCCCCGGTGCTGGTGCCGGCCATGATCCAACTGGGCGTGGACCCGCTGCACTTCGCGATCCTGATGATCGTGGTGCTCAACATTTCCAACGTCACGCCACCGGTGGGGATGACGCTGATGACGGCGGCGAGGATCGCCAACGTGCCCTTCGAGCGGGCGATCGTCGCCTCGCTGCCGTTCTATGTCGCCTTCATCGTGGTCATCCTGCTGCTGGTGATCTTCCCGTCGCTCTCCACCTGGATCCCGTCGCTGCTGGGCTGAGGAACTCTCCCATGAAGTTTTTCTACCATCCCGACCAGGAGCGCCATGCGCCGCCGACCTTCCTGCTGCGCGGCCGGGCGGTGGACTCGCCGGAGGGGCCCGTGCGCGCCGAGTTGCTGACGCGGGGTCTTTCGTCCATGGGGCAGTGCGTGACGCCGCCCACGAAGGTCGATAGCCCGCGGCTGCGCGAGCGCCTGGCCGCCATTCATACGCCGCGCTACCTCGATTTCCTCGAGACCATCCATGCCCGCTGGCAGGCGCTGCCGGGCGCCGCCGAGATCGTGGCGCCCAACGTCCACCCCTGCGGCGGCGGCCATCACTATCCCCGTCACCCGGTGGGGCTCGTTGGCTGGCACATGCACGACATGGCCTGCCCGATGACCGCCGGCAGCTTCGTCGGCATCCTGGCGAGCGCCGCCTGCGCCGAGGCCGCCGCCGAGACGGTGCTCGCCGGGGAGGATGCGGCCTACGCCCTGTGTCGCCCGCCGGGCCACCACGCCGGCCCCGAGCGGGCCGGGGGCTTCTGCTTTCTTAACAATGCGGCGCTGGCCGCCACGGTGCTGCGCGAACGGCATGCGCGCGTGGCGATCCTCGACGTCGACCTGCACCACGGCAACGGCACCCAGGACATCTTCTATCGCCGCGGCGATGTCTGGACCGGCTCGCTGCACGCCGACCCCGCCGACTTCTATCCCTTCTTCTGGGGCGGCGCCGACGAGACGGGCGAGGGCGAGGGGGCGGGTGCCAACGTCAACCTGCCGCTGCCCCTGGGCAGCGACGGCGCGGCCTTCCTGGCTCAGCTGGATCGCCTGATCGAGCGTCTCGAGGCCTTCCGGCCCGAGTCCGTGGTGGTCGCGCTGGGGCTCGATGCCCATAAGGACGACCCGCTGGCCGGCCTGGCCCTGGAGACCGAGGATTTCATCGCCGTGGGGCGGCGCATCGCCGCCCTCGGCTTGCCCACCGTGCTGGTGCAGGAGGGGGGCTACCCCACCGAGCATCTGGGCGACAATCTGGCCGCCTTCCTCGGCGGCTTTACCGCAGCCTGACTGCCATCACGACGAGAGACCACGCCATGACCGTCACCTATCACGACAGCAATGCCCGCATGAGCCAGATCACCGTGCACAACGGCACCGTCTACCTGGCGGGCCAGGTGCCGACGGACCCAAGCGCCGACATGCGCGGCCAGACCGAGCAGGTGCTGGCGCGCATCGACGACCTGCTGGCCAAGGCTGGCACCTCCAAGGAGCAGCTGATCGCCGCCCAGATCTGGGTGACCAGCATGGCCGAGTTCGACCAGATGAACGCCGCCTGGGACAGCTGGGTGGTGCCGGGTCGCCCGCCGGTGCGGGCCGCCGTCGAGGCCAAGCTCGCCAAGCCCGAATGGAGGGTGGAGATCATGGTCACCGCGGCACTCCCGGAGGGCTGAAATGCGCATCATCACCGACAAGGAGGTGGCGGCGTCGCTCGACTGGCCGGCGCTGGTCGAGCGGCTGGCCACGACCTTCCGCGAGGGCGTGGAGTCGCCGCCGCGTCACCACCACGCCATGCATCGGCCGGATGGCGAGGCCACCATGCTGCTGATGCCGGCCTGGGAGCGGGCCGGCTACATCGGCATGAAGATGGTCAATGTCTTTCCGCAGAACGCCGATCATGGCCTGCCGGCCATCTCCGGCGTCTACCTGCTCAGTGAGGGAAACCACGGGCGCCCCCTGGCGTGTCTCGACGGCGGCGAGCTGACCCGGCGGCGGACCGCCGCCGCCTCGGCGCTGGCCGCCCGGGAACTGGCCCGCGACGACGCCTCGACCCTGCTGGTGGTGGGCACCGGTAAGCTGGCGCCGATGGTGATCGAGGCCCATGCCGCGGTGCGCCCCATCGCGAAGGTGCGGATCTGGGGGCGTCATCCCGAGAAGGCCGAGCGGCTGGCGGCCGAGTATGCCGATCGCTTCGACACCGCCGCGGTCACCGACCTCGAGGCGGCGACCCGCGACGCCGACCTGGTCAGCTGCGTGACCCTCTCCACCCAGCCGCTGATCCACGGCGACTGGCTCTCGCCCGGCACGCATCTCGATCTGATCGGCGCCTTCCGGCCGAGCATGCGCGAGACCGACGCCGAATGCCTGGCCCGCAGCGAGGTGTTCGTGGACACCTATCCCGGCGTCAGGGGCGAGGCGGGCGACATCCTGCAGGCCATCGACGAGGGGCGCTTCGCCTTCGACGACATCCAGGGTGAGCTCGTCGAGCTGCTGCGCGGCGAGCGTCCGGGGCGCTCCTCGCCGGAGGCCATCACCCTGTTCAAGTCGGTGGGTGCCTCGCTCGAGGACCTGGCCGCGGCCATCGAGGTGTGGGAGCGGCTGGAGGGCGCTTCATGATGGCGGGGCACTCGCACGGATCAGCCACGACTGCAGCAGGTCCGCCTGCCGTCGGCTTCTACTGGCATGAGCGCTGCTTCTGGCACGACCCGGGGGCGATCGGCGTCTTCTCGTCGCCGGGCGAGTTCCTGCAGCCCCAGCCGGCCTCGGAGAGCGCGGAGAGCAAGCGGCGGCTCAAGAACCTGCTGGAGGTGTCCGGGCTGATCGACACGCTCGCCGTGCGCAAGCCGGAACCGGCAGGCCGCGAGGATCTCGAGCGCTTCCACACGCCGCGCTACCTGGATGCGCTCGAGGCCGGGGATCGGGCGCTGGGCGGTAACGGCGGCGACTGCGCGCCCTACACGCCGGGCAGCCTGGCCGCCGCGCGCCAGTCGGCGGGGCTGGCCATCGCGGCGGTCGAGGCCGTGGCCACCGGCGAGCTCGCGCGCGCTTACGCGCTGTGTCGGCCGCCCGGCCACCATGCCGAGGCCGATCAGGGGCGCGGCTTCTGCCTGCTGGGCAACATTCCGGTCGCGGTGATGCGTGCCCGCGCCCTGGGGCAGGTCGGGCGAGTAGCGATACTCGACTGGGACGTGCACCACGGCAACGGCCAGCAGGCCGCCTTCTATGACGACCCCGAGGTGCTCACGGTCTCGATCCACCAGGCGGGCAACTTCCCGCTGGATACCGGCGCCTTCGAGGAACAGGGGGCGGGGGCTGGCGAGGGTGTCTGCCTCAACCTGCCGCTGCCGCCTGGCTGCGGCCTTGGCGCCTATGCCCACGCCATGAGCGAGCTGGTGATGCCGGCCATCGAGGCCTTCCGGCCCGAGCTGATCGTGGTCGCCTGCGGCTACGATGCCTGCGCCAAGGATCCGCTGGGCAAGATGCTGCTCAACAGCGCGGCCTTCGGCGACATGACCCGCCAGCTGATGGCGCTCGCCGAGCGGGTCTGCCAGGGCCGGCTGGTGATGGTCCACGAGGGCGGTTACTCGGAGGGCTATGTACCGCTGTGTGGCCATGCGGCAATCGAGGCGCTGGCCGGCAGCGAGATCAGCGTGCCCGATCCCCAGAATGAAGAGATCGCCGCCTGGGCCTATCAGGTGTTGCAACCCCACCAGCGGGAGCTGATCGATGGCTGGCGCGCGGCCTGGGCCGCCGCCGGTCGGCTCTGAGTCTTTTTTGACGACTCCCTCTTGATGACCGGCGTGGACGACCGTTCTTGTCGGCCGGTCTTCTCGGCAGGTCTTTCAACCACAGGAACGCTCACCATGATACCGCTCTGTGATCGCGACGGCTGGCTCTGGCACGACGGCGAATGGTTGCCGTGGCGCGACGCCCGCACCCACCTGCTCACCCATAGCCTGCATTACGGCATGGGCTGCTTCGAGGGCGTGCGCGCCTATCATGGGCCCGGCGGCACGCATCTCTTTCGGGTGGCGGAGCATACCCGCCGCCTGGCCGACAGCGCCCACGCCCTGGACATGCCGCTGCCCGTCGGCGAGGCCGAGCTGATCGAGGCCCAGCGCCAGTGCCTGACCAGAAACGATCTGACCAGCGCCTACCTCAAGCCGACGGTCTTCTTCGGCGCCGAGGGCCTGGGGCTCAGGGCCAAGGGGCTCACCACCCACGTGATGATCCCCGCCTGGGACCTGGGCAACTACATCTCGGCCGAGGCCGCGGCCATCGGGCTGCGCGCCCTGACCTCCTCCTGGGCACGCCACCACGTCAACATCAGCCTGTGCCGGGCCAAGACCAATGGCCACTACGTCAACGCCATGCTGGCGCTGAACACCGCCATCAAGGCGGGCTTCGACGAGACGATCATGCTCGACCCGGAGGGCTATGTGGCTGAGGCCTCGGCGGCCAATGTCTTCCTGCTGCGCGATGGCGTACTGCACACCCCCGAGGTCACCTCCTGCCTGCAGGGCATCACTCGGGACAGCGTGATTCGCCTGGCCCGCGAGGTGCTGGGGATCGAGGTGCGCGAGCGGCGCATCACCCGCGACGAGCTCTACATCGCCGACGAGGCCTTCGTCACCGGCACCGCCGCCGAGCTGCTGCCGCTGCGCGAGCTCGACGGGCGCCACATCGGCGCTCGGGCCGGGGCGCCGGCGCCGGACCGGCCCATTCCCGACGACTCGCTGACCGCTCGGCTGCAGCGGCTCTATCATCGCGTCACGCGGGGCGAGCTCGGCGAGGATCTCCAGGGCTTCGCCGGCTGGCTGACCGCCGTCTGAGCCTCGGGGCGGGACGCGTTGCCCCCCGGCATCGCGGCCGTGGTAGCCTCGCGCCATCACGCTGGCGAGGACGACGATGATCATCGCACTGCTGGACGGCCTGCTGCTCCTGGGGCTTGCGATCACCACGCTGTGGGGCGCACTGGCCCTGGGCCATCGCCTGCCGCTTGCGCGGCCCTGGCGGTGGGTCGGGGTGGGGCTGTGGTTGCTGTCGGGCGCGATCTGGCTGTGGCTTGCCTGGCAGGGCGCTTATCTTGCCCCGCTTGTCGGCATGGCCGTGCAGCTGGCCGGGCTGCTTTCCTGGTGGCGGCGGCTCGCGCCACAGAAGGATCGGGACTGGGCCGAGGACGTGGCCCATCTCGCTACCGGCCGGGTCGAGGGGGAGCGGCTGACCCTGCACCATGTTCGCCACTTCGACTGGCAGACCCGGGATATCGCCGTGGGCGGCTGGGAGCGGCGCGTCTACGACCTGGAGCGCCTGAGCACGGTGGACCTGATCGTCTCGAGCTGGGGGCGGCCGGGCATCGCTCACGTGCTGATCTCCTTCGGCTTCGTCGGGGACGACGGCAGGGCCGATGACTTCGTCGCCTTCTCGGTGGAGGTGCGCCGAGCGCGCGACGAGCACTTCTCGGAGATCGGCGGCTTCTTCAAGCAGTACGAGCTGGCGATCATCGCGGCCGACGAGCGAGACGCGGTGCGCCTTCGCAGCAACGTGCGCGGTGAGCGGGTGACGCTCTACCACGTCACCCTCTCGCCCGACGCCCGTCGTGACTTGTTGCTGGCGCTGGTGGCCTCGGCCAACGACCTCGACCGCGAGCCGCGCTTCTATCACACCGTCACCGCCAACTGCACGACCCTGGTGTTCGCCATGATGCGGCGGATTACCGAGGGGCTGCCGCTGGATCATCGCCTGCTGCTCAGCGGGCTGTTGCCGGGCTATGTCCATGAGCATGGCGGCCTCGTCGACGGCTATCGCCTCGCTGAGCTGCGCCGTCTGGGCGATATCACCGAGCGTGCCGGCCAGGCCCATGACGCCGCGGACTTCTCGAAGCAGATCCGTCGCGGCGTGCCGGGGTGGGAGGGCCTCGATGGGCGCCCATGAAAAACGCCACGACGCTTACGTCGTGGCGGTCTCACTCCTCCCTGGGCATCGCCTTGATGCCTTGCTCCCTGTGGGGCCTCCTGCCCCTGGCGTCCCTGTCACCCTGGTTGGCAGTCTCCCTTGCCGGGTCCTCCCGTTATCGCCGATGCCCGTGACAGCGGCGTGAGGGTTCAATGACGCGGCGGTGACATTATCGCTGCCGGCAACCGGCAGCGTCGCTCGCCGTCTGGTAAAATCCTGCGCCGTCTCGTCTGAATCCAACTCCATTTTCGGGAAGCTCTCATGAATGCGGTAATTGTTGCGGTGCTGGTGATGGTGGGGCTGTCACTGGCGCGGGTCTCGGTGGTCTTCGCCCTGGTGGTCGGGGCGCTGGCCGGCGGGCTGGTCGGAGGCCTCTCCATCACCGAAACGCTGGCGGCGTTCAACGACGGCGTCGGCGGCGGCGCCAAGGTGGCCCTGGCCTATGCGACCCTGGGGGCCTTCGCGGTCGCCATCTCGCGCTCGGGGCTGCCCGATCTGCTGGCGCGCCGGCTGATCGCGCTGCTGGGTCAGGAGGCCTCGGCCAGTCGCCAGGCCACGGTGAAGTACCTGCTGCTCGGGTCGGTGCTGCTGGTGGCGATCTCCTCCCAGAATCTGATCCCGGTGCACATCGCCTTCATACCGATCCTGATCCCGCCGCTGCTCAAGGTGATGAACCAGCTGCGTCTGGACCGTCGCGCGGTGGCCTGTGCGCTGACCTTCGGCCTGACGGCGCCCTATATGCTGCTGCCGGTGGGCTTCGGGGCGATATTTCTCAACGATATCCTGCTGGCCAACATCAATCAGGCCGGCGAAGCGCTGGGTCTCGAGATCACCCGCGGCATGGTGCCCGTGGCCATGGGCGTGCCGGTGGGCGGCATGGCGCTGGGGCTGCTCTTTGCACTGTTCGTGAGCTATCGCAAGCCGCGCGACTACGAGGCGGCAGAGGTGGCCACCACCAACGTGCCGCACCACCATTCCGAGGCCCAGGAACCCCATGCGCTGGGCGTGGCGATGTCGAGCGTCGCCATCGTCGCGGCGCTGGGTATCCAGCTCTACACCGGCTCGATGGTGCTGGGCGGCCTGGTGGGCTTCGCGCTGCTCTCGCTGGGCGGGATCTTCAAGTGGCGAGAGGCCGATGATCTGTTCACCAGCGGCATGCGCATGATGGCGCTGATCGGCTTCATCATGATCTCGGCCTCGGGCTTCGCCGCGGTGATGACCGCCACCGGCGAGGTCGAGACCCTGGTGACCGCCAGCGCCGAGATCATCGGCGACAACCGCGGCCTGGCCGCGCTGCTGATGCTGCTGGTGGGCCTGTTCATCACCCTGGGCATCGGCTCGTCGTTTTCGACCATCCCGATCATCGCCGCGATCTTCGTGCCCCTGGCGGTCCAGTTCGGCTTCTCGCCGCTGGCCACCGTGGCGCTGGTGGGCACCGCGGCGGCGCTGGGCGATGCCGGCTCGCCGGCCTCGGACTCGACCCTCGGGCCGACCTCGGGGCTCAACGTCGACCGCCAGCACGACCACATCTGGGACAGCGTGGTGCCGACCTTCCTGCACTACAACATCCCGCTGATCGGCTTCGGCTGGCTGGCGGCGATGACCCTGTGATCGCGCGCTCGGCGTGATGAGCACCACCGACGACGGCGGCCCAAGGGCCGCCGTCGTCGTGTCTGCCCCTGATTCGCCAGGGAGTCAGTCGCCGGAACGTCAGTCGTCGCTGAGTCGGTCGTTGCTGAGTCCCTCGTCAGGAAGCCCCTCGTCGGGGAGATGCTGCTCCAGCGAGGCGAGCAGGCCGCGCAGCAGCGAGAGCTCCTTGCGCGACGGCCGGGCCCGGGCGAACAGCGCCTGGAGCTGCGCCTCGGTGCGCGCGTGGGGCTGGGTGATGAAGCCGCTGCGCTGCATGACGCGCGTCAGGTGATCGTGGAAGTGGCCCAGCTGCTCCCGGGGTGGCTGGCGATCCTGGCTCGGGCGCGCCAGGCGAAAGTCGCTCGCCGGGCGCCGCCGCCAGGCGGTGAACACCTCATGGGCGAGCACCTGCACGGCCTGGGAGAGGTTGAGGATGCCGTAGTCCGGGTTGGCCGGGATGCTCACCTGATGGCTGCAGCAGCGGATCTCGTCGTTGGTCAGCCCGAAGCGCTCGCGACCGAAGACCAGCGCCACCGGGTCATCGGCGGCCTGTTCGACGACGTCGCGTGCCATGTCGGTCGGCTCATCGAAGTGCGGCAGCGGCAGGCTGCGCAGCCGGGCGCTGGCGCCCACCACCTGCACGCAGTCGCTCACCGCCTCCGTCAGCGAGCCCACCACCCGGGCCGTGTCGATGAGGTCCTCGGCCCCGGCGGCCAGCCGGGAGGCCTCCGGGTCGGGGAAGCAGCGCGGGTTGACCAGTACCAGGTCGGTGAGGCCCATGGTCTTCATGGCGCGAGCCGCGGCACCGATATTGCCGGGATGGTAGGTCTGGACGAGGACGATACGAATATTGGACAGCATGGCAAGCCGGTCTGGATGAGGTCGGAAGGATGGGAGAAGCGGTGGAGGAGTGTACCCAGCTCGGCGAGCGCGAGTAAGCCCTCGTACAAGTAAGGCCCCACAAATGAAAGACCCCCGCCGGTCTCCCGGCGGGGGTCTCGATCAGGCGAGGCCTGGGTGTGGGACGGCTTACATCATGCCGCCCATGCCACCCATGCCACCCATGCCGCCCATGTCGGCGCCACCGGCATCCTTCTCGTCCGGATCGTCGGCGATCATGCACTCGGTGGTGATCATGAGGCCGGCGACGGAGCCAGCGGACTGCAGCGCGGAGCGGGTGACCTTGGCCGGGTCCAGCACGCCCATCTCGAACAGGTCGCCGAACTCGCCGGTCTGGGCGTTGTAGCCGAAGTTGCCCTCACCGTCCTTGACGCGGTTCAGGATGACGGAGGCCTCCTGACCGGCGTTGGCGACGATCTGGCGCAGCGGGGCTTCCATGGCGCGCACGGCGATGGCGATGCCGTGGGTCTGGTCTTCGTTATCGCCCTTGAGGCCGGCGATACGGGTCAGCACGCGCACCAGGGCGGTACCGCCCCCGGGTACCACGCCTTCCTCGACGGCGGCGCGGGTGGAGTGCAGGGCGTCCTCGACGCGGGCCTTCTTCTCCTTCATCTCGACTTCGGTGGCAGCACCGACGCGGATGACGGCGACACCGCCGGCCAGCTTGGCGACGCGCTCTTGGAGCTTCTCGCGATCGTAATCGGAGGAGGTCTCCTCGATCTGGGCGCGGATCTGGCTGACGCGGGCCTCGATGTCATTGTCGTTGCCGGCGCCATCGATGATGGTGGTGTTCTCCTTGGACATGGTCACGCGCTTGGCGGTGCCCAGGTGGTCCAGAGTGGCCTGCTCGAGGTCCAGACCCACTTCCTCGGAGATCACGGTGCCACCGGTGAGGATGGCGATGTCCTGCAGCATGGCCTTGCGACGGTCACCGAAGCCCGGCGCCTTGGCGGCCGCGACCTTGACGATGCCGCGCATGGTGTTGACCACTAGGGTGGCCAGCGCTTCGCCTTCGATGTCCTCGGCGATGATCACCAGCGGCTTGCCGGCCTTGGCGACGGCCTCGAGGGTCGGCAGCAGTTCGCGGATGTTGGAGATCTTCTTGTCCACCAGCAGGATGAACGGATCTTCCAGTTCCACGGCCATGGTGTCCTGGTTGGTCACGAAGTACGGCGACAGGTAGCCGCGGTCGAACTGCATGCCTTCCACGACGTCCAGCTCGTCCTCGAAGCCACGGCCTTCGTCGACGGTGATGACGCCTTCCTTGCCGACCTTCTCCATCGCCTCGGCGATGATCTCACCGATGCGCTTGTCGCCGTTGGCGGAGATGGTGCCGACCTGGGCGATGGCGTTGGTGTCGGTGCAGGGCACGGACAGGGCCTCGACTTCCTTGACCGCAGCGATGACGGCCTGGTCAATGCCGCGCTTCAGGTCCATCGGGTTCATGCCGGCGATCACGCCCTTCAGGCCCTCGGTCACGATGGACTGAGCCAGCACGGTGGCGGTGGTGGTACCGTCACCGGCGACGTCGGAGGTCTTGGAAGCGACTTCCTTGACCATCTGCGCGCCCATGTTCTCGAACTTGTCCTTGAGCTCGATCTCCTTGGCGACGGAGACACCGTCCTTGGTGACGGTCGGGGCGCCGAAGGACTTCTCGATCACCACGTTGCGGCCCTTCGGCCCCAGGGTAACCTTGACCGCGTTGGCCAGGGTGTCGACGCCTTTCGCCATGCGAGTGCGTGCATCACTGGAGAACTTGACTTGTTTCGCTGCCATTTTCGTATGCTTCCTGTGAGTTCGTGAACGTCAGTATCGAGCGATTGCTAGCGGGTCGCGGCTCAGCCTTCGACAACGGCCAGGATGTCGGACTCGCTCATGATCAGCACTTCTTCGCCGTCGATCTTCTGCTTCTCGACGCCGAAGCCATCCTTGAAGATCACGGTATCGCCGACCTTGACGTCGAGCGGGCGCACGTCGCCGCTGTCCAGAATCCGGCCGTTACCGACGGCGAGGACTTCGCCACGAGTCGGCTTTTCCTGGGCGCTGCCCGGGAGCACGATGCCGCCTGCAGTCTTCTGCTCTTCTTCAACGCGACGGATGACGACGCGATCGTGCAAGGGACGGATGTTCATTGCTCACGTTCTCCTGATGGTTTGCTGTGCCGGCAATCAATGTCCGGCGGTTTTCATCATCAACCCGCAGGCTGGCTGCGGGGTGGAGGCGGTTATCGCCTTCCTTATCGATGGCCCGAGGAACTTCCCCGGGCCGAATCCCGATGCTGTCGGATAGGTGGGGCTCGGCAGGGCGCTTTCAAGGGCTGCCGTGAAAATTTTTTGCCTGTTCAGCGCCTCTCGTCCCGGGAGATGAAGTCGCCCTCCAGCGGGCGTTCATCGCCGGCGCTGCCCGGCTCGTTCCGTCGCTGTGTCGCGTCATCCCCGTGCGGGCTCGCCTGCTGCCAGTCGGCATCGCTGCCCTGGCGCGGGCGGTAGGTCTCGGCGCGAACGTGCAGCCCCTTCATGCGTACCCCCAGCCAGGTGAGCGACTTGGCCAGCAGGCGCCGGGCATTGGGGATCAGGCACATGAAGCCCAGGGCGTCGGAGAGAAAGCCCGGCGCCATCAGCAGCGCGCCGCCGAAGATCAGCGCCGCCCCGGTCAAGAGCTCGCCCGAGGGGATCTCCCCCTGGTTCATGCGCTCCTGAGCGCGGGCGAAGGTGGCCACGCCCTCGCGGCGGATCAGGTGCAGGCCGATGAAGCCGGTCGCCAGGACCAGCCCCAGGGTGGTGAGCAGGCCGATATGGCTGCCCACCGCGAAGAGGATGACGAAGTCGAGGAGGGCGAAGAGGGTAAAGATAAGAAGAATGGGCATGATGGCTCCGCGGATGACAGTTGCGCTGGTGATGGGGGCGGGGCGCCAGAATTCAAGCCGTCGGGGCGGCAGGGCGGCGTCGTGGAATATCCTTCCAGGCTTCGTTAAAGTGGCGATAATCGCAAGGTCATAAGGTTATGCAGGCCGGCCAGGTCGCCGCGAGGGTCGGCCCGCGCCTGTGATCGTGCAAGTCCCTGTCTCCTGGAGAAGCGCACATGACACTCGACAATACCGTAATCGCCATCACCGGTGGCGCTCGCGGCCTGGGCCTGGCCATGGCACGGCGGCTGGGCCGCCAGGGGGCGCGTCTCGCGCTGCTGGATCTCGACGGCGACGCCCTGGATCAGGCCGTCTCCCTCCTGCACGCCGAGGGGATCGAGTCGCGGGGCTTCATCGTCAACGTGGCCGAGGAGGCCTCGGTGCAGCAGGCCTTCGGCGATATCCTCGCGTCGCTGGGGCCGATCCAGGGCCTTGTGAACAACGCCGGGATCGTCAAGGACGGGCTGCTGGTCAAGGCGAAGGACGGCAAGGTGGAGAAGACGCTGCCCCTGTCGCAGTGGCAGCAGGTGATCGACGTCAACCTCACTGGCGTCTTCCTGTGCGGCCGGGAGGCGGCCACGCAGATGATCGAGGCAGGCCACCAGGGCGTCATCGTCAATATTTCGAGCATCTCGCGGGCCGGCAACATGGGCCAGAGCAACTACGCGGCGGCCAAGGCCGGGGTGGTGGCGCTGACCACCACCTGGGCGGGGGAGCTTTCGCGCTACGGCATTCGCGTGGGCGCGGTGGCGCCGGGCTTTATCGAGACCGACATGACCGCCTCGATGCGCGAGGACATGCTCGAGAAGCTGACCTCGGGAGTGCCGCTCAAGCGTCTCGGCCAACCCGAGGATATCGCCGAGAGCGTGGCCTTCATCATGACCAACGAGTATTTCACCGGGCGGGTGATCGAGTGCGATGGCGGGCTGAGGCTCTAGGGCTCTAGGCTTGGGATTCTAGGGGGCACGACGTTCTCGCCCCGCGTTCTGCCGGCGTGCTGCGCAGCGATGCCGGCCGAGGTGCGGCCGGCATCGCTGCGCCGTGATGGATGATGCGTGTTCGATATACTGTGAGCGACGCGGCGTGATCAGAAGGTGATCTGGTCGGCCAGGCCGTCTACCGTGACCTCGCCGATGCCGCTGACCCGCGTCAGATCCTCGGCGTTCTCATAGGGGCCATTGGCCTCGCGATCTTCGACGATCGCCGTGGCCTTGCTCGGGCCGATACCGGGCAGTTCGGCCAGCAGCGCCGCATCGGCGGCGTTGATGTCGATCGGTGACATCTCCTGGGCCAGGGCCTGGCTGGCGGCGAGAGGGGCGAGGCCCAGCAGCATCGTCAGCATCAGGCAGGTCAGGCGGTTCTTGAGGGCGTTGGTCATGGCGGCTCTCCTTGAGTCCTGGGATGCGGGCCGTTGCCTCTGTGCACCGGCTCGTCCCCTTCAAGCTAGCGCGCCGGCCGCTATTGCCTCGTCAGTGATCGTACCGCTGTGGCGTAAGCCATCACGGAGGCGATGCCGGCGTCTTTGCCCCAGCGGCGTAGGCCATCACTGATATACTGGGGCGATTCCTTCACCCAGCCAGGAGCCCGACCGTGTCCACCGCTTCTCCCCTGATCATCGCCCTCGACTATGCCTCCCTGGACGCCGCACTGTGCATGGCCGATCGCCTCGATCCCTCGCGCTGCCGGCTCAAGGTGGGCAAGGAGCTGTTTACCCGCAGCGGCCCGGATATCCTCGAGGCGCTGCACGGGCGCGGCTTCGAGGTGTTTCTGGATCTCAAGTTCCACGACATCCCCAACACCGTGGCCGGGGCGGTCCAGGCCGCGGCCGAGCAGGGCGTATGGATGGTCAACGTGCATGCCGGCGGGGGGCGGCGGATGATGGAGGCCGCCCGGGAGCGACTGGATCGTCACGGGCTGTCCACTCACCTGATCGCGGTGACGGTGCTGACCAGCATGGAGGCCGAGGATCTGGCCGAGGTGGGCGTATCGACGCCTCCCGCCGAGCAGGTCGAGCGCCTGGCCGTGCTGGCCCGCGACAGCGGCATGCATGGCGTGGTCTGTTCGGCTCAGGAGGCGAGTCGCCTGACCACGCTCTGCGGCCCTGACTTCCTCAAGGTGACGCCCGGCATTCGGCCGAGCTTCGCCGCCGCCGGGGATCAGCGTCGCGTGATGACGCCTCTCGACGCCCTGCGGGCCGGCAGCACGCATCAGGTGGTGGGGCGCCCCGTCACGCAGGCGGAGGATCCCATGGCGGCGCTGGCGGCAATCGAGGCGGAGCTGGCCGCCGGCTGAGGCGAGTCTAGCCCCCGTCGGCGGCGTCGATCGGCTGAGTGGTGCCCCAGCTGCGACAGCGCGGGCACTGCCAGTGCAGCGTCGCGGTGGCGAAGCCGCAGCGCCGGCAGCGGTGGCGAGGGCGGGCGAGGACCAGTGCCTGGGTATGGCGCTCGAGTAGCTCGATGCGCTCGTCCTCTTCCCGCGCGTGGCGCCGCGAGAGCGACAGCAGCTGGTGAATCGCCTCCAGGCTCGGCTGGCGTTCGAGCTGCTCGCGGATCAGCGCGACCGCGTCCTCATCACGTCCCTGATGATGCAGCGTCTCGGCCAGCAGGGTGATCACGGACGTGGAGGGCACTTCGTCGAGCAGCTCCCGCAGGCAGCGGATCAGCCCGGCCTCGTCGTCCAGCAGCCGATAGGCGTGGGCGAGCGGCTCGAGCATGAGCGGCGTGTAGGTGGCGTCCTGCTCGGGAATGCGTCGCAGCAGCTTGATGGCCTGCTTGTACTGGCCGGTGTCCTGGGCCATGGCGGCCAGCAACAGGTTGGCGCGCACGCAGCGCGCATCGGTGGTCAGTGCCTGACGCAGGTGTCGCCTGGCGAGTACCGGGCTTGCCGTGTGGCGCTCCTCTTCGGCCAGCTCGCAGAGCCAGTGGGCCGCCGCGCGGCGGATGTCGTCGTGTTGGCGCACCAGCTTGGGCAGTGCCACGTCCAGCGCCGCCTGCCACTCTCGCTCGCGCTCGAACAGATCGATCAGCAGTCGCTTGGCCGATCGGCGAAGCTCGCTGTCGTGAGTGTCGCGCACCAGGCCCTCGAGCAGGCGTTCCGCGCGGTCGAGCAGGCCAAGCGCCAGGAAGTCGCGGGAAAGCTCGAGCTGCACGCGATCGCTTTGATCGCTGGTCAGCGTCGGCCGGGCGAGCAGGTTCTGATGGATCTTCAGGGCCCGGTCGGCTTCGCTGCGATTGCGAAAGAGGTTGCCCAGGGCCAGGTGGGTCTCGACGGTATCGCTGTTGACCTCCAGCGCACCGATGAAGGTCTCGATGGCCTGGTCCTGCTGGTCGTTGAGCAGGTAGTTGAGGCCGACGAAGTAGTCTCGCGCCAGGGAGGGCGTCGCGGAAGTGGCGTCGCCCTTCGGGCGTTCTCGTCGGCCCAGCCACCAGCCGGCGGCGATGGCTGCCACCAGCAGGGCCAGCAAGAGCACGTCGGGCATCTAGGAGAGTTCCTTCATCTCCTGGACGCGCAGACGATCGAGCTCCTTGCGCTGCTGCTGATTGTGGCGCTGGGCGCGGGTCAGCAGGGTGCGCAGGCGCAGATAGACCCCGCTCATGGCGATCATGCCGAGCAGCACGCCCGCGGTCAGCGAGACCAGCAGCCAGACGGAGAGCGAGGCGGCGGGGAGCTCGATCCAGATCAGGTTCAGGGGCAGGGTCTGCTGGTTGTTGACGGCAAAGAGGATGCCGATCAGCAGCACCGCCAACAAAATGATGGCCAGGATCAGGCCTTTGAGCCAACGCATGTGCAATGTTCCCGTGTCGGTTGAAGGAGGGACGGCGATCGTTGGACGCCGTTCAGTAGCCGAGTGCGCGGCTGGCATCCACCTGTTCGCGCAACTCCTTGCCGGGCTTGAAGTGTGGCACGAACTTGCCGTCGAGCGCGACCGGTTCCCCTGTCTTGGGGTTCCTGCCGACCCGCGGCTCGCGATAGTGCAGCGAGAAGCTGCCGAAACCTCGGATCTCTACCCGGCCTCCTTCGGAGAGGGTATCGGTAATGTCATCGAGGATCAGGCGTACCGCCGCCTCGACCTCTTTTACCGACAGCTCCGGCTGTCGCATGGCGATCTGCTCGATCAGTTCGGACTTGGTCATCGACTCGTCTCCGTGCGGTCCTGCCGGGGTCGGCGTGATCCGGGCGTTGTTGTTTTCCAAAGCATACTGGGCAAATCTTGATAAAACAACGCACTACGACCTTTTGCCGAGCGTTGTGGCGCATGAGTCGGAGGTGGGCTGCCGCCGGCCAGGGGCTCGGGTATACTGCTGTCACATCCACTCGACTCAACGAGGCCGACCTTGAACGACGATTCGTCTCCGGAAGCCGCCCTGCGCAAACGCCTCTATTGGCACTCGCGTCGTGGCATGTGGGAACTGGACCTGCTCTTGATTCCCTTCCTCGAACAGCGCTATGGCGATCTGGACGAGGCGGACCAGGCGGCGTTCAGGGCCCTGATCGATGAGGAGGATCAGGACCTGTTCGTCTGGCTGATGCGCCGTGAATGGCCCGAGGATCCGGCGCGGCGCCGCATCGTCAAGCTGATCGTCGAGCATGCCGAGACCACCGACAACGATCACTATCGCAACCTCTAGGGTCGCGCTTGCGGCTCAGGGGCTGGTGGCCGTCTCGGTCGCCGGCCTGGTGATCCTCACGACCCCTTCCTGGGTGGGCGTGCTGGCGGTGATTCTGCTGGCCGGGGGGATGGCCCCCATGGCGCGTCGCCGCCGGGCGGGTCAGCTGCGCCTCGCGCCAACGGCGGCGGGCGAGACGAACGCCGCCTGGCGCAGCCACGATGACGCGTCCTGGCGTCCGGTCAGCCTGCGCTGCGATTACCTCGGTCCCTGGCTGATCGGGCTTTGGATCGAGGGGCGTCGGCTGTGGCTGTGGCCGGACAGCAGCGACGGCGAAGCCCTTCGCCGGCTGCGTAGGGAGCTGCTGCCGCTGCCCTAGTTGTGTAAACCCAACAGCGGGCCTTGAGGCGCCTTGCCTCTCTTTAGCGCGGCGGCACTTCGAGGGGCGTCAGCTCGCCTCGATGTCCGTCAGGAAGATGCGCGAGGGGTGCGGGTCGGCGTCGCCGTAGACGGCACAGCCGGGATTGTAGTGCAGCCCGCGGGATTCGCGCCGCCCGCGCGCCGAGGCCACGCTAAGACGCGCCAGGCGTAGGGCGTGCCAGAGGTTCGACAACTCCACCGACGGGGCGGCCTCGCGGACCCGCAGGGCCAGATCCCGGTGCAGCTGGCCCAGTTCCCTGGCGGCCTCGTCGAGGCCCTGATCGGTGCGCACGATCGCCACGCGTGCGCTCATCAGCTGGCGCATCGCTTCGCGGATAGTGGTGAGCGTCTCCCGAGTCTCCACACGATCGCCGAAGCGAGCCGGCAGCAGCTCGGCCGCCGAGCCTGGCGCTGCCTCGCGCAGTCGCCGGGCACAGCTGCGCGCATACACCAGGCATTCGAGCAGCGAGTTGCTGGCCATGCGGTTGGCGCCGTGCAGGCCGGTGCAGGCGACCTCGCCGATGGCGTAAAGGCGCGGCACCGTGGTGGCGCCCTCGAGGTCGGTGCTCACCCCGCCGCAGCTGTAGTGGGCGGCCGGCACCACCGGGATCGGCTGCTGGACGATGTCCAGTCCCCGCCCCGCGCAGTGGGCGTGAATGGTCGGGAAGTGCTGGCGGATGGCGGTCTCGCCGAGGTGGCGGATATCCAGGAAGACGTGATCGGTGTCGGTGCGCTGCATTTCGGCATCGATGGCCCGGGCCACCACGTCCCGGGGCGCCAGTTCGGCGCGGGGGTCGATCCCCGGCATGAAGCGTTCACCGGTGGCATTGAGCAGTTGTCCGCCTTCGCCGCGCACGGCCTCGCTGATCAGGAAGGCCGGGCCGTCGGGATCGAAGAGGCAGGTCGGATGGAACTGCTGGAACTCCAGGTTCATCAGTTCGGCGCCGAGCTCTGCGGCCATCATCATGCCTTCGCCGCTGGCCGGCTGGGGACTGGTGGTGTGGCGGTAGAGGCCGCTGGCGCCGCCGGTGGCGAGCACGGTATCCGCGGCGAGCAGTTCGTGCACCCGGCCCTCGCCGTCGAGGCAGCGCGCGCCCCGGCAGTGGCCCTGGGCGTCACCGATCAGGCCGATGGCGGTGAGGTCGCCGCGCAGCGTGATGCGCGGGTGGGCATCCACGTGCTGGCGCAGGGTCTCGACCACCGCGCGGCCGGTGGCGTCGTCGGCATGGATGATGCGTCGAGCGCCGTGGCCTCCCTCGCGGGTCAGGTGATAGGGGTAGCCGGCATCGGGACTGTGATCCGGCGTGAAGGGCACGCCCAGCGACAGCAGCCACGCGATGGCGGATGGGCCCTGCTCGACGGTGAATCGCACCGCGGTCTCATCGCACAGGCCATCGCCGGCTACCAGGGTGTCGGCGACGTGGGCCTCGATGTCGTCCTGGGGGGAGAGCACCGCGGCGATGCCCCCCTGAGCCCAGCGGCTGGCGCCCTGGTCGTCGCTGGTCGGTCGCAGCAGCGTGACCCGGCGATGGCCGGCTACCTCGAGTGCCAGCACCAGTCCGGCGACGCCGCCGCCGATGACCAGCACGTCATGCTTGCCGTCAGTCATCTGCCTTTCCTTCTCGTGTGGTGGTCATCGGCGGTCGACCGGGCGTCGGTGAGGCCGTGGTCGGGGGCGCGTCGGCGCAGTCGCCGGCTGGGCAGGCGATCCAGGTCGCCGAGGCGCCGGGTCAGGTCGTCGGTGAGTCGTGCCAGTTCCCGATTGAGCCACAGGTAGCCGCCGGGACTGAAGAGGCGTCTTCCGTCGCTCGCCCTGGCGTTGGCGGCAAGCTCGGCGTGGCGCTCCAGGGCGAAGGGGGTAATGGTGACGTCGATCGCCCGGCCGGTGCGCACCTGGAAGGCCAGGGTGCCGATGCCGCGTGCCAGAGTGTGCTGCTGTTCGCGCAGTCCGTCCATGGCCTCGATGAGCTCGTGCCCGTCGCGGCTGTTCCAGTGGGTCTCCAGCAAGAGCTCGATGGTGGAGAGCATGCGCCGCTGCAGCGAGATGAGATCGTCCAGCTCGTGGCGGGTCAGGCGTCGCTCGCGGTGGATGGCATCCACCAGGCCGCGCTGCTTGATCAGCAGGCTGCTGGTGGCCTTGAGCAGCTCGCGGGCGTCGATATCGTGGGCGGCCGTGGCGGTGGTGTGGGCATGATAGAGGCGGGCCATGCGGTCGAGATTGTCGGCCAGCATGAAACGCATCATGTCGGTGGCCTTCTGGGGTAGCACCAGGACCGTGACGGCGATGCCCACGAGGGTGCCGAGCAGCACGTCGAAGGCGCGCCATAGCGCGATGTTAAGCTCCTGCTGGCCGCCGCCGATCACCAGCAGCAGGCTGATGGCGAACATCAGGCCGCTGTAGCCGTGCCGATTGCCGAAGGTCAGCCAGGTGGCGGCGGCGATGCCGCACAGGGCGCCGAAGGGCACCAGGTAGGGCCAGGGCAGCGGGAGCATGATCAGCAAAAGGCCCACGCTGGCGCCGAGCACGGTGCCGAGCAGGCGCTGTCGTCCCTTGTCGAGCACGCCGCCGATGTGCGGAAGGTTGCCCATCACCATGATGGTGCTGACCAGGGCCCAGCCGCTGTGCTGGATGGCAAATGCTTCGATGAGGGTAAAGGTGGCGCAGAGGGCCAGCACGATGCGCAACACGTAGAGCTTGCGTCGATGCTGATAATTGAAGTAGGGGTCACGCAGGCGCGGCAGGATCATGAGATGGCGTCCCGTTGGAGGGTCGCGCCCGACGCTTTCAAGAGAGTGCTAGCAGGAGAGTGCTAGTGAGCTGGTGCCCGGAGCCGGGCTCGAACCGGCACGGTGTTGCCACCGAGGGATTTTAAGTCCCTTGCGTCTACCAATTTCGCCATCCGGGCGGCTCGGTCACGAGCGGGCAACCAGGGAATAGTGGAGGCTGGAGTCGGAATCGAACCGGCGTACACGGAGTTGCAGTCCGCTGCATAACCACTCTGCCATCCAGCCTCATGAGTCGTACCATTCGTAGGGAATGGAGCGGGAAAGGAGATTCGAACTCCCGACCCTCGCCTTGGCAAGGCGATGCTCTACCGCTGAGCTATTCCCGCCTGACTCGAGTGCGTATTATACGGATAAGTCGGTGACTGTCAAACGCTTTCTATCTCTTGAGCGCCAATCGCCTCAGCGCATGGAGCTGCTGAGGTGCGGCCAGGCCGCGCGCAGGTAGAGGATCATCGACCACAGCGTGAGCAGTGCAGCCACATGCAGGGTAATCACGCCGAGCATGGCGATCGGCGTGCCCGGCGTGAAGGCCAGCAGCAGCAGCAGGGCGGTCATCTGCAGCGTGGTCTTGACCTTGCCGATCCAGGAGACGGCCACCTGGCCGCGCTTGCCCATCTCGGCCATCCACTCGCGCAGCGCGGAGATGACGATCTCGCGGCCGATGATCACCAGCGCCGGCAGGGTCAGCCAGATCACGTCGTAGCGCTCGATCAGCAGCGACAGGGCCACCGCAACCATCAGCTTGTCGGCCACCGGGTCGAGGAAGGCGCCGAAGGGCGTGGACTGGTCCCAGCGGCGGGCCAGGTAGCCGTCGAGCCAGTCGGTCACGGCGGCCAGGGCAAACAGTGCGGCGGCCAGCGGCATGCTCCAGGAGACGGGCAGGTAGAACAGCACCACCAGCAGCGGGATGAAGACGATTCTGGCCAGGGTGAGCAGGTTGGGTATGTTCATCGGGAGATGCGGTCCTTGCCTTGGGTGCCGGGAAAGTCTCTCATTCTATCCGCCCGCGCTCGGGTCATCCATGCGGGGCGCGATGAATCGTCTCGGCCGTCCGGATGGAGTGCTGCTGATGCCGGGCATCGGCGGCAGCGCCTCGTGATCTCGGCCGGCGCTATTCATTCATGCAAGTCATTCATGCAAGTCATTCATGCAGGTCATCCATGCAGGGCGCGATGAATCGTCTCGGCCAGCGTCGCGCTGATGCCGGGAACCCGTGCCAGCTCCTCGCGATTGGCCTGCTTGACGCCGTGCAGGCCGCCGAAGAAGCGCAGCAGTTCGCGCCGCCGGCGCGGGCCGACGCCCGGGATGTCCTGCAGGGTCGAGGTGCGCCGCGTCTTGTCGCGCCGCGCCCGGTGGCCGGCGATGGCGAAGCGATGGGACTCGTCGCGGATGTGCTGGATCAGGTGCAATGCCGGTGAGGCGCCATCGAGATCCAGGCTGCGATCGACGGTCTCGACGAACAGCGTCTCGAGGCCCGCCTTGCGGGTGGTGCCCTTGGCCACGCCGAGCAGCGTCACGTCGGTGACGCCGAGCTCGGCGAAGACCTCGCGGGCCATGTTCAGCTGCCCCTTGCCGCCATCGACGATCAGGATGTCCGGCCGCTCGCCCTGGCCATCGGCCAGGCGCCGGAAGCGGCGCGTCAGCGCCTGGCGCATGGCGGCATAGTCGTCGCCGGCGGCCACGCCCTCGATGTTAAAGCGCCGGTAGTCGGACTTGCGGGGGCCGTTTTCGTCGAACACCACGCAGGAGGCCACGGTGGCCTCGCCATGGCTGTGGCTGATGTCGAAGCACTCCAGTCGTTGCGGGGTGTGCTCGAGATCGAGAGCCTCGCGCAGGGCGGCGAAGCGCTTCGCGAGCTGATTCTGGCTCGCCAGCTGGCTGGCCAGCTGCTGCTCGGCGTTGGTGCGCGCCAGCTCCCGCCACTGGGCGCGATGGCCGCGGACCTGGTCGGTCACCCGAATACGCTTGCCGGCGCGCTCACTCAGCGCCTGGGCGATCAGCTCGGCCTCCGGGACCGGGTGGCTGGTGATCACCTCGGCGGGGATCTCGCGCGCCTGACCCAGGTAGAACTGGCTGAGGAAGTCGCCGAGCAGGGCCTCGGGCCCCAGGTCGAGCCCGTTGGGCGGGGCGTGGTGTCGCGCCCCCAGCAAGCGGCCCTGGCGCACCGTGAGCACCGAGATGCAGAGGGCCCCGGGGCGGCTGGCCAGGGCGAAGACGTCGGCGTCGCCGTTACCGGTGTCGACGAACTGGCGCTGCTGAAGCTGGCGCAGATCCTGGACCTGGTCGCGCAGCCGGGCGGCCTCCTCGAAGTCCAGATTGGCGCTGGCCGCCTCCATGGCCTCGGTCAGCTCCCGGGTCACCGCCTCGCTCTTGCCTTCCAGGCACATCACCGCATGCTCCAGGTCGCGGCGGTAGTCCGCTTCGCTGATGAAGTCCACGCAGGGCGCGCTGCAGCGCTGGATCTGGTACTGCAGGCAGGGCCGGGTGCGATGGGCGAAGACGCTGTCCTCGCAGTTGCGGATGCGAAAGATCTTCTGCATCAGCGACAGGCTCTCGCGCACGGCGCCGCTGCTGGGGTAGGGGCCGAGGTAGCGTCCGTCGTCCCGACGCACCCGGGCGCGCTTGTACTCCAGGGCCGGGAAGGGGTGGCGGTCGGTGACGAAGATGAAGGGGTAGGACTTGTCGTCGCGCAGCAGGATGTTATAGGGCGGCCGCAGCTCCTTGATCAGCGTCTGCTCGAGGATCAGCGCCTCGGTCTCGCTGTTGGTCACCGTGATCTGGATGTCGGCGATGCGGCCTACCAGGGCCTGGGTCTTGGCGTTGTGGGCACCGCGGAAGTAGCTCGCCAGGCGCGCCCGCAGTCGACGGGCCTTGCCCACGTAGAGGGTCTCGCCCTGCTCGTCGAGCATGCGATAGACCCCGGGTGACTGGCTGACGCTGCCGAGGAAGTCGCGGGAATCGAAGCTCATGGTTGCGGCGTGCCGGAAGAGGGAAACGAGGCCCGATTCTACCAGATTCGATTGCGCCTCAAGGACTCAGTTGGCGTTGCTGAAGCCGTCGACCAGGCCGTGGCGCAGGCCGAGGTGGGTCAGCTCGACATCGGAGGCCACGCCGAGCTTCTCGAAGATCCGGTAGCGATAGGTGTTGATGGTCTTGGGGCTGAGGAACATGCGCTCGGCAATATCGGCGACGCGCTGGCAGTTGACCACCATCATGGCGACCTGAAGTTCGCGCTGGGAGAGCTCGTCGAAGGGATTGTCCGGCGCGTCGATACGCGACAGCACCAGCCGCTGGGCGATCTCCGGGCTGACGTAGCGCTTGCCGTCGAACACGCAGTGGATGGCCTCGACCATCTCGTCATGCTGGCAACCCTTGCTGATGAATCCCTGGGCGCCGGCCTCCAGCAGCCGCTGAGCGAAGGCCTCCTCGATGAAGGCCGTCAGCACCAGAATGCGGATATCGCCGGCGAAGCGATGGATCTTGCGGGTCGCCTCCAGGCCGCCGATGCCGGGCATGCGGATGTCCATCAGCACGATGTCTGGCTCGAGCGTGCGTGCCTGGGTGATGGCCTCCTCGCCATTGGCCGCTTCGCCGACCACGCGGATTCCGTGCTCGGCATTCAACAGATGGGCGATGCTGGTCCGCACCAGGTGGTGGTCATCGGCGACAAGAACCCTGATCACTCGGGCGCTCCTGAAACGTGGTGGTGAGAGTCGGCGAGAGGCGAGCGTGCGAGAAGATTCGCCTGCGTATCGACCGGTCGGATGGCTGAAGGTGCCAAGAGTGTCACATTATGTGTCTAAGTCAAATTGGCACAAGGCCCAAGATTCGAAAATGCCACTCGGGACTTGACGCACGCCAAGGCGTTCCGTAGTATTCGTCTCGTTCTCGCAAGGCGGGAACGACGTGGGGCCTTAGCTCAGCTGGGAGAGCGCAACACTGGCAGTGTTGAGGTCAGCGGTTCGATCCCGCTAGGCTCCACCAATAAGACATATCGAATCAGCCGCTTAGCGCACTCCGCTAGGCGGCTTTTTCGTGCGCTGGGGAAGTTCTGGTAATACTACTTGCCTCCGAGCGCCTTCATTCCGCCCGTCGATCTTTGGCTCTCATCGAGGTGCTTGTCTCGCGAGCACCTTGCATCACGCATTATGAAGTCGTTCTTGGCGATCCTTTCCTGAATCGCATCCTTCCTTAATCAGTTTTTGCGCGAGATACCCCGTACTTTTAGTGCGGGGAGGGATGGCGCGTCGTCCGCCAGGACGACCCTGTTCTCGCTGCCTCCTTCTTTGGTGGTTGCTATCTATGCATGTTTATTTATACAGTATCGGAATGACGAAATGCGCTTACAAATACCGCTTCTATCCGACACCTGAACAGGAACAGCTCCTGGCCAGGACCTTCGGGTGCGTGCGCTTCGTCTACAATGCCGTGCTGCGTTATCGCACCGATGCGTTCCAGCAGCGCCAAGAGAAAATCGGCTTTACAGCGGCAAATGCTGAGCTGTCCCGGATGAAGAAGGCCGAAGACACCGCGTTCCTCAGCGAAGTGAGTTCGGTACCGCTTCAGCAGTGCCTTCGTCACCAGCAGACCGCCTTTAAGAACTTCTTTGAGGGCCGCTCCCGCTACCCGGCCTTCAAGAGCAAGCGACACCGCCAGTCGGCGGAGTTCACGCGCTCGGCGTTCACGTATCGCGATGGGCAACTGTTCCTGGCCAAGTGCAAGGCGTCGCTGGCGATCCGCTGGAGTCGTGACCTGCCCAGCGAGCCGTCTACCGTGACCGTTTCCAAGGACTCGGCGGGGCGCTACTTCGTTAGCTGCCTGTGCGAGTTCGACCCCGAGGCATTGCCTGTCACGCCGAAGATGGTGGGCATCGACCTCGGACTGAAAGACCTGTTCGTCACCAGCGACGGGCATCGAATCGGCAATCCCCGCCATACGGCGAAATACGCGCCCCGTCTGGCCAAGGCACAGCGTCGGCTGAGCAAGAAGAAGCTTGGCTCGAAGAACCGTGCCAAGGCCAGACAGAAAGTGGCCCGCCTTCACGCCAAAATCTCCGATTGCCGGATGGACCGCTTGCACAAGCTGTCCCGCAGTATCGTCAACGAGAACCAAGTGATCTGCGTCGAATCCCTCAAGGTGAAGAACATGCTGCGCAACCGCTCGCTGGCCAAGTCGATCAGCGATGCAGGGTGGGGCGAATTTGTCCGCCAGGTGGAATACAAGGCGACCTGGGCGGATCGACAGGTATCGGCCATTGACCCGTGGTATCCGTCGAGCAAGCGATGCTCCGCCTGCGGGTTCGTGATGCCCGAGATGCCGTTGCAGATTCGCGCCTGGACATGCCCCGAGTGCGCCGCAGAGCACGACCGTGACATCAATGCCGCGATCAACATTAAAGCCGCCGGGCTGGCGGTGTTAGCCCTTGGAGAGAATGTAAGCGGCATGGAGCCCGTCTCCGTGTCCGGTTCTCGGTGAATTGGGAATCCTCTTCCTTCAGGGAGAGGGGCAGTCAAAGCCCATAGCCGGTACAGTAGGCCATTGCTATGGACAGGCCGTCGGGGAGATTACCGTGGAGTTTCGCTTCCAGCGTCGCATTCGTCTCGCACCCGGCGTGCGTTTCCACACCACTCGCCTGCGTCCCGGGCTGTCGCTGGGTCCGCCCGGTATCAGCCTGCTGGTTGGGCGTGGGGAGAGGGAGGAGGCGCTGCCGGTCGATCTGGAGATCACCGCCAGCGGAGAGATTCGCTACCGGCATGCCGATGGCACGCGAATGACCGCGGCCGAGGCTCGGGAGGTGCGGCGCCGCGCCGAGGCGGAGCTGCGCGAGGCCCTCGGCGCGCACTGCGAGGATCTCAATGCGCAGCTCGACCGGCTCGGCCGCTTGCACGAGCAGACGCCGACCCCGGATGCCGCCGGCTATCAACCGCGCAGCTACCCGGAGCCGCCTCCGGCGGCGGTGGTCGAGGCGTGCCCCGCCTGGTGGCATGGCCTCTGGGCCCCGGCTCGTCTGCGGCGCGACCGCGAGAATGCCCGGCGCCAGGCGGAGCACGCACAGGCCTATCGTGCCTGGGAGTGGCGCAAGGCGGAGTTCGACGCCCGGGAGTTCCAGCGCCAGCGGCGCGAGGACGAGGCGAGCTGGGACGACCCCGACGCCATGCAGCAGACGCTGGTCGAGCGTCTGGAGGAGCTCGACTGGCCGCGCGAGACGCTGATCGATTTCGCGCTGGTCGATGATTACCGCACCATCGCCCTGGATATCGACCTGCCAGGCCCCGAGGAGATGCCGGACCGGCGCTGGAGCATGCCCGCCAAGCGCATCAAGCTATCGCCGCAACGGCTCACGGTCACGCGTCAGCGCCAGCTCTACCGGGATTACCTGCATGGCGTGGCCTTTCGCATGCTCGGGGCGGCCTTCGCGCGCCTGCCGCGCATCGAACTGGCGCTGGTCTCGGGCTATCGGCGCCTCGATGATCCGGCCGCGGATAGCGGCGAGCGCCGCTACCTGTTCAGCGTCAAGGTGACCCGTGAGCAGTGGCAGGGCCTCGCCTTCGATGAGCTGGCGAGCCTCGACCCCGGTGAGGTGCTAGCGGACTTCTCCCTGCGCCGCGATATGACGCGCAACGGCGAGCTGTGCGACATCACGCCCTTCGAGCCCGATTGGCGCTGGCGCTAGCGCTCTTTCTTCATCGTGCCCGCTCTCGGACTTTTCCGTTCTCGGTCTTCCCGTTCTCCGCGCGGCCGTCCCTCAGTCGAACGCGTCCTGGCTGGCGCTGAGGATATGGCGCAGGCCGTTGCACTCCACCAGCGGGTCGGCGCAGTTGACCACGATGTCGGAGTGGGCCAGCACGTAGCCCTTGCCGGTGATGGTGTTGTCCACCACCGTCAGGGGGCCCTCCGGACGGGTGCCGATGCACTCGCCGATGAAGCCGGTCTCGCGCAGCGAGATGGTCTCGAGTCGATCGCCTGGCTGGAGGCGCCCTTCGTGGTGCATCAGCGCCAGGCGCGCCGAGGTGCCGGTGCCGGTGGTACTGCGACAGATCACGCCCGGATGCACGTAGGTGGTCGAACGGGATCGATAGTAGCCGTCGGCGACCTGCTCGACGGGCCCCATGAAGTGCAGGAAGGGCAGGGGGCCCACGTCGCCCAGGGTGTAGTGCGAGAAGCCGCGCTCGGCCTGGATCGCCTCGACGATCCGGTGAGCGCAGTCGGCCAGCGCCCGCTCCTCCTCACGCACCAGCGAGAAGCCGAGCTCCGTGGCGTCCACCAGGGCATAGAAGCCGCCGCTGTAGGCCACGCTGTAGGTCACGTCGCCGAGCCCGGGCACGTGGATGCTGGCGCGGTAGGTATCGATATAGCTCGGCAGTCCCGCGCAGGTGATCGCCTCCACCACGCCGTTCTCGACCAGCGCCTCGATCTGCACCAGTCCCGCCGGGGACTCGAGCGTGAACTGCTGGCGTCCCTCCCGCTTGGCCACCAGGCCGCTCTCCAGCACCGCCGTGGCGGTGCAGATGGTGTTGGAGCCGGAATAGATCGGATAGCCCATCACCTCCATGATGATGTAGCCCGCGGCGGCCGTGGGGTCGCTGGGGGGGACGAGTAGATCCACCGACATCTCGGGGATGCCGTAGGGCTCCTCCAGCAGCAGGCGACGCAGGCCATCGGCGTCGTCGCGCAGGTAGTGCATCTGGTCGCGGACGGTGGCGCCGGGCAGCGGCGCGATGCCGCCGACGACGATGCGGCTGACGTCGCCGCCGGCGTGGGTGTCGATCAATTGCAGGGTCAGTGGCTGGCTCATGCGGGTTCCTCGAGCGCGAAGGGCGCACCATGTTCGGTCCATTCGGCATCCGGCACGATCACGATCTTGCCCAGGTAGCCGCTGCCGCGGTTGACGAAGTAACGCTCTGCCTCATGGAGCTCGGAGAGCTTGAAGGCGGCGTGGAGCACCGGCCGGAGCCGGCCGTCGCGTATCCAGGCCACCAGCTGTTCGGCCTCCTCGCGGGTGCCGTGGGAAACGCCGAAGATCTGTACCTGATAGAGATAGATGCGCGTCCACATCAGTTCGCTTACGTTGCCGCCGCTGGCGCCGGCGATGGAGAGCCGCGGGTAGCTCGCGCGTCTGGCCATGTCGACGATCATGGTGTCGATGAAGCGGTCGGTCATCTCGCCGCCCACCAGGTCCATCACCGCATCGATGGGGGCGCCGTCGGTGGCCTCGAGCACGCGATCGACGAAGCTCGGCAGGTCGCCGCGATCGATGACCGCCTCGGCGCCTAGTGCCTGCAACGCGTCGGCCTTGTCGAGCTGGCTCACCGCATAGGGGATGGCGCCGACGATCCGGCACAGCTGGATTAACGCCGTGCCCACGCCGCCGCTGGCGCCGGTGACCAGCACCCGCTCGCCGGCGGCGACGCGAGCCGAGGTCATCATGTGGTAGGCGGTCTGGTAGGAGCACATGCCCATGGCGGCGAGCTCGGCATCGGCGAGCTCGGGGTTGGGCACGTGGTGGAACTGGTCCGCCGGCACGGCGAGGTACTCGGCGAAGCCGCCGTCGGCGCCGTGGCCATAGTAGTCCGGCATGAGGTTGAGATCGCGGCGTCCATCGGGGTAGAGGTTGAAGTCGAGCAGGCCGCGCTCGCCGATGCGCGAGGCCGACACGCCCTCGCCCACGGCGACGACGCGCCCGGCCACGTCGGCCCCCTGGATGCGCGGGAAGGTCAGGGTCGGCGAGCCGCCCATGGCGAAGGAGGCCACCTCACCCTTGTCCTTGGTGGGGTAGAGGCCCTCGCGGGCCTTGCGGTCGGTGTTGTTCTTGGCCGTCGCCGTGACCTTCACCAGCACCTCGCCGCGGGCCGGGGCCGGCACGGGAACGTCGGTGCGATAGGCCAGGCGGTCGACGTCGCCATGCCCGGTCAGCAGCATGGCCGCCATGGTTTGGGGAACGCGTTCGCTGCTCACGGGGTGCCTCCTGTCGTCGCTGTCGATTCGACCCGACGATAGCAGACTTCCCCGGCCCGGCGTCATCCCTTTCGGCCCATGCGCGGGTCGGTGTGTCGGTGGCCGCGACGGTGTCCGTCAGCCGCCGCTATGCCAGAACGGCTGCCCGAGGGTCGGCGTACTGGGGCTGGCGGTCTGGCGCTGCTGCATCAGCCCCGCGAGATGTGCCTTGCGCCCGGCGGTGATCGCCTCGGCGAAGGCCTCGGCCATCAGCGCCGGTCGGTGGGCCTTGGCCACGGCGGTGTTGAGCAGCACCCCGTCGAAGCCCATCTCCATGGCCTCGGCGGCCTGGGAGGGGGCGCCGAGGCCGGCGTCGATGATCAGCGGCACGTCGAGGCGCTGGCGCAGGGTCTCCAGGGCATAGCGATTCATCAGGCCGCGGCCGGTGCCGATGGGCGCACCCCAGGGCATCAGCGCCTGGCAGCCGGCCTCGCGCAGGCGCTGGCAGAGCACCAGGTCGTCGGTGCAGTAGGGCAGCACCTTGAAGCCGTCGTCGATCAGCGTCCGGCAGGCCTCCAGCAGGCCGAAGGGGTCCGGCTGCAGGTTGTAGTCGTCGCCGATCACCTCGACCTTGATCCAGGGCGTGTCGAACATTTCACGGGACATCTGGGCCAGGGTGATGGCCTCCCGGGCCGAGCGGCAGCCGGCGGTGTTGGGCAGCAGCCGACAGCCGCTGTCGCGCAGGATCTGCCAGAAGGCGTCGCCGTCGCCCTCGGCGGGATTCTGGCGGCGCAGCCCCAGGGTCACCATGTCGCAGCCGGCGGCCTGGATGGACTCCTGCATCACCGCGGGCGATGAGTAGAGGGCCGTGCCCAGCAGGAAGCGGCTGGAGAAGGTCTCGTCGTAGAGCGTCAGGGTGTCGTCGTGTAATGCGTTCATCAGCCGCCTCCCACCGGGGCCACGATATCGATGCGATCGCGGTCCTTAAGGACCCGCTCGGCGTAGGCCGAGCGGGGCACGAACTCGCCGTTGATCGCCACGGCGACGCGCCGTTCGGTGTAGTGCCAGGCGTCCAGGGCGTCCGCCAGCGCCGTGTCGGCCGGCAAACGGGTGGCCTCGTCGTTGAGGCTCAGGGTGATCTCGTTCATGCAACGCTCTCCTGGGGCGGATGTCCCGTCAGGGTCTCGGCGAAGGGCGTCTCGCCCCGGCCGCGGATAGTGGCCAGCAGGTGGCAGGCCACCGCCGGTGCCAGCAGGTAACCGTGGCGGAACAGGCCGTTGGCGGTGATCAGGCCGTCACGCTGGGTGACATGGGGAAGGTTGTCGCGGAAGGCGGGGCGCAGGTTGACCCCCTGCTCCAGGATGCGTGCCTCGGCGAAGGCCGGCGACAGGGTGTAGAGGGCGCTGCCCAGTTCCAGGGAGGACTGCAGCGAGACCGGGGAGCGGTCCTCGCTCTCGATCTGAGTGGCCCCGATGACGAAGCGCTGGTCGGGCTTGGGGACCACATAGAGCTGGTAGCGGGGATGCATCAGGCGCACCGGGCGGGTGAGGCGGATCTCCGACGTCTGCACGTGCAGCGTCTCGCCGCGCACGCCGCGCAGGCTGGCGTGCTGCTGCCGCGCCCCGGTACCCCGGCAATCGATGACCAGATCGAAGGCGCGCCGGCCGTCGCGGGTCTCGATCTCCCCGGGGAAGGTGTCCACCGGGCAGTGGGCATGGCAGGTACCGCCCAGGCGGCGAATCTCGGCCAGCAGGCGCTCGAGCAGGGCGCGATTGTCCAGGTGAGCCTCGTCCGGCAGGTAGAGGCCCTGGCGAAAGCCCGCCGCCAGGTCGGGTTCCAGGCGGTGGATCTCGGCGTCGTCGAGCGACTGGCAGGGCGGCTCCGCGCCGAGCACGTGGGTGAGGTCGCGACGAAACTGGGTGAGCTCCCCCATGTCCTGGGCGTGCGCCACCATCAGGCTGCCCTGGTGATGCCACAGGGCGGCGGCGTCGAGTGCCTCGAGCCACTGCGGCCATTGGGCCAGGGCGAACTGACCCATTTCGTAGACGCTGCGCTCGGAGACCGCCGTCTCGCACAGTGGCGCCACCATGCCGGCCGCCGTCCAGGCGGCAGCGGCGGGGTGCTCCAGGTCGCCGGCATCAAAGAGGGTGACGGCATGGCCGTCGCGCAAGAGTTGCCAGGCGACCAGTCGGCCCAGCAGGCCGGCGCCGGCCACGGCGATGGTGCTCTCGGTGGGGTGTGTCATGGCGTTGTCCATCCAGCAGAAGACGTGGAGGAACAGGCTAGATGACGAAAGGGGGCTGCTGGGCGAGACGACAGCTTGTTCCCTCCGCAGGCATCAACCTGATCAGGTTCAACGGGTTCGGCCGTACCGATCTCAGCCCCCGTGCACGTCTCCATGAGCGTACCGGGGCTCCCCGACAAGTCGTCACAACGTAACCAAAAATGCCCGGGCGCGCAATCGAGTGCGCGCCCGGGCATTTTCCTGGGCCAGTCTTCGGGTCTGGTCTTGAGGCTGGTCCCGATACGTCAGCCTGGCATCGGGCTCAGGCGCAGTCGGCGGCCCCTTCGCCGAACATGTCGAACAGCAGCTCGCGGCCGAGGCCGGTGAGCACCAGGCGCTGCTGGTCGTTCCAGGTGGCGGCCTGGCTGTTCTCGAGGATCTTCTGGCAGGGCGCCCAGTCGCTGGTGGCCGCTCCCAGCGTCTTCAGGGCCTGGCGATCGAGGCCGCGATGGCTGACGGTGACCGTCTCGAGCACATGGCCGTGGCGATAGAGCATGGCGGCCATGTGGGAGAGGCACTGACGCAGGCTGCGCTGCATGCCGCTGTGACTGGGGTGGGAATGATTCATGCTGCCGCATCTCCTGAACGGGATTGCTGCGGCGCATTATACATACGACGAAGGTCGATGTCATACCAAGGTATAAGACGGCCCCCGTTAGCTGTCCACGTGTCCCAACAGCAGGAACTCGATCAGTGCCTTCTGGGCGTGCAGGCGGTTGCCCGCCTCCTGCCAGACCACGGCGCGCGGGTCGTCGAGCAGGGTTTCGCTGATCTCCTCGCCGCGGTGGGCGGGCAGGCAGTGGAGGAAGAGGGCGTCTTCCCGGGCGTGATCGAGCAGCGCCTCGGTGACCTGCAGGCCGGCGAAGTCCGCCTCGCGCTTGGCCTGCTCTTCTTCCTGGCCCATGGAAGCCCAGACGTCGGTGGTGATCAGGTCGGCCTCCGCCACGGCATCCTTGGGGTCGCGCACGATGCTCACCCGGTCGCCGGCGGCGTCGAGGATGTCCTGGCGCGGCTCGTAGCCCTCGGGGCAGCAGATGCGCAGCCGGAAGTCGAACTGGCGGGCGGCGTTGATCCAGGAGTGGCACATGTTGTTGCCGTCGCCGATCCACACCGCAGTGCGATCCTTGACGCTGCCGCGCAGCTCGGTCCAGGTCATCACGTCGGCGAGCAGCTGGCAGGGGTGGTAGTCGTCGGTCAGGGCGTTGATCACTGGCACCGAGCTTGCCGAGGCAAACTGCTCCAGTCCCTGATGGGAGAAGGTGCGGATCATCACCGCGTCGACCATCTCCGAGAGCACGCGGGCGGTGTCGCCGATCGGTTCGCCACGGCCGAGCTGGGTGTCGCGCGACGACAGGAACAGCGCGTGGCCGCCGAACTGCGCCATGGCGGTCTCGAAGGAGACCCGGGTGCGCGTCGAGGACTTCTCGAAGATCATCGCCAGGGTGCGATTGGCGAACGGGGTATAGGTGGGCCCGTGGGTCTTCAGGCCGTTCTTGATCGAGATGGCGCGCTGGATCAGGTAGCGCAGCTCGTCCGGACTGAGGTCAAGCAGGGTGAGAAAATGGCGGATGGCCATGGGGTCGCTCCACGGGGAAAAACGACCATCCTAGCCAGCCCACGGGGGATGCGCAACGCGCCCGGCATCAGTAGAATGACCCTCATCCACAAGGCCGACCCGCGCGCTCGGGTATTGCCCGAACCCCACCGGGACCCCGGCACACGAGTCCAGTAAATATGAGTAAGGGAGACGTCATGAGCACTACCGTCGAGAACATTCAGCGCCAGATCGGCGAGAACCCGATCCTGATCTACATGAAGGGCACGCCCCAGCTGCCGCAGTGCGGTTTCTCCGCCCAGACCGTCCAGGCCCTGATGGCCTGCGGCGAGCGCTTCGCCTTCGTCAACGTGCTGGACAACCCGGACATTCGCGCCGAGCTGCCCAAGGTCGCCAACTGGCCGACCTTCCCGCAGCTGTGGGTCGAGGGCGAGCTGGTCGGCGGCTGCGACATCGTCGCCGAGATGCACCAGTCCGGCGAGCTGGAGACCCTGGTCAAGGCCGCGGCCGCGCGCGCCCAGGAAGGCGAGGGCGACGCCCAGGCCTGAGGGCCGCCAACGCGCCGCGCAGTATGACAAAACCCCCGTCGGCCAGCGCCGGCGGGGGGGGGGTTCGTGGTCGGAACCGAGGAACAACAGGGCAGCGGGGCGGGCGTCAGGCCTCTTCCATGCCCTGCTCGCGCTGCGCCAGGTCCCAGCCGCCCAAGTCCTTGTAGCGATTGACCATGGCGCAGAACAGCTCGGCGGTGCGCTCGGTATCGTAGCGGGCCGAGTGGGCGGCGCTGTTGTCGAACTCGATGCCGGCGGCGCGGCAGGCGCGGGCCAGCACGGTCTGGCCATAGACCAGGCCGGCAAGCGAAGCGGTATCGAAGCTCGAGAAGGGATGGAAGGGGTTGCGCTTGATGCCGCAGCGCGCCACGGCTGCGTTCAGGAAACCGTGATCGAAGGCCGCGTTGTGGCCGACCAGCACGGCGCGGGTGCAGCCGTGGGACTTGATGGCCTTGCGCACCGGGCGGAAGATCTCGCCCAGCGCCTCGGCCTCACTGACTGCGACCTGCTGGCGCAGCGGGTCATCGAGGCGGATGCCGGTGAAGTCCAGTGCCGACTGTTCCACGTTGGCCCCGGCGAAGGGCGTGACATGGTAGGCATAGGTGGCATCGGGCAGCAGGTTGCCTTCCGGGTCCATGGTCAGGGTTACCGCGGCGATCTCCAGGATCGCATCGCCTTGCGCGTTGAAGCCGCCGGTTTCCAGGTCCACCACCACGGGCAGGAAGCTGCGGAACCGCTGCGCCATGAGTTCGCGGGCCATCGCCTCGCTCATGCACCTCTCCTTGTCTGGGGCATCGTTTCTCTAAACCGCGGCAGTCTACCAGCTTGGCCGCAGCGCGTCCCGTCGCCGGTGTTCGCTGGAGGCTCGTCGCGCTATAATCCCATCCTTTAATGATCGTTAGCCAAAAGGAGCCTCAGCATGTCCGATGTCAAGAAGGTCGTGCTCGCCTATTCCGGCGGCCTGGACACGTCCGTCATCGTCAAGTGGTTGCAGGAAACCTATGACTGTGAGGTCGTGACCTTCACCGCGGACATCGGCCAGGGCGAGGAAGTCGAACCAGCGCGCGCCAAGGCCGAGGCCCTGGGCGTCAAGGAGATCTACATCGAGGATCTGCGCGAGGAGTTCGTGCGCGATTACGTCTATCCGATGTTCCGCGCCAACACCATCTATGAGGGCGAGTACCTGCTCGGCACCTCCATCGCGCGCCCGCTGATCGCCCGTCGCCTGATCGAGATCGCCAACCAGACCGGCGCCGACGCCATCTCCCACGGCGCCACCGGCAAGGGCAACGACCAGGTCCGCTTCGAGCTCGGCGCCTACGCGCTGAAGCCGGGCGTCAAGGTGATCGCGCCGTGGCGCGAGTGGGACCTCAACTCCCGCGAGAAGCTGATGGCCTACTGCGATCAGCACGACATCCCGGTGGACTTCTCCTCCAAGAAGAAGAAGTCGCCGTACTCCATGGACGCCAACCTGCTGCATATCTCCTACGAGGGCGGCATCCTCGAGGATCCCTGGGCCGAGGCCGAGGAGGACATGTGGCGCTGGAGCGTCTCGCCGGAGGCCGCCCCGGACCAGCCCACCTACGTCGAGCTGACCTTCGACAAGGGCGACATCGTGGCCATCGACGGCGTGCCGATGAAGCCCCATGAAGTGCTCGAGAAGCTCAACAAGATGGGCGGCGACAACGGCATCGGCCGCCTCGACATCGTCGAGAACCGCTACGTGGGCATGAAGTCGCGCGGCTGCTACGAGACGCCGGGGGGCAGCATCATGCTGCGCGCCCACCGCGCCATCGAGTCGCTGACGCTGGACCGCGAGGAGGCGCACCTCAAGGACGAGCTGATGCCCAAGTACGCCGAGGTGATCTACAACGGCTACTGGTGGAGCCCGGAGCGTCGCATGCTGCAGGCCGCCATCGACGAGACTCAGAACAACGTCTCCGGCGTGGTGCGCATGAAGCTCTACAAGGGCAGCGCCATCGTCGCCGGTCGCAAGTCCGACGCCTCGCTCTTCGACGAGTCCATCGCCACCTTCGAGGACGATGCCGGCGCCTACGACCAGAAGGATGCCGAGGGCTTCATCAAGCTCAACGCCCTGCGCCTGCGCATCGCCGCCGGCAAGGGTCGCCGTCAGGATTGAGCCACCCCGACGCCGGCCTCGTGCCGGCGTCTTTCTTCAAGGAGGTTCCATGCTGAAGAAGCTGCTGTCCGGCCTGTTCGGTGGCAATGAGGGCGAGCCGAAAGGCGCGCCCGCCGCCGAGCCGGTCGAATACAAGGGCTATCTGATCGTCTCCGAGCCCGCCGACCAGGGGGGACAGTATCGCGTCAGTGGCTGGATCCGCCGGCCGCTGCCCTCGAGCGAAGGGCAGACCGGCGAGATGCTCGAGCACCGCTTCGAGCGCTCCGACATGGTGCCCGGGCGCGAGGCCTGCGACGCCCTGATGGTCCGCAAGGCCGAGCGCTTCATCGACGAGGTCGGCGACGACATGTTCTCGCCGCGCTGAGCAGCGCCCGCGGTGCCACTCCGACGACGTCCCGCCGACGGGGCGCGTCGTTCTCTCCTTGAAGAGCCCTTTTTAACAGCCCTCTTTATCAACTCCCCTGGACAGTTCTCTGCTGTCTTGGCCCCCGTGGCCATCGCCTCTCTGTCATGGCTTTCCTGTCATGGTCTTCCTGTCGCAGCTTTCCTGTCACAGTTTCCCTGTCATGGTCTGCCGGCCATCCCTTCATCGCCTTGGCCTTTCGCCCAAGTGTGGCGAATGGATGCCCTCGTTAGACTCGAGGAACTGCCGATGCGTGACATGACACGGAGAGTCCATGCGCCTGTTGCACCGTTCCTCGCCCTGGCGGGCGCTCTTCGCCGATGAGGCACACCCCGATCCCGCGGCCTGGCCCGCGTTGCTGGACCCGCTGCGCGGAGCACTCGAGCGCCTCGGCCCGCATCCCGACCTCGCCGCGGCCCATGCCTGGCAGGGCGAGCTCGTGGCGGCGCTCGAGCGCCTCGACCTGCCCGCCGGGCGCATTAGTCAGCTGATCAGCGACCACAACGACTGGCTCTATCGGCGCGCCGTCGAGCTCTCGCTTTCCGAGATGCGGGCCCAGGGGTGGGGAGCGCCGCCGGCGGCCTTCTGCGTGCTGGTGCTGGGCTCGGGCGCCCGTCACGAGAGCCTGCTGGCGCCGGATCAGGACAACGCCATGATCATCGATGATTACCCCGATGCGCGGCATACCGAGATCGACGGCTACTTCCAGTCGCTGGGCGAGCGCTTCACCGCACGCCTCGATGCGGCCGGCATTCCGCTCTGCCAGGGGCACGTCATGGCGCGTTTTCCGATGTGGCGCAAGCGGCTCTCGGAGTGGCGGGCGCAGCTGGAGATATGGACGGCGGAGCGGCGCATCAAGCGCGTGCAGCAGGCCAACATCCTGCTCGATTTCCGTCCGGTCTTCGGTGAGCCGGCGCTGGCCGAGGGGCTGGCCGAGCAGGTGACCGAACGCCTGCCCGTCGCACATCTGTTCCTCGACGAGATGGCAAGCCTGCTCGATGAACTGCCCGTGGCCCTGGACCGTCTTGGCCGGCTGCGCGGCGACGATGAGGAGGCCCCCCACGAGCGCGCCATCAACCTCAAGCGCCAGGGCCTGCTGCCGCTGGTCGGCGCGGTGCGTCTGCTGGCGCTGCGCCACGGCGTTCGCCCGCCGGATACCCGCGCGCGCCTGGTCGCGCTGGTGATGTGCGAGGCGCTCACCGCCGAGCAGGCAGAGGCGCTGACCGCGGCGCTGGAGCGGCTGCAGGGGCTGATCCTGGCGGAGCAGCGCCTGGCGCTGGCCGAGGGGCGCACGCCGGATGGCTGGGTGGACATCATCCGCCTGCGTGAGGATCAGCGCCTGCTGCTGCGCTACGATCTGCGCGAGATTCGAGCGCTGCTGCGTCGAGCCCGTCGGGCGGGCTGAGTCGCCGGTTCACTCCTCGTCGTGCTCGCCGGCCGAGTCCTGATGCTCTGCGGCTGAGCCCCGTCAGGGCCGGTCGCCGGGCTTTTCATCGGGCTCTTCACCGGCCTCTTCATCAAGTGAGGGGTCCTCGGCCGGCGCCTCGGGGAGCTCCATCACCAGGCAGGCGCCGCCCAGACGCTTGGCCTCCTCGATCCACAGTCGTCCGCCCAGGTGGGCGACGATGCCTCGGCTGATGGGCAGGCCGAGCCCGCTGCCGCGCGGGCGTCCGCGCGTCTCGCCGCTCTCCTGGTGCTGGATCTGGTGGAACTTCTCGAAGACCCGCTCGCGCTCGTCGGGGGCGATGCCGGGGCCGTTGTCCTCGACGGCCAGGCGATAGTGATTCTTGTGGCGCGCCAGGCGCAGCAGCACGCGGGGATCGTCGTCGGCGGCGAACTTGCCGGCGTTGTCGAGCAGGTTGATGGTCACCTGCTCGAGACGGTCGGCATCGCCGATCACCCAGGCGGTCTCGGGGGCGATCTCCACCTCGAGGGTGACGCCGCGGTCTTCCTGGAGGCGCTGCACCGCATCGACGCTCTGTCGCGTCAGCGCCACCAGGTCGAGGCGTTTTGGCTCCAGGGTCAGGCGGCCGCTCTCGAGCCTGGCCAGATCGAGGATCTCCTCGATCAGCCGTGACAGGCGCTGGCTCTCGCGCACCACCACGTCGAGGAAGTGGCGACGCTTCTCGTCGGGCAGCGCCTGGTTATCGCGCAGGATCTCGGCGAAGGCGCGGATCGAGGTGAGCGGCGTGCGCAGCTCATGGCTGACCATGGCCACGAACTCGTCCTTGAGCCGGTCGAGCTCGCGCAGCCGCTCGTTGGCCGCGCGAAGCTCCTCGCTGGCGCGGGCCAGCTCGCTGGACTTCTGCTCGAGGCGGCGGTTCATCTCGAGGGTCTCGGAGGTGGTATCGAGGATGCGCAGGATCGATTCCAGATCGGGCGCCTCGCCGCGGGCCACCGAGTCGATCAGCACCCGGGCCGAGGCGCTGCCCAGCGACCCGGCCAGGGCCTGCTCGGCCCTGAGGGACAGTGCAGCGGGGGCGGGCTGGTCGTCATCGTCTGTTTCGTCGGCCTCGTTGGAGGGGTGGGCGAAGACCCGCCGGCTGGCCGCCTCGCCCAGGTAGCGGTCGAGCAGGGCGCGCAGCTCGCCGCGGGTGGTCTGACCCTGCCACAGCGAGGTCGGTACCAGGCCGGGGGGCATGGCCTCGGTGAACAGCGCCGCCTGGGTCTGCTCCAGCGCCGAGGGGCGGGTGAAGAGCGACACGCCCACCAGCAGGCCGACGTTGGCGACGAGGCTCCACAGCAGCGAATGGGTGTAGATGTCCCAGCCCTCGAGTCCGAACAGCGCATAGGGGCGCAGCCAGGCGATGCCCCAGGGACCCTGGTCGAGAAAGCCGGGGTCCAGCCAGCCGGACTGGGCGAAGCCCGGGATCAGCAGCGTCCAGGCCCAGACCACGAAGCCTGCGCTCATGCCCAGCGCCGCGCCGCGACGCCGGGCGCCGCGCCAGTAAAGGCCGATCAGCAGCGCCGGGGCGAACTGGCTCGCCGCGGCGAAGGAGACCAAGCCGATGGTCACCAGGCTGTAGGTCTCGCCGATCAGCGCATGATAGAGATAGCCGAGCAGCAGGATCAGCAGGATGCTGACGCGGCGGATGCCCAGCAGCCAGCCGGCCAGTTCGCCCCGGGTGCTCAAGTGCAGGCGGTTCGAGCGCAGCAGCAGCGGCATCACCAGCTGGTTGCTGACCATGGTCGACAGGGCGATGGTCTCGACGATCATCATGCCGGTGGCGGCCGAGAGGCCGCCGATGAAGACCAGCAGCGGCAGGGCCTCCAGGCCGGCGGAGAGCGGCAGGGTGAGCACGAAGCTGTCGGAGTCGCCGCCGCTCAGCAGCAGCCCGGCCAGGGCGATGGGAATCACGAACAGGTTGATCACCAGCAGATAGAGCGGGAAGAGCCAGCTGGCCCGCTTGATATGGCGCTCGTCGACGTTCTCGACCACCAGGACCTGGAACTGCCGGGGCAGGGTGAAGAAGGCCAGAAAGGCCAGCGCCAGCATGCCCACCCAGCCCAGCGCCCCGCCGGGCACCGCCTCCAGGCTCAGCAGCCGGGTGAGCTCGGCTCGCTCGCCTACCTGGGCGAAGAGGTCGGCGGGGCCGTTGAACAGCACGAACACGGTGAACACGCCCACCGCCAGGAAGGCCACCAGCTTGACCAGCGACTCGAAGGCGATGGCGGCGACCATGCCCTCGTGGCGCTCGCTGGCATCCAGGTGGCGGGTGCCGAAGAGGATGATGAAGACCGCCAGCACCAGCGCGACCCAGAACGACCGGTCGCTCCAGAATCGCTCATCGGCCAGGGGCAGGTCGGCGGCCTGGGGATAGTTGACCAGCACGGCATGGCTGACGGTGATCGCCTTGAGCTGCAGGGCGATGTAGGGGGTGATGCCGATCAGGGCGATCAGCGCGACCAGCGCACCCAGGCTCGAACTCTTGCCGTAGCGAGCGCTGATGAAGTCGGCGATGGAGGTGATGCGCTGGGCGCTGGCGATGCGCACCATCTTGCCGATCACGAAGGGCGCCATCAGCATCGCCAGGGTCGGACCCAGGTAGATCAGCAGGAAGCTGGGGCCGAACTGGGCCGCACGCCCGACGCTGCCGTAGAAGGTCCAGGCGGTACAGTAGACGGCAATGGAGAGGGCGTAGACGGTGGGAGAGCCGATCAGCGAACGGCCCTGCGCGGCGCGCCGATCCCCCCAGGCCGCGATGAGAAAGAGCAGCGCCAGATAGCCGAAGGCGAGAATCACCACCACGAGACCGCTCGTCATCGCCTCTCAGTCCTCATCCCGACGTTCCATCAGCCAGGCCATCAGGCCGATCACCGCGCCCCAGGCGAGGAAGACGTAGGGCACCAGCCAGCTGATGCCGTCCGCCGACGGGGCGGCGATCAGCACCAGTGGCGGCGAGAACAGCAGCGCCGCCAGCACGATCAGGGCGACCAGGCGCTCCTTGCGGCGAGGGGCGTTCACGAGGCGTAGGCGTCCTCCCGGTCGAGGGCACTGGTCTGGAGGGCCAGCACCTGCTCCAGGGTCTTGATGCCCCGGGCCTCCAGTCGCGGCAGTAACGACAGCCAGAGTTCCGCCGTGACTCGGGCATCGCCCAGGGCGGTATGGCGGGTGCCGGGCGGGAAGCTCAGGTCGTAGCGGTCGGCCAGGCTGTCCAGGTCGTGACCGTCGAGGCTCTCGTCCAGCGCCCGGGACAGCAGCAGGGTGTCGAGCACCGGCATGTCGAAGTCGACGCCGCCGCCGGGCGGCTGGATGGCCAGCAGGTCGAAGGCCGCGTTGTGGGCGAGTATCACCGCCTCGCCGATGTAGTCGCGAAAGCGCGGCAGGGCCACGGAGAGCGGCGGGGCGCCGGCGACGTCGTCATCGGTGATGCCGTGGATGGCGGTGCTGGCCGGGGGGATGGGGCGCTCGGGGTCGACCCGCAGGTCGAAGATGTCGCTGGCCAGCAGCCGGGCATTGACGATCCGGCAGGCCCCGATGCTCACCACGGTGTCGCCGCGGCGTAGCTCCAGGCCGGTGGTCTCGGTGTCGAAGGCGACCACGTCGAGGGTGCGCAGGGGGCGCGCCGCCAGCTCGGCGTCCGGGGCCGGCATCTCGGCGATGCCGAAATCGTGGAACTCCGGGCGCGGTGGGGTGCGCGGGCGCGGCGGGGCGACCCGGTCGGCCGCCGGCAGCGGCAGGCGCAGCCGGGCATGCACGCCGTCGGCGTCGGCCAGGCTCCAGGCATCGCTTTCGTGCTGGCGCAGCACGTCAGCGACGCGCGGCGCGAAGGGCAGGCCCTCCAGTCGCTCGCTGCGCCACGCCTCGAGCTGGGGTTCGCCGAGCACGCCGCCTCGCCAGATCAGGTCCAGGTAGACCCGCCGATTGCCCAGGCAGACCTCGCCCTCGAGCTCATCCTGACCCGAGTGGGTGGCCAGCCGGGGCAGCAGAGAGTCGAGCAGGGCCAGCAGCGCCGGGGCATCGGCCTTGAGCCAGGCGGGCATGCCGATGGGCGTGATCTGCATGGCATTCTTGCCATGCCGTTCGGCGAGCGAGGGCCAGAGATCGTTGGACCATAGCGGGACCAGCCGCTCGCCCTGGCGATGCATGTCCTCCATGACCTTACCCATCTGCTCGAGCTGGCGAGCCAGCGCGCGGCCCTCCTCGTCGATCACCGCCTCCAGCCGCTGGCCGAGTTCGCTGGTCGGCGATGCCGTGCGCACGCCGACCAGGGCGTCGGCGGCGCTGCAGAGGCTCGCGCTGTGGCGCCGCAGGGGCGGCAGCATCTCGGCAAGCTCGGCGCGGGCGCCCATCTCGCTGGACCAGGCCGCGGTGGTGTCGGTGAGGGTCAGCAGGGTCTCCTGGTGGCTGTGGGGAACGCGGCGCAGCACCGCGTGCAGCCAGCGTTCGTCGCAGGGCACCAGGATCTCGCGGGGCGCGCCGTCGTCGGGTAGGTCGCCCAGGGCGTCCTCGAGGCTCGCGATCGGCAGCAGGGCGTCGAGCCGCTTGCCGAGCCCGAGGCCCGGGTGGCCCTCGAAGAGCGTCTCCGCGGCCTGGTTGAAGAGCAGCAGTCGACGATGGTGATCGCAGAGCAGCAGCGGCGTATCGAGCACCTGGAGCAGGGTCTCGAGCTCCTGGCGCACGCGGGTCGCGCTGAGCGCCCCCTCGGCATGGGCGGTGGCCAGGCGCTCGCGATCGGCGCGCCAGGCCTCGCGAACGCGCATCAGGTCGGGGCCGAGCCCCTTGAGCCATCCTTCGGGCGGATAGTCCTGGCGGGCATCGGGCTTGGCCACCAGGCGGGCCAGCTGTACCTGCAGGTGGCGCAGCGGGGTGAATAGCTGACGCTCCAGCAGCAGGCCGACCAGGAAGATGGTGCCGCCGCCGGAGAGGCAGCCCAGCCACAGCCAGACGCGTGCCATGCCGGTGAGCCCGGCCAGGCCGTCGAGCCACAGGGCGAAGATGATTCCGCCGAAGACGCTGACGCCGCTGAGCAGCAGCCACAGGCCGATCAGCCGCTGGCGGCGGGGGAGGCTCTTGCTGCGCCGGGTCATCAGGAGGCCTCGGCGAGCAGCGTCTTAACCTTGTCGACTAGCGCCTGGGTCGAGAAGGGCTTGGTGACGTAGTCGTCGGCGCCCAGGGCGAGGCCCTTCTCCCGCTCCACCTCGCGGCCGTGGGCGGTGAGCATGACGATTGGCAGCCGCGCGTGGGTCGGGTCGGCGCGCAAACGCTCGAGGACATCGAAGCCGCTGATGCCCGGCAGGCTGATGTCGAGCAGCAGCAGGTCGGGGGCTGCCTCGGCGATGCGCGCCAGGGCGCTCTCGCCATCCTCGGCGGTGTCCACCTCGAAGCCGGCCTGCTGCATCAGGAACTCCAGGGACAGGACGATGTTGGGTTCATCATCCACCACCAGCACCTTGGCCATGGTGCCCTCCTTATGTATGTGAAGACTCTGCTGTACGACGTCTCGGCGTGTGCGGTCTTTCGTGTCTGATTTCATGCAGCGTTGCCGATCAGTTTAGTGGCCCCCCGAGGGCGGGCAAAGACGACCTTGGCAGGAGACGACCCGGCGCGGCGTGCTAGGGTGGCGCAGATCACCCCGGCCATCCGGGACAGGCACAAGGAGAGAGGCATGATCAAGGTTCATCACCTGGAGAACTCCCGCTCGCAGCGGGTCGTGTGGCTGCTCGAGGAGCTGGCCGTCGACTACGAGATCGTCACCTACCGGCGCGACGCCCGCACCATGCTGGCCCCCGCTTCGCTGCGCGAGGTGCATCCGCTGGGCAAGTCGCCGGTGATCACCGATGAGGCGCGAGGCGGCCAAGCGGTGGCGGAGTCGGGGGCGATCCTCGAGTACCTGATCGAGCGCTTCGAGGCTCAGGATGCCCTGGTACCGCCGGCGGGCAGCGCGGCACGCGAGCGCTACCGCTTCTGGCTCCACCACGCGGAGGGCTCGGCGATGCCGCCCCTGGTGATGCGGCTGGTATTTGCCAGCCTCGGCAGGCCGCCGGTGCCGGCACTCGCCAGGCCCATCGGCCGGCTCTTCGCCCGCGGCGTGGAACAGCAGTTCCTGGCGCCGCAGATCCGCCAGCTGACCGACTACTGGGAGGCCGAACTCGAGCGCTCGCCCTGGTTCGCCGGGGAAACCTTCAGCGCGGCGGATATCCAGATGAGCTTCCCGCTGCTGGCGTTGGAGGCCGGCGGTGGCCTGGCCGACACTCCGCGGCTGCGCGCCTTCCTGGCGGCCTGCCGCGAGCGCCCCGCCTATCGTCGCACGGTCGAGGCGGTGGGGGAGTTCTCGCTGCCGTGAACGCTCTTATGAATTTTTGCTAGGCGCTTCTGAACATTCATTCTATTTGTTCATATTGTGGTCGTTGCCCATGCTCGGATAATGAGTCCATCCAACTCCGAGTAAAGAGGTCGGGAATATGATCAAGTCCGCGTTCATGGGGCTGGGCCTGGCGATGGCAGCGTCCCAGGCGATTGCCGCCGATGTCGAGCCGCTGGTCGAGGCCGGCTGGCTCGCCGAGCGGCTCGGTGGCGAGGATCTCGTGGTGCTCGACGTGCGTTCGGGGATCGACGACGGCGGCGATCGCGACAGCTTCGAGGCGGCGCATATCCCCGGCAGCGTCTACAGCAGCTACACCCAGGCCGGCTGGCGCGAGACCCGAGACGAGGTGGCCGGCCTGCTGCCGTCGGTGTCGAGCCTCGAGTCGCTGATCGGCGGGCTCGGCATCGATAACGACGATACCGTGGTCATCGTGCCCGCCGGCACCGGCGCCACCGATTTCGGCAGCGCCGCCCGGGTCTACTGGACCTTCAAGGTGCTGGGGCACGATGAGGTGGCGATTCTTGATGGCGGCTTCGCCGGCTGGCAGGCTCAGCAGCAGGAGGTCGTCAGCGGCGCGACCCCGCCCCCCGACGCCGCCGACTTCCAGGGCCAGCTCGATACGACGTTGATCGCCACCACCGAGGAGGTGCAGGCCGCCCGCGAGACCCAGGCGCAGCTGGTAGACGCCCGGCCGGCGGACTACTTCCGCGGCGAGACCCAGTCGCCCGCGGCCACGGCGCCGGGGACCATTCCCGGCGCCCGCAACCTGCCGTTCCATCGCCTGCTGACTCAGCGCCAGCAGGCCTGGTACCTGGATGACGAGGTACTCGGCGCGCGCATCAACGCCGCCGAACTGGATCGCGAGCTGCCCACCGTGGCCTTCTGCAACACCGGCCACTGGGCGGCCATCGACTGGTTCGTGCTCAGCGAGGTGGCGGGCTTCGACCAGGTTCGCCTCTATGACGGCTCGATGGCCGAGTGGACCCGGGGCGAGGATCTCCCGCTGGCGCTGGCCGAGTAGGGACGCGACGCGCCACCGCCTCGGCGCGCATGCACCCAACGACACCCGCCGCGGCCTCGCCGGGGCGGGTGTCGTTGTGATGGTGCTGCGAGGGCGTTTCGCTCGGCTCTGTTCAGCTCAGCTCAGCTCAGCTCAGTCCCGAGGCCCGTCGACCTTCGGCCCCAGCGGCCCCAGCCACAGCCAGACCTGCAGGATCACCAGCACCGGCAGCAGCCAGACCGGCGCGCCGGTCACCGCGTTCAGCACCAGATGGAGGAAGAAGGCCGTGATCCCGGCGGTGAGGCCCACCAGGGGGAAGCGCAGGGGACGCTCGCGACCCGGCAGGTGGGAGAGGCGAAACAGCGTGCCGACCACGGTGCCGAAGACGGCGGACAGGCTCAGGGGAAGCAGAAGGTCCAGCATGTCGAGTCTCTTGTCGGGGGTGGGATGGGCTAAATGGGTCAAAAGCAGGGGCAGTGCGCGGGGTCATTCGCCACGGCGCAGCAGCCGCTCGCGCAGGGCGAGCTCTGCGCGTCCCAACCATTCATGCAGTGCGCGCGTGCTCTGGTGGAGATGGTAGGCGCGGGGCAGCCAGTCGCCGATACCGCCGCTCGGCGGGCTTGCAAACTCGGTCGGAGCGGGCGTCACGCTAAGCCCCGCTCGTTCAAACTCGGCCTGCGCCCGGGGCAGGTGCCAGGCCTGTGAGACCAGCGCGACGTGCTCGATCCCGTCCGCGCCGAGCATCTCGGCGGTGTAGCGGGCATTTTCCGCGGTATCGCCGCTGCGCCCCTCCATCCACCTGACCGGCACCTCGAAGACCTCGCGCAGCGCCGCGGCCATCAGGCTCGCCTCGGCGCTGTGTTCGTCATGGCCTCGGCCGCCGCTGACCAGGATCGGCAGTCCGGTCTGGCGGTGCAGGTAGGCACCATAGGCCAGCCGCCGCCAGCTGGCATTGGCCGGGGCGTCGCCCCAGCCGAACTCCGGGGCATCGACGTCGCGACCGCCGCCCAGGATGACGATGGCCTGGGCTTCGCGCAGCTGACTCGGGCCGACCAGCGCCGCTGGCTCGAGTCCCTGGCGCAGGGCATAGCTGGTCATCGGCGTGGCGAGCACCAGCAGCCCGCCCAGGCCCAGCACCACCAGCAGGCCGCCGAGCAGCCGCATCTGCGACCACAGCGCTATTCCCAGCAGCGTCAGCAGCCCATTGGCCAGCGGGGGAAGTAACAGATACTTGAGCATCGCCATGGCGGTAGAGGCCTCGTGTCGTCCGTCATTCGCGGTGCCGCTCACCCTAGCAGAGCGCCTCACGAAACGCTTGCTGTGCTTCCGGTTGCCCCAGTCACATCTCCATAGATCGTTTTTGCGCCTCCAGGCAGCGTGAAATCAACGAACATGCTCACGGCTCGATACGACTGCGCTTCTCCTGGGCAACGCACCTGCGACCACTCGCCGAGGAATCGCTTTCAGAAGCGGCTGGGCCATCGGACAGCGTTTCGGGTATTGCAGGGGCGTGTTGCAGGAGCGCTTGATGCCATTGGTGCCGCGCGGGCGACTTGAATTCTGAATGTGAAGTCAGGACTATGTGTAGGGTCCCGGATGATCGGATCGCCTATAGAAGTTATCCTCTGTTAGCCGCCAGGGAGCTTCTTCAGCAATTCATCCGGGAGCAGGTTCATGGACATCAAGCTGCATAAACAAGCGACGACGACACCGAAGATACGTGCCGAGATCCAGGCAGCGCCCTCCAGCATCACGGATAGCGAGCTGGCACGTCAGTATGGCGTTGCCACCGCGACCATCCGACGCTGGCGGTACCGTGACGATGTCCATGACCGGCCGCACACCCGTCACAACCTGTTGGCCACGCTGAATTCCGAGCAGGAAGAGGTGTTGATCGCGGCCCGCGAGTTCCTCCGCCTTGGCCTGGATGACCTGCTCGTCGTGGCGCGTGAGTTCCTGAACCCCCGGTTGTCTCGTGAAGTGGTCCAATTGGAGCGGACACCCCGATAAGCCTCATAATGAAGGCCATGGAGGTGTTCATGACCAAGAAGACTCGACGTCGGTTTTCCGATGAATTCAAGGCGGATGCGGTAAGCCTGGTGA